>WPCJ01265205.1_pt1 | contig 13632 bp, 9 predicted proteins | sample 5399831 | NCBI WGS metagenome assembly WPCJ01 (sample SAMN12869470, study PRJNA574797) | sludge metagenome | isolation source: wastewater treatment of pH10 | place: China:Beijing | collected 2019-05-20 | reverse complement strand
CGAGCTTCCCGGCCCGTTCCCGGCGCACGGTTTCCGGATCGAGCACCACCTCCGGCGCGGGAAGCGTGGCCGCGGGCTCCGGCAAGCGGGCCAGGACCGTCTCGTGATCGGCGAGCGTCGTCGCGACCTGATGGATCAGGTCGCCGAGCAGGCCGACTTCGGCCGTCAGCTCATGGATTGCGGCGCGCGCGGGTGCGGCATCGGCATCGCGCATCGGCATCTGCTGAACGCGCTGCGACAGCGCGTCGAGGCGGATGGCGTTGGTCGCGAGACGGACCTTGACCTCGCCGAGCCCCGCCATGGCCTGTTCGTGCCGGGCAAGACCGCGGCGCTCGAAGGCCCGCAGCGCCAGCATCAGGCCGGCCCCGGATGCGAGAAGGCCGAGCCCTGCACCAAGCCCCCCCGGAAGCAGGATCGCCACCGCGGCGCCGGCCGACAGGCCGGTGACGGCGCCGGCGAGAGGGTGCAGGGCTTTCAGGCGGGCAGGTGCCACGGCAGCGCTCGCGCTACGTCAGGGAATCGGAATGGGGAACGAATCACGGTCCTGGGGCGCAGAGTACCCTTGCCGGCGCGGTTATGCGAGCGACACGCCTCAATTTCGCCACAGCCGGCCTGCGCGCCAGTCCCGTCATGCCGCTGGCACTATGGCTTGTTCAGCTCGAGCGCGGTGAGGACCTTGTCGATCACCGACGCGGAAAACGCTCTTCGCTGAAGGAAGGCACGGGGATCCTGCCGGAAGAGCGCGGATTTCTCGACGAGTTGCGCAATCGCCTGAGCCCGCTTCTCCCGGTCGTTATCGGTTGCGGCCTTCAGCGCCTGACCAAGCAGGCCGAACTCGCTCGTATCCGCGGCCAGCATTCCGGCATGGCTGTCCGACGCTTTTCCCGCCCCCACCAGATAGGCGCCGAGGAACGCATAGAAATCATAGCGCGGCGGGCGGGCAACGCTTAGCGAGATCGCCCGCTCGAGCAGTGGCAGCCCCTCGAGCGGGCGATCGAGCCGGACATAGAGCGCCCCGACATCCGCCATAATCTCCGGATCATAGGGATTGCGGGTCTGGGCCTCGCGGCCCATCTGGATCGCCTCCTCGGTCGCACCGCGCAACAGCAGCACTTTCATCAGGGCCTGGTAGGCCCGCGCACCGGAGGGCGCGAGCCGGATCGCCGTCAAGGCCGCCGCGAGAGAACGGTCGAGGGGAGTCCGCACGGGGTCCGCGTCACCCTGCGAGCTATCGCCCTGAGAGGTCGCCGCCGCGCCGTGCTTGCCAAGCGTCATGATCGCGAGATGAGCCCAGGCCGGATAAAAGCCCGGATCCTGTTCGACCAGGTCCGCCAGGCAAACCCGCGCAGCCTGGTGCAGTTCCGGCAGCATCGCGCGGCGCGCATCGAAGGCCTTCAGGATGCAGCGGATCGCCGGGGAGGACGCGAACTGGCGCGCATCGGCGGGGATGATGCCAAAAGGCTCGGTCAGGCGCGTCGCCAGCCGTCGCGCCATCTCGGCGAGATCGCTTTCCTGGAGTGCCGCGAGCGAGGAGCGGCTCGACGAGGTCGTCCAGACGATACGGCCATCCTTGACGGAGCGCAGGCGGGCAAGCCCCACCGCGCCGCTGTCCAGTCCTTGAGCGTCGATCTCGATGGCATAGTCGACATCATCTTCCAGGGTGGCGCCCGGGAGCGGCGTCTTGATCGTGACGAGATCGTCGAACCGCGCCATGGCATCGACGAGCAGTGCCGAAAAGCGACGCAGGACCGCGGCGAGCGCGGGGTCTGAGGGCGGGTTGGGAGTCGTGATCGCGACACGCACGAGGAGAGAGGCTGCCGAGGCCTCGGGCCGCATGCCGGCAGCCTGCTCGGTCGCGGCAGGCTTCACAGCTACAGATGGCGGCGGTTCGCGCAACGGCCTCAGATACCACCAACACAGTGTGAGCAGCCCCAGCGCCAGCGCTGCGAGAGTCAGGCCGGCCCAGCGGCGGGCCGTACGCCGATCCGGCTCCGGCGCATCGTCGGCGGCGTCGTCCGGAATCCGGCTCCCCTCACTGCCGAACCAGGTGAAGACCGGGACGTAGCCGCCGACCGGCATCGAAATCTGCACGGGATCGCCGCGGCCGTCACCGGCATAGTATTGCGCCAGCGCCCGCCGCAGCCGGCCTGCCTCGACGCGAACGATGGGATCGAGCTGGGGATTGAAGTCAGCAGGGCGACCGAGGCCTTCCACCGCGATCGTATAGCCTTTCAGTTCGGCCGCACGCCCCTCGATCGTGCGTTCGACGACGAAGCTCAGGAAGGCCGAGAGCTGCGGAGCGGCCCGAAAGGCGTCCGAGACGAGGACGCGATCGAGGCCCGCGCGAATGATCGCCGCGGCTCGGACATCCAGCCGTCCAGGATCATCTGCGTCTTCCGTCATCGGGGTCCGTTCAGTTCGCCGCCCCCATCAATGGGGACGTTAAGCCATTGACGACCTAACGTCATCCACAGGCGGGTTCGAGCCGCCATCCGCCGGACGCAGCCTTGAGCCGCCATGATGGCGATTTACAGGCCGCTGGCTCCTGCTAGCTTTAACCAAGGTTAATCCACAGGGGTTTCGAATGACGTCCGCATCCTCCGCCATCGCCACGCCGAATGATCTCGAAGCCTACTGGATGCCGTTCACGGCCAACCGCTCCTTCAAGAAGGACCCGCGCATGGTCTCCCGCGCGGAGGGCATGTTCTACTATACGCCGGACAACAAGCCCGTCATGGACGGCACCGCGGGTCTGTGGTGCTGCAATGCCGGCCATGCCCGCGAGCCGATCATCCAGGCGATCCAGGCGCAGGCGCGTGACCTCGACTACGCCCCCTCCTTCCAGTACGGCCACCCGAAGGTCTTCGCAGCAGCGGCGCGGATCGCGGCGCTGGCGCCGGGGGATCTCGACCATGTCTTCTTCGCCGGCTCGGGCTCCGAGGCAGGCGACTCAGCACTCAAGATCGCACTGGCCTACTGGAACGTCACCGGCAAGGCCGCCAAGACCCGCCTGATCGGCCGTGAGCGCGGCTATCACGGTGTCGGCTTCGGCGGCATCTCGGTCGGCGGCATGTCGAACAACCGCAAGTTCTTCGGATCGCTCCTCACCGGCGTCGACCATCTCGCCCATACCTACGATCGGGAGAAGCAGGCCTTCAGCAAGGGCGAGCCGGACTATGGCGCCCATTTCACCGACGATCTCGAACGCATCGTCGCGCTGCACGACGCTTCGACCATCGCGGCGGTCATCGTCGAGCCGATGGCCGGCTCGACCGGCGCCCTGCCACCGCCGAAGGGCTATCTCAAGCGCCTGCGCGAGATCTGCGACAAGCATAACATCCTGCTGATCTTCGATGAGGTCATCACCGGCTTCGGGCGGCTGGGCTTCGCCTTCGCGGCCGAGCGCTACGGCGTGATCCCCGATATGATCACCTTCGCCAAGGGCGTGACCTCCGGCACCGTACCGATGGGCGGCGTGATCGTGCGCAAGCACATCTACGACGCCTTCATGGGCGGCCCGGACAACGTCATCGAGCTGTTCCACGGCTACACTTATTCCGGCCATCCGCTGGCGGCCGCGGCCTGCCTGGCGTCGCTCGACATCTACCGCGACGAAGGCCTGTTCGAGCGGGCCCGCGCCATGGAAGGCGCCTGGGCCGACGCGGTGATGAGCCTGAAGGGCGAGCCGAACGTCGTCGACATCCGCACGCTGGGGATCGTCGGGGCCGTCGATCTCGCCCCCCGTGCCGACGGTATCGGCAAGCGCGGGTTCGAGGCGATGGACCGCCTTTTCCGCGAGGAAGGCCTGATGGTGCGGACGGCCGGCGACACCATCGCCTTCTCGCCGCCGCTGATCATCACGGAGTCGCAGATCGACGAACTGATCGGCAAGCTGCGTCGGGGGATCCGTTCGGTCGCGAACTGATCGACGATCTGCCAGCGTCATTCTCGGGTACCGCGCAGCGGTGACCCGAGAATCTCTTCCCGGAAGGCGCTCTTTTCTGCATGAGATGCTTGGGTCAAGCCCGAGCATGACGCCCTACGCCCGAAGGGCGTCTCCCTATCCCCGCCGCAGCTTATTGTATCGCGCGATCAGCCTGTCGCGCTTGAGACGCGACAAGCGGTCGATCCAGAAGATGCCGTCGAGCTGGTCGATCTCATGCTGATGGCAGACGGCGAGCAAGCCATCCGCCTCTTCGATCTGCTCCGTCCCGTCGAGATCATGATAGCGCACGCGGATTTTGGCGTGGCGCTCCAGCTCGTCCGTCACACCCGGCATCGAGACGCTACCTTCCAGATGACGGATGGTCTCACGCGAGACGCCGTCCAGCACCGGATTGGCATAGGTCCGGACGTCGCCGGGCGTCAGCTCCAGAACGACCAGCCGCAGCGACACGCCGATATGCGGCGCGGTGATGCCGATGCCGGGCGCCGCCCGCATCGTATCCAGCAGATCGGCCGCAAGCTCGCGCAGATCGGCATCGAAGCGCGTGACGGGCGCTGCCGCCACGCGCAGACGCGGATCGGGAAAGCTCAGGATCGGACGTGGAGGCATGCGTAGGCTCGGTCTTCGCTATCCCTGTTCGGTTCCCGTTTCCTAACGGATCGCGGGTCCCGCCCCCAGTGGGGCATTCTCACTTCGTCGTGTAGCCGCCATTCACAAGGATCGTCTGGCCGGTCATCCACCAGCCATCCGAGACGAGGAAGCGGATCCAGGGCACGATATCCTCGATATCGGTCAGGCCTGTCTTGGAGAAAGGCGAGAGAGCGGCGGCCGTCTTGTGATAGGCGACCGCATCGGCGCCTTCGGCGGGATAGAAGAACGGCGTGTCCATCGGCCCCGGCCCGATCGCCGTCACCGAGATGCCTCGGGTGCCGAACTCCTTGGAGGCGGCACGGGTGTAGTGCTCGACCGGCGCCTTGGTGCCGGCATAGCTCGCATAGAAGGGCGTGAAGGCGCCGAGCAGCGAGGTCACCAGCGTGCAGACCTTGCCATTGTCGCTGACATGCTTGCCGGCCTCCTTGAGGAAGAAGAATGCTGTCTTCGAATTGACCGCGCTCATGTCGTCGAACTCGGCTTCGCTGATCTCGACCATCGGCTTCTTCAACACTTTGCCGACCGTGTTCACGGCGATATCGATCGAGCCCATCGCCGCTCTGGCATCGGCGAAAAGCTTCTCCATCGCAGCCGCGGAGGTCAGGTCGGCCCGGAAGGCATAAGCGTCCGCGCCAGCCGCCTTGATCTCGGCAAGAGTCTTCTCGGCTTCGGCCTTGGCCGACGCGCTGTTGTAGTGGATGGCGACGGCCTTCGCGCCCTGCGCGGCCAGGTCCTTCGTCAGCAAGCCTCCCAGATTCTTGGCGCCGCCGGCGATCAGAACCGTCTTACCCTTGATGCCGTGATCGGCCATCGCATGCTCCCGTCAGCCCGCAATCGATGACCACAAGATATCGTCCCGAAATCGGCTATAAAGATTTTGATCAGGACATCACTGATCAGACAATCCGAACAATCAGGGAGCGCCGATTTGGATCGCATCGACCTCTTCCGCATCTTTGCCCGCGTGGTCGAATGCGAAAGCTTCACCCAGGCCGCCAAGGCGCTCGGCCTGCCGCGTTCCTCGGTCTCGGCCGCGGTGGCGGCACTTGAACAGAGGATCGGCACCAGGCTGCTCCAGCGTACGACACGGCGCGTATCGGCGACGCAGGACGGCTCAGCCTTCTACGAGCACTGCGCCCGGCTCGTCGCCGATGTCGAGGAAACCGAGGCGCTGTTCCGCCACAGCACCGCAAGCCCTGTCGGGCGGCTCAGGATCGACGTACCGGGCCGGATCGGGCGGTTGATCATCGCGCCGGCCCTGCCGGACTTCCTCGCCCGCTATCCCGAGATCGACATTGATCTCAGCGTCACCGACCGGGCAAGCAACCTGATCGAGGACGGTATCGACTGCGTGTTGCGCGTCGGTCCCTTGAACGATTCCGGGCTGATCGCGCGCTCCGTCGGAGAATTGCCACTGATCAATGTTGCGAGCCCCGGCTATCTCGCCTCGCATGGAACGCCGACTGACCCCGACGAACTCGATGGGCACAGGGCCGTCAACTACGCCTCGCCGACGACGGGGCGGATCGAGCCCTGGGAATGGCTGGAGGGTGGCGCGCTGCATACCCGCGCCCTGCCCGGGCGTGTCACCGTCAACAGCGCGGAAGCCTATATCGCCTGCTGCCTCTCCGGGCTCGGCCTGATCCAGATCCCCGCCTATGACGTGGCTGAGCATCTCGCCGCTGGCGAACTCGTCGAGGTGATGCCCCGGCACCGGGCCGCGCCGATGCCGATGACATTGCTCTATCCCCATCGCCGGCACCTGTCGCGCCGGCTGCAGGTCTTCGCGGACTGGCTCGTGGCGCTGCTGCGCACGCGGCTGGCGACATGAGCCGGAAGGCTCAGGCCGCCTTCTTCTCGGCCGTGCCGTAGAAGCTCTCGCCGGTCTTGGCCATGCGCTTCAGGAGGCGGTTCGGCTTGAACCGCTCGCCGTGGCTCTTGGCCAGCTTCTCGCAGAGCCTCACGAAGGCAGCCGCGCCCATATTGTCGATATAGGAGAGCGTGCCGCCCGAGTACGGCGCGAAGCCGAAACCGATGATCGAGCCGACATCGGCCTCGCGAGGGTCGGTGACGACGCCTTCCTCATAGGTCTTCGCGGCTTCCAGCGCCTGCGTGACCAGAAGACGATGCTTCAGTTCCTCCATGTCGACGCTCTCGGGATCGAGTCGCTTGCCGACGAGATCGGCGAGGCCCGGCCAGAGCCGCTTCGGCCCGGCTTCCGGATAATCGTAGAAGCCCTTGCGGTTCTTGCGGCCGAGGCGGCCGTGCTTCTCGACCATGTCGGCGAGCAGCTTTTCCTGCGCCGGATCGACCGCGCCGTCGCCGAGCTGGGCCTTGGTCGCCTTCAGCACCTTGTAGGCAAGATCGACGGCGACCTCGTCATTGAGCGAGAGCGGACCGACCGGCATGCCGGCCTGCTTGCCGGCAGCCTCGATCATCGCCGGCGGTACGCCTTCCATCAGCATGAGATGGCCTTCGCGGATGTAGTTGCCGACGCAGCGATTGGCATAGAAGCCGCGGGTGTCGTTGACGACGATCGGCGTCTTCTTGATGGCGCGGACATAGTCCAGCGCCATGGCGAGGGCCTTCTTGCCGGTCTTCTTGGCCATGATGACCTCGACCAGCAGCATCTTCTCGACCGGCGAGAAGAAATGGATGCCGATGAAGTTCTTCGGCCGCTGGCTGGTCTCGGCGAGGCCGGTGATCGGCAGCGTCGAGGTGTTGGAGCCGAAGATCGTTCGCGGGCCGACCACGGCCTCGACCTTGGCGATGACCTCGGCCTTGACCCTCGGGTCCTCGAACACGGCTTCGACGATCAGGTCGCAGCCCTTGAGATCGGCATAGTCGGCAGAGGCCTTGATACGGCCCAGCAGCGCGTCGCGATCGGCGGTCTTGGCGCGGCCCTTCATGATCTGGTCGGAGACCAGCTTGTGCGAATGAGCCTTGCCCTTCTCGGCTGCCTCGATGTCCTTGTCGACCAGCACGACCTCGAGGCCGGCATTGGCTGTGACATAGGCGATGCCGGCGCCCATGAAGCCCGCGCCGATGACGCCGACCTTCTTGAGCTTGGACGGCGGCACGTCGGCCGGGCGGCGGGCGCCCTTGTTCAGCTCCTGCATCGAGACGAAGAGCGAGCGGATCATCGAAGCCGCCTCCTTCGTCCGCAGGATCTTGGCGAAGTAGCGGCTCTCGACCTTGAGGCCGAGGTCGATCGGGAGCTGCAGGCCCTCATAGACCGCGCAGAGGATCGCGCGGGCGGCCGGATAGTTGTCGTTGGTCTCGCGGCGATAGATTGCGTTGGCCGGCGGCCAGATCTGCATACCGGCCGGCGAATGCACCTTGTTGGAGGGCAGCTTGAAGCCCTTCTGATCCCAGGGTTGCGTCGCCTGCGGGTTGGCCTTGAGCCAGTCCTTGGCGTTCTGGATGATGTCGGCGCGCGGGGTGACCGCATGGACGAGGCCGGAATTGCGGGCCGGCAGCGCCTTCACCTGCTCGCCCTTGAACATCATCTGGAGCGCGTCGCCGGTCTGCATCAGGCGGGCGACACGCTGGGTGCCGCCGGCGCCCGGAAACAGCCCGACCTTGATCTCGGGCAGGCCGACGCGGGTCGAGGCATCGTCCGAGACGACCCGGTACTGGCAGGAGAGCGAGAGTTCGAAAGCGCCACCGAGGCAGACGCCGTGAATGGCCGCGGCAAAGGGCTTCCCGCAGGTTTCGAGCTTGCGATAGAGCAGCGAGAGCTTGCGGCTCTCGTCGAAGAAGCTCTGCATCGCGACTGCCTCGCCCTTCTCCCTGACGAGCTTCACATAGAGGTCGCGCAAGCCCTGGAGCATGGTGAGGTCGGCGCCGCCGGAGAAGCTCTCCTTGCCGGAGGTGATGACGCAACCCTTGATGGCTTCATCGCCCGCGACCTTGTCGACGACCTGGTTCAACTCTTCCATCACCTCGGGGGTGATGACGTTCATCGAGCGGCCCGGCATGTCCCAGGTCGCGACGGCGATGCCGTCGGCGTCGGTCTCGAAGCGGAAATTGGTGAGGTTCATGATTTCTCTCCCTGCCCTTCCGCTCAGACGCGCTCGATGATGGTGGCGACGCCCATGCCGACGGCGACGCAGAGCGTCACCAGCGCGGTCTGCTTGTCCTGCCGCTCCAGCTCGTCGAGCACGGTGCCGAGCACCATCGCGCCGGTCGCGCCGAGCGGATGGCCCATGGCGATGGCGCCGCCGTTGACGTTCAGGATGGCGTCGTCGATGTCGAGCGCCTGCTGGTAGCGCAGCACGACCGAGGAGAAGGCCTCGTTCAACTCGAAGAGGTCGATGTCCTTGATGGACATGCCCGCCTTCTTCAGCACGCGCTCGGTGACGTCGATCGGGCCGGTGAGCATCAGCGCGAGATCGGAGCCGACCGTGGCGAAGGCCTTGATGCGGGCACGCGGCTTCAGGCCCGCAGCCTTGCCGGCCTTCTTCGAGCCGACAAGCACGGCAGCCGCGCCATCGACGATGCCCGAGGAATTGCCGGCATGGTGGACGTGGTTGACGAACTCGACATCCGGGTGCGCCGAGGTCGCGACCGCGTCGAAGCCACCCATCTCGCCCATCTGGACGAAGGAGGCCTTGAGCGCGGCCAGCGCCTGCATGTCGGTGCCCGGCCGGATCGTCTCGTCGCGGTCGAGGATGATGAGGCCGTTGACGTCGGTGACGGGGATCACCGAGTTCTTGAAGCGGCCTTCGGCCCAGGCCTTTGCAGCGCGCTGGTGCGAGCGCACGGCGAAGGCGTCGACATCGTCGCGCGAGAAGCCGTATTTGGTCGCGATCAGGTCGGCCGCGACGCCCTGCGGCATGAAATAGGTGTCGATGGCGACTGATGGATCGACCGCAATGCCGAAGCCGGAAGCGCCCATGCCGACGCGCGACATCGACTCGACGCCGCCGCCGATCGCCATCTCCTTCTGGCCGGACATGACCTGCGCGGCGGCGAGGTTTACCGCATCGAGGCCAGAGGCGCAGAAGCGATTGATCTGCACACCCGGCACTTCCTTGCCGTAGCCGGCCTTGAGCGCGACGGTGCGGGCGATATCGGCGCCGGCCTCGCCGACCGGATCGACGCAGCCCATCACCACGTCCTCGACGAGGAGCGGATCGAGATCGTTGCGGTCCTTGATCGCGCGCAGAGCCTGGGTGCCGAGCTCGATCGCGGTAACTTCATGAAGCGAGCCGTCGGCCTTGCCCTTGCCGCGCGGCGTCCGGACGTGATCGTAGATGAATGCGTCTGCCATCGAGGGATCTCCCTGGGCTGCCGCGACCCGGCGGCTTGTTTTCCTGCCGGACGTCGTGGTCGGCTTGAGCCGACCATCTTCCTATCCGGCGAACTCATCAAGATATGCCCGGGTCGAGCCCGAGCATGATCGCAGTTCGATCAGAACTGCTCGACGCTCAGCGCCATCGTCGTATCCGCACCGGAGGTGATGCGCGCCAGATGGGCGGCGGTTTCCGGCAAGGTGCGCTCCATGAAGAAGCGGGCCGTGACCAGCTTGGCGCTCATGCGCTCATCGGCACCGGCCTTGAGCTTTTCCTGCGCGGCCTTGGCCATCTTCACCCACATGTAGCCGAGCGAGACCAGACCAAGCAGATGCATGAAGTCGCTGGCGCCGGCACCGGCATTGTCCGGCTTGGCGAGGGCGTTGTTCATGAACCACATCGCTGCTTGCTGCAGATGGCCCAAGGAGACCTGGAGCGGCCCGAGCAACGGCTTCAGCGCCTCGTCCTCGGCATTCTCCTTCAGGAAAGTCCCGACCTCGTTGAAGAAGGCCATGATGCCGCGGCCGCCGTCGCGGCCGAGCTTGCGGCCGACGAGGTCCATCGCCTGCACGCCGTTGGCGCCCTCGTAGATCATGGCGATGCGGGCATCGCGGACGAACTGCTCGACGCCGGTCTCGGCGATATAGCCATGGCCGCCGAACATCTGCTGGGCCTTCACGGCGTTGTCGAAGCCGATATCGGTGAGCACGCCCTTGAGAACGGGCGTCATCAGGCCGAGCTGGTCGTCGGCCGCCTGGCGCTCGGCCGCATCGCCGGAGCGATGGGCGATGTCCGACTTCAGCGCGTTCCAGAGCACGAAGGCGCGGGCGGCCTCGTTGAAGGCCTTGATCGACATCAGCGTGCGGCGCACGTCCGGGTGGACGATAATCGGGTCGGCCGGCTTGGCCGGCTCCTTGGCGCCGGTCAGCGCGCGGCCCTGCAGGCGCTCCTTGGCATAGGCGACGGCATTCTGGTAGGCGACCTCGGACTGGGCCAGGCCCTGGATCGCGACGCCGAGGCGGGCCTCGTTCATCATTACGAACATGGCGTTGAGGCCCTTGTTCTCGGCCCCGACCAACCAGCCCTGCGCGCCGTCATAGTTCATGACGCAGGTCGCGTTGCCGTGGATGCCCATCTTGTGCTCGATCGAACCGCAGGACACGCCGTTATTGGCGCCGACCGAGCCGTCGCTATCCAGCTTGTTGCGCGGCACGACGAAGAGCGAGATACCCTTCACGCCGGCCGGCGCACCCTCGATGCGGGCGAGCACGAGGTGGACGATGTTCTCGGTGATATCCTGCTCGCCGGCCGAGATGAAGATCTTGGTGCCGGAGATGGCATAGGAGCCGTCGCCGTTCGGCACGGCCTTGGTCTTGAGCAGGCCGAGATCGGTGCCGCAATGCGGCTCGGTCAGGTTCATGGTGCCCGACCAGGTGCCGTCGATCATCTTCGGCAGATAGGTCCGCTTGATCTCGTCGGAGCCATGGACGTAGAGCGCCGCGATCGCGCCCATGGTCAGACCCGGATACATGGCGAAGGCCATGTTCGCGGCTGAGGCGTAGTCGTTCATCACGGCGCCGAGCGTATAGGGCAGGCCCTGGCCGCCATATTCCGGATCCATGGCGAGGCCGATCCAGCCGCCGCCGGCATAGGCCTGATAGGCCTCCTTGAAGCCCTTCGGCGTGGTGACGCGGCCGTCGGGATGGCGCGTGCAGCCTTCCTGGTCGCCGGAATAATTGATCGGCTGGAGGACTTCCTCACAGAGCTTGGCGCCCTCGCCGAGCACGGCCTCGATCACGTCGGAGGACGCGTCGGCGAAGCCCGGCAGGTTGTTGTAGCGCTCGATGTTGAAGACGTCGTTGAGCAGGAAAAGCGTGTCCTCGACGGGCGCCTTGTAGACCGGCATCGAATCCTCCCTCTCGTCGCAAGGCGGCGCCTGATCGCTGTCGCCGCATCTATATAGTTCATATATAAACAATATCGGCCAAATTGCAACTCCGACGATGCGATGTTGTGATTCTTGGAATGGCGTAAGCGTGACGCGACAATAAAAAAACCCCGGCGAAGCCGGGGTTTTGGGGAGGCCCGTGTCAACCCGAGCGCGCTGGAACCCGCGCCGGGAAGCGCCGTTCAGGCCTTGCCGAAACGGGAGAGGGACGCCTCAAGTTCGGCGATCGCGCCTTCGATCTCGGCGCGCTGGCTGCGGAGCAGGTCGAGTTGCTCCACGATCTGCTCGCGGCTGAGCTGAAGGCCCCCGACGGAAGCCGCCGCTTCGCCAGCTCCACCCTTCTTGTCTTCGTTGGCGAGCATGGCGCGGATCTCGACGAGCGTGAAGCCGAGCTGCTTGCCCTTGAGGATCAGGGCGAGGCGCGCCCGGTCGCGCGCCGAATAGATGCGCGTCATGCCGGAACGGCTCGGTGAGATCAGGCCGCGTGCTTCATAGAAGCGCAGCGTGCGCAACGTCACCCCGAAATCGCGGGCGAGGTCGCTGATGGTGAAATCGCCGGCTTGTTCGGCGTCGGCAGAGGCGGCGGCGGAGCGGGTTTCATGAATCGGAGAACCCGCCATAGCCAAGCTTTGGCGTGACATGAAAGCTGCAATCCTTGCGATTGGATCGAATCGCCGACCTTCTGGCGGCATCGATCGATGGCTCAGTGATACGGAACACGCTCTCGCTGCGTCAGGTAATACGTCGCCGGCACGGGGTAAGTTACCGTTACATGCTCGTGAAAGACGCCTTCCCATGGGGCATTCGTAGAAAATTAACGATCGAGCCCCCGGTTATTAACCCGCTGTTTACCATACCGGCCAAATGTCGGGAACGCGCATCGGCGTCGTGGCTTCGGCAACGGCCCTTCACGATCAGCCCAGATTCGCGCGGAAGGCGACGGCACCAGGGGGCCTCGCCCGCTGCAGACAACGTCCCCTTAGGCGAGCGAGATCATGGCCAACAGCTTGCCCTGGAGCGTGAAGGGCGTCGACCCCCGGACACGCGATGCGGCAAAGGCGGCAGCCCGCCGGGCGGGCATGACGCTGGGCGAATGGCTCGACCACAAGATTCGCGACGAGAGCGAAGAGGCACCTGCCTCGGCCGCCCCGGAACAACTCGACATCGCCGCCCTGTCGGAGCGGCTGGCGCGCCTGTCGCAGGGTCGGACGGACACCGCGCCGCGACAGCCCCTTTCCAACCCGTCACGCGGCGCGATCGAGAGCCTCGTCGGCCAGGCGGCTGCCCTCGAAAGCATGACCCGCGAAGCCAATGCCCGGACTGCCGGCGCGCTGGATTCCATCACCCGCTGGATCGAAAAGACCGAAGACCGCCTATCGTCGAGCGAACGCGGCGCCGCCGAGCGGCAGGAACGCGCCACCAACGTCATCGCCGACGCGATCAAGACGATGGGCGAGCGCATCGCTGAGATCGAGCGCCGCGGCATCGAGGCACAGCAGACGCGCGCGGAACAGGCTCCCCGCCTCGCCTTCAGCCGCGAAGGTCTTGCCGCCGCCGTCACCGACATCCGCACGCGCCAGCGTTTTCTCGACACCGACGCGACCGTGACCGCCCGGCCGGCGGCCGTCGCGCCCGAGCGCGTTTCGGCGCTGAGAGAAGACCTGCGCGAGATCGGCTCGCGGCTCTCTTGCGAAGGCCGTCCGGCACAGCCGCAACGGCCTGCTGCCCCCGCCCGCGTGGACACCGGCGCGATCGAGGCCAGGATCGGCCTGCTGGCCGAGCGCCTCGAC
>WPCJ01167111.1_pt1 | contig 13641 bp, 18 predicted proteins | sample 5399831 | NCBI WGS metagenome assembly WPCJ01 (sample SAMN12869470, study PRJNA574797) | sludge metagenome | isolation source: wastewater treatment of pH10 | place: China:Beijing | collected 2019-05-20 | reverse complement strand
GGCCGGAGTTGATCGCCTCGAGCAGCGCACGGTTCTGCTTGGTGGCGCGGGCGTTGACGACATACTCGCCGTTCGACAAGCGCGCCTGAATGCTGTCGCTGCGACCGGTGCCCGGCCCGGAAATGTAGCCGCCGGTGGCGGCCTTGACGCCGCTGCCGAAGAGCATGCCGAACAGCCCGCCGACCGTACCATTCGCACCGGCGGTGCCGAACAGCCCAGCAAGCGGCCCCGACCCCATGAGGGCCGCCTGCAGCGCGGCTTTCGCCAGTGACGCGGCCAGTCGCTTGACGACATCCTCGGCCTTGGCGCCGTTGACGATCAGGTCTTCCAGCGCGTCGACCGCGGCGTTGCCGAAATATTTCTGCGCCTCGTTCAGGTCCTTCTGGGCCTGGTAAAGGCGCTCCTTGGAGGCGCGCACGGCTTCGTTCGCCGTGACCTCCTGGGTCAGCTTGGCGATGTAGCTCGCCTTCTCGCTGGCGCTGAGCTTGTCGAGGTCGACCTGCGCCTTGGCGATCTCGACCGCCGCCTTGCGCTCGGCATTGGATTTACCGACGGTCGCGATCTCCGCTTCCATGACGGCGCGCTGGCGGATCAGGCTCTCGATGTAGCGGTCGAGCCGGTCCTGCGCCTGCTCCTCATCGCTCTTGCCGCCGCCGGAGCTGCCGCCACCCTTGTTGAAGAGGGAGGATGTGTCGGTATGCTTGCCACCCCGGACACTGACCTCGAGCGGGGCGGACGGAGAACGACGGCCGCGGCTAGCCTCCCGGTCCAGTTCATTAAGCTCCTCAATTCGCTTTCGCGCTGCGGCAAGATCCTCTTCGGCGACACCGTTCTGTCGACCACGCTTTACCGCGTACTCAAGGCTCTCGCGCGATGCGCCGAGCCCATTGGCCTTAATGTCCTCCATTGCCGAGACGCGTGCGGCATAGTCTGACACCATGCCAAGCAGTCCACTGGCCTTCCTGGCCAGGGCATCTACGAGTTCGATGACACCGCCAATATTCGCTTTGAATAAAGTTGACCAACGGTCGATGGCGATGGCCCAATCGCGTTCAAAATCTTTGGCCTTTTTGATGACATCCGAGTCAATCACCGCTCCTGCCGCACTAGCGGCAGAAGCCTGTCGAGCAATTGCCTCGGCCCCCTGTTCCAGCAGCGGAATCCAGTCGCGGGTCAGGCCGACGGCTTCGGCGATCTTGATCTTGTCGAACTCGGTTGCGGCATTGCGGACGAGATTGGCGACCTGACCGAGCGCGTCATTGATGCCGATGACCTCGCCCTTGCGGTCCTTCAGCTTGACGTTGTTGTCGTCGAACAGCTTGGTCAGCGCGTTCTCACTCTGGCGCGCCTCGTTCAGCTTCTCCGCCAGGCCTTCGAGCCCCGTGCCGAAATCCTTACCGGCGAGACCGTTCTGGCGGCCAGCGAATTGCAGTTCCTGAAAGCGCTGCAGGTCGAGCCCGACGCGCTTGGCGGTCTCGCCCATCCGCACCAGATCGGCATTGGCATCGGCAATCCCCCGGATCATCTTGTCGAGGGTGAAGGCCGCCGCGAAGCCCTTGAGCGCGCCGGTCAAAGCCGAGGTCGAGATCGTCGGATTGGCCTTGCGAAAGCGGTCTTCGATCTCCCCGGCGGCGCGCTCGGAAGCCTGCGCTGCCGCTTTCATCTGCTTTTCGAGCGCCGAAATGTTCGCGCCAACGCTGACGACGAGATCGTTAGCCATGATGGAAGCTCCCAAGATTGCGTGCTACCCAACCCGCATCAGGGAGGGCTCGATGAAGAAGACGCTGCTGATTGGACTTATGGCCGCGATCGGCGCTTTCGCTGGCGTCGTCGTGGTGGGATCGCGCCTTCAAGCCGCTGAAGAGGTGCGCTGCAGGGTGAATGTCGAAGCAATGCTAAAGGATCTGATCGCACTCAATCGCGCGCCAGACGTCGATGCAGAGTTCGTTCGCAAGCTGCTGCAGCCGAAGCCCGAAACGCCGACGAGCAAGGAGAAGCAGTGAGGCGAACCTCACTGCAGATAGGTCGGCGCCGCATCGAGCAGATCGGCAGCAGCGTCGAGATCCTCGTCGGTCGCCACCGGAGCGTCAGGCTGGCGCGCCCGGGCGAAGCCATCGGCGCAGGCCATGAACTGCCAGAACGACATGGCGCCGACCTGCTGCGGCGTGAAGCCCATCACGCAGCCGAACCCGTAGATGTCGCGGAAGTCGAGCTTTCCGTCCCGGCGGCCGGGTTGCTCTCGCCCCCGTCCGCCGGCGATTTTCCCACCGGCTCGTCCCGCTTGCCGAACAAGGCCGCATCGAGCACGGCGAGGGCCGGCAGCACGCTCTCCGTCACCGGGCGCTCCGGCGGGCCATAACGCCCGACCAGCCGCATGGCCTCGGCGGGCGCCATGCCGCCACCGATCAGCCCGAGGCGCAGCGTCTGATAGACGTCCCGCACCTGCCAATGTCCATGCTTGAGGCGCTCGGCGATGACGAGCGGACCGGCGTCACAACGCTCCTGCAGCTCCTCGAGCTGGGCCAGAGGCAGGCAGAGGGTATAGGCTCCATCCGCCCAGGTCACAAAGACGCTGCACAAGCTCATGACAGCGCCGCCACGCTGGCGCGAGCAAGGGCGCCGTCGCCGGTCGCGGTGACCTTGACGGTCCATTTCTCGCCGCGCTGGCCGGTGATCTCGGCCGAGAGATGCGCCTTGCCGGAGAATTGCAGATCCGGCGTGCCGGCGCCGGTGCCGAAGCCGACCAGGCGCTGCCGGATCGAGGTGGATTCGCCCCGGTTCACCGCGGCCCAGAGCAGCGGCTCCGACTCCTTGGCCATGACGCCTTCGAAGCTCATCGACCAGGAGATGGCGAGCACGTCCGTCGCCTTCCAGGCTGGCGCGTCGGGATCGTCGCAATCGGGGATGGTGACGTCGTTCGTGTCCTTCTCGACACTGAGCGACATTTGGTTGAAGCCGCAGATCTTGGTGAAGACCTCGGGCTCGGCGCTATCGCCGAGGAAGGTCAGGCCCTTTCCGAAGGAAAGGACGGTCGGCTGCGCCATGATAGGCCTCCGTTGGGTTGAGCCGGTTACGAGGTTTGGTTGTCAGGCCGCGGCGACGAGCGCGCGGAAGGTCAGGACGGCATGGCTGGTCAGGCCATCGGGGTCTTTCAGATATCGCGTGTCCCGATGCGCGATCTCGAGGAACTGGAAAGCCGGACCGAGATCGAACTCGGTCTCGTGCACGACGGCGCGCACTGCGCCGGCGATCGTCTTGCACTCGACCTGGCCGACCTCGCGGGACCAGACATGCAAGGTGGCGAACAGCTCCTGCCCGTCATGGCACTGCGCGCCGTCATCGAGCGCCTGGAACTCGCCGATCTCGACATAGGGGAACACGACATCGGCCGGGACGCGATCGAAGACGCGCCCAGCGACCGCCGCGACGTCCGCCCGCAGCCGGAGATTGATCGCGCCCTGCAGCGCGAGGCTGGCGTCACTCATTGCCGTGTCCGTTGAAGTTCCGCGCCGCCTTCAGCGCGATCGCCGAGATGGCGCCGCGGATCTGCGTCTTGCGCGCCCGATAGGTCGGATAGAACCAGGGCCGGGCCGGCTGCTTGGCCGTGCCGAACTCCAAGGCGTTGGCGTAGTCGTAAGCCGGAGCGTTGCCCTTGCCGGCTGCGCGGACCGGCTTCGTCGTCTTCAGGCCGCCGGCCTTCACATACCAGCGCGCGCCGGTCTTGCCGCCCTCGACCCGCAGCGACGCGGCAAGGTCGCCCTCATCCTTCGGGGCGGCGTAAGCCTGCGCGCGAGCCAGTCGCTGCGCCTGCAGCAGCGCCTCGGTCGCCGCCGCAGCCCTGACCTCGACCGGCACCTTCTCCAGCCGCTTGCGCAGGCGAGCCAGGCTGGCGGCGGTCTTGGGGTTTCTCGCCATCGGCAAGTGCTCCGGCAGCGCGAGCGCGCTGGGCATGGGCGGTCGGGATCAGGCCGGAGAAGCCAGCCCTATAGGCGATGTACACGCCAGACTTGCAGGGACAGTCGAAGTCGCTGATGAATGTCACGCGGGGCATCGGGGGGTATCCATGCGGTTCATCATGTATCTGGGCGCGATCGTCGCGCTGCTCGTCGGGCTTTTCGGGTTCGCCTCGGTCAAATCCGACATCCAGGTCATCATCGGGCTGGTCGGCTTCTTCTCGTTCCTGATCCTGATGGGGATCGGCAGCGTGATGGGACGGCTCGACCGCGCCTGACGCCTAGGTCGCCGCGCCTTCCTCGAGCAGCATCTCGATCTCGCGCGCATCGGGCGTCGGCACGATCGAGCGGATCTGGCAAGCCTTGCCGGCATAGGGGCCGGCCAGGAAGACGACGCGGTCCGCCGCGGTGACGCCTCGCGTCTGAGCCCAGGCGAGCACGGTCAGCGTGCCCTGCAAGGTGGATTCGAGCCGACCGGCGGCGAGCTGCTCGCGCCCGAATTTCGGGCGGAAGCCGGCCCAGCAATCGAACAGCTCGGAAAAGGCCTCGCGCTCATTGCCGAAACCGTCATCGGGCGAGACCGCGCGCCGCTCGAAGCGGATGCGATGATTACGCTGACCGGGGGAGAGCATCAGAGCTGAATCCTGCGATAGGGGCCGAGAAGCCGATCGACGCTCGCCGACATCGGCGGCGCGCTGGAGGCGCCGAGCGTCACCGTCTCGGGAAAGCGGTACATGTCGCCGACCATCAGCAGGATGGCCTGGCGGATCGGCGCCGGAACCGTCTCGGCGGTATCGCCGTAGCCTGCGGCATAGGTGACCGCGACCGCGTCGCGCGTGCGCTCCAAAGCGGGCAGGACGGCCGAGAGCGAGACCAGGACCTGCGGGCGCGAGGCGCCGGCGAGCAGGCGGTAGCCGGCGGGATCGACGACGCTCTCGCTGCCATCGGCCGCCCGCGCCCTGATCTCGACGATCGAAGCGACCGGCGCCAGCCGCAGCGGCAGGCAGCGCGACGCGGGCCAGAAGGAGAAGAACTGCCGCCAGCGCTGCGCCACGAGGGCGCGGCCGAGAATGCCGCCATAGCCGTCGAGATAGCCGATGGCCGCGTCGATGGCGCGCCCGATCAGAGCGTCGTCGAGGTCATGATCGACGCGAAGATGCGCCTTGGCCTCGGCAACGCTGACCGGCTTGGCGGAAGGAGCCGCAACCAGCTCCGGCGGCAGGCAGTGCATGGCGATCAGGCCTGCGGCAGAGCCACGCCGGCGGCGGTGAGCACCGCCTCGATATCCTCGGCGGTCGTCGCCGCGGAGATGTCGACATTGCCAGCCTCGGCCGCCTTCTTGAGAGCCGCGATGCGTTCCTCGGCCTTGGTCGCTTCGGCGTCGAGGCGTTTCTGCTCCGCCGCATGCTCGGCCTTCAGCCGCTTCTGCTCTTCTGCATGCTGGGCCTTCTGGCGCTTATCGAACGCGGCCTCGCTTTCGAGGATGTCGAGTTCCTTGGCGGCATGCTCCAGCTCCGGCGGGCACTCGTCGCCCGCTTTGAACTGCGTCGGGTGGACTTCGCCGGCGCGACAGCCCTTGAACGCCTTGGTCAGACGCATGATCAGTCTCCGAACCTTGAGGGAAAGGCGCCGGCGGCGGACCGCCGGCGGGCGGTCAGGCCTGGTTCGCCTGCGGGTTGTCGTGCCCGTAGCCGAGCAGCGCGATCGCCGAGATCGGCGTGCCGGCGCCGTGGGTGCCCGAAAAGTCGGGCAGCAGCTTCAAATAGCGGCGCCCGCCCTTGTAGCCGAAGCGGTAGGCAGCGGCAGCGGCATGGGCCGCCGTGAGCGATTTGACAATGCCGTTGGCACCGACCGTGACGCCAAGCACATCCGCCTGCGCGACAGCGTCATAGGTGACGTTGTCATCGGAGTGCGTGAGCTTGAACTCGATCTTGTTGGTGCCGTCGAAGGTGATGCCGCCGACACCGATGGCGAGCAGGAACTCGACGGCGTTGAAGCCGCGAAGATCAATCGCCGGCGGGGTCGGATCGGCGGTGAGGGAGGCGGCAGAGATCGCCACCACCGCCTTGAAGGCGGAGTGAATATCCTTCATCGGAAGGTCCTCTCGGTTGATGGAATGAACGGCCAGATGGAAACGGGCGGCCGGATCGGCCGCCCGCTCAAGGGTTCGCCGCGCCGCGTCCGGTCAGGACGTGGCGATCTTCATCAGCTTGATCGCCTCGAAATTGGCGACGCCGCCGCCGACGCGCTTCGTGGTGTAGAAGTGCACGTAGGGCTTGTTGGTGAAGGGGTCGCGCAGGATGCGGACACCCTGGCGATCGGGGATCAGATAGCCGCGCTTGAAATCGCCGAAGGCGATCGGGAAGGCGTCGGCACCGAGAGCCGGCATGTTGTCGTCATTGTAGACGGGCTTGCCGAGGATCGTGGCGACGCTCGCGGAATCGGAGGGCGGCGCCCAGATATAGCTGCCCTCGGCATTCTTGAACTTGCGGACGCTGCCCATCACGGCATCGGCCATCAGCCAGGATGCATTGCCGCGATAGCCTGCCTTCAGCGCGTAGTAGAGGTCGATGAACGCATCGGCCGGTGAGACCGAGGCGGAAGGCGTCGCAAACCCCGCCGCAGCGCCGCTGGCGATGTAACCGAGCTTACCCCAGGCATAGCTGGCGTTCGCCACGGTGTCATAGGTCAGGAGGCCACGCGGCCGCATCACACCGTTGCCGGAGATGAAGGCGGCACCTTCCTGCTCGGCGAAGGCGATCTGGACCTCGTCGGCGAGCCATGCGGCGATGTCGATGATACCGTCGTCGAGCATGGTCTGCGTGGTTGCCGGGTTGGCATAGAGCTCCATCACGTTGAAGACGAGCTCGCGCAGCGTCGGCGTGCCGGTCTCCGGCCGCGGCTGCTCCTCGCCGACCCAACCGGCGCCGGCGCCGCCCATGTTGACCAGCTTCTTGTAGGTCGAAGTGCCGACCGGCATGACAGTCGCGAGCTGACGCATGACCGAGAGCGTGCCGAGCACGCGGTCGATCGTGGCCGAAGTCTCTTCCGGCACCAGATAGCCGCCATCCGGATCGGACTGCGTGGTCAGCTTGGCCTTCACCTCGAGGTCGCGCAAGCCGGCATCGGCGCCCTTGCGGAAGAACTTCTCGAAGGCCGCCTTGTGCTCGGCCTTGGCAGGGTCGAGGCCGTTGCCACCGCCGGCGCCGATCTTCGCCGCGGCGATCGCGACATTGACCGCGTCGAGAGCCTTGGTCAGATCGCTGATATCGGAATTGATCTTCGCCACCTTCTCGGTGGTGATGACATCGGCGAAGTTCTTCTTGATCCCCTTGAGCTCTTCCTCATGGGCAGCCTTGAACTGCTCGAAGGTCGCCTTCAGCTCGGCGAGGATCTTGTTGGCATCGCCGGCATCGGCGCGGCCGAGCGCGATACCGCGGAAGGAGCCGGTCATCACGCCCATCGCCATCGCGGCCGGGGCAGGGCCGGACGCCACAGCGTGGTGAAGCGCATCGGAAAAGCCGGCCGGAAGACACAGCACGGCGAGCGTCGCGAGCGCGAGGCCCGCGATCAAATAGCGGATCTTCATGGTGGAACTCCGGGATTGAGGCCGGTCAGGCCTTCATGGTTGCGAGCAGCTGCTGGGCGGCAGCGAGGTCGAGCACAGCGCCGGGCATGGGCTCAGGATCGGCAGCGTCACGCGTGCCGGAGGCTTCACGCAGCAGGCGGCGACGCTCGGAGCGCGGCACCCCCTGCTTGGCGAGAATGGAATCGAGCCGCCGGCGCGCCGACAATTCGGCCCGCGCCTGCCCGCTACTCGCGGGCTCCGGCTCATTGGTGGTGGCGTCGGCAAAGCCGAGCTTCACCGCATCCTTGGCAGTGATGAAGGTCTCGGCGTCCATCATGTCGCCGACCTCCTTCACCTTCAGGCCAGTGCGCGCCACGTAGATGTCGGCCATCGCGGTGTCGATGGTCGCGAAGACATCTGCCGCCTCGCGCAGGTCGTTCTGATTGCCGATGACGACCCCCCACGAATTGTGGATCATCAGGAAGCTCGACATGCCCATCTCGATCCGATCGCCGGCCATGGCGATGATCGACGCGATGGAAGCCGCGATACCGATCACGCGCACGGTGACCTCGGCAGGATGCTCGCGAAGCTGGTTGTAGATCGCCAGCCCCATGAACACGTCGCCGCCAGGCGAATTGATATTGACCGTGACAGGCTTGGGACCAATGGCGCGCAAGGCTGCCGCCATGCGCTTGTCGGTGAAGCCGCCACCGGTCCAATAGTCCGCGCCGATGACGTCATAGATCGAGATGGTGCTCGGATCGTCGGCCTCGGCTGCCTGCGGAGCCAGCCCTGACCAGCGGTCGAGCGCTTCGGACGGCGCGTCCCAGGAGAACGCCTCCGGTCGGTGAAAAGCCTTGATCTCAGGCAGATTGCGCAGGCTCATTGCCGTCTTCCTTGTCAGGTGAAGGCTTTCCGCCGGCCGTGTTCGGCGGCGGGTAGTAGATGTCGCCGCCATCGCGCGGGTTTTCGTCTTCCATCTCCAGAACCTTGTTCGGGCTGTAGACGCCCCATTGCAGCGCCTTCACGTAGGCTTCCCAACGGGTCTTGAGATCGCTTCGAACGACGGAGTTGCGATTGAAGCGGACGAAGAGCGGCGATTCATCCGGCATGAGGTCGCGCGTGATCGTCTCTTCCCACGCGGTGAAGTAATCCTCGAGGGTGTAGGCCGCGAAGGCCGTCCGCTGCTGCTCCAGCCCGGTGCCCCAGGACGTTGACTTCTCGGTGTCACCCAGCATGAAGCCGGGCACGCCGAGGAACATCTCCAGCTCGGTCCGGGTGAACTGGCGCGTCTCGATGTACTGTGCATCTTCCGACGTCATGCCGATCGGCGAGATCGTCATCCCTTCTTCGGTGACGATCGACTTCCCGGCATTGTCGGCACCACGATAGCTTTCGAGGCTGGCCTTGAGGTGATCCTTCGCCTCATTACCGATCTTGTTCGGATGCGAGAAATGCAAGCCGAGGGAAGCACCATTGGCGAAGACCTTGGCGCCGTGACGCTCGGTGGTCAGCGTCATGCCAATCGCCTCACGGGCATAGCTGATCGGCGTGACGCCGCGATAGCCGTCAAGCGTGAGACCGAGCAGGTGGAAGACGTCGCTCTGCGGCAAGACGATCTGCTGACCGTTCTTGCGGGTGTAGGTGTAGACCAAACTGAGATCATCGAGCTGATCGACCTTCACCCTGTCCGGATGCATCGGAATCAGGTCGATCACCTGTTTGCTCACAAGCGAGCGCACGATCAGAGCATAGCCGTTGCCGCGCAGGATCAGATGCGCGGTGAGCATCCGGCGAAAGGCTGAAGGCGTGAGGCGGCCCTTTCGCGGCCGGCACAGCACCTTCGCCAGCGGATCATCGCTCGCATCCTCGCGGGTGCGGGCATCGACCCGGCGCTTGAGCTGCAGCGGTGTGTTGCCCATCGCGCCGGTGATCAGCCGCACAGAGCCATAGACGACAGCCGTCCGCATGGCCGCGTCGGCATTGACGATCGCGCCGGACGCGCTCTCGCGACCACCGCGAAGATATCGCTCCAGATCCTCCGACGATTGGATCAGAACGCCAGGTCCGGCATCCTGAATCGATGCGCGCGGGCCAGTGAGCGCTGGCAGCGCAACCGGTGCCGAGATAGCCGGCCGCCAGCAATCCGCCGACATGACGAGGGGAACGGAAGCGCGCGCCACGGTCAGAGCACCAGCACGCCACGGGTTTCATAGACGGACGGCCCGCCCGCCGGCTCCGGGTTCCGGCTCATCAGGTCGAAGGCGTTGAAGAGCCCCATCAGCGGGTCGATCTTCGCCGTGCCGGAGGCCTGTTTCGTGATCAGAACTGCCGAGCCACGCAGCTCCGACCGGGCATTGCCGACGGCCCAGGCCATCAAGGGGCGCGCACCATGCTTCAAGGTTCCGTCCTTCAGCTTGCGGGCCGCGCCCTTGATGACGCCGGAGAGGCGGTAGCCCTGCGGCACCGCGGCGATGCAGTCGTCGGGGATCTCGCGCAGCGACAGCTCGTCGAGGATCGCGGCGATCCCGACGGCGTCGACGCCGATCCCGGCCTTTTCCGGCAACAGACCGGCCTTGTGGATGCGAGCGACGATGTCGGCGACTTCCGCAACATCGGCGTTGGCGCCGTCTTCAGTCTCGGCAATGTCGACGAAGACCAGGTCCTGATCCTTCTCGAAATCCTCGAGCCGCGGCGCAATCTCCTTGCGCAGCTGCTTCACGCCGCGATCAGCCCAGGCCTTGCCCCAATGCAGCCAGCGCTTGCTGTCGCGATGGCGCCCCAGCACGGCGAGGCCGAGCAAGTCATCGAGACCACCGCCGTCGATGCCGATCGTGCAGACCTCGCAATTCGCGAGGATGTAATCGAGCGTGATCTCGGCGTTGCCGGCCCGCTCCCAATGGTCGGCGCCCTCCCAGCGGTTCGAATGCAGGGCAAGGCCGATCTGGATATTGAGATGCTGCGAGGCCCAGCGCCGTTCTTCCTCGTCGCCCATCTCTCGGGCTGTCGCGTAGTCCTGCTCCAACACAGGCAGCGAGACGCTGCGGCCGAGGTTCGGCAGCACGAACGGCCAATTCTCGGCCTTGCGCCAGGGCTTGGCGGCGTCGAGCTGCATCGACTCCGGAAACTCATAGAGCACCGGCAGGATCGTGCCGTTCTGGATCCGGCCATCGCGGACACCGCGAGCGTAGTCGAGCTCGGCCTTGAATGCGCCGGCCGGCGGCTCGTCCGACTGCGTCGTGATGATGATCCCGAAAGCCTCGGGGATCGCGACACGGGCACCGCGCAGCTGGCCGATGACGCGCGAGGTATAGGCGACCTTGCCGAGCAGATGCAGCTCGTCGAGCAACCAGCCGGCATATTTGCCGCCGGTCGCGACCTTCATGTCGAAGGTCATGACCTTGAGCGCGGCGCCGGTCACGCGGTTGACCACGGTCTTGAGGTGATCCCGCACATGCAGCAGCGTGTCGAGATCCTTGTCGGCGGCGACCATGCCGGACACCGCGGCGAAGGCGAGATCGGCGATCTCCTGCGTCGGGCCGAACAGGGCGAAGGCTGCGTTGGGCCGCTCGTTCATGAGCAGGGCCGTCAGCATCAGCGCCGCGCCGTTCGTCGTCTTCGAATTCTTCTTCGGCACCAGCAGGAAGACGCCGGGCACCTGGCGGATGCCGGTCGCCTCGTCGATCGAGCCGAACACGGCGCGGACGACATCGCGGAACCAGTCGCCGGCGGCGTCGCCGAGGGTCGGCTGACCCGGCACGTCCGGCAGATGCAACCGGTCGAAGATCGCCGCCGCCCGATCCGCCTCGAGCCGGTCGAGCGGCAGAAGCGGGACGAGCGATCGCCCGGCGAGGAGCGTGCTCTCCCAGCCCGGTTGCGCGAAGTGAAACGACATCAGCCGCGCTTCCGACCCACCAACGCAGACCAGGGACCGCGCGTGACGACGCCGTGGGCGTCGAGTTGCGCCTGTTCTTTCTTGCCGACCGGGTCGGGCGCCGGCGCCTCAGCTTTGGCTGCCGCCTTGCCGCGCACCTGATCCTGCAGCGCCGAGAGATCGGCCCGGTCCATGATCGCGAGCATCTCCTTCTGGGCGGCGACGTTGCCCTTCAGCGCATTGCGGTGCATCGCGGCGATAACCTCGGCCCGCTTGCGCAGGGCGCCGGTGTCGAGCTCCGCCGCGAAATGCTTGCGAATCGTCGGCTCGGTCTTGACGAAGATCCGGGCAAGCTGCTCGACGCCCATGCCGGACGCGACCAAGACCGCCGCCTTCTCGCGATCGGCACTCGAGGGCTGCCAGGGCTTGCGGCCGCCGGAGCCGCGGCGCCTCGGCTTGTCCGAAGGAGGCGGCATCGTCGGAATCAGCTCGGCAGTGTCGCCGAACAGCCCGCCCGCGCTGACGCGGTCCTTCAGCTCCTCGACGAAGACCTTGCGCAGCGTCGGCACGCTGATGCCGATCTCACCGGCGATGACCGGATGCGTCAGCCGATCCGACGCCATCCGGCGCACGGTCGCGCGCTGCTCGTCGGTCGGCTCGAAAGCCGCACGGCCAGGACGCTTTTCTTTCTTTCCGCCGCTGGAATCTGCGTCGTCCAAGAAAAAAAACTCCGAATGAGGAGGCGTCCGGTGCGGGCGGCCTGGACCTGCCAGACTTTCGACTACCCCCCGGTCAGACCGGCCGGAGATGCCGCTTGGTGCGCTCGATCACCGTCTTGGTGTTGTGGCAGGCGATGCAGAGCAGCATCACATTGAGTGGATCGAAGTCGGCGCCGCCGTCCTTGCGCTCGACGACATGGTCAGCAATCAGCCCGCGCGACGCATGGCTGCAATCACGCCTGCAATCCGGGTTCTCGCAGATGAAGCCGCGTTGCCGCTTGATATCGCGGGCGAACTGCCGCCACGCCGCAGTGAGATAGAACGGATCGGCGATCTTCTGCGGCGGCGCGGCGCGGGGCGGCAGCGACGAGACCCTGCCACCGATGGCCTTCAGCCTGCCCAACGCCAGCCCCTCTAACGACAATGCCCGGAGGCCGTGTCCGGCTCCGGGCGCGATTCGTGCTGATATCTATTTAGGGGCACGCAGCGGTACCGTAGTCAACCGTCAATTGATAAATGCTGGCGCGTTATCACAAGCTGATCCCGCGCTTCCGCAGATAGGATTGGTTCGCCACGGCGACGGCCTGCTCGTCATAGATGACAGTATCGTAGCGCTCGCCGCTGATGCGGCCATGGTCCGGCCCTGTTGCACCCCATACTTCTTCGGCCAGGACATCGAGCGCTTCCTTGAGCCGAGGCCCGATGAAGGCGATCTTCAGCTTGTCGCTATCGCCACCGGGCCAAACCTTCGCCAGGTCGGATATGGACATGCCCTGACCACAGACCTTGAGAACGACATCGCTGCCATTGCGGCCGAGGCGAGGCAGGATCCGCTTCAACTCTCCATGCGCGTGCAACACCGCGTCCGACAGCGGATCGCCCATCTTCCCGCCATCGACCTTGATCTTGCCCGGGTCGATGCCGCGGCCCGGCCCGATCATGGCGTGCTCGTAGATCGCCCGGAATCGGATGCCGGCCTCGTATTGCGCCTGCGTCAGCCGCCGGCGCGCCAGCATCATCTCGAGCGGATGCTCGGCCAGATTGACCACGGCCTTGAGCTTGGCGCCCGGCTCTAGCGGATCGTCGACCATACGCGAGCCCGGCGTGACCTTCAGCCCATGTTCGCACTCCGCCGCCTTCGCCCGGCGCGCTGCCTTGGCGGCCTTGGCGTCGGCGGCATCCCGCTCCGCCTTGGCCTCGATCCGCTTCGCCGCGACATCGAAGCCATCACTCGGCTTGGAGGGCGTCTTGCGGGAACGCTTGCGAACAGGCCTGACCGCAAGCCGCCGCTCGGTTCTGGCCTGTTCCGCATCGAGAGCGGCGAGCCGCTCCTCCTCGGCCTGCCATATCGCTTGCGGGCTGTCAGAACGCGACATCGTCATCGCCTTTCTCAGTTCGGCCGCCGGGCGGCATGGGGGACGGCAGGAACACGCGGGCATCGCCGTGCATGTCGGGGATGCGGGCGCCGCGGGCCGCGAGCCAGGGCCGCCATGCGGCCAACTCCGGCCCGGTGCAGAGATAGCC
>WPCJ01092330.1_pt1 | contig 13657 bp, 15 predicted proteins | sample 5399831 | NCBI WGS metagenome assembly WPCJ01 (sample SAMN12869470, study PRJNA574797) | sludge metagenome | isolation source: wastewater treatment of pH10 | place: China:Beijing | collected 2019-05-20 | reverse complement strand
TCACAGGTAGGTCCGGTGAGAGTATACATCTTTGTTCCAACGTCTTTGCCCTCCAAATTACTATCAGTCAGAACAGGTAGGTGAATTTCTTCTGATTCGAACATCTCTACAAATGCCTGGAATCGACCAACGTCGAGATACAGCCACTCATCATTAGCCCGAAAACTTTTACTAACCACATTTGCGATCAGAGTTCCACTAGTTCCTACGATAAATCTCCCAGGTTCGCACCAGATTTCAATGTCGTTGGGAAGTTTTCTTATAGCTCGTCGAATCCTCGTGAATACCTCTTCCACATCAGGTGATGCTTCGCTGTATTGTATTGGCATTCCTCCACCGATATTTACAATCTTTAGATTGAAGCCCTGTTGTTTTGCCTGCTTTAGTATAGGAAGAATCGTAGAAATCGCTGAATCCCAAACACTGAGATTCTCTGCCTGGGAACCAACATGAAAAGTTAGACCGATTGGTTTAAGACCTTTATCAATTGCACTGCCGAGCAGTGCAATTGCATGCTCAGAATCGGCACCGAATTTGGATGAGAGATCAATTAAGCTTCCTCGATTCGTCACTGATACTCTCAAATAGACTTTGCTACCGGGCGCGTTTTTGGCAATTGTTTCAATTTCCTCAGGCGAATCATACGCATAGCTATGAATTTTCATCCTGAAGGCTTCCTTGATGTGACTTTCCGCCTTTACAGGATTACTGAAAATAACTTTTCGCAAATTAACGCCAATTTTCTCCAGTCTTTTCAGCTCCCCTATCGACGCAACCTCAAAGCTAGCTCCCAGACTTTTCATTTTCCTAAGCACCGCCTCGTCAGGATTGCTCTTCATCGCATAGAACACCTTAGCGCCCGGTAGACCATCTTTTAATTGTTGATACTGAGACTGAACTTCACTAAGATCGATTAGAAGCGTAGGCGATCTATACTTTGAATCGATTAGGTTTTTTACAGATAATGATTTGGTAACATATTTCATTTTTTCACCATTCTTCTTTATCTTATCATTTGACTATTACGGGTCAAATCAACTACATTGCTTATAAGTATGGCTAAACAAAAAATCGCTATTGTAGAAGACGACATCGCTATTGTGCAGATGTACCGAATGAAGTTTGAGGCCGAAGGCTTTACGGTTGTGACAGCAAACGACGGGAAGGCTGGTCTCCAGCTCATCGAAATTGAGAAGCCAGATATTGTCCTACTTGATCTGATGATGCCAGAAATGCGTGGTGACGAGATGCTCGTAGCAATGCGCCAAACTGATTGGGGAAAGAAGATCAAAGTGCTAGTACTGACAAACATGGGTGAGACCGAGGCCCCTGCTAGCCTAGCCGAAAATGCTGTACTTGGTTACATTGTCAAAGCCGAGATGACGCCCAAAGAGGTAGCCGATATCGTAAAATCTTCTCTAGCATAAAGTGGCTATCCGGAGCAAAATAAACACGTATACTGCTGTGGGCGTTGCCTTCATGCTCATAACAATTGCAGCACTATCTGGAATAATCTATTTCAGAAATTCAGGCAATCAACACTTGGGCCCACAAGCTGTCAAAGCACGGGCGGAATTCGCTGAGCACTTCGATATTGAACCAGAGGAGATTAAAGTAATTTCTACCGAGAAAACAACTTTTGGTGATTCTACATTAGGTACTGGAGGCACAGGGCTACAAGTCCTTACACCCGGGTACCGTATCATAATGAAATACAAAGGCACCACCTATTACGCCAACACCGATGGTGCAGATACAATCTACCTTCTCGATGAAGACGATAATGTAATTAATTAAGTTTTATAGGCTATTTTGTTCGCTACGTTGTCCATCAGCACTTGAACCAGCTTCTTGGTCTGACATTTAATACTCACTTCTGTAATTAATGGTTTTTGTCTAAACCTCATGAATTGTATAAAGCAAGCATAAGCTATACTCTAATCCGTATGGATTTCGTAGAATTCGGATCGGTCTTCTTGTTCACGCTTGGTGTTGCAGTGCAGTTGTTTGTGACTGTTTGGGGCAAGATGAAAAAAGATGATTTCAAAGTATTGATGTGGATTCTGATTTTTGTAGGCATAGCAACTGTCTTTGCGCAAATCAAAAACTCATCCCGACTGATTGATGCAATCACAGCCTTTGTGCTCATGACTGCGGTGATGATTTCCGTTTTCTTCCGTGACAAAATCCTACCAGCGGTCAACGAGATTAATCTGGTGGTGTTAATGATTAGTTTCTGGTATCTGTTTATAACACGGGTTGGACTGGAAAATGGCTTACCTTTGTCGCTACTCCTCCCAACTATTCTTTCTATGATCATTGGCATCCTTCGAGTAAGACTGCATTTCGTCGTAAAGGTACTGCTCTATCTCTGGTCGATCATACTGGCAGTCGGCATCTCACAAATGGTTGTGCCACTTGGAGAGATTTTCACTATTATCAGCAACATCAGTTCCTATGGAGTTTCTGCTTCTGCCAGTACATCGCCATTTGATATTTTCTTCGCTGGGATGATGTACTTCTACGTCAGCTCCTACATCCTCTTCCTGGTATTTTTCATCCCTCTACCAAACAAGCATCAGTCAATCCGCGAGCGAATCCAAGTGTTTAAGGAAGACTCCGCCTTCGCAGCCTCTCGCTTTAGTGACTACCAGTTTCCACCCCTCATTGTCCTGATACTCATCATGGTAAGTAGCGCTCTTTTGTACATTAATTATCTGTACAAGCTGGTTGATGACAGTCTGATTCTCTCGATCATACTTGCAACCTCTCCACTGATCGGCTCAAAGTTACACAAGCCCGTACTCAAAAACTAATACTTCTATCTGCTCTGTATCAAAACAGCCAATTGATCACGCTTTCTAGTCTTGTAATTTATCAGATTCATTCTGAGGACTAGAAAATAGTTTAAACTGGAGGGTGCAATAAAGGGCTCCAATAAAGGGTCGAACCCTTTATTGAGCATTAATTGGAAGTTTTTAATTTGTATATGATTATGGCAGTAATTGGAAGGCTTAGGGAAATGATATATAGCCACGGAAGTAGGAGGCCTCTGTCCTTTTGGGCAAGTACCTTGCCCTTTGTGTACTTGGAAGTTTGAGGGTCTTTGGATGAATCGGCAGAATCAACTTGTTGTGAAATTTCTGCTTCCCTAGATTCTGATGTTGGATTTGACGACTGGCCGATAGCTAAGTCTTGAGTATCGGATTTGGTGATTTGCTGTTGAGCTTCAACATCACTCTTTTGCGCGTTTTGATCAACTGGTGATTCTAAGTTTTCTGGGTTGTTTGGTGTCTGAATCGGCAACGGATCTTTAGTTGCTGGATCTGGCTCAGCTATCGGGTCCGGGATAGCTGGCTCTTCGGGAACTTGAACATTTGTAATTTCACTGCTGCCCACGTCTGTATGAAAACTAACCCCAAATACGTCATATTGCTGGGTGAAGCCTTCTGGTAACTCCACTGACTCGCCAGAAGTCTCAAGTAATCCTAGTAAGCCACCGTTTTTATCATGAAAAGTAACAACCTTTATCTCATGCGGGTCTTCAGTCTCCGCATATACTCCAGGAATAAACAGTTCTTTAATCGATCGGCTTAGATTATCAAACCACGCAAGTTCTTTGTCATCGGTTTTCTCCGGTAATACCCATCGCAGCTTTGGTCCTTTTCTATCAATATCGATAATGACATCGATAGGAAGGCGTGGTCTATATATTGATCTGTTATTTTCTGTAATGTTTACGGGAATACTCGAGGTATTTTGCAATCCGATCGCGTCTGTTACCCGAACCTTAACTATGCCGGCATACTGCTGATCATATGTGTATTTGATACTAGGTGTGGTCGTGCTACGTTCGTATTGACCATCGTGGTCTAGATCCCAATCATAATTGACAATATCTCGGCCAGCTGGTGACGAGGCGTTGATACTTAGTGTGATTGGTTTACCTGGCCAGCTTTCTATCAAACCAGTTGAATCGATTGATGGTATATCATTAATAGCCAGCAAGGCATCATTGATATTCTTATCAGCCAAGAATTGATGCCCTATTGTATAATGACCACTCATTTTATCTGTCACTGGCGCTTTGTATGCCGATTCTAGTTCGGAACTTGTTGGGGCGGTGCGATTATCCCACTGAGTTGCTACCACATGAACAGAAATGTCTTTTGACCCAACATAAGTCGCTACTTCATCGGTCGATTTACCCGAAAAGAATTCGGTCGTCTTCATGGGCTGATCAGTGAGGACTATTATATGTTTCTGAGAGTTTCCTCGCCACTGAGCCGTCTCGGCTACGTGCATAATTCCGCTAAGTATTGGGGATGTTTTGTCAGCGTCAGGAAATTTTGTTCCACCGGTAACTCCGAAGGTCCAGCTTGTACGAAATGCATCCACGCCACCTATCGGCGCTACCGTTTCTACGATTGGCTTATATACTCCCCCAACACCCTGACGAATCTCGTCCAAGCGCACAACTCCTAGTCTCGTATCGTAACCGGTAACCAATACATTACTCAAAAAGTTATCCATCTTGCTTTTAATTGCCGAAGCCGCTTGTGCCATCGTCTGCGCTTGATCAAAGACAAACACAATGTCGTATTTAGTCCCAGAAGTTGGCAATCTACGCAGTTCTAAACTTACGCCCTTTAGCTCATTATATTTTTCTAATATCTTTGCCGATGCTCTGGTGGCCGATGATTTTACAATCCCATCTGTTTCATAATTGTCATGATTGGTGGTCATCCCTCCTTTATTTTGAGTCCTAAGAATTTTATTTTCACAAAAGCCGTCATCATGCAAACACCAACTTTCCAGTTTCCCCCTGTATGTTTCAGGGAATTCGCTTCTCTGTTCCAGCAAGCCACCAGAACGACCGACTAGCTTGGTTTGAAAAGTACCCTTTGCCGCCCATGAGTCCGGGTTGAAACGCGGATCGCCAAACATACTGACAAAAGTGACATTAGAGGACTGACCATTGGTTATATGATCGAGCGAATCACCAGTCACGTGTGCTCCTTGTGAAAAGCCCGCGAGGACAATCTGCTGGTATGGGCACCGAGTAGTTTCGTATGCAACGCGATTACTCAGCATGTCCATGCCAATATTTTTACTCTCCCAATATTTGCCCGTATTAAACTCAGCTAGAAATATATTCGGTTGCGCACCAAAAGCTGGATAATTCAGAGACTCTTTCCTAATCGTTATCTGTTCATCAAGACTACTCCTCAATGTCTCGTAATAGGTGCTTCCTTCTGATTGTTTATTGAATATCCTGTCATCTGATGATGGGTCCTGCCCTGATGCACGAGAATAGAGAAAAAGTACATCAGAGCACTCAGCATTTTGTGCAAATATACTGACTGATGAAATCGTAAGCAGGAGAAATAAGCTTGCAGAGAAAACAAGCTCTTTCACCTTTAGTACTCGCTTATTAGAAAAACTAACAAAACAATAATTGAGGCAACAAATGATATTACTGTTCCGATTTTTACTGGAATCTTAGGCCTTAAATTATTTAGGAATTTAATAGTGCACTTAATAGATATATATGCAAACAATACTGGGATACTGATCAAAATTGGCAAAAACAATACTTCTTGTAATACACTTTGGCAACCTGTTTCATGAATACCCGAACCACAAAAAGTTGAGGCAATTACAAAACCTAAATACATCCCTATCCACATCAGAACAGCTGAAAATAGAAAAATTAACGGGTAAACTACAAACAGTGTAATTAGATTTGCTGTTCTAGTTTTCGTTTTCTTCCCCACAATAAATTAATCGTAACAGCATATTGCTCTTGCTTTCTAGTCTTGTAATTTACAGCTTTCATTCTGAGAATAGGAAAATAGTTTAAACTGGAGTAATGGAAATCAAGTTTCTTTCTAAAAATAATCTGGTGAATGACATTTGGGAGTTTCATTTCACGAAGCCGAAAGCCTTTAGCTTTACGGCAGGTGACTATGTGGACTTTGGGTTTCCTGATGTTGGTGCGCACTGGCTGACAATCGCTAGTAGCCCTGAGGAGAATGAACTAATCTTCGTCGTCCGCATACGAAACCAGCCGAGCATATTCAAAAAGCGAATGTCTCTGCTCAAAGCAGGAGACAAATGCATCATCAGCCCAGCAATAGGTAGCTTCAACCTGCCAAGAGTTGAACGAAAATTACTGTTCATCGCGCTTGGCATCGGCATCGCGCCCTATCGATCTATGCTCGCAAGCAATCCTACCAATCCCAATGATATTACCTTGCTCTATACAGCCAAGTCGGATGAGTTTGTATTTGAAGATATTATTACCGCCTCAAAAATACACTACATCAAACGCGGAACAAGGCTGACAGTGGAAGATGTACCAAAGCTTGCAAATGACTACAAAGACCACTTGATCTACCTCGCAGGCCCAGAATTGCCCTGCCATCAAATCTATGCTGGACTACTACACGCCAGCATCCCCCGTATGCAACTCAAGCTCGAATACTTTACTGGCGAACGCTAGAATTAAACGATTCTAGATCTTCAAGAGTGCCGATATCTATGTCGGAGCTTGCTTTATCATTACCGTAGTTTTCGACAATTACATTAAGCTCGAAACAGTGTCGACCAGCTTTGTGATAATTGAAACCAAAACTGCCATACCCATCGTCGAAGTCATCACTGAATTCATCTTTGATCGCCTTACTAAATGTCGCACAGAGCTCATAGCTCAAAGTCGTTAAGTCATTGTATTCTGACTTCTTTCTATCATCGCTAATTTTATACTCATATTCAGATGCAGGATTGTTTAGATTACTAACTGAAAGTTCATCAAGATCACTTGGTAGATTGTCGTTGTCCTGTGCGAACTTATCTATCTTCTGCTCGATCTTGGTCAGATCCTCTGTGATTTTTTGATCGGATTTTCGGCCACTCGTAATGAGGAGATTGGACCCAACAGCTAGGCATGCAACCAGCGTTATTGCGACAGCGAGTAAATAATACTTTTTCATGATTTATGAGTAGAGCTCTTTTGGTTTTCGCGCCACAGTGGGAAAAAGATGGACCCGGCAATCGTTACCGTAATAATAGTGTGGACTAGTTCTTCGGTGATTGGGGCAGTTTCGCTTCCGCCCTCAATAATGTGGAAAATAAATCCGATAACTCGGCCAACACCAATAAGAAAAGTGACGAGTAACATCAGTTGAGTTGCTCGGCGTTTGGTGGTATCTGTAACTGGCGTTGGATTATGCAATTCCTGTTTCTTGAGTCGAATCATCATAAAGATGAAGATCGGCAGTGCAACGATCAGACCTGCAATCCAGAACGATCCTGTTTCAGCGTAGAATGAGGCTGTCCCGAAGAGATCATCAGCATTTATGTGTAAAAGTGCTGATATCGAGAAGGCTGTAAGTCCCATGGCAATGTAATAGATCAGATATTCAAATCCCCTAACACTGAAACCACCACTCACAACTGCTATTTCCTGAACAGCAGGTGTGGTGGTCGCAACAGGTTCCGTATGCGCTATAGGTGCTGAAACAGATGGTTCAGATAGTTTGTCAGGTAGAGGCGGAACAAGGTCGGGAGACTCCACGAGCTGAGTATTGATCTCATGCGCATTCCAGCCGGCATCAACGAGAAGTTCTTTGATCCACTCGTCGTCCAACCCCTTGGCACGTGCCTTGTCGATATATCGTTTTACTGATTCCACAACCCGATAATAACACAGACATAAGCAATATGGCTCTATTATTGACCAAGAGCCATGTTACAGTCTTGCACCTTAGGGAAATTAGTCTTTTTTCACCAATTTTTACTCCAAATAATGAGCTGTCGAATACTTTACTGGTGAACGCTAGTCCTGATTTTGGGTCAGTAACCCAGATAAATGACGAGCCACTGCTTCTTTGTCCGCCAGATCTGCCTCTTCAAGCTCTAGTTCTTCGGGAGCTTGTTTCAGTAGCTCAAAGTATTCGTATGGATCGACCTCTCCATCAGCACCGACGGTAAATGTCCCCTTTCTGGCTTCACCATTAGTATCAATTATTGTCATAGTAGCCTCAGAGCCATCGACGGTAACCACCCTCACACTACTCGTGGTATCTGATAGCTTTTCACCGTTTACATTGTGGAGCTCCCTTTCTTTGGAATAAAGCTCCACCATGGTCTCATCGACCAATCTGGCGTAGCTAAAGTGGGCATCACCTCTCTCTGCAACTTTGTCCGAAAGAAAAGACCCAACATACACTTCTCCGGCATTCACTGACGAATGCACAAGTGAGAGCAAAGCCCCGGGCTTTAATGCATGTAATACTACCGAGTCGAGCGATCTAGTCATTTCTTGTAACACTTGACTGCCAGGCTCTGTGATTACATCGTCTTCTATCTTTTCTCTAGTTGTATCGATATGGTAAGTATGATGCAGTAGCCCTATTTTAGTATGAACCAACACCATCTCTTCGTATGGACTCTTAGTGCTGACAATTTCAACGGTATGCCGCGGCTCATTTTTCCAGTGAAATTCGTGACCAATGCCATCCCAAACCTCTGCATCCAGTTGCGCCTCTGGTATCTTGAGCAATTCAATAACATTGCCCATGATTTGTCTGTCAATTTCTGGACGCGCGATCTCGGCTAGATCAGCGCCTTCGCCTGAAGCCATAGAAAGCCTTTCTTAATATGTTTAGTATAGAATATTTTCTACTATTTGTCGAGTCTTGACTGGTGTTTATTGCCAATATTTTGATTTAAGATGGATGACCTATGGACGACAAGGCTGCACACGGGAATCCCCCGTATGCAGCTCAAGCTCGAATACTTCACAGGCGAACGCAACTAGTGATGGTCTGCTGAATCTTCGACTGCTATAACTTCCTCGGTGGAAGGCACTATTACAGTACCGCTTTCCCCATTCAGAGCTCGCATTACAGGATTCTCCCATGAGTTATCACTGATTATTACTCTCACACCGGCTTTAGCAGCCAAAATACCAGCGTGAATTTTGGATCGTGCACCGCCACGACTCTTTAAGTGATCATTACCATCGATAACAAAATCATACAGCGCATCAGCATCCTCCACATTGATCTCACGAACAATTGAATCAGGCCGGTTGAGATCCTCATAGATTCCACCTACGCCTGTCAGAATGACGAGCTGGGTATTTTGATCAGCGAAATCAAGTGCGAACCTGCCTAAGTTCACAGCAAGATGAGCAGCAAGCTGATCGTTGTCGCCAAATCTAAGAGCTCTCGATTCACCATTGTCGCCGAGTTTATCAAGCAACTCTTTTGTTGAGACTGGGTCATTTTCGTTAAAACCAGGTAGCCAAAGGCGATCTAAAATAGTCGCCGTAACACCAAGCAGATTATCCCATGAATCTCTCTGATCCAGCTCTCTGTGGGTTACAAGCATGTCGACTACTTTTCTTTTTGTTTGTCCCCACACATGAAAATCAGCAATATGCGTCCGGCGAACACTTTCACCAAATTCACTTGTCAAAAACAAAGCCTCTTCCCACAAAGCAAATAGATCTCTGTTACCACGTGCTGAGGCAATTTGCTGCATAACAACATCATCATTCCCAGGCCTCTCAGCGAGTCCAAGTGCATGTGTGCCAGCAGTAATCGCTGCAGATGAAACTAAGACACTTCTTCCTAGCAGTGTGTTTAGGTCTGTGGCGACTCGTTCTATAGCATAACGATCTAAGACTTCAAATTCATATTCAATTACACTACCGTCGATCTCATCTTCATCGTATGTCGTTTTAGTAATTGACTCCGTGCCGGTCTTAACAATAATTAAATCTTCTTTACTCATAATTTTCTCCTACACTAATCCAAGAATTAAAAATCGGCCCGGAGGCCGTCTTGGGTTAGTTTATGATTTAATTAAATTCATGCGTTACAAAGCCTCCAGTGTCAAACTGGGGCCGGGGGGAGAATGAAAATAATTGAATCCTTACGAAACATTACAAGACTATACCATTATTAATCATGCTTGACAAGTACTACCAATTGTTAAATTCTTAGTAGCTATGCGAAGTGTCGATTACATCCCAACAGGAGAAGTACCCCATTTTCCAGACGAAGAGCCAAATCCAACCAGAACCGCTTTTGTGGTTGCTGTAGTTGTAGCTGGTGCAGTGATACTTCATGCTCTTGGCGTTGGAGGCTCTGAGGCTAGTTCACAAACCGACCAGCCTTCAGTAACAAACGAAGTTCCTTCTGCAATAGACCACTAGGATAATTAACTGTTTCTCTTCAACCAGATTGTCTTAACGACAGATAGTGTGAGTGTGGACAGAAAGAAACCAAGCGTTGGGACTATTGCATTGAGTAAGGGCTTCTCCACCTCGATAATGAGGGAGTATAGCAGTACCATAAGATAGGTGAGTGTGAGTATCAGAATTCTCCTCTGCCAGCTCACCTCCCAAGCCTTATCCACTTCAACTCGTTCATTACGAGCTTCGATTTTGGCTAACCGCAACTCAAGACTCGTTTCAGCTTCCTGCTTGTTTACTGTTGTTTGCTTATTGTTTCTTACTACTTCAGACATGGCGAGTGCGTTTGCGGATTGATTCGATTAGCCAGTTTTTCTTGTAGGCAAGTTTACGAATCACTAGATCATGGGCATGTAGATAGGCAATATCCTCACCACCAAAGCCACGCTTGAACACGCTTACTCCGTAAAATCGATGTTTTGTCTCATCGGGATGTGTCACTCCCCAGAAATTGTAGCGCTTAATTCCCCGCTTCTTGGCTTCACGGATTGCTGCCCACTGGATGGCATAGGCACCCGGTTTGGTGCGACCAGCATCAGTACTGGCACCATAGTGATAAGCAGCCTCATTGCCATAGAAGATGATGAATGCCTCGGCGAGCAAATTCCCTTCATGCTCAGCTCGATACATCAGCACCTCATTATCAGTAGCGAAGGTCGAAAACTGTTCGTGTAGATACTCATAGCTAAACGGCACAAATTTATGACGTTCAGCTGTCTGCATTTGTAAATCGTAGAACTCCTGAACGACACTGGGGTCATCAGTATGAGCAACAGTCACACCAAGTTTCTTGGCTTGGCGGACTTCGTAGCGGGTCTTTTTGCGCATATTCTTAAGTATGTCTTCTTCACTCTGTGTCAGGTCAAGTTGAGTTGTCAGCTCCGCATGTAGATGCATAGGTGAGGGCCTAAACCCTAGTTCATTGAATAGCTGTCTTGATTTATCTGAATCATGCAACTGTGGTCGAACTCGGACAAACACGCACTTTTGTTCACGAGCAATCGCCTCCATTGACCCTAGCGCTGCTTTGACTAATCCCTCACTATCCCAATCGATAATCGGACCACCGGGAACTGTTAGATAGCGCCCCCTACGAGCATCTTCGACGATTGTCAGCATCAAGCCGACTAGTTTTGTGTCGTCATAAAAGCCAGTTCTAATAACTGTCTGACCCATCTTTTCGTGGAACACTCCCCAATTCCAGCTCTGCAAGAAGTTAGCTTCGGGTTGTGTGGCAAGAAATTTCTCCCAAACTGTCTTATCAGTGATCCGTTGTGATTCTATAGCCAAGAATTAATCCTTTCAGCCAGATACCTTGCTTGTTCCACAGAAATATTACGATGTGTCGGCAAATTCAACAACTCATCGCAAGTCTTTTCTGAATTCGGACATTGACCGTTATAAGCTGTTTTTGACATAAAGCGAGGAGGGGCAATTGGACTATCATACCAAGTGTCAGAAATATGGATGTGTTCTGCCTTTAGTTTGGCAAGTAGTATTTCGCGTTCATACACACGAATAGGGAAGCGTAGGTAGACTGGCTTCCCTGCCGGTTTCTTAACAATTTCTGGGATTAAATCATTAGGCAGTACATCCAGATAGACCTTGGCTATTTGCTCGCGATGTTTCAAATCCTTGGCTTGTTCACTAATTAGATGCAAAATATCACGAGCATACGTATTAGGTAATCTGGTAAATCCATCAAAATATCCATCGGTCGCTCGCGGCAAGAAACCGAGTGAGCGTAATGCAACTTGCTTTAATTTACCCAAACCACTTTTGTACAAAATACGAACAGTCCAGGTATTGAAAGGGTAGAGTCGGTCAACAAATTGTCGCCATACAGTTGGATTATGACCATTGCGCATCAAATTACGTTGCCAATTATCAGCAACTTTACTCCGCACAATTAATGCTCCACCACTAACGGCGTCTATGCACTTGTCTCGGCCAAAGCTCAGCATCGTATAATCCCCTACTGTCCCCGCCTCTCGGCCATCTGGATAGACAAGCCCAAAAGAATGAGCCAAATCTTCTATCAGAATTAACTTATGTTTACGACAAATTTCCTCGATTGCACTGATGTCACAAGCAAAGCCAAGGGTGTTTTGTATGATTACGGCTCTAATTTTGCGGTTGTCCTTAATTGACTGCTCCAAAGTATCTGCCGAAAAATGAAGCCGCTCACTGTCCACATCGAGATATACATTTTGATAACCTGCGCCGGTGACTGCTTCGTCTACCGCATAGCAAGTGAAACCATTTATAGCAACGAGCGAATCTTTTGGGAGATCGGCCGCAAGCAGTGCTTGTTTTAAAGCTTCACGACCCTTGTAAAACAGAAAGGCCTTGCCATCAAATCGTTTTGACAGTAACTGTCTGAGTTTTAGATCATCTGTTTCAGACCCGCCGTGAAAAAGATGACGAAGTGCTTGCTTCCCGAGATAATTTGACCCCAGTGAATTAAATACTGAACCTTTCACTTAATTGCATCCTTAATGCGGTCAGCGACTTCCTTTGGGTTTGTAAAATGTGGACTGTGCCTGGCATTGTCAATCACATGAAAGTGGCTTTTGGTGATTTCTCGATGAATTTTTACCCCATCCGTTAGTGGCGTAACACGATCCTCCGCACCCCAGATTATCGTTGTGGGAGTTTGGATTTCTTGTAGATTCAGACTTTTATCGCTTTCTATCATATTGCGCATTACCTGTTTCATATTCTCTGGAGCTTCCTTATAGTCACGAACCCGGGCGAGCTTGTATAGAAATTTCTTAGCCTTTTCGGAATTATTAATCTTCTTGCCCAGCTTGGCCAGAGTCCTAAAAATAACTCTCTTTACCTCTGTTAGACCACCATGATATATACCACTGCTGTCAAGTAAAATCAGCTGTTTGACCCTTTCGGGATAAACCCAAGCATAATTCAATGCCAGCCTGCCACCATTGCTATGCCCGAGCAAGACAATTGGTTCGTTGGGTAGCTCCTCACTCAGCCATTTGATGTAGTCATCAATGTCCCACGAATCAGCCAATTCTGAGGTCAGACCAGGGATTTGCAAAAGTTCAAGATCAATATGCCTTTCCTTGAGCGCAGCTGTAAAATCGGTCCATTTCTCAGTGGAATAAGCCCAGCCATGAAGCGCATAGATTTTCATACCTACTAGTATAACCAATTGAGGTACATAGCGCTTTAAATCACTAGCTTAAACTAAGTTAAATGCGGTGTAGGTTCTAGCCGACGTTCCATTTTTCGCGGATTTGCTGATAATGAGCTTCACGCCGGCATAGTTTGGCTTCGTCCTTAGGGTCCTTCAATAAATGTTTAATGACACCTTCGAGCCAGCGGGCTCCCTTGAACAATACGACTTCCTTGCCGGTCATTTCTTGT
>WPCJ01341076.1_pt1 | contig 13674 bp, 16 predicted proteins | sample 5399831 | NCBI WGS metagenome assembly WPCJ01 (sample SAMN12869470, study PRJNA574797) | sludge metagenome | isolation source: wastewater treatment of pH10 | place: China:Beijing | collected 2019-05-20 | reverse complement strand
TCGGCGATGACAGCGTCACGAACAGCAGGATCGCCGTCGATTTCTTCTGGACGGTCACGCCCTGGTTCTGCACCGCTGTCGGCAGCGACGACAGCGCGCTCGACACCCGGTTTTGGACCAGCACCTGTGCAAAATTCAGATCCGTACCGATCTGGAACGTCACCGTCAGCGAATACGTCCCGTCGGCCGCGCTGTAGGACTGCATATACAGCATGTTCTCGACGCCGTTGACCTGCTGCTCGATCGGCAGGGCAACGGTATCGATCACGGTCTTGGCGCTGGCGCCGGGATAACGGGTCGTCACTTGAACCGTCGGCGGCACCACGTCGGGATACTGGGCCACCGCGAGATTGAACAACGATACACCGCCGATCAGGACCATCAGCAATGCGATGACGTTCGACAGAACCGGCCGTTCGATGAAGAACTTCGATATCATGTCCCGCCCTACTTGGTAGCCGCCGGAGCTTCGTTCTTTCTCAGTTGGGGATCGACCTTCTGACCGGGAATCGCGCGCAACAACCCCGCAACGATGACGCGATCATCCGGCTTCAGGCCGCTATCGATCACTCGCAAATCCGCTTCGAGCGGCCCTGTCGTCACCTTGCGCTGTTCGACGACGTTGTCCGCGTTGACGACGAGGACATAGCGTCCCGCCTGATCGCTGCCGAGCGCGCTGTCGGGAACGAGCAGCGCATTCGCCTGCTGATCGATCGGGACACGGATACGGACATAGAAGCCCGGCAGCAGCGCCCGGTCCGGATTGGGAAGGATGCCGCGCACGGCGAGCGTACCCGTCGACGGATCGACGCTCGGCGCCACATAGTCGAGCTTGCCTTTGTGCGGAACGCCGGTTTCGGTCTGCAATCCGACCTCGATCGGAAGCTGCCTGATATCGTTCACGGTCAATCCGCGGCGACGCGCTTCCTCGCGCACACGCAACACATCCTGTTCGCTGACGTTGAAATTCACATAGATCGGATCGAGCTGGACGATCGTGGCGAGTTGCGTCGGCGACGACACGCCGACAAGTTCACCCACCGAAACCAGATGCGTGCTGACGACACCGTCGAAGGGCGCCATCACGTTCGTGTAGCCGAAATTGACGGCCGCGATCTTGGTATTGATCTGCGCCTGCTGCAGGTTGGACTGCGCATTCTCGCGCGACGATGTCGATTGATCGAGCGTCGCCTGCGATACGACCTGCCGCGACACCAGATCGGACTGACGCTTGAAATCCGACTCCGCCTGTCTGGCCGTCGCCTGCGCACCCGTCTCCGCCGCCTGTGCCTGCTCCAGCTTCAACTGATAGGTTTCAGGCTCGATCGTGAAAAGCGTCGTCCCCTTTTTGACGAAGGATCCATCCTGATAGTTGATGGACTGCAGAACACCCTGCACGCGCGCGACGAGATCGACATTGTTGAACGCCGCGACATTGCCGGTCGCATCGAGGAAGCGTGTGATGTTGCGCTGCACGGGCACAGCCACCTCGACCTTCTGCGGCGGCGGCGCGACGAACGTATTCTGTTCGCAGCCACTGAGAACAAAGCTGGCGAAGAAAATACCGACGACGCGCATACTAGCGACACGCAGAGACAGCGCATGCTGCATGCGCTCATTCAAATATCGCTGCACGGGTGAACAGGTACGCACAATTCGCATCGCCCTGCCTCATCAATCGATCTTTGAAAACGTCCTTGATCAAAAAAACACGCAGCCATCACGATGATATCAAAAAATCACTTGTGGTGGAATCAAAACCGTCAAATGATGTCGGATGCCGATGTTGTTTTGCGAATGCCTTTAGAACGAACAGTGCTTCTTCAGGAATTTTACGCAGGTGCCCCGGATCGATCGGGGATTTGACAACAAGGACTTTCCCGATGTTTGACACGCACGGTTTGGCCGCGCGCAGCGGCATATTATTGACTGCAAGCTTCTTCTTGTTGGCTGCAGGCTACTTCGTAATCATCGATTCCGCATCCGCCCAGGCGCCGAGCCAGGCACAACGCGATGCGATCAAGACACAATGCCGCTCGGACTACATCGCGCATTGCTCGAGCGTCCCTCCCGGCGGCGAAGCTTCGCTCGAATGCCTGCAGAAGAACATGTCGAGCCTTTCCGCCAGTTGTGCAGGCGCAGTGCGCGCCGTCGGTTCACCCGCAGCAGCCGCTCCGAAAGCCGCGGACCCGGCGCCGGCCGCCAAGCCCCGGACCGACTCCACGCCGCCGGCCAGCAAGCCTGCAGCAGCCGCACCGAAGGCGGCCGCGACGCAGCCAAGCAGCACCCAGATCTCGGCGATCCGTAGCGCCTGCAGCTCGGACTATCCGAAGGTTTGCAAAGGCGTGCCGACCGGCGGCGCGCCGGCGCTGCAATGCCTGCAAACCAACAAGGAAAAGCTCTCCCCGGCCTGCCAGACCGCGGTGAATGCAGCGAGCGGCAGCACGCCTGCAGCCGCCACGGCAACAACGACGACACCTGCTACACCGCAGCCCATCGCGCTGCGACCGTTGCGGCCGCGCGAGGAGCTGCTTGTGCTGCGGTCTGCCTGCGGCGGCGACGTCAGATCGCTTTGCGGGAGCGTCGCACCGGGCGGAGGTCGTATCGCGCAATGCCTGGCAGCCAATGGCGCATCGCTCTCGCCAGCTTGCAGGGATGTCCTTGCACCCTTTGCCCAGCGTTGACCGTCACGCCGCGCGCGCATTGCTACCGCCCGGCCGTCAACCACCACGAAATGCCAGGATCAACTGGATCAGGCGGACCGATAGAATGACGTAGCAGACCGACATCACGGTCTGGATCGCTAGATGCCATTCCAGTTTGGCGAGTTTGCAGAAGCCGTCGATGAAGTTCAGCACCAGCAGAACGACACCGACCAGGATGACGCCGCGGCCGATGAGGCCATGGCGCAGATATCCGAACAAGGCGATGAGCGGCTCGTCGGCCTCGACATGAGCCCCAGCCGATACGATCAGGGTGCCGACGACCATTTTTTGAATGTGATTGAAGATTTCCTTGGAGGCCGGCTCGATATGCCGCCCATGAAACGCAAGCAATCGGGTTCTGCTATCCGACATGTCAGCTCCTGCTGCGTGCAACATCGGGCATCGCGCATGCGACGCATGTTCGATGCGGGAGTGACAATGTGGTCGGATTGCGGACGGCTTTCAAATGCTTTCAGAACTGGCGCAGGAGGCGCAGATACCGCCGACGATCGGCAGGAATGACGTCATGACTGACACCCACGACACGTTCACCCCATGACATGCAGGAGAGCATCATGCGTAGCTTGATCTTGATGACAGCAGCCGTCCTTTCGTTCGGTGCCACCATCACCGTGGCCTCCAGCGAAGCCAACGCCGCCGTATGTGCGCGCGGCGTCTATCGGGCGGGCTGCGCCGGCTATCGCGGGGCAGTCGTGGTGCGCCGTCCGCCGGTCGCACGCGCAGTCGTGGTTCGTCCACCGGTCGCCGCGTGTCGCACGGTATGGGTCAATGGCGTGCGCGTACGTCGCTGCGGCTGAACCGATGCGGGTCTGATCGGACAGCCGATCGGACCGCATTCTTTCAGACGGATGGTAGAGCATTCGGAAAGGTGACGACCTCGATCCGGTTGCCATCGGCATCGGCGATGAAGGCCGCGTAGTAGCGCAGGCGGTCATGCGGCCGGATCGATGGCGCGCTTTCGGAGACGGCCCCTGCCTCCATGGCCGCGGCGTGAAACGCATCGACTTCTGCCGTCGTCTTCGCACGCAGACACAGGTGCGCGCCGCTGGCCGGCGATAACGGCACCATTCCCGCGCGAAGATTGATCCACACTTCCGGATAGGTCTTGCCGAAGCCGATCATCGCCGGACGCGCCACCAGACGCGTCATGCCGAGCGGTGCGAACACGCGCTCGTAGAATGGCACCGCACGATCGAGGTCGCTGACGGCAATCGAGACGTGATCGATCATTGCCCTTCTCCGCCGTCATTGCGAGGAGCCACTTGGCGACGAAGCAATCCAGAGCCAGAAGCACAGGAAGAACTGGATTGCTTCGTCGCTGCGCTTCTCGCAATGACGATCTATTTGGCCAAGGTCTTCTTCATCGTCGTATTCGCCAGCCACTCGTCATGCAGCGGCACGCTGTTGCGCTGGGTCGCCACATAGCCGCGCTTCATGAAGAATTCGAGCGCGGTATCGCTCGCATCTACCGTGAGCGCCGTCGCGCCACGGGCGCCGGCCAGTTTTTCCAGCGCGTCGATCAATGTGGAAGCCACGCCTTTCAGCACCGCATTCGGATGCACATAGAGCAGATCGATATGATCGGCGCCCTTCAGCGAAGCGAACCCTACCGGAATGCCATCCAGCGTCGCGATCAATGTGAGCTGCGAGGCGAGACGCTTGCCGAACCGCTCCTCGTCATCGCCGGCCTGCGCCCACGCTTCCTGCTGCGCCTCGCTGTAGTCGTCGCCAGTCAACTCCGCGATGGACGCAACATAGATCGCCGCAGCAATCGCGGTATCTTCGGGAAGAAACGGACGCAGGCCCGGCTTGGCATTCGATCCAGCCATCGGTCTCACCAGTAGTCCACGAGCTTCAGCGCCAGCGCGATGGCGCCGATGATGAGCGCCCATTTGATGGCGATGTAATATTTCCAGTGTTTTGGAAACGGCGTGTCAGGACGGCTCATCGCGCGATCTCCCAGGTGGTGCCTTCCTTGGAATCCTTGATGACAACGCCCATCGCCGCGAGTTCATCGCGAAGGCGGTCTGATTCCTTGAAGTCTTTGCGAACACGGGCAGCGGTGCGTTCGGCGATCAATGCATCGACCTTCGCGGCGTCGATGCCACTCGCCTGTTGCTTGCGATCGTTCCACGTTGCGGCGGTCTCTGAGAGAAAACCAAGCATGCGCAGCGATGCTGCGAACGTCACCCGGTCAGACTCATTGCCAGCGGCAGCGCTGTTGCGCAGTCCATGCAGAGCCGCCACGAGCAACGGCGTGTTCAGGTCATCATACAGCGCTTCGATGACTTTTGGCGACACTTCGCCGCCCGTCTGATCAGCAGCCACTGCGTACCAGTCATCAAGCGTCTTCGCGCTTTCCTCAAGGCCCTTCACCGTCCAGTCGACCGGCGACCGATACTGCGTCTTCAGCATGTTCAGACGCAGCACTTCCCCCGGCCAATCGTCGAGCAATTCGCGGATGGTGAAGAAGTTGCCGAGGCTCTTCGACATCTTCTCGCCTTCGACCTGCAGGAAGCCGTTATGCATCCAGTAATTCGCCATCGCATGCGTGCCATGGGCGCAGCGTGATTGCGCGATTTCGTTTTCATGATGCGGGAAGATCAGATCGAGACCGCCGCCATGAATGTCGAAGGTGGTGCCGAGATAGGCCGCCGACATCGCCGAGCATTCGATGTGCCAGCCGGGCCGGCCCCTGCCCCATGGCGAATCCCAGCCGGGCTCTTCCGGCGACGATTGCTTCCACAACACGAAATCGGTCGGATGCTTCTTGTGCGCATCCACGGCAACACGCGCACCGGCCTGCTGGTCTTCGAGCTTGCGGCCCGACAGCGCGCCGTAATCCGGCATCGACTGCGTATCGAACAGCACCTCGCCTTCGGCCTCATAGGCGTGGCCGCGCGCGATCAATTCATTGATTAGCGTCACCATGTCGGTCTTGCCGTCGGGCCGCGGCAGCACGAATTCCGTCGCACGCGGCTGCACCGTCGGCGGCAGGCAGCCCAGCGCTTTCACGTCGGCCTGGAACTGATCGGCAGTCTTCTCGGTGACCTTCCGGATCGCCTCGTTGAGCGGCAGGCCGGGATAATCCCGCAGCGCGCGGTCGTTGATCTTGTCGTCGACGTCGGTGATGTTGCGGACATAGGTGACGTGGTTCTCGCCGTAGATGTGCCTGAGCAGGCGGAACAGCACGTCGAACACGATCACCGGCCGCGCATTGCCGATATGGGCGAAATCGTAAACCGTGGGGCCGCAGACATACATCCGAACGTTGTTCGCATCGATCGGCGTAAAGACCCGTTTGTCGCGAGTCAGGGTGTCGTAAAGGCGCAGTTCCATGGGATGTCCGTCGGCTTGGCGGCCGGGCGTCCGGTGATCTCGGTTGAGAAAAAGACGGCCTCAGCCAGCGAATCGCTAGCGCATAATCTCGCGGCAAATGGTGCAAATGGCGAGGAAACCGTTCATGCCGGCACCATGCGGCAGCACGGTTTCACCGTCAAGCGCTGCCGGGATGCCACATCCGCCGCTGGAAACACGCAAGGACGGCACATTTCAGCCGTATTCGATGCGTACCCGGCCCTCACGGTTAACCCTTGTTAACCATTGGGGTTTATCGAGTGGAACTCGGTTCCTCATTTGCCTGGTGGGTTATGAAAGTCATTTTCGCTGCTCTGACCGCCGCATTTGCGGTCGCTTCTTCGGCTGCCCTGGCCGATTCCCGCGTTTTCATCGTCGCCAACCAGCCGGACGGCTACGGCATCGACCAGTGCCTGGCCAAGGGCGACAAATGCGGCGCGCCGGCCGCGCTATCCTATTGCAAGTCGCGGGAATTCAAGCAGGCCGTGGCCTATCGCCGGGTCGATCCCGATGAAGTGACCGGCTCGATTTCGTCCAGCGGCGGCGCCTGCAAGAGCGGCAAGTGCGACGAATTCGTCGCCATCACCTGCAATCGCTGACGCGGTTTTCGCGCGTTTGGCGCCAATTCGCTGCGGCAACGGTGCGGCGCGCTTGCGACCGTCTTGCGGCACCGGAATCGGCGTGACCGCGCCGCCGGAAGCGGCTATGAGACGCCTTCGTCGCCGCAATTTCATCGCGTGCATATGGCAATGACGGCACGGGTCGCCGCACCGCGGCAAGGCCCGCCCCGTTTCTCGTTCATCGGCCGGATATGTCTGTACCTGTGACTGCCACCTTTTCCCGCTGGGCCCTCGCCTGCGCCGCTCTGCTCGGTGTCTCTGCATTTCACGGTGACGCATTCGCGCAGGGTTATCCGGCGCAGGTCTATCCGCCGAGCCAGGCGCAGCAGCAGCAATCGGCCAATCCGATGTGCGGCCGGCTGGAGGCGCAGCTCGCCACCATCGACCGCGGCAATGGCCTCGATCCCGCCCGCGCCGATCAGATCCGCCGCTATGAAGATTCCATCAGCCGCCAGCAGGGCGAGCTCGACCGCGTGACACAGCAGGCGCGCCGCATGGGCTGCGACTCCTCGGGTTTCTTCTCGCTGTTCTCGGGCCAGTCAGCGCAATGCGGTCCGGTGAACAACCAGATCCAGCAGATGCGCGGCAATCTCGATCAGATGACGTCAAGCCTCGAACGTCTGCGTGTCGGCACGCCCGGCTCATCCGATCGCGACAGCCAGCGCCGCTCGGTGCTGCTGGCGCTGGCGCAGAACCAGTGCGGCCCGCAATACGCCGCCGCCGCCCGCCAGCAACAGCAGAACTCCGGTCCCGGCGGCTTCCTCAGCAATCTGTTCGGCAACAACGAATCCAGCCCCGGCGAAATCCCGCCTGCCGGCGACGCCATGATGAGCAATGTCCCGCAGGGCACCTATCGCACCGTCTGCGTCCGCACCTGCGACGGCTATTACTTCCCGATCTCGTTCACGACGGTGCCGGGCCGCTTCGCCGATGACGAACGCGCCTGCAAGGCGCAGTGCCCGGCCACGGATGCGAATCTCTACACCTATCGCAATCCCGGCGAGGACATGAATGCGGCGGTGTCGATCGCCGGCCAGCCTTACTCGTCGTCGCCGAATGCGTTCAAGTATCGCACCGAGTTCAATCCGTCCTGCTCCTGCAAGGCGCAGGGCCAGACCTGGGCGGACGCGCTGAAGACCATCGACGACAAGGCCGCCGCCGAGAATGGCGACATCATCGTCACCGAAGAGCGCGCCAAGCGGATGTCGCAGCCGCAGCAGAAGGGCACGCCGGCCGCGCTGAAGAAAAACGCGGCACCGGATGCATCGCCTGCGCCGGCACAGCAGCCGGCAGCGCAGGGCGCGCCCGGCCAGATCCGTCAGGTCGGACCGCAATTCCTGCCGAACAACGCGAAGCAGTAGCGATCTGTTCGCCCTGCGCACATTGTAGCGGCAGCGATACCGAAAGTTCGCCGGAACGGCGCAAGCTTCGGATAACCTCGCGGCGGTAACATCGGACCAAACCGAAAGGCGCAGTCCGATGGTCTCCACCTATCTCAACTACAATCTGGTGTCGCGCGATCTGCAGAAATCGATGATCAAGATTTCGCAGCAGGCCGATGTGAGCAAGGACTCCGCCTACTACAAGGCCAATATCGGCAAGGTCACCAGCGTCGATGACCTGTTGAACGACCACCGCCTCTACACCTATGCCATGAAAGCCTATGGCCTCGAGGACATGGCCTATGCCAAGGCCTTCATCCGCAAGGTGCTGGAGAGCAATCTTTCCGACACCAACAGCTTCGCCAACAAGCTGAGCGACAAGCGCTACCGCGAATTGGCGGCCGCCTTCCCGTTCGGGACCGCCAGCGCCGACACCAAGACCGCCCAGTCCGCGAACCAGATCGACGAGATGATCGGCCTGTATACGTCGGTGGCGAAGCGCGGCGTCGACGCGCTCGACGCCAACAAGAACTACTACAATCTGACGATCGGCAAGATCACCAACGTCAACGCCCTGCTCGGCGACGACAAGCTGCGGGACTACGTGTTCTCGGCTTATGGAATCGACAAGAGCAACTGGTCGCACGACACGATCGGCAAGGTGCTGAGCAGCGATCCGTCCGACCCGAGCAGCTATGTCAATTCCGTCTGGGTGTCGCAGAAGGCTGGCATCAACGACAACATCACCAAAGCCCAGGCGGCGATGGTCGATGCCGCCGGCAAGATCGACGCCTATACGGCGCAGCTGAAGCAGCCCGGCGCCGACATGGCCGATCTGCGCCGGAAGATCGATCTGGAACGTGCGCGCGGATCGATGAACGAGATCAGCATCGTCAGCTACCGGAAGGCGCTCGAAACGATCGACAGCTATGTCGCGCTGGCCGGCGCCTTCGAATTCGCATCCGATGGCACGCTGCCTGCCGGCGCACCTCCGCAGACGGCTACCCAGCAGAGCGACACCCACTCCAAATATGTCAACAGCCAGGGCGCCGTCTATCTCGCGGCAGACCCGACCTATTCCGCATCGCTGATCAAGCAGTATCGCACCGGCCTCGCCAAGGTGACGACGATCGACCAGTTTCTGAAGACGCCGAACGTCTACAATTTCGCGCTGAAGTCGTTCGGCATCGATCCGGAGACGGTGTCGCCGACCATCATCAAGAATGCGCTCAAGAGCGATCCGAACGATCCGAAGAGCTATGTGAACAAGCTGCGCGACGACCGTTTCGTCCAGCTCGTCCGCGCGTTCAATTTCGACAGCAGCGGCAATATCACCACGCCGGTGGTGGCTCAGGACGGTGCGGAAGTGAAGCTGGTGATGAAGGACTACATCATCGCCAAGACGCGCTTCACCAAGGACAAGGAACAGGCCGAGCTGCGCAAGGAAGCCGACAAGGACGCGGTCTACTATCAGAAGAACATCGCCAATATCGAGAGCGTGAAGGACCTGCTTGCCGACAGGAAGCTGGTCGACATCGCGCTCGTCGCCAAGGGGCTGGACCCCGCCAAGGTGACCACCGCCGATCTGCGCAAGATGTTCGATTCCGATCTGAACGACCCCAAGAGCTTCGTCAACACGCAGAAGGATCCGCGCTTCGCGGAGCTGGTGGCCTCGTTCAATTTCAACGACGATAGCGAGATCGCGCGGCTGCCGAAATTCGGACCGCAGACCCGCGACCAGTTCATGGAAACCCAGCGCAAATATCTGCAGCAGACGCTGGAGACGCAGCAGGGCGAGACCAATCCGGGCGTGCGTCTCGCGCTCTATTTCGAACGCAAGGCGCCGAGCATCACCTCGGCCTATGACCTTCTCGCCGACAAGGCATTGGCCGAAGTATTCCGCACCACCTTCAGCCTGCCCGACGAAGTCGGCGCGATGGATATCGACCAGCAGGCAAAGGTGGTGGAGAAGCACCTGAACCTGAAAGACCTCGCCGATCCCGCCAAACTCTCAAAGCTGCTGAACCGCTTCTCGGCGCTGTACGACATCAAGAACGGCCAGATCGCCGCCTCATCGCCGATCGTCACCCTGTATCAAGGTGGCGGCCTGCTCAGCAACACGACCTTCGCGGCGATCGCGAAAGGCGCGCGGTGACGGGGCTTCGATCGTAGGGCGGATTAGCGCAGCGTAATCCGCCGGCCGATTTTGTGTGGCGAAGAACGGCGGATTACGGCTTCGCCTTATCCGCCCTACGGCTACGCGGTCTCCATCAGTCTCGAGGGCCAGCCGATACGAACCAGCAGGCCATCGGGGCCGTTGATGCCGACCTCGTACATGCCCCATTCGCGGTGGCGCAGGATGCCGCCGGGGCGGATGATCAGATCGTCCACCCGCGCAGCGATGGCATCGACGTCGGGCGTACGGATGAAGACCCCGAACGGGTTGGCTTCCGGCACGCGCCACGGGCCGTCACCGGCCTGCGTGACATGCACTTCGCAGCTCCAGCCGGTCATGATGACATAGTCGCCCTCGCCGCCGGCGCGCGCGAAGCCCAGCCGCTCCCAGAATGCGATGGCCGTTTTCAGATCGTTGCTCGGTACGATGGCGAAGGCGCCAACGGAAACATCGGTGGGCATATGTTCTCCTTCAGACTGTAGGGCGGGCAAAGCGAAGCGTGCCCACCATGACATGCAGAACATAAGAGGTGGGCACGGCGCTTCGCGCCCCTGCCCACCCTGCGGATTCATTGTGCTTTGCGACCGCATAGTCTGCGCGGCCCGCGAGATAGCGGGCTGTCCCTTCCGATCAGACAGCACCTTGTAGAATGATATCAGCTTCATTATATTGATATCACTGCCATCAATTGTCCGGAGGCGCTATCAAATGCCCGCGGTTACTATTCGCAACCTGTCCGAGGAGGCCCACCGTGCCCTCAAGGTGCGCGCGGCCCATCATGGCCGTAGCGCCGAAGCCGAAATGCGCGACATTCTGGAAGACGCGGTTCGTCCCGCCAGCCGTCTTCGCATCGGCTCCGCCCTGTCGGCGTTGAGCCGCGAGGCAGGGCTGACCAACGCCGATTTCGAGGCACTGGACCAAGGCCGCGACCGGACGCCCGCCGCCCCCATGAGCCTTGAATGATCGTTCTGGACACGAATGTCGTCTCCGAGGCGATGAAGCCGGAGCCAGACCCCGCCCTGCGCGACTGGCTGGACGAGCAGGCCGCCGAAACCCTCTATCTTTCCAGCGTGACCGTCGCGGAACTGCTGTTCGGAATCGGCGCGTTGCCGGACGGGCGGCGCAAGCAGAAGCTCGCCACCACGCTCGACGGGCAGCTTGCCCTGTTCGACGGCAGAATCCTTCCCTTCGACACGGCCGCCGCCCGCCACTATGCCGGTCTCGCCGTTGCGGCACGCAATGCAGGCAAGGGCTTTCCAACCCCGGACGGATATATCGCGGCCATCGCGACCGCTCGCGGTTTTGCCGTCGCCACGCGCGACGCCAGCGCATTCAATGCAGCAGGCGTCCCGGTCATCGATCCCTGGAAAGCCGGACGCTGAATGTGGGCCGTAGGGCGGATTACGCCTTCGGCTCATCCGCCCTACGGTTACGGCTCGAATGCTTCGCTCGTGCCCTTGCCCGGCCGCGTCACGAGGTCCTCGTCGGGCTTCGGCAGGGGCTTGGCCTGATCGCGAAAACGATTGGTGATGGGGTAACGGCGGTCACGGCCGAAATTCTTGCGCGTCACCTTCACGCCCGGTGCGGCCTGGCGGCGCTTGTATTCGGCGATGTTGAGCAGGCGATCGATGCGCAGCACCGTGTCCTTGTCGAAACCGTCGGCGATGATTTCCGACAGCGGCTGCTCGCGCTCGACGAGGCGTTCGAGGATCGCATCCAGAATATCGTAAGGCGGCAGCGAGTCCTGGTCGGTCTGGTTTTCGCGCAGCTCTGCGGTCGGCGGCCGGATGATGATGTTGTTCGGGATCACCTCGCCGTCCGGCCCCATGGCGCCTTCGGGCTTCCATGAATTGCGCAGGGCCGAGATGCGGAACACCTGGGTCTTGTAGAGATCCTTGATCGGGTTGAAACCGCCATTCATGTCACCATAGAGCGTGGCATAGCCCACCGACATTTCCGACTTGTTGCCCGTGGTCACCACCATGGCGCCGGTCTTGTTGGACACGGCCATCAGCAGCGTGCCGCGCGTGCGCGCCTGCAGGTTCTCTTCAGTGATGTCGCGGGCGAGGCCTCTGAAGGTGTCAGCGAGGATCTTTTCGAAGCCGTTGACGGCATCCGCGATGGGCAGGATTTCGTAACGGAAGCCGAGCGCCTTTGCGAGCTTGTCGGCATCGTCGAGCGAGACCTGTGCGGTGTAGCGGAACGGCAGCATGATGCCGCGCACGCGATCGGCGCCCAGCGCGTCCACGGCGATGGCCGCGCAGAGCGCGCTATCGATGCCACCGGAGATGCCCATCAGCACGCCGGGAAAACCGTTCTTGTTGACGTAGTCGCGCAGGCCGAGCACGCAGGCGGCGTAGTCGCCTTCGTCGCCTTCCGGCACCTTTGCGACGGGACCGTTGCAGCGCCACGCGCTACCCGTCTTCTCGAAGGTCAGCGTGGTGATATTCTCGGTGAAGGACGGCAACTGCGCGCCGAGCGTGCGGTCCGCGTTCAGCACGAAGCTGGCGCCGTCGAACACCAGTTCGTCCTGACCGCCGACCTGGTTGAGATAGACCATCGGCAGATGGCTCTCGGTGACGCGCGCGACCTGCACATTCATGCGCAGATCGTGCTTGCCGCGGGCATAGGGCGAGCCGTTCGGCACGATCAGGATTTCGGCGCCGGTCTCGGCAAGGGTCTCGACCACGTCCTCGTAGTCGGCGGACTCTTCCATCCATGTGTCTTCGCAGATCGGCACGCCGACGCGCAGGCCGCGGATGGTGACGGGGCCCGAGACCGAGCCGCGTGCGAACACCCGCTTCTCGTCGAACACGCCGTAGTTCGGGAGATTGACCTTGAAACGGATCGCGGCGATGCGGCCAGCGTCGAGCAGCACGCAGGCATTGTAGAGCTTGCCGTGATCGACCCAGGGCGTGCCGATCAGCATCGCCGGGCCGCCATCCGCGGTCTCGCGGGCGAGCGCTTCGACCTCGGCGCGGCATGTCATCTGGAAGGCCGGCTTGAGCACCAGATCTTCAGGCGGATAGCCGGCGATGAAGAGCTCGGGCAGCACCACGAGATCGGCGCCATCGGAGGCAGCCTGGGCGCGCGCCTTGCGGGCCTTGTCGGCATTGCCGGCGATGTCGCCGACGGTCGGATTGAGCTGGGCCAGCGTGACGGTGAAGCGGGTGTTTGTCATGGGGATATTGAAGCCTCTGGGCTGGTGGTTCGCAACCACCGACAATGTATCGCTCACATGCCGCGACGGGCTCTGTCGTGTCCCCTCTCCCGCTTGCGGGGGTGGGTTAGGGTGGGGGTGCCCCACCTGCATCGGAGTTTGTGGCGGGCCCCCCCCCCGCCCGCCCCCCCCCCCGGGGGCGGGCGGGCGGACCGGGGGGGGGCCAGCAAACCTCCCCCCCCGCCCCCCCCCC
>WPCJ01135624.1_pt1 | contig 13677 bp, 9 predicted proteins | sample 5399831 | NCBI WGS metagenome assembly WPCJ01 (sample SAMN12869470, study PRJNA574797) | sludge metagenome | isolation source: wastewater treatment of pH10 | place: China:Beijing | collected 2019-05-20 | reverse complement strand
GCATGAGCGAGCGCGACGCCCTGTTCCGTCGCCCGCTGCTCCAGCAATTGCCGCGTGCGCGATCCGCGCTCGCGCATGACGAGCGGCCAGCTTGCCAGCTCTTGCAATGAGAGCGTTGCACGGGCCGCCGCCGGATGCCCCTTCGCGGCAAAGGCGATGATCGGCGAGACGTTCAGCGGCAGCACCGCGAAGGGCCGCTCGTCACCGAGCTCACCCAGGACGCCGATCTCGGCATCGTAGCCGATCAGCGTCTCGACGATGCTGCCGGTATTGCCCTGCGCGATCGAGACCTGGATGCCGGGATGGCGTTCGCGAAAGGCGGTGAGCACATCGAGCACATGATGCACGGAATCCGCGACGATCCTGAGCGCGCCGGTCCGCAGCGAACGCTCCTCCTGTAACAGCTCCAGCGCCTCGCCTTCGGCACCGAACAGGCGATGCGTGACAGCCAGCAATCTTTGCCCTGCCGCTGTCAGCACGATCTGGCGATGACGGCGGCTGAACAGGGCGACGTCGTATTCCTCTTCCAGCTTGCGGACCTGATCCGAGATCGCCGGCTGGGTGAGGTTGAGCGCGAGTGCCGCCTTCGAGAAGCCGCCGGACAACGCGACCTGATGGAAGGCACGGAGCTGAACGTAGCGCATGGCGGGCGGAGCCTCGAAAAGCCGATGCGATATGGTATCGTCAAAATTTATACTTGGATATGAAATAGCGATTTTTCAGATTGATGGAACGAAGGCATTCTGAGCCTCGACAGCGCCCGACAGGCGCGAACCGAGGCTCTCCCATGCGCGCCGAGACCGCCGCCATCGTCCATACCGAGGGCGAATCCAACACCTCCGCGGCGCGCAGCGACTGGTCTGCCGGGATCGGCGACGTGGGAACGCGTGAATTATTGGCGCGGGACTCCGCCGCCTTCCTGCACCAGAGCCTGTCGAGCCCGTGCCTGACCGCTATCGCCAAGGCCGAGGGCATCTGGATCGAGGACACGATGGGGCGCCGCTACATGGATTTCCATGGCAACAGCGTCCACCATATCGGCTATGGCCACCCGCGCCTGAAGGAGGCGATCAAGGCGCAGATCGACGATCTCTGCTTCGCGCCGCGCCGCTTCACCTGCGAGCCCGCGGTCGAACTGGCCGAGACGCTCGGAAAGCTGGCGCCGGGCAATCTCGGCAAGGTGCTCTTCACCACCGGCGGATCGGATGCGATCGAGGTGGCGTTGAGGCTCGCCCGGGCCGCTACCGGCCGCTTCAAGACGCTGTCCTTCTGGGATGCTTTCCATGGTGCCGGCTTCGGCGCCTCCAGCGTCGGCGGCGAGGCGACCTTCCGCTCCGGCATCGCTGGGCCGCTCTTGCCGGGCGCGGAGCATGTAGCGCCCTGGGGCGTCCGCAACTGCGCCTATGGCCATGACAGCCTGGAAGATTCCGCGCGGGCCTGCGCCCGCATGATCTCCTATGTGCTGGCGCGGGAAGGGGATGTCGCCGCCGTCGTCGCCGAGCCGATGCGGGCGACGCCTTATCCGCCGGCGCCGGGCTTCTGGAAGAGCGTGCGCGAGGCCTGCGACCGGCACGGCACATTGCTGATCTTCGACGAGATCCCGACCGGCCTTGGCAAGACCGGGCGTTTCTTCGCCCATGAGCATGACGAGGTGCAGCCCGACATGGTCGTGCTCGGCAAGGCGCTCGGCGGCGGCATCCTGCCGATCGCAGCGGTGGTGGCGCGGCGCGATCTCGACGTCGCCGGCGGCTATGCGATCGGCCATTACACCCACGAGAAGAACCCGGTCACGACCCGCGCGGCGCTGACCACCATCAACATCATCCGCGAGGAGGGGCTGACGGAGCGCGCCGCCGAGCTCGGCGCCTATGCGATGGAGCGCCTGCGCCATTTCGGCGCGAGCTGCGCGTCCGTGGGCGACGTGCGCGGCCGCGGTCTGCTCTTCGGGATCGAGCTCGTCTCGGACCGCGACGCCTGGACGCCTGACAATGCTTTGGCCGAGCGCGTTTATTACCGCTGCCTGGAGGCGGGCCTGAGCTTCAAGATCAGCCAGGGCAATGTGCTGACCCTGTCGCCGCCGATGGTGATCGCGCAGGCCGATCTCGAACGCGCGCTCGGCATCGTCGAGCAGGCGATCCTGGCGGGTTGAGGGGCGGTGATGAAGGCTGTCCGCACCGACCAAGAACTGGAATGCCCGGAGATCGACGCCGGGCTTCGCGCCCGCGGCGTCGATCTCGTCACACTCCCTGACGGAATCGCCGAGGAAGCGCTGATGCGGGAGGTCGCCGACGCCGACCTGCTATTGATGTGCTACACGCCCGTCACCCCGCGGGTGATCGCGGCGGCGCCCAAGCTCAAGGGCATTGTCAAATACGGCGTCGGCATCGACGCGATCGACATCCCCGCCGCGATCGCGCGCGGCATCCCCGTGGTCAACGTGCCCGAATATGCCGAGGAGACGGTCGCGGAGGGCGCTTTCGCCCTGACGATCGCGCTGGCGAAGCGCCTGCCGGAAATCGGTCGTGCCGTCCAAAGCGAGGGCTGGATCTGGCCTGCGCAGGGCTGGCTCGGCCGGGACATTTCTGGCGCGACGCTGGGGCTGGTCGGCACCGGCAAGATCGGCCGAAGCATGGCGCGGATGGCGGGGCAGGGGTTCCGTGCGCGCGTCCTCGGCTACGATCCGCATGTCGATGCGCAGACCATGGCTGCCGCCGGAATCGAGAAGGTCGACGACCTCCACGCGATGCTCAGGCAATGCGATCTGATCTCGCTGCATAGCGTCCTGAACGACGCGACCCGCCACATTATCGGCCGAGACGAGCTTGCTTGCCTCAAGCCCGATGCGATCCTCGTCAATGTCTCGCGCGGCGCGCTGATCGACGAGGCGGCGCTGGTCGAGGCGGTGCTGGCGGGCAAGCTCGGCGGCGTCGGGCTCGACGTCTATTCGGTGGAGCCGCTCGCCCGTTCCGGCCATCAGCTCAGCCCGCTCTTCGGCCGCGACGACGTCATCCTGTTCCCGCACCTGACCTTCTTCACGGTCGAGGCGATGCGGCGGCTATCGGACGACACGCTGGCGCGCTGCTTCGAGATCCTCGACGGCAGGCCGGTCCAGATCCGCTCGCACGACCCGCGTCTGCGGGCGCAGACGCGGAACGTCGCCTTCGCGTGAGCGAAACGATTCCAGAGGGTGTTGCATTGCCTCAAAACCGCTTCGTCATCCCGGGCTTGCCCCGGGATCCATCGTAGAGTGCAGGGCCTTACGATGGATCCCGGATCGGCCCTGCTGCGCAGCTTGTCCGGGATGACGATGCGGTTCCGAGAAAACGAGGAGATGCTACCGGAAGATCACCGTGCGGCGGCCGGCCAGCATCACCCGGCGCTCGATATGGAGCCTGAGCGCCCGCGCCAGCACGACCGCCTCGATATCGCGCCCGGCACTGACCAGATCGTCCGGCGTCAGCGAGTGGTCGGCGCGGCCAACGTCCTGGTCGATGATCGGGCCTTCGTCGAGATCGGAGGTCACATAATGCGCGGTGGCTCCGATCAGCTTCACGCCGCGATCATAGGCCTGATGGTAGGGCTTCGCGCCCTTGAAGCTCGGCAGGAACGAGTGGTGGATGTTGATCGCCCGCCCGTCGAGCGCGCGGCAGAGGTCGTTGGAAAGCACCTGCATGTAGCGGGCGAGGACGACCAGCGATGCTTCGGTCTGCGCGACGATCTCCAGCAGCTTGGCCTCCTGCTCGGCCTTGGTGGCCGCCGTGACCGGCAGGTAATGGAACGGAATGCCGTAATTCTGAGCCAGCGGCTCGAAATCGCGGTGGTTCGAGACGATGGCCGGGATTTCGATGTTGAGATTGCCGGTCGCCTGCCGGAACAGCAGGTCGTTCAGGCAATGGCCGAAGCGCGAGACCATCAGGACGACGCGCTGCGGGCGCGTCGGGTCGATGGTATCCCATGCCATGCGGAAGGTTCCGGCGACGCCGTCGAATTCGCGCCGGAACGCGGCCTCGTCGAAGCGATCACCCGCCGCAAAGGCGACACGCATGAAGAAGCGCGCGTCGCGCGGATCACTGAACTGCGCGCTCTCCAGGATGTTGCAACCGTGCCGGTAAAGCACGCCGCTGACCGCATGCACGATGCCGGGCCGGTCCTCGCAGGAAAGGGTCAGGATACGGGCAGGCTTCTGCACGGCGATGTCGCGGGGAATGCTGAGCGAGAGCGGCGCAAGGTCGGTCATGGCCGCGCGCCTCACGCCGGCTTGCGATCGAGAGGTGCCGCGAGGCTGGCCGTGACGGCGACGGCCGTCCCTGCCAGATCGATCGTCCATTTGCGGGCATCGAGCCAGGCTTGATCGATCGGTTCGTGGCTTTCGGCCCAGCCGAGCGCGACGATTCCATCGACAGTCGCACCGAAGGCCGCCGAGGTGATCTCGCCGACGGGCTTGCCGTCGGCCAGGATCGCCTCGCCGCCCCAAGCCATCTGGCCGGTCGGACGTGGGCCGATGAGCGCGACGAGCCTTTTGATGCGTGGTGCGGCCTTGGCGGCGACAAGGGCTTCGCGACCCATGAATTCGCCCTTGTTCAGATTCACGGCGAAGCCGAGACCGGCCTCGTAGGGATTGATATCGGGCGTCAGCTCACGTCCCCAGGCGCGAAAGCCCTTCTCGATGCGCAGTGAATCGACGGCGTAGTAGCCGACATCCATGAGGCCGAGATCGGCCCCGGCCTTGTGGAGCGCGTCATAGATCGCTGGCGTGAACTCGACGGGAGCGTACAGCTCGAAGCCCTCACCGAGATAGGAACGGCGGCACGCCCAGCTCGTGGCATAACCGATCGTGATCTTGCGGATGGCATTGGCCGGGAAATCGGCGAGGTCGAAGGAGGTCGGCGAGAGACGGGCCAGGATCTCCGCCGCATTCGGCCCGGCAAGCGAGAGCACGGCATAGGCCGAGGTCACGTCCGTCAGCGTCGCGCCCTCCGGGAGCTGGCGCCTGATCCAATGCGCGTCGCGCGTCGCCTGGGCGGTACCGGTCAGCAGAAGATAGGTGTCCGGCGCAATCCGGGCCGCCGTCAGGTCGCTCTCGAAAGTGCCGCGCGCGTTCAGGAGAGCGGTGTAGACGGAGGTGCCCACGGGCACTGCAACGTCGTTGGCGGCCAGACGCTGCAGCGCAGCCTGGGCCTTTGGCCCCTGCAGCAGGAACTTGGCGAAGCTCGACATGTCGACGAGGCCCGCTGCCTCGCGGCAGGCCCGGTGCTCGGCCGCGACCGTCTCGAACCAGTTCTGCGGCCCGAAGGAATAGCCGATCGTGCGCTCCTCCTCGGAGCGGGCAAAGTAGTTCGCGCGCTCCCAACCCATTTTCGAGCCGAAGACGGCGCCCTTGGCCGCCAGGCGATCGTAAAGCGGCGAGCGGCGGAAGGGCCTTGCGGTATCGAGCTCGCGGTTCGGCCAGGGCATGGCGTAGTGAAGGCCGAGCGTCTCCTTGATACGATCCTTCAGCCAGGCCGGATTGTTGTTGAAATCCGCGAAGCGGCGGATGTCGACCGGCCAGAGATCGCTGGTCGCCTCGCCCTCGACGATCCATTCCGCCAGCGCGCGGCCGGCGCCTCCGGCGGAAGCGATGCCCATCGAGTTGAAGCCGGCCCCGACATAGACGCCGGCCACTTCCGGCGCCTCGCCGAGCAGAAAGTTGTTGTCGGGCGTGAAGCTCTCGGGACCGTTGAGGAAGGTCTTGATCTCGGCTGTCTCCAGCGCCGGCACGCGCTCCAGCGCGTTCTCCATCAGGATGCCGAACTGGTCCCAATCGTCGGGCAGGAGCTGGAATTCGAACGGGTGGGGGATGCCGTCCATGCCCCAGGGCTTCGCGTCCGGCTCGAACCCGCCCATCACGAGCCCGCCGACCTCCTCCTTGAAATAGATATAGCCGTCGGGATCGCGCATCACCGGCAGGTCCGGCGAGACGCCCGCGATCTTGCCGGTGACGATGTACATATGCTCGGCCGAATGCAGCGGCACCGAGACGCCGCACATCTGGCCGATGGCACGCGACCATTGCCCGGCGCAGATGACGAGAACCTCGCACTCGACCCGGCCCTGATCGGTCTGCACCGCCTTGACCCGCCCCTTCTCGGTCTCGATGCCGGTGACGCGGATGCCCTCGCGCACGGTCGCGCCGCCGCTGCGGGCGCCGCGTGCCAGCGCCTGCGTGATGTCGGAGGGGTTCGCCTTGCCGTCGCCGGGAAGCCAGACCCCGCCAAGCAGATCGTCGGTGCGCATCACCGGCCATTTCTCGCCGGCCTCCTGCGGGCTGAGCTCCTCGATCTCGACGCCCTGTGCCCGCGCCGCCGAAATCGTCCGGCGCAACTGCGTCATGCGCTCCGGCGTCCGGGCGACGGAAACCGAACCGCAGCGCTTCCACCCGGTTGCGAGCCCGGTTTCGTTCTCCAGCGAGGCGTAGAGCTCCGTCGAATAGCGGATCAGGCGCGTCATGCTCGACTGGCTGCGGAGCTGCCCGACGAGGCCCGCCGCATGCCAGGTCGTGCCCGAGGAGAGGCGCCCCTGCTCAAGCAGCAGCACGTCGCGCCAGCCGAGCTTGGTCAGGTGGTAGGCGACCGAGCAGCCGATGATACCGCCGCCGATAATGACGACGCGAGATTGGGAAGGAATGGACATGAGCGCCTCCGCGATGAAGGCAGCCTATCGTATTAAAACACAAAAAACAACAAAAACCACAAAAACGGTCAAATTATCCGGCGAGCACGCGAACCCTGTTTTCGGCGAGTTTTGCACCGATCGTCTCTGGCGGAAGCCGGTCGACCAGCAATGCAGCGCAACGCTCCTCGCCCTCGATTCGACTGGGCAAAACCAGCCCGAACTTGCTGCTGTCGGCCATGAGAAAGCCCTGCTCCGCTGCGTGCAGAAGCGCACCCCGGATCGCCGCTCCGGCGCGGTTGTAGTCGGTGAGCCGACCTTCCACGTCGACCCCTCCGACGCTGACAAAGGAAAGGTCTGCCGAGAGGCGCGCAATCGCCCGCAGGGCCTCGGAACCTGAGGTGGCGTCCTCATTGCGGTCGAACTCGCCGCCGATCAGAAAGACCCGGGCCCCCGGCAAGCGGCTGACCAACCGGGCGTTCTCCAGGGACGTCGTGTGGACCACCAGCCTCTTGCGGTCCGATCTGGCCAGCGCGCGGGCTACGGCTTCGGTCGTCGTGCCGGAATCGAGCAGGATCGTCATGCCGTCGCCGAGCATCGAGGCCGCCAGGCTGGCGATCCGTTCCTTGCCCTCGCGATTCACGGACCGGCGGCTCGCGAACGATGCTTCCGAGCGCTCGTTGCGAATGGCTCCGCCATGAACGATCGACAGCCGTCCGTCTGCGGACAGGACCTTGAGGTCGCGCCGGATGGTTTCGCGCGAAACCTCAAGCGATCGGGCAAGCTCCTCGACAGTGACGGATTCCAGCCGATCGAGGTCGTCCAGGATGGCGCGATGCCGTCGCGCTGCGATATCGCGTGTCATGCAAACGAGACCAAAAGTCCGATCCAGCGGATGAATTCAATCGGCATATGCCCGCGACGGGCGCTTGGCAATCGAGCTCGCTTGACCAATGGCGCAGCGGGAACAAGCCTTTTCTGGCAGGATCAGGAGCCCAGATTCGCCATCGACCTTCGGTGTCCCGCCCGTATGACAGGACGATCGCACAGACCGCGGCGCCGTTCGGAGTGTCGGCCGCCCGAAGCATTCGTCTGCTCCGCTCCTGCTTCCCGCGAGTGTTTCCAGATATGTAAGGCCAATCTCTTCGCGGCAGTGCGCGGTCCAAGCCGCATATTCGCTCGTCAGCGGCCGCTGCATGGGGATCGGCGGGTTCGGTTGCTCGAACGGGATTGGGCGACTGGCGCGGCACGCAAGCCGGAGTTTGCATCGCGGCCCGTTCGCAAACTGTCCGGTGAGATCAACGTCGACCGTTCTGTCGCGGAATCCAACCTAAGATGGCTGCGGGGTCGTTGGTGGCCAGTCCAAACGATCGATGCTATTGGAGGCGGTCTTTGCAGCTTGATCCAATTCGATGCAGCTGAACCCGCTTCTTCACGCTGAGCTTGTCACAGGTCGAAGGCAGTCAGCTCTCATCGATCTTTGGTCGACGACAGGCTTTGCTGCGGCCGTGAGCGAGGTCACCGGCCCACATCTCTACGAGTTTGGCGAACTGCCTGTCCCGACGGTCGCGATCACACTCTACGACGTCCGCCGCCACGTGTTGATCGAAGATGGCCGGATCCGGCGCGACGGGCCCGTTCATGCGGGGCGTTTTCGCATCGGGCAGCCGGGGCGCAGTGTCGTCGTGGATGCGGTGCCCGAGGTCGGATCCGGAAAACTGCTGCTGCTCTACCTTGGCAAAGCGCTGCTCAAGGAGGTCGGTGCCGCGCGCGGATCAGCCGCCCCGATCGCTCTGATGGACATGGCTTGGGATATCGAAGATCCGCTGCTGAAAATGTCGGCCCAGCGGCTGGTCGAAGCGAGCGACAGCGGCCAGCGGCCCAATGCGCTCTTGGCCGAGCAGATCGCCTACACGCTCGCGCTGCACCTGTCGGACCGTTACGCAGCTCCTGGCTCGCCGAAATCCGATCGTCTACCGAGCCTGGACGAGACAATGTGCGCCCGCGTTGCAGAGTTCGTACAAGCCAACGCCAGCGCTCCGGTCACCTTGGCTGCGATGGCGCAGGTGGCTGGCATGACCCCTTCCAGCTTCATCCGAAGTTTCAAGCGCTCCACCGGCCTGACACCGCACCGTTTCGTGGTGGAACAACGCGTGCTCGCCGCTCGGCGACTGCTCGCGACCTCCAATCTGCCGATCGTCGAGATCGCCCTCGCGGTTGGCTTCTCCTCGCAGTCGCATTTCGGCGTCGCTTTTCGAGCCATAACGGGCGAGAGTCCGGCGCGCTATCGCCGCCTGCAGCGCGGGCACGGATAATTTTTCGACAAAACGGCGGACGTTGGTGTGCCGCTGGAGAATTTTCCGGCAGACGTCTCCCAACGTTTTGGAAGACCTCTCCTTCGAGCTGATCGCCCATGGAAGGCGAATGCAAGGGAGGTTACGAATGCCGACATCTTCAAGCACGATCGCGCCGGTCGAGGATACCAGCCTGACCGGCTTCTACAGGGACATGACCGTTCCCGAGAAGCGCACCTTCTGGGCCTGCGCGACGGGCTGGGCGCTCGACGGCATGGACTTCATGATCTATCCGCTGGTGATCGGCACGATCATTATGCTCTGGCAGGTCGATGCCGGCACCGCGGGTCTTGCCGGGACGGTAACCTTGCTTGCCTCAGCGCTCGGCGGCTGGGGGGCCGGCTATCTCGCCGACCGCATCGGCCGGGTCCGTACCCTGCAGCTGACGATCATCTGGTTCTCGTTCTTTTCGCTGCTCTGTGCGTTCGCGCAGAATTTCGAGCAGCTCCTCATCTACCGCGCCTTGCTGGGCCTCGGCTTTGGTGGCGAATGGGCCGTGGGTGCGGTGCTGATGGGCGAGACGATTCGCGCGCAATACCGGGGCCGGGCCGTCGGCTCGGTCCAGTCGGGTTGGGCCGTCGGCTGGGGGCTCGCCGTGCTGGCGCAGGCCGCGCTGTTCTCCCTGCTGCCGGCCGAGCAGGCCTGGCGCTGGATGTTCGCGATGGGAGCGCTGCCGGCGCTGCTGGTCCTCTATCTGCGCGCCTATGTGAAGGAGCCGGAGGTCTCGGTCGAGGCTCGCGCCAAGCTGGCCATCTCCGGCGATCGCCCGTCGATCCTCGAGATTTTCCAGGGCCCGATCCTGAAGACGACCATCCTCGCCTCGCTCGTCACCACCGGTTGCCAGGGCGGCTACTACGCCATCACCTTCTGGGTGCCGCGTTTCCTGACGACCGAACGGAAACTCTCCATCGTGAGCTCGACCGGCTATCTCTCGGCGCTCATCATCGGCTCCTTCATAGGCTACCTCGTCGGCGCGTGGTTCGCGGACAAATACGGCCGCCGCAGCCTGTTCCTGACCTTTTCGCTGGGGGCTATGGTGGTCGTCCTCGCCTATACGCAGCTCCCACTCTCGAACGAGCTGCTCTGGGTTCTCGGCTTCCCGCTCGGCTTCTTCGCCTCCGGCTATTTCTCCGGCATGGGCGCCTTCCTGACGGAACTCTATCCGACCAGGCTGCGCGGCTCCGGCCAGGGCTTCTGCTATAACTTCGGGCGTGGCGTCGGCGCGCTCTTCCCCTTCCTCGTCGGCTATCTGTCGCAGATCACGACTCTCGCCAACGCGATCTGCCTCTTTGCTCTGTTCGCCTATGTGCTGTTTTTCTTGGCCGCCTACGGGCTGCCGGAAACGCGCGGCAAGGTGCTGCACGCCGATGGTTGAGATGAATTCTGCAATCGAGCCGGCGCCAGCTTGCCCAGGGCCCGATCCCCATCCGCACCGGCCGACGCGCTTTGTGGTGCCGCAAGGCGCAGTCGATACCCACGCCCATGTCATCGGGCAGCCTCCGGCTCACCCTTTCGTGGCCGACCGCAGCTACACGCCGGGACCAGCCACACCGGAAAGCTACCTCGCTATGCTGGACGCGACCGGCATGACCTATGGCGTCCTCGTCCAGGTCAGCGTGCATGGCATGGACAACAGCCTGATGGTCGAGACCCTGAGGGCGAACCGCGAGCGACTCCGTGGCATCGCCGTCATTCCGCTCGGCCTGCCCGACCGGGAGCTGGCGGCGCTCAAGGAGGCTGGCGTTGTCGGCCTGCGCCTCAACATCCTCTATGGCGGCGGCATCGGCTTCGACCAGCTGGACGACTATGCCGCGCTGGCCAGGGAGTTGGGCTGGCATCTGCAGTTCCTGATCGATGCCAGGGACCTGCCACCGCTGGGGCCGAAGCTCGCCCGGCTGCCCGTCCCCTTCGTCGTCGATCACTGGGGACATTTTCCGGTCTCGCGCGGTATCGCCGATCACGGCTTCCGGACGCTTCTCTCGCTCGTGCGCGATGGGGCCTGGGTCAAGCTTTCGGGTGCCTACCGCAACACGGTTGAGGGGCCGCCCTACGCCGACACGATCCCTTTCGCCCGCATGCTTCACGAGGCTGCACCCGAACGCTGCGTCTGGGGTTCCGACTGGCCGCACGTCGCGCACTGGCAGCATATGATGAATGTCGGCGACCTGCTCGACCTCCTCGCCGACTGGGTGCCCGATCCGGCCGGCCGCGACCGCGTCCTCACCGAAAACGCGCACCGCCTCTATGGCTTCGGGCAGCAAGGCTCATGACAGATTCCACCGGCCCATACGACGCGCTCCTGGCGGCGCTGCACTCTGTCCTGGGTGACGCCGGTCTCGTCCTGACCGGTGAAGCCATGTCGCCTTACTGCGTGGACTGGCGTGGCGAGTTCGGTGCGCCTGCCCTCGCCGTGGCCCGGCCAAAGACCGTCGATCAAGTCTCTGCCGTGGTGCGGGTCTGCGCCGAACGGAACATCGCGATCGTGCCGCAAGGCGGCAATACCAGCCTCGCTGGCGGCGCGGTTCCGATTGCCGGACGCGCCCAGATCGTGCTCAGCCTGTCGCGGATGAAGGCGATCCGCGCCATCGACCCTGTCGGCATGACCATGACGGCTGAGGCCGGGGTCGTGCTCGAAACCGTGCAGGAGGCGGCGCGGGAGCATGAGCTGCTCTTCCCCATCAGCTTCGCGGCGCAGGGCTCCAGCCAGATCGGCGGCATCATCTCGACGAATGCCGGCGGCATCAATGTGTTGCGCTATGGGATGACGCGCCAGCGCGTGCTTGGGCTGGAAGCGGTCCTTGCCGATGGCTCGATCGTCGAGGGCCTGCGCCATTTGCACAAGGATAATGCCGGATACGACTGGAAGCAGCTCCTGATCGGAGCCGAGGGCACACTCGGGGTCGTCACCGCGGCGAGCCTGCGCCTGGCACCTCGGCCGAAACATAAGATCACCGCGCTTCTCGCCGTGCCCGATCCAGAATCTGCGCTGGCCTTGCTCAGACATGCCACCGCCCAGCTCGGCGACGCGATCGCTGCTTTCGAACTGATCTCGCCGTCCGCGCTGGCTCTGGTGAAACAGCATTTCGGGTTGAAGCCGCCGATGGAGATGCAATCCTGGGCAGTGCTGATCGAGGCAGCCGCGAGCCTGTCAGGTTTGCGCGACGCGATGGAAGCGGCGTTGACGATGGCGCTGGAGGCTGGGGACGCCAGCGACGGCGTGATCGCCGAGACGGAGGCGCAGGCCGCGGCCCTGTGGGCCCTGCGAGAGCATGTAGCCGAGGCCGAGCTGAAATCCGGACGCAGCGTGAAGCATGACGTATCCGTGCCGATCAACCGCATCCCCGATTTCATTCGCGATGCCACGAGCGCCCTGCACAACGCCTTCGACGGGCTACAGCTCGTCGTGTTCGGCCATGTCGGGGACGGGAACGTCCATTTCAACGTGCTTGGCGCTGCAGTCGAAGCCAAGACGGCCATCAACCGTGTCGTCCATGACGTCGTGGCCGGACATCAGGGCAGCATTTCCGCCGAACACGGAATTGGCAGCTACCGGGTTTCCGAACTGGCGCACTACAAGCAACCGAGCCAGCTCACATTGATGCGGACGTTGAAGCGCGCGCTGGATCCCAGCAACATCTTCAATCCCGGAAAAGTCCTCAATGACGGAAGGTCGTTTTCCGAGAAGTGATGCTTGCCGTCGACCTCGATGACGATGCGCCGACGGCTGGGAAGGAGATTACCGGGCCGCGAGGCGAGCTGGCCTCACCGAAACTTCGCAATCTCCTCATCCGTCACGATCGGCTGCCGCCCGCCCCAGCGAGCCCGCATCCAGTTCGTCAGGTCGGCGAGCGCCTTGTCATCGAGCAGCTCGGTGAAGGCCGGCATCGCCTCCATGCGCTCCAGCCCAGGAAAGCGCTGGGCGGGAATGCCGTGGAGCACGGCGCGGACGAAGTTCCGCGGGCTCGCGAGCCGCAGCGAGGCGTTGGTCGACAGCGGGATTGCGACATGCGGGATGCCCTGGCCGTCGGCGCCATGGCAGCCAGCGCAAAGGTTGAGATAGGTGCCGCGCCCCGCCGCAGCGACGGGTGCCGGAACCTCCACGGGCGCGGGAGCCGGCGGCGGAACCGGCGTTGCGGGCAAAGCGTCGAGGTCGAAGAGATAGGCGGCCATCGCCTGGAGATCGCCCTCGCTCATGTACTGCGTGGAGAAATGGACGACCTCGAACATCTGGTGCGTCATCGAGCCCTGTGCCGACAGGCCCGACTTCATGAAACGGGCGAGCGTCAACGGGTCGAACCCCATCCGCCCGAGGCCTTCCTTCGTGATGTCAGGCGCCTCGACCCCTTCGATCACGGCGCCCTTCAGATAGGCGCCGGATTCCATCCCCTGGAGCAGGTTGCGCGGCGTGTGGCATTCGCCGCAATGCCCCAGCGCATCGACGACGTAGCGGCCGCGGTTCCAGGCTTCGGATCGCGCGGCGTTCGTGGCGAAGCCCTCTCGCCGCAGGTTGAAGAGGTTCCAGAAGGTGAGAGACTGGCGGATGTTGAACGGGAAGGAGAGCTCATTCTCCCGGTTCGGCACCCGCATCGGCTCGCGGGTCATCAGATAGGCGTAGACGGCGTCGACGTCCTCCTCGCTCATCTCGCGATAGGAGGCATAGGGCATGGCCGGGTAG
>WPCJ01204179.1_pt1 | contig 13695 bp, 10 predicted proteins | sample 5399831 | NCBI WGS metagenome assembly WPCJ01 (sample SAMN12869470, study PRJNA574797) | sludge metagenome | isolation source: wastewater treatment of pH10 | place: China:Beijing | collected 2019-05-20 | reverse complement strand
CGCCTGGATCAATCGAAACCGGAGGCTCTGGAAGGATGCCGAGGCCACGATCGCGTCCGCCACGGCCTTCCTCTACGCAGCAGCCGCCATGGTCCTCATCCGACGCATCGCGCGAATGTCATGAGTTTCGAGACGGACTCTCAGTGTTGTGCTAGGAGAGCAACATTGCGTCCCGGAAGCCGCAAAACGACGGCCTCTCCACTTTGAAAGAGCCTGTTGCTTACGGGGTTTGAAACGACGACCTGAAAGCAGCGCTCGCCGCTGCGTATCAGATATTCTGCCCTGGCTCCGAGATAGACCATGCTTTCGATCTGGCAAGCCAGGCCATCGCCATCGCGGGCCAGTTCGAGTGCTTCCGGTCTCACGACCGCTCTGACTCGTTGGCCGCGGCTGAGCGTGGCCGGCGTCTCGAGGGACCAGCGCAGCCCGTCGACATCGAGGACGGCGGAGCCGGCCCCAACCTCCCTGACCGTACAGTCGACCAGGTTCGCGCCGCCAAGGAAACCTGCGACGAAGGCCGAGACGGGCCGCTGATAAAGGTCCTCCGCGGTGCCGATCTGCGCGATCCGGCCTTCGCTCATGATTGCGATGCGATGCGAGATCGCCATCGCTTCTTCCTGGTCATGGGTCACGTAGACCGTGGTGATCGCCAGTTCGCGCTGCAGCCTCGCAATTTCGCCGCGCATCTGGACGCGCAGCTTCGCGTCGAGATTGGAGAGCGGCTCGTCGAAGAGAAGCACGCGCGGCCTGATCGCGATCGCGCGCGCCAGCGCTACGCGCTGCTGCTGACCGCCCGAGAGTTCGGTGATCATCCGCTCGCCGAAACCCGACAAGCCGACTTGCTCCAGTCCCTCTCCGACGCGTCGGACGATCTCGTCATGGCCGATGCCCTTGACCCGCAAGCCGTAGGCGACGTTTTCGAAGACCGAGAGATGCGGAAACAACGCGTAGTTCTGGAAGACGAAGCCGATGTCGCGGCGATTGGCCGGCAGATCGGTGACATCCTGCTCGCCGAAGCGGATCCGGCCGCTGCTGGGTGGCTGAAAGCCGGCGATCATCCGCAGCGTCGTCGTCTTGCCGCAGCCGGAGGCGCCGAGCAGCGTCAGAAGCTCGCCGGGCCTGATATCGAGATCAAGCTTGTCCACGGCGGTCACGTCGCCGCGCCGCTCGTGGCGGAAGACGGCCGAGAGCGCCTCGAGCCGGATACCGAGAGGTTGCGTCGCCATGCTCAGGTTCCGATCTTCGAGACGCGCAGGTTCGGCGCGGTCAGGTAGCGCAAGGCGCCGTTGAGCAGGCCCGAGACCGCCAGCACGACGACGATGACGAAGACCGAAAAGGCCGCAGCCGGCCCGAGCGCGACTTCGGTCATGTTCTCCAGGATCTTCACCGTGATCAGCGTCCAGTCGATTGAAACGAGGAAGATGGTGGCGCTGATCGCCGTCATCGAGCGGATGAAGACGACTCCGAGGCCGGCGAAGAAGGCGGGCAGGATCAGCGGCAGCATCACCCGCCGGAAGGTGGTGAAGCGATTGGCGCCCAGGCTCGTCGAGGCTTCCTCCATGCTGCGGTCGATCTGCTGGAGCAGGGCGATGGTGGTGCGGATGCCGGTTGGGCTGTAGCGGAAGACGTAGCACGCGACGATGATCAGTGCTGTGCCGGTCAGCGCGAAGGGCTTGTCGTTGAAGGCGAGAAGGTAGGCGATGCCGACGATCGTGCCGGGCAGCGCGTAGTTGAGCATGCTGATCAGCTCCATCGCGCGCCGACCGGTGAACCGGGTGCGCCCGACGAGATAGCCGACGACGATGCCATAGAGCCCGCCGAGCGGCATCCCGATCAGGGCGATGATCAGCGTCTGCCGGATCGCGGGCAGGCCTTCGGTGAAGATCACATGGTAATGCGCCAGCGTCAGCGTGTGGTTGGCACCGAAGGCCATCACGATCGAGGCGCAGAACAGCAGGGCGTAGAAATAGAGGATCGCCACGGTGACGAACAGGCACAGCGCGATCAGGCCGAAACGGGCGGCGTGCGAGACGGAGTCGAGCTTCCCGCTGGCGGCCGCCTTGCCGGTCACGGTGACATAGGAGCGCCCGGCCACGAGCCGCTCCTGCGCATAGTAGACGACGCCGGCGGGGACGAGCAGCAGCAGCGACAGGATCGCGCCGCTCTTCAGGTCGAACAGGCCGGTGATCTGAAGATAGGCCTCGGTCGGCAACACCGGGAAGTCGCTGCCGGAGAGGATCAGCGGGGTGGCGAAATCGGCCAGCGAACAGCCGAATAGCAGCAGGAACGCGTTGGCGAGGCCAGGCAGGATCAGCGGCAGCGTGACCGTCCGGAAGATATGCCAGCGCGAGCCGCCGAGGCTGAAGGCGGCCTCCTCGAGGCTGGTGCCGATCGAGGCGATCATCGGTCGCAGGGCGAGATAGGCGATCGGGAAATAGGTGAAGGTTTCGGCCGCGAAGGTGCTGGTGAAGCCGTAGACCTTGGCATTGCCGATGCCGAGCAGGTCATAGGTGATCAGCCCGCGCGGCCCGAAGGAGAAGACGAAGGCGATGGACGTGGTGAAAGGCGGCGAGATCAGCGGCAGGAAGGTCGCAAGGTCGATCAGCTTCGCCGCGCGCCGCCCCAGCCCGGCCCGTTCGACTGTGAAGGCGAAGACGAGCCCGACCAGGGTTCCCGCAAACCCCACCATCAGCGCCAGCACAAGGCTGTTGCGCAACGCCCGCAGGTTGTTGGGGTTCTGCACCGCCGCGAGCAGCGGCGCAGGCGAGAAGCTGCCGTCCTCGAAGACGGTGCGCAGCAGCAAGGCGCCGAGCGGATAGATGATGAACAGCAGCATCAGCGCCCAGAGGGCGAGCATCGCGCCCGCCCCCAGCCAGCGTGACGCTCCTGCGGTTGCAGCGGCGCCCGGCGTCATGTCCTGCATCGGGTCAGCTGGCATTCAGGACTTCGGCCACCCAGCGCTCGACGATGCGCTTGCGGTTCTCGCCCGCCCATTTGTCGTCGATCTCGATGATCTTTGCCTTCTTGAGCACCTCTGCCAGCGCCGGGTCGGGCGCGACCTTGGGATGAGCCGGCAGGAAGTTGATCTTGGCGGGGGCGAGCTTCGACTGCATGGCCGGGCTCGTCGCCCAGTCGATCAGCTTGCGAGCGGCTGCCCCGTTTTTGTTGCCCTTGACCAGGGCGATGCATTCTGCCGCTGAACCGATGCCCTCCTTCGGGAAGGAGATGGCGACATCATAGCCCTTCTGCTGGGTGAAGAGCGCATCGACGATGAAGAAGATGCCGCCCGCGGCCTGACCGAGACCGACCGGGACGGTGCCGCCGCCACCGCTCTTGGTATAGGCTTGGATGTTCTTGCGCAGCTTCTTCAGATAGGCGAAGGCGGCGTCCTCGTTGCGGTCATGCACCTGCAGCACCGAGAAGATACGGGTTATCGCGGTGCCGGAGGTGCGGGCGTCCGCCATCTGCAACTGGCCGGCATAGGCGGGATTCAGCAGGTCCTCCCACGAGGCAGGCGGCTGCAGGTTGTGCTCCTTAAGGAACTTGGCGTTGGTCATGAAGACCAGTGGATCGTCGGCGATCGCCGTCCACATCCCCTGCGCGCTCTTGAAGCGAGCCGGCAGATCGGCGGCGCTCGGCGGCACATAGGCCTCGAATATTCCTTGCTGCTCACCGGCGGTGAACGTCTCGACCGGGCCGCCGAACAGCAGATCGACCTGGGGATTGTTCTTCTCGGCGATCAGGCGCGCCAGAGCTTCCCCGGACGAGAAGCGGATGAAGGTCACCTTGATGCCGGTTTCCTTCTCGAAGGCTTCAAGCATCGGCCGGGCGTAGTTCTCCGGCCAGATCGCGTAGGCTTTCAGGCTCTCGGCAGCGGCGGCCCTTCCGGCGATGAAAGGCGCCGCAATCGCGCCTGCCATGGCGGTGGTGACGCTGCGCCGGCTAAGATATGGGGCGCGGGTCTGGCTTTTCGTCTTGTCGCTCATATCTTCCTCCCGTTTGATTTTTTGGAAACTGACCGGCTCAGACCCTGAGGAGCGCCGGCAACGCTTCACACCCGCTACATTAAAGGCTTGCTGCCCGAGTGGAAGGGCTTGAATGAGCGATGGCTGGCATGCCCGTGTTCAGGGCCTTTGGAAAATCGGCTTGCCGGATGAGCACCTTTCACCGCCTCCTCAATATCGAACGCCCCGCGGACGGGAGCTTCCTGATCAGGCTTTCGTCTTTCCAGACGGGCCTTCGTCCATGCGCAACAGCTCGCGGTCGGGAAAATCAGGCGTACCGTAGCTTGCGAATAGCCCAAGCACTCCCGCCATTTCATCTTCGTCCAGCGTCTTGGGATCACCCGCCGCGCGTGCCAGCAGATAGACTGCGGCCAGTTCGTCGACCTCGCGCGCCAGGGCGAGTGCCTTTTCCGGTGTCGCGGCGATCACGATCATGCCGTGATGAGCGAGCAGGCAGGCCTTGCGGCCGCTCAACGCGGCAAGAGCGAGTTCCGAAAGTGCTTTGGTCCCGAAACGTGCATAGGGAGCGCAGCGGATCGACGAACCTCCGGCGACGGCGACCATGTAGTGAAAGGCTGGAATTCCCTCTCCCAGGCAGGCCAGCGCCGTCGCGTGCCGCGAATGGGTATGGAGGATCGCCCCGGCATCGGGCCTCGCCCGCATGATGTCGGCATGGAAACGCCATTCGCTGGAGGGCCGCAGCGGCCCGCGCCAGCGCCCGTCCTCGGCGAGGATCGCGAGATCGGCCGGCTCCATTGCGTCATAAGCCAGTCCGGAGGGCGTGATCAGGCAATGGCGCGCGTCGAGCCGGACGCTGAGATTGCCGGAGGTGCCGTGGTTGAGGCCGCTCGTATTCATCGCGCGGCAGGCCGCGACCATGCGCTGCCGCATGTCCGCTTCCAAGGTGGCCGGCCAACCGTCAGACAAGGGTTTCCTCCTTCTTGCCGAGCAGCGTGAACAGCACGACCAGTGGCAGGAAGGTCAGCAGGATCAGCACCGTGCCGAGTGCCGAGGCGACGCCGAAATTGCCGTTCACGACCTCGTTGAAGATCTCGATCGCGACGGTCGCAGTCGTTCCCGATTGCAGGATCAGCGTCGCGCTGAGCTCGCGGATCGTGTTCGACCAGGTCAGGAGCGCGCCCGACAGGATCGCCGTCGCCAGCAGGGGCACCGTGATCTTGACGAAGGTCCGGCCCGGACCGGCCCCGAGATTGATCGACGCGTCCTCGGTATCGCGCGAGATCTGCTGGAGCATGCTGACGGAGGAGCGGACCGAGAACGGCAGCCGGCGGATGAAGTAGGCCAGGATCAGGATGGCCGCGGTCCCGGTCAGGGCGAAGGGCGGTTCGTGATAGGTCACCACCAGGCCGACGCCCAGCACGATGCCCGGAACCGCGTAGGAGAACATCACCGCCGTATCGAGCAGGCTCGAAACAGGCCCCGGCCGGCGGACGATGATATAGGCGACCGCCGTCCCGACGAGTGCGCAGAGCAGCGTGGCGACCGTGGTGTAGAACAGCGTGTTCCACAGCGGCAGCGCGAGCCGGTCCATGATGCGCGCATAGTTGTCGAGTGTGAAGCTCGCGACCAGAACCGGTCCGTTCGACTTCAGGAAGGACGAGACGACGATATTCACCAGCGGCAGCAGCGAGAAGCCGATCAGCAGGAACACGAAAGCCGTCGCGGCGATGCGCTTGCCCAGCGGCTGCTCCTGCACCTGCAGGGGGCGGATCGCTGCGGTGGCATGGGAGAACCGCGCGGCGAGCCAGCGCTGGAGCAGGAGCGCCGCCGTCGTGACCAGCAGGAGCAGCACCGAGAGCGCGCTCGCCAGGACGGGGCGGCCGCCGAACTCGTTGACGAACTCGCCGTAGATCAGCACGGGCAGGACGCGAAAGCGCTCGCCCAGGATGATCGGCGTTCCCAGATCGGTGAAGGAGGCGATGAAGACCAGCAGCGCCCCGGTGGTGATCGAGGGGACGAGGAGGGGCGCGATCGCGGTCCGGAAGGTGCGGAACTCGCTGGAACCCAGATTGCGGGCGGCATCCTCGACGCTCTGGTCGATCGACTTCAGCCCTGAGGAGACGAGGAGGAAGACGAAGGGGAAGAATTGCAGCGTAAAGACGAAGATGATGCCGGGAGCGCCATAGATCGACGGTAGCGGAACACCGATCGAGTTGAAGAGCTGGGTCAGGACGCCGCTGCGCCCGAACAGGACGACCCAGGAATAGGAGCCGATGAAGGGCGGAGAAACGAAGGTCAGGACTACGGCGGCGCGCACGAAGCCACGCCCCCAGATATCATAGCGATTGACGAAATAGGCGGCCGGAACGCCCAGGCAGACGGCGAAGATCATCGGCCAGATGCTGACCCAGAAGCTGTTCAGCAATGTCTGATAGTAGAAGCGCTCCGAGAAGAAATTGACGTAGTTCTCGAAGATGCCGCCTGTCTTCGCCCCTGCCGAGAGGCTGACGCCGACGATGTTGGCGACCGGCAGCAGAAGCAGCCCGACGATGAGAATGAAAACGACGGCCGTGACCACGGGCCAGAAGCCGAGATGGCGCGCCAGGCTGCCGCGCCCCAGCGGGCCGGCTGTGTCGGTCAAGGCGCTCATCAGGCGGCCTCAGGGTTGAACAGGGCGATCGCTGCCGGCGACACGTCGAGGCGGTGGCGCGACCCGATGGCCGGAAGCGCGACGCCGGAGCGGTTCGAGCCCGCGACCTGGACGAGGTGGCCGCCGCCGAGATCGATCGCGTAGCGCACGGTGCCGCCGAGGAACTGGATATCCGCCAGCGTCCCGATCAGGCCGTCGCCGCCGTCCGGAGAGCGCAGCTCGATATCCTGCGGGCGGAAGGCGGCTTCCAGCGTGCCGGAGGGCAGGTCGCCGCGCAGCTTTGCCGTGAACTGGCCGCCCGGCAGCTCGAGGCGGACATGGCCGGGGCCGGCCTCGCCGCGATGCACCGCCGGCAGGAAGTTGTTCTCGCCGATGAAGCTCGCTACGAAGCGCGTACCCGGCTTGTTGTAGATGTCGTGCGGGCTGGCGACCTGTTCCAGCCGGCCGCCGCGCATCACCGCGATCCGGTCCGACATCAGCAGGGCCTCTTCCTGATCGTGCGTGACATAGATCGTCGTCACGCCGATCTTGCGCTGCAGGGCGCGGATCTCAGTGCGCAGATGCATGCGCATCTCGGTATCGAGGTTGGACAGCGGCTCGTCCATGAGCAGGACGTCGGGCTCGATCACCATGGCGCGCGCCAGGACGACGCGCTGCTGCTGGCCGCCGGACAGTTCCCGCGGCTTGCGGTGGCCGAGATGCGACAGGCGCGTCAGCTCCAGATAGTTGTCGACCTTCTGCTTGATCACGGCGGCCTTCAGACCCCGCGCCCGCAGCCCGTAGGCGATGTTGTCGACCACGCTGAGATGCGGGAAGATCGCATAGCTCTGGAACACCATGCCGGTATTGCGGTGCTGTGGCGCCAGGTCGTCGATGCAGGTTTCGCCGAACAGGACGCGCCCGCCTGTCTGCTTCAGGAAGCCGGCGACGATGCGCAGCAAAGTCGTCTTTCCGCAGCCCGACGAGCCGAGCAGGGTGAAGAACTCGCCCTTGGCGATATCGAGGGAGACGCCGTCCACGGCGACGGAATCGCCGTAGCGTTTCGTCACCGCGTCGATGCGAACGGAAGTGGAGGCCATCTGGAAACCCGGTCGGTCGCGCATGTCATGAGGGACGGGCGAGCGCTTGCGCCCTCGCCCGGGATCAACTCGGCCGCAGCGCCTATTGCTGCGTCTTGACGATGATCTTCTGCATCCTGTCGAGCACTTCGGCGCGGCTGGCGGCAGCCCATTTCGAGTCGTAGTCGATGACCTTGAGCTCGCTGGCGGGCTTCATCTCGGCATGGGTCTGCGTGCCCTTGCGGGTCGGGCGGCGGCCGGGGAACTTGGCGGTGAGTTCCTTCTGCGCTTCGGCCGAGAGCAGGAAATCGGCGAACAGCTTCGAGGCCTTTGGATTCGGCGCACCCTTGACGATGAACATGCCTTCCGGCTCCAGCAGCGTCCCGTCGGCGGGATAGACGATGCCGGCGGTACCGGCGAGAACGTAGTTGAACGCGCCTTCCTCATAGGTCACGCCAAGCGGATATTCGCCGCGGCCCACCTGCTGGAACACCAGGCTCGACTTGAGGATGACGTTCATGTTCTTCGTCATGTTCTCGACCAGCGCCCAGCCCTTGTCGTCGCGGCCGTAGATCAGCAACCAGGTGTTGAGCGCGGCCAGCGCGGAACTCGACTTCGAGGGGTCCGCATGGACGACCTTGCCCTTCCATTCCGGCTTGGCGAGATCGGCCCAGGTCTTTGGTGCCTGCTCGGGCTTCACCTGATTCTTGTTGTACATGATCACCATGGTGCTCGCGGCAAACGGCGTGTTGTAGCCGCTGGCATCGAGCATTTTGGGTTCGATATTGGCGAGTTCGGGCGAGCTGTACTTGTCGAACAGATCGGGCGCGGAGGCGCCGGTATCGGAGAACCCGCCCCACATGATGTCGGCCGCCGGGCGGTTGCGCTCGGCACGGATGCGGTTCAGCAGCTCGCCGGTGCCCGCCTTCACGGTGGTGACGCGGATGCCGTATTTGTCGCCGAACATCTTGGTGAAGTGATCGACCATCTCGGAAGGATGGGAGGCATAGACGACGAGGTTGCCCTCGGTGGCCGGGGCCTGTGCAAACGCGGCCGCCCCGAGGGCAAGCGAGGCGACGGCTCCCGCGATGATCGCTTTGACGACTGACTTCATGGTTTCCCTCCGCTGCGTTCGTTCTGTGTGGTGCGCCTGCCGGCCGAACGATCCGGCGGCGCTTTGCTTCTGTGAGGTTCAGACGATTCCGCCGCCGCTCCCCGCGCTTTTCGGGCGCCGGGCGGCGACGGTCTTCCGGTAGTTCGATAGACGGTAGGCGCCGACGGGGTCGATCGCTCCGCCGGCCCGGCGGCGCGCCTCGGCGAGTAGCGGCGTCACGTCGGTGCGGAAGGCCCGGCGCAAGGTCTCGGCCGCCATCGCGGCATCGTTCTGCGCCTGGCATCCGGCGAGTTGTGCACGATCGACGAGGAGAGCCTGGGCATGGGCACGCCTGGCGGCGTCGGCGCTCAGCATCAGGCTCTCGATCGGGTCGGTGACATTGTGCGACTGGTCGAGCATCAGCGCCGGCGCTTCCTCCCACGCCTCTCGCACCTCGGCGTCGACCAGTTCGTTGAACACCAGGAAGAGCCGGAACGGATCGACCGAACCGGCGTCGAGGTCGTCGTCCCCGAAGCGGGAATCGTTGAGGTGGAAGCCGCCGAGCTTCCCGGCCGCGATCAAACGCGCGACGATCAGTTCGATATTGGTCGAGGGGGCATGATGGCCCAGATCGACCAGGCAATGCGCCCGGGCGCCGGCGGCCTGGGCGGCCAGCAGGCAGGAGCCCCAGTCCTGCACCACCGTCGCGTAGAAGGCGGGCTCGAAATTCTTGTATTCGAGCAGCAGCCGCCAGCTTTCATCCGGCAGGCTGGCCTCGATCGCGCGGACGGATTCGACATAGCGCTCGAAAGCCTGCGCGAGATGGCTCTGTCCCGCGAAATTGCTGCCGTCGGCGAGCCAGATCGTCAGCGCCCGTGCGCCCAGCGCCTGTCCCTTGGAGATGCAGTCGATATTGTGCGCGATCGCCTGGGCCCGTACGTCCGCGTCAGTATGGGACAGGCTGCCGAACTTGTAGGAGAATTTCTGGCCGGGCTGGTCCTGGAAGGTGTTGGAATTCACCGCGTCGAAGCCGAGCCCCAGCTCCTCCCCACGCGCCTTCACCGAGGCCATCGCCGCCGTATCGTCCCAGGGGAAATGCAGCGAGACGCGCGGTGTCGCCCGGCCGAGCTGCTGGATGACGGCGCAATCCTCGAGCTTGTCGAAGATGTCGGCAGGCTCGCCCGGGCCCGGAAAGCGCGCGAAGCGCGTCCCTCCGGTGCCGACGCCCCATGACGGCACCGCGATCTCCAGCGCGGAAACACGCGCCAGGATGGCTTCGCAATCGATGCCCCGTCGCGAGAGCGTGCGCGCGAGTGCTTCGTAGTCCTGCGCGAGCGCGTCGGCCCCCTGACGGTTGTGCGCTTCGACGATGCCGGGATCGATCAGATGCTCCGCCATGGCCTATCTCGTGAAGGCGGGCGCGTGCCCGGCATCGACATTGAGAATGTTGCCGGTGGATTTCGCCGAAAGGTCCGAGGCGAAGAAGTGGACGGCCTCGGCGATGTCCTCGGGAAAGACGTTAAGCTTCAGCATGCTGCGCTGCCGGTAGACCTCGTCGAGATCATCGGGCGCGACATTGTAGGCTCCTGCCCGCTGCGCCCGCCATTCGCCTTCCCAGATGCGCGAGCCGCGCAGGACGGCATCGGGATTGACGACATTGGCGCGTATGCCGTGAGGCGCGCCTTCCAGCGCCAGGCAGCGGCAGAGCTGGATCTCGGCGGCTTTCGCCGTGCAGTAGGCCGAGGCGTTGGGCGAGGCGACCAGCGCGTTCTTCGACGCGATGAAGACGATGGCGCCGCCGCGGGACTGCACCTTCATCAGCCGGAAGGCCTCGCGGGAAACCAGGAAATAGCCTGTCGCGAGAATGTCGATATTGCGCTGCCAGAGCGCGAGGCTGGTCTCTTCGAGCGGTGCGGCCGACGCGATCCCCGCATTCGACACGAGGATGTCGAGCCCGCCGAAGGCGAGGGCCGCCTCGCGGAACAGGGAGGCGACGCTGCTCTCGTCGGTCACGTCGACCGGGAAGGCGGCGACGCGATCGCGGCCATAGCTCTTGACCAGCGCGGTTTCAGCTTCGCTCAGGGCGGCCTTGTCGATATCGCAGATCACGACGCAGGCGCCTTCACCGAGCAGTCGCCGGGCACTGGCGAGGCCGATGCCGCCGGCGCCGCCGGTGACCAGCGCGACCCGGCCCTCGAGCGGCTTGCTTCTCGGCAGCCTCTGCAGCTTGGCTTCCTCGAGCAGCCAGTACTCGATATCGAAGGCTTCCTGCTCGGGCAGCGCGACATAGGTCGAGGCCGCGCCGGCGCCGCGCATCACGTTGATCGCGTTGACGTAAAACTCCGCCGCGATCCGTGCCGTCGCCTTGTCTGCGGCGAAGGTGATCATGCCGATCCCGGGCAGGAGGATGACGACAGGGTTGGCATCACGCACAGGCGGCGAGTCGGGGCGCCGGCAGCGCTCGTAATAGGCGAGATAGTCGGCGCGATAGGCCGCGATGGCCTCTCGCAGGCTCGCCGCCAGCTCCTCGCCATCCTGCGAGATCGTCTCGCTATCCAGCACCAGCGGGCGAATCTTGGTGCGCAGGAAATGATCCGGACAGGAGGTCCCGAGCGGCGCGAGCGCAGCGAGATTCCGGCTGCAGACGAAATCGAGCACCGTGGCCTGGTCGTCAAAATGGCCGACCTTCGAGCGTCCCTCCGAAACGAGGCCGCGCAGGACCGGCAGCAGACGGGCCGCCACCGCGCGACGGTCTTCCGCGGGACATACGGCGAGGGCAGGGCCGCCGAAAGCCGGTTTGCCGGCTTCCTGCGCAGCCAGCCAGGCGATGGCCCGGTTGATGACCTCGATCGTGGTCTCGTAGCAGTCTCGCTGGGTCGCGCCCCAGGTGAAGAGGCCGTGGCTGCCGAGGATCACGCCGCGCGCGCCGGGATTGTCGCGCACGAAGCCTTCCAGCATCAGCCCGAGCTCGAAGCCCGGCCGCCGCCAGGGCAGCCAGCCGATATCGTCGCCGAAGATGTCGCGCGTCATCGCCTCGCCATCGGCCGAGGCGGCGATGGCGATGATCGCGTCGGGATGGACATGGTCGACATGCGGATGGTCGATCAGGCCGTGAAGCGGCGTGTCGATGCTGGCTGCGCGCGGATTCAGGCCGAAGGTGCAGTGCGGATAGAGCGCGACGACCTCATCTTCCACCGCTGGCCCGGCATAGCCCTCGCGGATGCTGCGGAAGCGCGCCATGTCGAGCGTTGCGAAGCCGTCGAGACGAATCGAGCCGAGATCGCCGCCCGAGCCCTTGACCCACAACACCTCGACCGGTGCGCTGGTCAGGGGATCGGGCATCGCCAGCTTGGAGGAGGTGTTGCCGCCGCCGAAATTGGTGATGCGCTTGTCCGCACCGAGCAGATTCGAGCGATAGACCAGCAGATCCTGCGGCGACAACGTCCCCGCCAACCGCTCGTCCCAGGCACTGGCGAGCAACTGCGACGAGCCGCCCGAGCCGGCGTGATCGGCCATGATATCCTCGACTTCGACGTTTCCGCAGGCGCTCTTCGGCGGCCTTTCCGCAATCTCATCGCAAACCATCAAGAGTTGTCAAGTTCGATCAATTTCTGTCATCGTCTTTCACCCGGGATGGCGCCGCGGGTGCTAGGATGGAGTCGCGAGGGACTGCGACAGACATCATGCAAGGGCAGGGGACCGGAAGACGATGCTCGAACGCGAACGGCACAGGCTGATCGTCAAGCTGACCAATGAGCGCTCCATTATCGCCCTGTCTGATCTCGTCGACATGCTGGATGCGTCGGAGGCGACGATCCGGCGCGATATCGCCGCGCTTGACCGCAACGGCGAGTTACGCCGCGTACGCGGCGGCGCGGAAGCATTGCGGCCACGCCATCAGCATCAGCTCGCGGGCGTGCCCTTCGCCATGAGCCGCGATGTCAATGTCGCGCAGAAGGAGGCGATCGCTCGCGAGGCGGCGACGCTGATCGAGGACGGCATGAGCGTGATCCTGAATGCCGGATCGACGACTTTCGAGCTGGCGAGGCTGCTGCGCGGGCGCAGCCTCGACGTGCTGACCAACTCGTTCTCGATCGCCGGCGAGCTGCTCTCGGTGCGCCCCGGCTGCCGCGTGACGATTCCGAGCGGAACCGTCTATCCCGAGCACAACATCATCTTGAGCTCCTTCGAGCATGACGGTACCGAAAGCTTTGCCGGCGAGGTGCTGTTCATGAGCTGCTATGGACTCGGTCGTGCCGGCGCGACCGAGATGGACCCGCTCATCGCCCGCGCGGCCCAGAAGCTGGTGCGCCGGGCCGAGCGCGTCGTGGTGCTGGCGGACAGTTCGAAGCTCAGGATGCGGTCTTCGATGCTCGTCGCCCCGCTCGCGGACATCGACATCGTCATTACCGACAGCGGCGCTGGCGAGGCCGAGATCACGCTGCTTCGTAGCCTTTGCCCCGACGTGAGGGTCATGGCGGCTGATGGCAAGGTTCCGACGATCGGTTCAGCCTCCTGAGATCATCCTCTCGGCGACCATCCCGCGCCAGGTCTGCTGATAGGGGCCGAGATCCAGGTCGAGCGCCGGGATTCCCTGTGCAGCCAGTGCGTAATCGGGCAGCAGGCCGGCCTCGGACGGCCAATGTGCAAGCAGCGCAGCGCCGATGCCGGTGCCGTGCCGGTCCTGCGCGGCAAGGATGCGCGTTTCCGGCAGAAGCGTCGCGAGCGCCCCGAGGTAAAGCGGGTGGGTGGCGAAGGGGCCGTCGACATAGAGCTTGCGGACGGGGCCGGTCAGGGCAAGGCACTCGCAGGTCATCAGGGCGCAATAGAGCTCGGCCAGCGCCGTCAGCTGCGCCTGCCCTGACGGCGCCCCGCGAACGACCCCGCGCGCGCCGACGAAGGGCCCGCCCGCAGCGAAGCACGGCAGTG
>WPCJ01093091.1_pt1 | contig 13700 bp, 15 predicted proteins | sample 5399831 | NCBI WGS metagenome assembly WPCJ01 (sample SAMN12869470, study PRJNA574797) | sludge metagenome | isolation source: wastewater treatment of pH10 | place: China:Beijing | collected 2019-05-20 | reverse complement strand
GACCGCCAAGGTGGCCGAGCACGCAGGCTGCCGCCATCTGACGACCGGCGGCATCGGCGCGGGCATTGCGGCGGCCAAGGGCGACTGGTTGCTGGTGCTGGAGCCGGGGGCGAGGCTGGTCGAAGGCTGGGCGGACGTGGTCGCCGAACATATCGCGCACTCCGGCAAGCCGGCACGCTTTTCATCGGCTCGCGGCGCTCGAACACCCTGGTTCAGGAGGCTGCTTCGGCAGCGGAATGCTGTCGCCAACGGCCTCGTCATCAGCCGCAAACAGGCAGCAGCATCACAACAAGTGGCAAACGGTGCACAGGCGTTTGCCGCCAGTGTGCGTGCCGCGTCGCTGCCGGCAGACATCTGGCCGGCTCCTGGCCGCTAGACCTCGGGTCAACTGCCGGCAGGGGCACCGGCGATCGATCCCCTGACAACGAGGTCGACGGGCCACACCTCGCCACGAGCACCATCCTCCAGGCCCGACAGTCGCGCGATCAGCCGCTCCGCTACCCTGGCGCCGGCGGCGCGGATCGAGGAGCGGGTGGTCGACAACGGCACCGAGAAGTTCTCCGGCTTCAGCCAGGAGAAGACGTCGTCATGCGCAATCAGTGACAGGTCGCCCGGTATGGTCAGGCCGAGTTCTCGAACGGCCCGCACGATGCCGAGCGCCATGATGAGGCTGGAGCAGAGGATCGCTGTTGGTGCGTTGCTGCCTTCCAGCACGCGCCTTGCCGCGCGGTAGCCGTTCTCCTCTGTCATGACGGTCGAAGAAACCTGGTCGTCCGGCAAGGCAAGCCCGCTGCCGGCCAGGGCGCGCCGCACGCCTCGCGCGCGATGGATGGCAAAGGTTTCCCTGTCATCGCCATTGATCAGCGCGATGCGCCGATGGCCGAGCTGGATCATGAGGCGTGTCGCCTCATGGAATGCACCCTCATTGTCGATGTCGAGAAAAGGGTAGTCGAAATTGAAGCCGTCGCTGCGTCCATGCACCAGAAAGGGCAGGCCAAGCGTGTCGAGCAGGGCGACGCGGCTGTCCTGCGGGCGCGGTGAGGAAACATAGACGGCATCCACCTGCTTGTTGGCAACGATGCGCCGATAGGTGGTTTCCTGCTCCTCGGCATCGGCGGGCGACAGCACGAGATCAAGTTCATGCGCGCGGGCATAGTCGCCCAGCCCGGACAGGAACTCGACGAAATGCGGATCGATATCGACGGCCGAGCCCGTTGGTAACACATAGCCGATCATGCCGGTCTTGCCGGTAGCCAGCCGGCGCGCGGAAGGATTGGGACGATAGCCGTGGCGCTTGGCAGCGTCGACGACCCGTCGGCGTGTCTCCTCGTTGACCTCAGGATAGCCGTTCAGCGCGCGGCTTACCGTGGTCTGAGAGAGCTCCAGCATCTGCGACAGCTGCTTGAGGTTCAATTGCGCCTCCCAAAGCGCTTGGAGAGCCTCTCGGCCTTGTCGGCCAAGTTTGCAAAGAGGATTACATTAGGTCCAAGTGATGCGGCTTTGAAGCGAATTTGCTGCTGCAATGCCGAAAAACTATGCTGCATTGCGATTTTCACGGCATGTTTCAGTCATTTAAATCGATTAATTGTGGTCGCCCTTGACTCTTTTTGGTTTTGGTGGCGAGATACGTGAAGCCAAAGCGCTTTGAATGCCGGTTTCGGAAGGTTGCAGACATTTCCGGGCTCGGGCACAGTCGGGCGACGTCGGCGGCGGAATGGAGGTTCCGTCGGTATCCGATCCAGAGGGAGGATTGCAGATGAAGAAGCTTTTGTTGCTGGGCACGGCGTTTGCTGCGCTGGCCCTGGCCGTGCCTGCACAGGCCGCCGAGCTGAAGTTCAAGCCCGGCGAGGATTCCAAATTCAACTGGGCCAATTACGAGGACCTGAAGAAAGTCGATCTCAAGGGCGAGACGCTGACCGTCTTTGGCCCATGGCGCGGACCGGACGAGACGCAGTTCCAGTCCGTCCTGGATTACTTCCGCGAGGCAACCGGGGCGACCATCAACTACTCCTCCTCGGAAAACTATGAACAGCAGATCGTCATCGACACGCAGGCCGGCAGCCCGCCGAACATCGCCATTCTTCCGCAGCCGGGCCTGATCCAGGATCTCGCTTCGAAGGGCATGCTGACGCCGCTGGATGATGCCACTGCCGCCTATGTGAAGGACAATTACGGCGCCGGCCAAAGCTGGGTCGATCTCGGTACCTACAAGGACAAGGACGGCAACGCGAAGTTCTTCGCCTATCCCTGGAAGCAGGACCTGAAATCGATGGTCTGGTATGTGCCGGAGAATTTCGAGGAAAGTGGCTACAAGGTCCCCGAGACCTGGGAGGACATGATGGCCCTCTCCGAAAAGATCATTGCCGACGGCGGTGTGCCATGGTGCATCGGCCTCGGCTCTGGCGGCGCCACTGGCTGGCCGGCGACCGACTGGGTCGAGGACATCATGCTGCGCACGGTCAAGCCCGACGTCTACGTCAAATGGACGAAGAACGAGGTTCCGTTCACGGATCCGCAGGTCGTCAACGCCCTGAAGGTCTTCAACGACATCGTGCAGAACCCGAAAATGGTCGACGGTGGTACCGCTGCGGTTGCGGCGACCGACTTCCGCGATTCACCCAAGGGCCTCTTCAGCGTACCGCCGAAATGCTACATGCACCGCATGGCGTCGTTCATCCCGTCCTTCTTCCCAGAAGGCAAGAAACTCGGCGAGGATGCCGACTTCTTCTACTTGCCGCCGATGGCGTCGCATGCGGATCTCGGCAAGCCGGTGCTGGGCGCAGGAACTTTCGCGATGGTCACGAAGGACTCCAAGGCGGCGCGCGCCTTCATAGACTTCCTGAAGATGCCGCTGTCGCACGAGATCTGGATGGCGCAGTCCGGCTTCCTGTCGGCCCTGAAGACGACGAAGCCCGAAGCCTATGCCAACGATATCCTGCGGCGTGAAGGCGAGGTGCTGCTCAATGCGTCGACCTTCGGTTTCGACGGGTCGGACCTCATGCCCGGCAAGATCGGCGCCGGCGCTTTCTGGACCGGCATGATCGACATGGTCGGCGGCAAGGCGCCCGATGCCGTGGCGGCCGATATCCAGAAGAGCTGGGACGGCATCAAGTAGGAAATCCTGAGCGTGATCCCGGAAAGTTGCAGACTTTTCGGACAAGGAGGGCGGCATCCGCCGCCCTCATGCAGCAACAATGAGTGCGGCCTCCCAAGGCATGCCGGTCCGGGCACATAGGCCCCGGATCGGCCTGAGGAGACGAGGTCGGGAAGGGGAACCCGCAACGGTCCGGTAGCGTGTCGGCGCTGCATGGTCTTGCGCAGTGATAGAGCGTTTCCGCCTTTCGCGGAAACGCGGAGACTCTCTAACTTTTGTTTCTACGCAATTCCGGACGCAAAACCGCTGCGCACTTTTGCTGGAATTGCTCTAGATCCGCAGCAAGGGGAGGAACCCATGGCGGCTCAGATCTTTTCAGCCATTCTCGTCATTCTGATCGGCGTCGGCGGCTGTGTCGCCTATTTCTGGGGCGCCAACAAATTTGTCGATCTCATCTTTCCCTCGAGGGGTGTCAGCGGCCAGGCGGCGATCGACAATCTGCGCCGGCAGGGATTGATCCGGCCCTGGCTGTTCATCGGGCCGGCGCTGATCCTTCTGGTCGTCTATCTCATCTATCCGGTCATCAGCACCGTCATCACCTCGTTCCAGGACAAGTCGGGCCACGGCTTCGTCGGGCTCGCGAACTATCAATGGGCATTGGGCGACGGGCAGTTCCGCAACTCGATCTTCAACAACCTGTTGTGGCTGCTGGTCGTGCCTGCCGCCTGCACGTTCCTCGGCCTCGTCATTGCCGTGCTCACCGACAAGATCTGGTGGGGTACCATCGCCAAGTCGCTGATCTTCCTGCCGCTTGCCATCTCGTTTGTCGGTGCGAGCGTCATCTGGAAGTTCATCTACGAATATCGCGGCGAGGGGCAGGTGCAGATCGGCGCGCTCAATGCCGTCGTGCAGTGGCTCGGCGGTGACCCGCAGGTATGGATATCCATGCCGTTCTGGAACAACTTCTTCCTGATGGTCATCCTGATCTGGATCCAGACCGGTTTCGCGATGGTCATCCTGTCCTCGGCGTTGCGCGGCATTCCCGAGGAGACCATCGAGGCGGCCGTCATCGATGGCGCCAACCCCTTCCAGATTTTCTGGAAGATCATGATCCCGCAGATCTGGGGCACGATCATCGTGGTGTGGACGACCATCACCATCCTGGTGCTCAAGGTCTTCGACATCGTGCTGACCATGACCAACGGGCAATGGAACAGCCAGGTACTCGCCAATCTGATGTTCGACTGGATGTTCCGGGGCGGTGGTGATTTCGGCAAGGGCGCGACCATTGCGGTCATCATCATGATCGCCGTCCTGCCGATCATGATCTGGAACATCCGTCAGGCAAACCGGGAGGGCTTGTGAGATGGCGCAGGCAAGCGGCAAATCGGCAGGCAGGTCTTCCCTCGGCAAATGGGCGGTCCATATCGCGGCGCTGCTTTTCGTGGTGGTCTGGACGATCCCGACACTCGGCATCCTCGTCACGTCTCTGCGTGACAAGGATCAGATCGTCGGATCGGGCTGGTGGGCTTCCTTCTTTGCCTCGACGCAGGTCCAGCAGGTGCGTCTGGCCGGGCCTGACAAGCAGGTCGAGAAGGACGGCAAGTTCGTCATCGAAGGCAATGTCTTTGAAAATCCGAGCACGAGCCAGGTTTCGGCCTTCGGTGCCCGCGCCCAGGAGCCGACCAAGTTCCAGGTTGGAACAACGGCCGACCTCGGCGAGGGCGAAACGCTGCAAATCAATGCCGACGGCAGCTATATGCAGTCTTCCACGAAGAAATTCGAGGGATCGCGCGGTCAGCGCGTCTATTTCTCGTCGACTGTCCCGCCAAGGTTCACGACCGAGAATTACGGCAACGTGTTGACCTCCGAGGGCGTCGGCCGTTCCTTCCTGAACTCGCTGACGGTGACCATTCCCGCAACGATCATCCCGATCATGATTGCCGCCTTCGCCGCCTATGCCCTGGCCTGGATGCGGTTTCCGGGACGCGCGTTGCTCATCGCGGTCATCATCGGCCTGCTGGTCGTGCCGCTGCAGATGGCGCTGATCCCGCTGCTTGAAATGTACAACGGCGTCGGCAACCTGTTCGGCGTTCCCTCCAAGACCTATCTCGGCATCTGGCTGGCGCATACGGGCTTCGGCCTGCCTTTTGCCATCTATCTGCTCAGGAGCTACATCGCCGGCCTGCCGCGCGAGATCATGGAATCCGCCCGTATCGACGGCGCCAGCGATTTCGAGATCTTCATGAAGATCGTTCTGCCGCTGTCCTTCCCGGTGCTGGCTTCCTTCGCCATCTTCCAGTTTCTGTGGGTATGGAACGATCTTCTGGTGGCGATGGTCTTCCTGGGAACCGGCTCGAACGAACTGGTGCTGACGGGCAAGCTCAACGCGCTGCTGGGTTCGCGTGGCGGCGATTGGGACATCCTGACGACCTCCGCCTTCATCACGATCATTCTGCCGCTGATCGTGTTCTTCTCACTGCAGCGCTATTTCGTACGTGGCCTGCTGGCAGGTTCGGTCAAAGGAGGTTGATGGTGAAGCAAGCGGTGCAGCGCAAGGCCGAGGCGGCCATGCCGGCGGTCGATCGCGACTGGTGGCGCGGGGCGGTGATCTACCAGATCTATCCGCGCTCCTACCAGGACACGAACGGCGACGGTATCGGCGACCTCAAGGGCATCACCGCCCGGCTCGGCTACATCGCCTCACTGGGGGTGGATGCCATCTGGATATCGCCCTTCTTCAAATCGCCGATGAAAGATTTCGGCTACGACGTCAGCGATTATTGCGACGTCGATCCGATGTTCGGCTCGCTTGCGGATTTCGATGCGCTGGTGGCCGAGGCGCACCGTCTCGGCCTCAAGGTGATGATCGACGAAGTGCTGTCGCACACCGCCGACAGCCACCCCTGGTTTGTCGAAAGCCGGTCCAGCCGTAACAATCCGAAAGCGGACTGGTATGTCTGGGCCGACGCCAGGCCGGATGGCACGCCACCCAACAACTGGCTGTCGATCTTCGGTGGTTCAGCCTGGCAGTGGGATACCCGTCGCCAGCAATATTACATGCACAACTTCCTTGCCGAGCAGCCGGACCTGAACTTCCACAACCGCGAGGTTCAGGACGCGTTGCTCGACATCACCCGTTTCTGGCTGGAGCGTGGTGTCGACGGTTTCCGTCTCGACACGATCAATTTCTATTTCCACAGCGAAGGGCTGGAGAACAATCCGGCGCTGCCGCCGGAGGAGCGCAACGACCAGACCGCGCCGTCGGTGAATCCCTACAACTACCAGGACCACATCTACGACAAGAGCCGGCCGGAAAACCTGGCCTTCCTCGAGCGGTTCCGCGCCCTGCTGGATGAATATCCGGCGGCAGCGGCCGTCGGCGAAGTCGGAGATTCCCAGCGCGGGCTGGAGGTTGTTGCTGCCTACACCGCGGGCGGCAAGCGCGTGCACATGTGCTATTCCTTCGATTTCCTGGCGCCTGAAAAGATCAGTGCAGCCAAGGTGCGCGCCGTGCTCGAGGCTTTCGGCCGTGTCGCCAGCGACGGCTGGTCCTGCTGGGCTTTCTCCAACCACGATGTCGTGCGCCACGCCTCGCGCTGGGCTGCCAGCGAGGCTGACCCGGTTGCCTATCTCAAGGTCGTGTCGGCCTTGCTGCTGTCGCTGCGCGGCTCCGCCTGCATCTATCAGGGCGAAGAGCTTGGCCTCGGCGAAGCCAACCTGACCTTCGAAGACCTGCAGGATCCATACGGCATCCGTTTCTGGCCGGAATTCAAAGGCCGTGACGGCTGCCGCACGCCGATGGTGTGGGAAGCCGCATCACCCAATGGCGGTTTCTCCAGCGCCAAGCCGTGGCTGCCGGTGCCGGGCGAACATCTGTCTAAGGCGGTCAACGTCCAGGAAAGTGACAGCACTTCGCTGCTTCAGCATTACCGCCGCTTCCTTGCCTTCCGCCGCGCCCATCCGGCGCTGGCAAAAGGCGACATCGAGTTCGTGCAGGGGCAGGGAGATGTCGTCGTCTTCTCGCGCCAGGAAGGCAATGAACGCATCGTCTGCGCCTTCAATCTCGGCAACAGCATCACCGAAGTGGATTTCGGTGGCGGACGTTCCTTGCAACCGTTGCCGGGGCATGGTTTTTCTTCGCAGTCGGGGACCGGCAAGCTTCGCCTTGGCGGTTATGGAGCCTGGTTCGGGCGTCTCGCCTGAACCGAGAAAACAATACAGGGAGGAAACAATGGCCGATCTGACCCTCAGGCAGGTGAAGAAGTCCTACGGCAACATCCATATTCTTCACGGCATCGACCTCGACATCAAATCGGGCGAGTTCATCGTGTTCGTCGGCCCGTCCGGCTGCGGCAAGTCCACCTTGCTGCGCTCCATCGCCGGCCTTGAGGAAATCACTTCGGGCGATCTGAACATCGCCGGCGAGCGGGTCAACGACGTGCCGCCGTCGAAACGCGGCATCGCCATGGTCTTCCAGTCCTACGCGCTCTATCCGCACATGACGGTCTACGACAACATGGCTTTCGGCATGAAGATCGCCGGCGAGAAGAAGGAAGAGATCGACCGCCGCGTCAAGCAGGCCGCCGAGATCCTGCAGCTGACCAAATATCTCGACCGTCTCCCCAAGGCGATGTCGGGTGGTCAGCGCCAGCGTGTCGCCATCGGCCGGGCCATTGTTCGCAATCCCAAGGTGTTCCTGTTCGACGAGCCATTGTCGAACCTCGACGCGGCACTCCGCGTCGCTACCCGCATCGAGATCGCCAAGTTGAAGGAATCGATGCCCAACACCACCATGATCTACGTCACCCACGACCAGGTCGAAGCGATGACGCTGGCCGACCGCATCGTGGTGCTGAAGGACGGCCATATCGAGCAGGTCGGTACACCGATGGAGCTCTACAAGCGGCCGGGCAACCTGTTCGTCGCGCAGTTCATCGGTTCGCCGGCCATGAACATCCTGCCGGCGACGGTTGAGAAATCTGGTGCTTCCACCACGGTCAGCCATGTCGGCGGCCGCAAAGCCTCGGTGCCGATCGCAACGCCGGCCGGCGCGCAGGGGGCGGCAATCTCGTTCGGTGTGCGACCGGAAGATCTCTCGATTGCGACAGGGTCGGACTACCTGTTCGAAGGCAAGGTCGACTACATCGAACAGCTCGGCGAGGTGCAACTGGTCTATGTCGATATCGGTCGTGGCGACCAGCCGCTCACCGCCAAGCTGCCGGGCAATGTCGAAGTCCAGCGTGGCAGCAGCCTGAAGCTCACGGCCAGTGCCGAAGACCTGCACATCTTCGACGCCGACGGTCGCTCGTTTGCCCAGCATGAGGCGGCAGCCAAAGCCGCTTGAGGCTCCTCAACAGACCCACGCAACAGGAGGGCCACGCGGCCCTCTTGTATTTTGAACGCCTGGCAGGCCGTGCCGGCTGTCAGTTGTCGTCTCTCACGAGAGTGAGGTGCGTCGCTTTTTTCGTAAGCACCCGATCGGTGATACGATAGCCAAGCGCTGCAAGATCGATGTCCGAAAACAGGTTCTCGCCGGAGCCCATCAGGAAGGGCGAGACAGCGAGATGCAGGTCGTCGACGAGCCGCGCCCTGAGATATTGCTTCAGCGTCTCGACGCCCCCGCCGACACGGACGTCCTTGCCCGCTGCTGCTTGCCTGGCCTGCGCCAGCGCGTCCTCGATGCCGCCTGTGATGAAATGAAAGGTCGTGCCGCCTTCCATGGTGATGGGTGTGCGAGCGTGATGGGTCAGCACGAAAACCGGGACGTGATAGGGCGGGTTGTCGCCCCACCAACCCTTCCAGCTCTCGTCCGGCCATGGACCGCGCACGGGCCCGAACATGTTGCGGCCCAAGATCCAGGCACCAAGATTGTCGAAGCTGCGCGTGGCGAATTCATTGTCGACGTCTTTCAATCCTTCTCCCTGGCCAACCATCTTCTGGAAGGTGTCGGTCTCGAAAAACCATTCATGCAGTTTTTCGCCGTTCTCGCCGAGCGGGTTTTCCAGGCTCTGGTTCGGTCCGGCGCCGTAACCATCCTGCGAAATCGAGAATGCTCGAACCACCAGCTTGGACATCACAGGCTCCTGTAACTGATTGCGAATTGCAACTGGTTATAGAATAACTGCTTTTAAAATGCAACCGGTATATCCGCGCGCTTTATTTGCCGGGAATGGCCCTATTCCACAAAACAGAAAGCGGCGGGCAAGCCCGCCGCTTTTCGCGTTTTGGATAAAACCACTGTTAGCGGTTGCCGAAATGGTCAACCCGATAATCAATGGCTGCCTGGCCGGCCTTGTCGGCAGAGCTGAGCTTGCCACCAGCCAGCCACTCTGCGGTGGCACTGTGCGTGGCGATCGAAGCGGTATGTCCCGCATCGACCGTCGTCTTGTACGGGTTTGAGCCGGCATAAGGATCAAAGTTGTCGCTGCCTGCGAAAGCGGCGCCCGAGGCAACCAGAAGCGCGGCGGCGGTAAGAGCAAGGGTCTTCATTTTCAAACTCCAACGTTCGGTTTTTTCCGTCCGTCAGCGGCGTGTTCTTGGGAGGTCATCGCGTCGTTCGGACAAGGGATAAATGAAAAAGGATGGCCAAAGGTTCCCATCACAAGAATGTTTATCGAAATGTGATGATTGCCTCTTGAAGTTTTGCTTGGGTCTACGCCGCCGTGGATAAAAATCTTTGTTTTCAATGTTTGTGAGAGAGTGCCAAATATCATTTGATATTATCACGCTGTCCGTGCACGCCATTTCTTGAAGGAGGTGTCGTATGTCGATGAGCGACGGAGATCTTCACAGGAAAACTATTCCAGGACACCCTAAAAACAGAAAAGCGGCGGGCAAGCCCACCGCTTTTTGAGGCTGGATGCCGGCTGGCGCCGGCGACCAGATTAGCTGTTGCCGCCGAGACGCGGAGCACCGTCGGTGATGGTCTTGACGGTTTCCTGCGAGGAAGCCGAACCATTCTGGATCGAAGCCGTAGAGGAGCTGTCGACGTTCGAATAGGTGAAGTTCGAGCCGTAGTGATCGCTGCCGGCGAAAGCGGAACCAGCGGCAACCAGAAGGGCGGCGGCGGTGAGAGCAATGGTCTTCATTTTCGTATCTCCAATTAGGAATGGTTTGATATGTTTGGCTGTGATTAGCTGTTGCCGCCAAGGCGCGGAGCACCATCGGTGATCGGCTTCACAACGTTGTTGCCGAGGTCATGCTTCGTCGCGTCGGACTTGACCGATGCGGTGTAGGAGCTGTCGACGTTCGAATAGGTGAAGTTCGAACCGTAGTGGTCGCTACCGTTGGCAAAAGCGGAGCCGGCGGCAACGAGCAGCGCAGCAGCAGTGAGAGCGAGAGTTTTCATTTTCGTACTCCAAATCCTGGGGTGAGTTTGTCTATTGATCGATGATTAGCTGTTGCCGCCAAGACGCGGCGCGCCATCCGTGATCGGCTTCACAACATTGCCGAGGTCGTGCTTGGCCGCGTCGGACTTGACCGAAGCGGTGTAGGAGCTGTCGACGTTCGAGTAGGTGAAGTTCGAGCCGTAGTGGTCGCTACCGTTGGCAAAAGCAGAACCGGCGGCAACGAGCAGGGCAGCAGCAGTAAGAGCAATGGTCTTCATTTTCGTACTCCAAATTTCTTTTTCCGTCCGTCAAGCGGCGTGGTCTTCTTGGGAGGCAATCTCGTCGTTCGGACCACACAGAAATGGGATTGGCCCTCAAAAGGTTCCAATCACGAGAATGTTTAGCAGCCATGCAAAAATGGCTCTTGAAGTTTGATTTTGGTGACACAGAGACTACAAAAAGTTTTTAATTTTCAATTGGATAGGTTGCGTGTCGGGAACCGGTATCAAAAAACATACTGAACCATCGTTCAGTGAATCCCGAACGGATTGTCTCTATTTTGTGAACGAATAGACGATTTTTAATGCGAAACGATTGACGTTACGCGGATCAAAAATCATCTAGACTGTGAGACTGTGAGACTGTGAGACTGCGAGACTGCGAGGCTGCTGGAAAGCCGGGCCAGGAAGCTGAATGAAGCTCAAACGAAAAAAGCGGCGGGCAAGCCCACCGCTTTGTCCTGTGCCGACCAACGGGCCGGCAGCTGTATCAGCTACGATTAGCTGTTACCGCCGAGACGCGGAGCGCCATCGGTAATCGGCTTTGCTGCGTTGTTGATGTCATGCGAGCCGCTCTTCACCGAAGCGGTGTAGCCGCTGTCGACGGTCGAACCGAGAGCATTCGGATTGGAACCGGCATAGGCATCAAAGTTGTCGCTGCCCGCGAAAGCCGAACCAGCGGCGACCAGGAGAGCAGCAGTAGCAAGAGCAATCTTTTTCATTTTCGTACTCCGAATTTCAATGTCTGTCCGTCATGCGGCGTGTTCTTGGGAGGAATTCGCGTCGTTCGGACAGGGCGTATCTGGGAAAGCCACGGCCAGGTTTCCAATCACGAAAAAGTGCCGCCTGGACCATGGAAATGGTCCTTGAAACAACCAGCGCGAAGCCTAGCTTTGGAAATTATTGCAACGATTACAAAGGGGTATGATCGGCGATCGTTGGCTGATATGCAAAACGATACTAAGCCGACGTTCATGGCGTCGTGTACGCATCGTCAACTGATCTCATACCAAAATTGCTCGAAGAAGGCTTGAAAGCCTCCCTCTTTTTCATCTGCTGGCCTCACGCAGGCTCTGCGCTGAGGCTTGAGCCGCCCCTCGAGGCAAGGCTAGAACACTGCCGCAACACTAAAAACCATGTCGGTTTCACCGCCCGTGCTAACCGGGCCGGCTGTTAAAGCAGTCGTGAACAGGGAGAACAGAATGCTGCGTAAGACGGATTTCTTCATCGACGGCAAGTGGGTCGCGCCGGTCGCGCCGAAGGAACTCGAAGTCATCAATCCAGCTGACGAGCAACCCTTTGCCGTCATTTCGCTGGGTTCCGCTGCCGATGTCGACAAGGCAGTCACCGCCGCCCGCCGCGCTTTCGATAGCTGGAGCCGCACCAGCCGGGAGGAACGTCTTGCTGCGCTGGAGCGCCTGCTTGCCTCCTACAACAAGCGTATGGACGACATGGCCAAGGCCATTTCGGACGAGATGGGCCCCATCTCGCCGAAGCAGACCAGATCGAGGTTTTCGTCCACCGCATCGTAACCGGCTGAGACGGCGGCGAGAAATTCCGCCTCATCCATGGCGGGTTCCCGCGTGAAATCGCCTGTCGGCCGGTCTAGGTCGAGTGCGATGACCTCCAGATCGGCATTCGCCACGCGGGCAAGCTGGTTGATCGCAGCGCCGCCATTGGCGAAGTTCGCCACCATCTGAACCGTCACTTCGGCCGGATAGGCGGAAACGCCCTGCGCGGTCACGCCATGATTGCCGGCAAAGACGATGACCTTTACCCGGTCGAGCTTCGGCATGTCCCGACCCTGCCAGCAGGCCAGCCAGCCGGCAATGTCCTCAAGCCTGCCGAGGCTGCCGCGCGGCTTGGTGAGCACCTCCTGACGCTGCGCCGCCATGCTCCGCGCTTCCTCGTTGCCGGCCGGCAGGGAGAGGCAGGCGGCGCGCAATTCTTCGAGCGATTTGAAAGGCATGTGGCGGAGGGCTCCGAAAATGATTCAGGAAAGGACGGCGCTGGCAACCAGAAGCACGGCGATTTCGCCGAACTGCTGCAGCGCGCCGGCAGTATCGCCCGTCTGTCCGCCGATCTGACGGCGGCAGAGCGCGGCAAAGCCGGCAAGCATCGCGATCAGCAGGAGAAGAGCAGCGAGTGCGGCACCGGGGCCGAGGGTGAGGAGCGAGACCGCACCGATGACGGCACCGATCAGCGCTGTTTCCTGCGATACCGTTCCGGCACCGGCCGAGAGGCCATCCGCGCGCGCCGGCGGCAGAACATGCATCAGCGCGGCGGGCAGGGCGCGCGAGGCGCAGTGGGCGGCAATGAGGGCGGCGAACACCTGAGATGGCCCGGCGAGAGCGGCCAGCGCGCTCCAGCGCAAAAGCAGGGAGATGATCAGAGCGGCTGTGCCATAGGAGCCGATACGGCTGTCGCGCATGATTTCCAGTTTGCGCTCGCGTGTCACGCCGCCGCCGAAACCGTCGGCCACATCGGACAACCCATCCTCATGCAGGCAGCCGGTGGCGAGCAGCGCAGCGGCAAGGGTGAGGGCGGCGGTGGGACCCGATGGCAGGCCGAGCGTCACGCCAAGCGCATAGGCGGCTGCGGAGAGAAGCGCCACCGCCAGCCCGGCAATGGGTGCTGCCCAGATGGCATCCGCGAGCGTCCGGTCGCGGAAATCGAGATGCGGCAGCGGCAGCCGCGTGAAAAAGGCGATGCAGAGCGCGACATCGATCGGGATGAGCTTTTCTCTCATGCATGAGCCCGCGCTATGGCATGGAAGAAGGAGCCGCTGACATGGCCGCGCCGACCGCCGGCAGACCCAAGCGGATTGCCCTGACCATCGGCGAGTTCGGCAAGCGCCTCGTCATTGCCCGGAGTAATCACCCGCGCATAGTGGAATTCATGGCCGCGAATGGTGTCGCCGGTGCGTCAGAGCGGGCAATCCGCCAGAAGTCGCGCCTGCCGGTAGCCGAGGTTCATCTTGCGTTTTGCGAAGCTGGT
>WPCJ01369110.1_pt1 | contig 13702 bp, 15 predicted proteins | sample 5399831 | NCBI WGS metagenome assembly WPCJ01 (sample SAMN12869470, study PRJNA574797) | sludge metagenome | isolation source: wastewater treatment of pH10 | place: China:Beijing | collected 2019-05-20 | reverse complement strand
TGCCGGCGCTGCTGGCCGGCCTCGATCTGCTCGGCATAGGTCTGCCGGAGGTGGCAGCGCCTGCCGTCGTCGCGCCCGAGGTGGAACGCCTGATCGCCGCGCGCCTCGACGCCCGTCGCGCGAAGAACTTCGCCGAGTCCGATCGCCTCCGCGACGAGCTCGCGGCGATGGGTATCGCGCTCAAGGACGGCAAGGATCCCGCTACCGGCGAGCCGACGACCAGCTGGGAGGTGAAGCGATGAGCCCGAAGATCCGCCCGACGGGCTCGCTGTCCTTCGCCATCAAGCTGGTCATGCTGGCGATGGTCGTGCCGCGCGTCGTCCGCTTCAAATTGAGGCGGGGGCGATGAGCGCCGCACGCGTCCATCTCTTCGACACGACATTGCGCGACGGCGCCCAGACCACGGGCGTCGACTTCTCGCTCGACGACAAGCGCGCCGTCGCGGCGCTGCTCGACCGGCTCGGTGTCGACTATGTCGAAGGCGGCTACCCCGGCGCCAACCCGCTCGACACCGCCTTCTTCGAGCAGAAGGCGACGAGGCAGGCGAAATTCGCCGCCTTCGGCATGACCAAGCGGGCAGGGCGCTCCGCCGCCAACGACCCCGGCATCGCCGCGCTGCTGGGGGCGAAGGCCGATGCCATCGTCTTCGTCGCCAAGGCCTGGGACTACCATGTCCATGTCGCGCTCGAGATCTCGCTGGAGGAGAACCTCGCGGGCATCCGCGAAAGCGTCGAGGCAGCCAAGGCCGCCGGCCGCGAGGTGATGCTCGACTGCGAGCATTTCTTCGATGGTTACAAGGCCAATCCCGATTACGCGCTCGCCTGCGCCCGCACGGCCTATGAGGCCGGTGCCCGCTGGGTCGTGCTCTGCGACACCAATGGCGGCACGCTGCCGGACGAGGTCGGCGCGATCGTGCGCGAGGTCGCCACGACCGTCCCGGGCGATAATCTCGGCATCCACGCCCATGACGATTGCGGCTGTGCCGTCGCCAATTCGCTGGCCGCCGTCGAGGCCGGAGCGCGTCAGATACAGGGCACGCTCAACGGCCTCGGCGAGCGCTGCGGTAATGCCAACCTCGTCACGCTCATCGGCGCGCTCAAGCTCAAGGAGCGCTATCGCGGCCGCTTCGAACTTGGCGTCAGCGAGGACCAGCTCGGCGAATTGACCCATGTCTCGCGGGCGCTCGACGAGATGCTGAATCGCGCGCCGAACCGCCACGCGCCCTTCGTCGGCGCCTCGGCCTTTGCCACCAAGGCCGGCATCCATGCTTCGGCCGTGCTGAAGGACCCACGCACCTACGAGCATGTCGTGCCGGAGGCGACCGGCAATACCCGCAAGGTCCTGATCTCCGACCAGGGCGGCAAGTCGAACCTCGTCGCCGAGCTGGAGCGCATCGGCGTCACGCTCGGCCGCGACGACCCGCGTCTCAATCGCGTGCTGCAGGAGGTCAAGGACAAGGAAGCGCAGGGCTATGCCTTCGAGGGCGCCGACGCCTCCTTCTTCCTGCTGGTGAAGCGCATCCTCGGGGAGGTGCCGGAGTATTTCGCCGTCGAGCGCTTCGCTGTGAATGTCGAGCGCCGCTACAATGCGCTCGGCGAACTCGTCACCTTCTCCGAGGCGATTGTGAAGCTGAAGATCGGCGACGACCTGCTGATCTCCGCTGCTGAAGGCGACGCCGGCCCGGTCAACGCGCTCGATATCGCGCTCCGCAAGGATCTCGGCCGTTACCAATCGCTGATCGGCGGCTTGCGACTGGTGGACTACAAGGTCCGCATCTTCCAGGGCGGCACCGATGCCGTGACACGCGTGCTGATCGAGTCCGGCGACGAGACCGGCGAGCGCTGGACCACGGTCGGTGTCAGCGCCAACATCATCGACGCTTCGTTCCAGGCGCTGGTCGACTCGATCACCTACAAGCTGGTCAAGGCCGGCGCGACGGCTTGAAGCGCGTCTCGCCAAGAACGTTGGTCATCCCGGGCGAAGCGAAGCGCAGACCCGGGATCCATGCCTGAACCTTTGCCGGGAGGGCTCCGGCATGGATCCCGGATCGGCGCCGCTATCGCGGCTTGTCCGGGATGACGGCGTGGGAGGTGGTTAAACGCTCACTCCGTCAGACGGATAACCCGGTCCTTGCACAGGTCCATATCGGCGTCGCTCTCGGCTTCGTCGTCGAACCGCGCCTGCACCGTATAGGCGCAGCCCTGCGGCTTGTTGAGCTTGAGCGCGACGCTTTTGCCCGGCGCCAGCGGCTTGGCGAGCTTGGCGACAAGGCGCGGCTGGTCGCCCGGCGTCGCGATCGCGAAATTGCTCAGGGGTACAGTGCGCTGGTTGGTGATCGTGATCTGCGGATGCGGCCGGGAGCCTTGGGCCGCGGCGGGTAGAGCAAGAAGAATGGCAGCGGCAATGCCGACCCCGGAGGCGACAAGCTGTTGAGCCTTCATGATGTTTCCTTCCCCGATCATGAGCGTCGCGCGCTCTGATGGGGATCAGATACCGGGGATGGGGCGTTGGCAAGGCAGCTTTCGGGCAGCCCGAGCCATGTTCCCCGCGCAACGACATCCCCATGCAACGGCGCGCGATTGGGTCTATATGAACGCGCCAACTGGAATCGTTTGAAAATGCCCGTGCCGTCAGCGCCGTCCCCGGCGTCGAGTTTCCAACGCTCTGCCGTCATCCAGCCCGGGTCCGGCTTCTTCGCCACCTTCCGCGCGCTCTGGCCCTATCTCTGGCCGACGGAGCGTGCGGATCTGCGCACGCGCGTCGTCGCGGCTTTCGCTCTGATGGTCTGCGGGCGGCTGGTATTGATGGGCGTGCCCTTCACCTTCAAATGGGTGACGGATGCGCTCGCGGGCACCTATTCGAACCTCGAAAAATGGTTGCCCTGGCTCGTCGGCGCGCCGCTGGCGCTGACGGTGCTCTATGGCCTCGCCCGCGTCGGTGCCGCGGCTTTCGTCCAGATGCGCGATGCCATCTTCGCGCCGGTCTTCATGCATGCGGTGCGCACGCTTGCTTTGCAGACCTTCGGCCATCTTCATCACCTCTCGCTGCGCTTCCATCTGGAGCGCAAGACCGGCGGTCTTACCCGCGTGCTGGAACGCGGCCGCAACGGCATCGAGGAGATGGTCCGCCTCGGCCTCAACCAGCTCGTGCCGGTGATCATCGAGGTCACGCTGATCATTGCGGTGCTGCTGTACCTGTTCGACTGGCGCTATGTCGTCGTGCTCGTCACGATGGTCACCGCCTATATGACCTACACCATCAAGGCGACGGAGTGGCGCATCGCCATCCGCTCGGCGATGAACGAGTCGGATACCGACGCCAATGCCAAGGCGATCGACTCGCTGCTCAACTACGAGACGGTGAAGTATTTCGGTGCCGAGGCCCGCGAGACCGCGCGCTACGATCAGTCGATGGCGCGCTACGAGCGCAACTCGATCAAGTCCTACACCTCGCTCGCCTGGCTCAATTTCGGCCAGGCCGCGATCTTCGCGGTGGGGCTGACGCTCTCGATGGTGATGGCGGTGCGCGGCTTCCAGGCCGGCACCAACACGGTCGGCGATCTCGTCCTGATCAACGCAATGCTGATCCAGCTCTACCTGCCGCTCAATTTCATGGGCACGGTCTATCGCGAGATCAAGCAGGCGACGCTCGATATCGCCCAGATGTTCTCGCTGATCGGCCGCGATCCCGAAATCCAGGACAAGCCGGGTGCCCCGCCGCTCGCAGTCCCGGCCGGCGAGGTCGCATTCGAGGACGTGCATTTCGCCTATGTGCCGGAGCGGCCGATTCTGCGCGGCGTCTCGTTCAAGGTCCTGCCGGGCCAGACCGTCGCCATCGTCGGCCCGTCCGGCGCCGGCAAGTCGACGATCTCGCGCCTGCTCTTCCGCTTCTACGAGCCGCAGGCGGGGCGTATCCTCATCGACGGCCAGCCGATCGCCGATGTCCAGCAGGTCTCGCTGCGCGCCGCCATCGGCATGGTGCCGCAGGATACGGTGCTGTTCAACGACACGATCGAATACAACATCCTCTACGGTCGCCCCGAGGCGACGATGGCCGAGGTCGAGGAGGCCGCGCGCCTTGCCCAGATCGACCGCTTCATCCGCCTGCTGCCGGAGGGCTACGCGACCTCCGTCGGCGAACGCGGCCTGAAGCTCTCCGGCGGCGAGAAGCAGCGCGTCGCCATCGCCCGTACCATTCTGAAGGGGCCGCCGGTGCTCGTACTCGACGAGGCGACCTCGGCGCTCGATTCCTTCACCGAGAAGGAGATCCAGGACGCGCTCGACCGGGTCAGCGAAGGCCGCACCACGCTGGTCATCGCGCACCGGCTCTCGACCGTGGTCAATGCAGACGAGATCATCGTGCTCGACAAGGGCCAGATCGTCGAGCGCGGCCATCATCGTGACCTGCTGGCAGCGAACGGCGTCTACGCTGCGATGTGGAACCGTCAGCGCGAGGTCGACGAGGCCAAGGCCACGCTCCAGCGCGCCACCGAGGCCGAGGGCGAGAGTGTCCGGGTGACGTTGACGTAAGCCGGCGGGTCAAAGGCCGTCATGCCCGGGCTTGACCCGGGCATCTCAGGACGAGAGGGCGCCTCTTCCTGCCTGAAATTCTCGGGTCTGCGCTGCGCTTCGCCCGAGAATGACGTGCGTGGCCGGTTTGAAATCCCTCGCAACTGCGGCCCGTTTCCTGCATGCTGCCCCGGCAGGGTGAGGCTGGGGGGCTGTCATGTTCGATCCAACCACATTCGTAGGTTTTCACACCTGGCTGAGCCTCGTGGCCATCGTCGCTGGGTTTCCCGTGACGATGGGGCTGCTCCATGGACATACGCGCCCAGGCTGGACCGGCGTGTTCCTCTCCACGGCCTTCGCCACGAGCGCGACAGGCTTCGGCTTCCCGTTCAGCGAGGTGCTGCCGTCCCATATCGTCGGCGCGATCCATATCGTGTTGGTCGTGATCGCGGCTTACGCGCTCTATGGACGCAGGTTGGCGGACGGCTGGCGCCGCATCTACGCGATCATGGCGGTGCTCTCCTTCTACCTGCTGATCTTCGTGCTCGTCGCGCAGCTGTTCGGAAAGGTCCCCGCCCTGCGTGCCCTGGCACCGACCCAGTCCGAGCCGCCCTTCGCCATCGTTCAGGGAATTGTCCTCGTCGTCTTCGCCCTGCTGACTTGGAAGGCAGCCGTCCGTTTCGTCCAGTTTCCGCACCGGGCAGCCTGACCGGGGCGGCCGCGACATCGCGCGCCGTGCAACGGCGCGCGGCGGGGCTTTCCCTCCGCGCCGGAACCTCCTAAATCAGCGCAACGCTCGCGGTCGGCATCCGGCTGCGACCATGCCATTCCCCGTGCGCCCGGCGCCGGCAGCCAAACGGAACCCACCCCATGTCCCTCGTCGATTCCGTCCGCAAGGTAATCGTGCCCATCCACAAGGAGGGTTACGTCTTCATCGCGATCGGCCTGGTGGCGACGATCATCCTCGCCAATCTCTGGCCGCCCTTCGGCTGGATCGGCGCGATCATCACGATCTGGATCTGCTATTTCTTCCGCGATCCGGTCCGCGTCACGCCGCAACGGGAAGGGCTGGTGATCTCGCCGGCCGATGGCCGCATCAGCCAGATCGCGCAGTCGCTGCCGCCGCCGGAACTGGAACTGCCGGCCGAGCCGATGACCCGTATCTCGATCTTCATGAACGTCTTCGACTGCCATGTGAATCGCGCGCCCGTGCCCGGCCGCATCGCCAAGATCGCCTATACGCCCGGCCTCTTCCTCAATGCCGAGCTGGACAAGGCGAGCGACGACAACGAGCGCAACGCGCTGGCGATCGAGACCGCCTCCGGCATCGTCGGCGTCGTCCAGATCGCGGGCCTGATCGCGCGGCGCATCGTGCCCTTCGTCAAGGAAGGCGATGTGCTGGGCACCGGCGAGCGTTTCGGCCTGATCCGCTTCGGCTCGCGCGTCGACGTCTATCTGCCGAGCCATGTCGTGCCGCTGGTCGGCGAGGGGCAGACGGCGATCGCCGGCGAGACCGTGCTCGCAGACCTGACCGGCAACGAGCCGGTCGCGCGCAGCTTCCGCGACATCTGAGCGGCAGCGCTCAAGGACGGCGTCTGAAGAGGGCGTGTCTTCCCGTGCGCGCTGCGGCAAGTGGGTGCTGCTGCGCAGGCTCGGGGCCGCTCGCCGAAAGAGGCGCCCGTCCTCGCCGCTGTTGGAAAGCACGCCTCTCCGGCCAACGGTCCCGCATCTGCGCAGCGGCACTTCGCGCCACAGCGCGTGCGGGATGACGCCTGCCTGAGCCTAGCCTGCGCCCCCAAAACCGCGTATTCCGGCTGACATGAGCGACCTGTTTCCTCCCTTCGAGCCCGAGCGCGTCGAGTCCAAGCGCGCCCGCTTCAAGCCGATTCCCTTTCGATTGCTGGCGCCCAACGTCATTACGCTGCTGGCGCTCTGCCTTGGCCTGACTGCCATGCGCCTGATCGTCGAGGGCAAGCTCGAGACGGCGACGATCTGCATCCTGATCGCGGCTGCGCTGGATGGTGTCGACGGCCGTCTGGCCCGCCTGCTCAAGGGCACCTCGCGCTTCGGTGCGGAACTCGATTCGCTCTCCGATTTCGTCAATTTCGGCGTCGCCACCGGCTACGTGCTCTGGATTTTCGTCCTGCACGACCTGAAATCCTTCGGCTGGATCATCGTGCTGACGCTGGCCTGCGCCATGGCGCTCCGGCTCGCGCGCTTCAACGTGATGATCGACGATCCCGATCGTCCGGAATGGCAGAAGAATTTCTTCGTCGGCATGCCGGCCCCCGCCGGTGCGATCACCGCCATGCTGCCGGTCTATCTCCACATCGTCGGCGTGCCCGTGCAGGAATACGGCGCGCTCCCCGTCGGCATCTACATCCTGTTCATCGCCTTTCTGACGATCTCGCGCATCCCCTGCTATGCCGGCAAGACGCTCGGCACCCGCATTCCGCGCACCCAGGTGCTGCCGATCTTCGTCGCGGTGGTGATCGTCGCCGGCCTGCTCTTCGCCTACACGTTCGAGGTGCTGACGGTCGTCGTCATCGCCTATCTCGCGCTGATCCCAGTCAGCGTCGCGCGCTACCGCAAGCTGGAACGCGCGCACGCGCTCCAGGCGCCGGCTCCCGCGGCGGAGCCTGCCTCCGGCGATCAGGTCTGATTATTGGAGGTGGCGTTTAGCGGCGAGAGCCGCTGAGGCGCGCCGCATTGGCGCGAGTGCGCCGGGCGAAGGGCTCCAGCGTGCTGTCGGCGGCCTTGACCGCCGCCTTGGCGAGGTCGAGTTGGCCAAACGGGTTGAGGGCGAGGCCCCACCAGAAGGTCGTCGTCGCCAGCGTTGCCGCATAGCTGCTCTCGAGCACGGCGGATACCTTTTCCGTGACGGCCTTGGTCGCCTCGCGCTGGCCGTGGCTGTCGCCGAAGGCGCCCTTCATCAGGAGCGGCATCCGCATGGCGATGGTCAGGCCGGCTTCCGCATGCATGGACATCAGGCGGGCCGCGAGAACCTGCGCCTCCGCCCCGGTCGCAAGGGCGGAGCCCGTCGATTTGCGCGCTCGGGCCATGGGAGAACTCCAATAGATCGGCGGCGCCAAAGAGCGGAGCGCCGAGGGGGAGGCAAGTCTGCCGTCAACAGCCCGGCTTGGCAATGCCTGGTATACCAGTGCTCCGCACGGATTTGAGGCAGCTCGGCGGAGTGCCCAAATGCGCGGCATCCCGGAAGTTCTGCCTTCAGGCATGGATTTATCGTGCTGAGGAAATGCTCTAAAGGCTGATCCGGTGTCGATCCCTGCGCCTCAATCCTGTCGAGCAGCCTGTTGAGCCTTTTCTCCTCTCCCAAACATCCCGGCTGGCGGCCGATGCTCGTCCTCGCATCGGCCTCGCCGCGCCGCCTCGCCCTGCTGGAGCAGGCCGGGCTGAAGCCGGACGCATTGCTGCCGGCCGATCTCGACGAGACACCGCTGAAGGGCGAGCGCCCGCGCGACCTTGCCCGCCGTCTGGCCCGAGAAAAGGCGCAGGCTGCGCGCGAGGGTGCGAAGGCGCGTGCCGATCTCCAAGGCTGCTATATCCTCGCCGCCGACACGGTCGTCGCCGTCGGCCGGCGCATCCTGCCCAAGGCGGAGATCGTCGATGAAGCCGCGGCCTGCCTGCGTCTGCTCTCGGGCCGGGCGCATCGCGTCTATACCGGCGTCGCGCTGGTGACGCCGTCGGGCGCGATCCGCGACCGCATCGTCGAGACCCGCCTGCGCTTCAAGCGCCTCTCCACCGAGGATATCGAAACCTATCTCGCTTCCGGAGAATGGCGCGGCAAGGCTGGCGGCTACGCCGTGCAGGGCATCGCCGGCTCCTTCGTCGTCAAGCTCGTCGGCTCCTATACCGGCGTCGTCGGCCTGCCGCTCTACGAGACGGTCAATCTTCTCGGCGGCGAGGGCTTTCCCATCCGCTTCGGCTGGATGAACGCAGCCTGACCCGGCGTCCATGCGGGTTGCCTGATCGTGATCCTCGGCTGATCCTCCCGCCGGGAACGCGACGCGCTGGAATGCGCCGATAAAGGGGGAAGCGGATATGACGGGACGTCTGAGCGGCAAGGTCGCGATCGTGGCAGGCGCGGGATCGATCGGCCCTGGCTGGGGCAACGGCAAGGCGACGGCGACGATCTTCGCTCGCGAGGGCGCGAAAGTCGTCTGCGTCGATATCAATCGTGACGCCGCAGAGGAGACCGCCGGCATCATCCGCAACGAGGGCGGCGAGGCATTCGCGATGCAGGCGGATGTCACGAAGGCCGATCAGGTTGCCGAGCTCGTCGCTCACGCGCTCGGCCGCTACGGCCGCATCGACATCCTCGACAACAATGTCGGCATCGCCGAGGTGGGCAGCGTCGTCGATCTCGCGGAGGAGGTCTGGGAGCGCGTCTTCAGGGTCAACCTCACCGGAGCCTTTCTGGCGATGAAGCATGTCATCCCGGTGATGCAGCGCCAGTTCGAGGAGACAGGCGAGGGCGGCTCGATCATCAACATCTCGTCGATCGCCTCGATCCGCCACACTGGCGTCCCCTATGCCAGCTATTCCGCGACCAAGGCGGCGTTGAACCAGCTTACCCGCACGACGGCGGTACAGTATGCGCCGCAGCGGGTCCGCGTGAACGCGATCCTGCCCGGTTTGATGAAGACGCCGATGGTCGAGCATTCCGCCGGCCTGGCCGCCGTCTACGGCAAGGGCGATGTCGATGCGATGTGGGCCGCCCGCGCGGCCCAGGTCCCGATGGGGCATATGGGCGAGGCCTGGGACGTTGCCAATGCCGCGCTCTTCCTCGCCAGCGACGAGTCGCGCTACGTCACCGGCATCGAACTCGTCGTCGATGGAGGCATCACGCTGAAATATGACTGAAACTGACAACGCTCCGCCGGCCGCAAAGCCCTGTCCGATCTGCGGCAAACCGGCGGTCTCGCGCTTCAAGCCGTTCTGTTCAGCGCGCTGTGCCGATATCGACCTCGGCCGCTGGCTGAAGGGCAGCTATGTGATTCCCGGCGAGCCCATCGACGCGGCGGAGGAGGGCGCGCCGCAGCAGCGTGAGCGCGAGGAATAGGAAACAGGCTGCGCTGGTTGCCCGCTTGCCCGGCCTGCGCAGCGCCGATCCGCCTGCGCTGGAGCGATCCGGCGCCGGAACCCGAATCGTCATCGTCCGAGCCGGATGTGGTGGCGTGAAGCCGCGCGCCATCTCGCCGGTCGAGGTCGCGATGATCGGCCGGTCAACCGGCTCGTCGTCGCGCTGAGCCGGTTATGGATCTAGGTCAGCAGCTACCGCAGCGTGTCTTGCCGGCAGCATAATCCCCCAAACAGTCCCGAGACATGGTGATATCCCAGCCTGGCTGCGGCCATGGGCTGGCGCCTGTCGGATGCCGCGAGCGAAACCAAAGGTGAACCGCGTTCGCCGGTAAGGCTTGCCGGCCCGGCGTCGTGAGGCCATCTTGAGCCGGATGAAGCTCCTGCTTGTCCTCGGGATCGTCATGAGCTGTGGCTTGGCGATCTGGCTAGCGCTGGACGGCAACGCCGTGATCGCGTTGCCGCTCGTCATTATCGTGGGCGCTCTCGTTCGGACACAGGTTCGCGTTATCAACGGCAAGCATTTCCGCCCGGCTGAAGCCCCGATCGCCCGGGATTCGGAGGACTGACGTTCGCTGGAGGCGACGGCTCCGGCATTCTCTCCGGCTCCACCCTTTTGGAAAGAAGGGACTAACCAAACGGCAGGTTTGGCGCTGCCGTCGGTCCGGATTCGATGATAGTCTGACCTTCGCTTGGCCTGCTGGTGCAATCCCCGTCGATGGAGGAGCTATGGCTGATCGGATGAAGGCTCTGCTGGTGCGCGACATCGAAGCGTTGCGTGCCGACGTGCTGAAGGCCGGCATTCTCAATGCCAAGGCCTTGCAGGAAAGCGCGGAAACTCATGTTGCGCATCTCCATGACATGCTGTGCGAAACCCGGGAGTTGCATGAAGTTTCGTTTCAGGTGGTGAACGACACCATAGGCTTCGCCAAACTGCTCTATGGCCATGCCAGCATCGCCGAATCGGAGCGTGCCCGGCGCGCCGCGCTGATCGCCATCGATCGTCTCGCGGCGGTGCTCGGGCGCTGCGAATGCCGGGAGACGGCGGGTTCTCCTTGAGCGCTATCGTCAGCCGTCGCGTAAAGCCTTTTCCCGGGGCGCAATCCACAGGCTCGGCGCTGGTTGACGCCAGATCGAAGAAAGCCGGCTGAAGTGACTGGACAGGCTGCGCGCCTGCCTCTATATCGCCCCCACCAACACGGACGGTCTCGCACCGCTCCCGGTTCGCCCAGGTAGCTCAGTTGGTAGAGCATGCGACTGAAAATCGCAGTGTCGGCGGTTCGACTCCGTCCCTGGGCACCATCGCTTTTCAGTGGCTTAAGGCCTAGCGCTTCAGCGATTTCCATGAGCCTTTGCTACCGCCGCCCGTCCTGGCGGCGTTCCGCTTGCAATTCTGAATTCGCTCACGCAGGTGCCGCCTGTGCGGCGGCTGTCTTCATGGCAGCCGATATCCCCATGTGGTCTCCGGCAGCCGCATCGTCATGCGCTAGCTCGCGTATTCGCCCAAGGAAGCGTTGACGCGGCCGGCGGATGCGGAAACGATGAGGTATGCTCGCTGCTGTGGCTCCCGCGTGCCGGGGCGCTGATCGGCCTGGTCGACGACCGCGACGCGTCCGCGCGAAGGCGCGTACCTTGCCGCAGAGCAGTCACGCCCCGATCCCCTGGAGTTCCCGACCATGAACCAGACGAGCTCGCTCGCGGCGAATGCGCCTGTGCAGCCTCTGCGCCTTACCAGCCTCGCCCATGGCGGCGGCTGTGGCTGCAAGCTGGCGCCGGCCGTGCTTCAGCAATTGCTGGCGGGACATCCGGCCGCCGGTCCGTACAGCCAGCTTCTCGTCGGTACCGAGACGGGAGACGATGCGGCGGTCTGGCAGGTCGATGACGAGACCTGTGTCGTCGCGACCACCGACTTCTTCATGCCGGTCGTGGACGATCCCCACGATTTCGGCCGCATCGCCGCGACCAATGCGATCTCCGACGTCTATGCGATGGGAGGCCGACCGATCATGGCGCTCGCGATCCTCGGCATGCCGCTCGACAAGCTGCCGATCGAGATGACCCGCGAGATCCTGAAAGGCGGCGCCTCGATTTGCGCCGAGGCCGGCATTCCCGTTGCCGGAGGCCATTCGATCGATGCGCCCGAGCCGATCTACGGGCTGGCGGTCATCGGCCTGCTCAAGCCTTCGAACCTGCGCCGCAACAGCGGCGCGAAGCCCGGCGACGCGCTGATCCTGACCAAGGCGCTGGGTGTCGGCATCTACTCGGCTGCCTTCAAGAAGGGCGAGCTCTCGGCTGCGGCCTATGACGAGATGATCGCCTCGACGACGCTGCTGAACCGTGTCGGCGCCGATCTGGCACAGGATGCGGCCGTCCATGCCATCACGGACGTTACCGGTTTCGGCATCCTCGGCCACGGGCTCGAGATGGCGCGCGGTTCCGGGGTCACGCTGAAGCTCCGGCTTTCCCAACTGCCTTTCCTGTCACAGGCCGAGCGCCTGGCGCAGGAGGGCAGGGTGACCGGCGCATCCCATCGCAATTGGACGAGCTACGGCGAGGGCGCCGTGCTGCCCGAGGGGCTGCCGGACTGGCGGCGCCACCTGCTCACCGATCCGCAGACCTCCGGCGGCCTGCTGGTATCCTGTGCCGGCGAGCGGGCCGAGGCCGTGCTGGCGCAGATCAGGGCGGCCGGCTACCCGTCGGCGCGGATCATCGGTGTGGTGGAGAACGGGCCGGCGCAGGTCGTCATCAGCTGACGGGCTTCAGCGCGCTTCCTGCACTTCGAGGTTCCGGCCCCAGACGTCGAAGAAGGCGCCCTTGTTGAGGGTGAGCCGGTCCTCGCGCAGGGCGGTCTCCAGCTCGCGCAGGCGATTGCGGGCGGTCGCGTCCGGGACGAGCCCGCCATCAGCGTCCCGCGTCGGGAAGAAGGCGGCGCCGTCCCAGTTCACGCCGGCGCCACGCAGCATCAGCACGATATCGCCCCAGTCGATCTCGTCGCCGACGACATGGACGAAGGTCGAGCGCAGCGGTTCGACCTTCGGCTCGGCGATCTTCACCAGCACGATCAGCGCCGTGAACGGGCCCTTGCGGAAGAGCTTGCCGAGCCAGCGGTCGAAATCGGTGCCGAGCCCTCTAGAGGTCGACATGCGACGGGCCGGGCAGGCTGCAGGGGACCAAGGCGTAGGGAGAGGTAGCGGCGTCCGTCATGGCCCCTCAGTGAACTGGCGGAAGAGAATGGGAGTCGAACCCACCAGAGACCGTCTGACGGCCCCTCCCGGATTTGAAGTCCGGACGCCCCACCGGGGACGTTTCTCCTCCATCGCTCCAGCCGGGCAGCGGGCCGAACAGGTCGAGCCGCCGACGGTTGATGCGTCTCAGGTCGCCGCGGCGGATGGTGACGCCATGGCGATCGAAGAACTCGAGAATCTGGATAGCGACCTTTCGGCCGTTGTCGAGCCTGTCTCGGAACTGGGCCGCATTGAAGCCGGCCGGGTGGAGCCCTGCAAGCTCGGTTGCGATGCCGGTCATCTCGCCGAGAGTGGAGCGCAGGAAGAAATGGTCGAGCGCCACCTCATGGACGTCGCCGCGCCGGCTGATGAGCCGCAGCAGGCGCCTGATCGCCTCCTCGGGCCGCCCGAGCATCTGGCCGAGATCGCGCACGCGGGGTGGGCGGAAGCGCTCGTCATCGGCGATCAGTGGCATGATCCGCTCCCAGAGTGCCTCGTCATCCGGCGAAAGCCTCGCTTCGTGGCCGGGGCGCCGGATCCAGGAGCCGGTGGGCACCAGCACGCCGTCTGCCGCTAACCGGGCGAGCGCTTCCCGGAACAGCGGCGCCGGCCAGCGCGGCGCGACGGCGAAACGCAGGCGCTCCAGTCCCATGCCCGGCAGATCGGGATGCTCGGCATGGAAGGCATCGAGCCGCTCGCTTGTGGCCTGCGCCAGCGCCTGCCAATGCCGGGGCAGCATCGCGAGCGGGCCGATCCTGACAAGACCGAGCTGGCTTGTCAGGATTTTCTCCGCATCAAAGCCGAGCGCGCGGTCGCGAACGAAGCTGCCCGGATCGGCATGGTGCGGCGGTGCCGATAACAGGTCTTGCA
>WPCJ01234457.1_pt1 | contig 13717 bp, 14 predicted proteins | sample 5399831 | NCBI WGS metagenome assembly WPCJ01 (sample SAMN12869470, study PRJNA574797) | sludge metagenome | isolation source: wastewater treatment of pH10 | place: China:Beijing | collected 2019-05-20 | reverse complement strand
CGGTCGAGAGGGCCAGATCGTCGCCGAGATTCGCGATGGCCTGTCGTGGCTGTTCCGGGGAAGCCGGCAAAATGCTTTCCCTCGGCCCGGGGCGCCCAAGGTAGTAACCCTGTGCCTCATGGCAGCCTTCGATGCGCAGGATCTGAAACTGGGAGGCAGTCTCGACGCCTTCGGCCAGGACCGGGATCCCGAGGCTCTGCCCTAGTGCAAGAACCGAGCGGACAATGGCCATGGCATGGGTGTTTCGCTCCATCTCGCGTGTGAAGGACCCGTCCAGCTTGATCTTGTCGAAGGGAAAGCTGCGCAGCGTATCGAACGACGAATAGCCGACGCCGAAGTCGTCGATCGATATCTTCACGCCCAATGCCTTGATCTGCCGCAGGATGTGCAGGGCCCTGCTCTTGTCGGCAATGAAGGTCGATTCGGTGATTTCCAGCTCCAGCCGGTTCGGGGACAATCCTGTCTCGACAAGGATGTCGCGTATCAGGCCGGCGAGATCGTTGTGGGCGAACTGGACCGGCGAGAGATTGACGGCGATCTTGTAGGGCCTGGCCAACCGGCCTGCCTCCGCACAGGCCGTGCGCAAGACCCATTCGCCGATCGCGAGGATGAGGCCGGTTTCCTCCGCGATGGGGATGAAAACCGAAGGTGAAATCGGCCCTCTCGTGGGATGTCTCCAGCGCAGCAGCGCTTCATAGCCGAGTACATCGCCGGACTGGACGGATTTCTGCACCTGGTAGTGGAGCTCGAGCTGGCCGAGTTCCAGCGCGTGGCTGAGATCGGACGCCAGGGCATGATGCTCGCGCGCTGCCTTGTCCATCTGCGGTTCATAGAAACATATGGCTCGGGTGATGTCGGCCTTTGCGCGATACATGGCTAGGTCGGCATTGCTGATGAGCACCTGCCGGTCGTGGCCGTCGTCGGGATACAGCGCGACGCCCAGGCTCGCACCCGCCGCCAGGTCGACGTTGCCGATGTGAAGCGGCTCCGAAAAGACCTGTTCGAGACGCTTCAGGAAATCGTCGAGTTGCCGGCGCTCGATGAAAACTTTGACACACATGAATTCGTCGCCACCGATGCGCGCTGCAAACTCGTCGTTCTGGAGAAGATCGCCAAGACGATGGCCGATCGTCGCCAGTGTAGCGTCGCCGGCCTGGTGCCCGCGCAGGTCGTTGATTTCCTTGAAGCGATCGAGATCGATGCCGATGATGGCGACCTTTGCGATCGTGTAGCGCGCCCGCTCCATCTCCTGATCCAGGTGCTCGATGGCGCTGGTCCGGTTGGGCAGTCCGGTAAGGGAATCGGTCATTGCCAGCTTCTGCAGGCGATCGAATGCTTCCTGTGAGGTCTGCTCATCGATGAGATAGCTGATGACACCGGCTCCCAGGACCAGCATGCCCACGCCGACAACGGCAAAGGCAGCCAGGGTCGATGAGGTGGTGCTGTCTGCCGCGGTTGAAAACGGCGTCACCGAGATAGCAGTCATTCCGGTGAAATGCAGGGATGCCACGGCAAGAACAAACAGACCAACCGGCAGATATCGGGTCTCGCCCAGCCATGGCTTGATCGCCTGCCTGAGGGAAACGCCGGCAAACAGAACCGACAGCGCCACCGAGGCGAGTACATAGTCCAGGTTCCAGTCGATCAGCCCGTCGACGCGGTAGGCCATCATGCCGCTGTAGTGCATTGCCGAGATCGCGATGCCGACGACACCACCGCCGACCTCGGCGGCCAGGGGAAAGCGGAAGCTGATCGACAGCCAGAAGCCATAGGCACAGCCGGCAACCGCGATCAGCAGCGAAACCATCGTAAAGGCGGGATCGAAGGTGACAGGCGCCTCATGTTCATAGGCGATGACGGCGATGAAATGCGTACACCAGATCGAGGAGCCGGCTGCCTGCGCCGCCAGGAAGATCCAGCCGGCCCGCTGCCAGCCATTGCGCGCCTCGGCCTGTCGGAAAAGCCTGAACGTCACCCAGCTGCCGGCGATGCAGACGAACACGGCAAGCAGCACGAGCCACGGGTTATGCTCCGTGACCAAGCATGAGACGACACGCATACAACGCCCCCGGCGCCATTATGTCAGGACGATCGCTGCTCGGATTGTTGCGGATCCAGGCTGACGACCGTCGGCGTCAAGACGTTGCCAAGCAATCGCTAATATTCTGATAGCGTCGATGGTTAAATACGATCGGCCCCTGTCCGAAATGAAACGAAGGGTCTGCCGGTATTTGCCGGCTTAGCGACCGACGCCTCTGGCGATCAGCGATGAGAAGGCGGCGATTGCCGCTGCCTCGGGGATGCGCCCTTCCTGCTGCTCGCGTGCAATCGCTTCCGCTGCGCCCAGCAGGCCGATGCAGGTGAGGCGCAACGATGCGATGTCCATGTCCGTGAAGGGCTGCAGCGCCTTGCACATGATCGCGATGTATTCGCCGACCATGGCGCGTTGCTGCAGGGCCATTTCTTCGCTGCCCTGGAGCGCAGCCGAAATGGCCGGAGCCTCCGGTCCGAGATCGGCAAGGCAATTGAAATAAGCCCTGCTCATGAGATCGGCGGTGGTGCCGAGTTCGTGTGGGGCGACGTCCAGCGCATTTCGAAGCGCCTGTACATACTGGTCTTCCAGGTGCTGGAAGAGCGCGACAAGCAGCCCTGCTCGCGTCGAAAAATGATCGTAGGTGACCGGCCGGCTCACCCCCGCCTTGACCGCAAGGGTGACCAGCGACAGCGCGTCGGCGCCATCCTCGCGAACGATCGCCATGGCGGCATCGAGCAGCTGTTCGCGGCGTTGGTCTTTCGGCAGCTTGACCAGGGGATGAGTCTCTCGCTTGATTTCTACATTTTGTAAGTTACATTTTGTAGGAATCAAAATCAAGCGAGGATGTCTCCATGAGCGATGTAACCGTGATCGGCCTTGGCGAGATGGGCAGCGCGCTGGCCCGAGCCTTTCTGGCCGGCGGAAAGTCTGTCACCATCTGGAACCGGACGCTGGCCAAGGCCTCGGCGCTGGTACGATTGGGGGCCAACCGTGCGTCCAGTATGGCTGACGCCGTCGCGGCCAGTCCGACGGTGGTGATCTGCCTGTCCGATTACGAGGCGACGTCCGGCATGTTCCGCATCGACGGCCTGGCCGAAAAGCTCGATGGTCGCTTGATCGTGCAGCTGAGTTCGGGGACACCCCATCAGGCGCGTGCGTTTGGAGCTTGGGTCGTCTCCCAAGGCGGCAGCTATCTCGACGGCGCCATCGGTGCATGGCCCAGGCAGATCGGCAGTCCCGAGGCCGGGCTCCTCATTGTCGGCAAGGAAGACGTGTTTGCAGCCGCCGAACCTCTTCTGAAGCTGCTGGGCGGTGGTCTCAGCTACATAGACCCCGATTTCGGTCACGCAAAAACCTTGTCGAATGCCGGACTGGCCTATTTTGCCGCGCACTGGATCGGTTTCAGCCATGGCGCCGCCATCTGTGAGGCGGAAGGCCTCGACACTGCCATGTTCGGCGAGATGATGGCGGGGATGGCCGCGTTCTTCAGCGAAGATATGCGCCATATGGGGCGCGTCATCGCCGAGGATCGTTTTGGCGATGCGGAGGCCACGATCCGGATCATCAGTTCCGATGTCGGCTTGCTTGCCGAGGCGTCACGCGATCTCGGGATAGGCGCGCAGTTTCCGGATTTCGCTGCCGGCGTCTTTCGGCGCGCAAGGGATGCCGGGTTCAGTGCCGAAGAACCCAGCGCGGTGATCAAGGTGCTGCGCGAAGCAGCGGCGGAGAAGTCAATAAAGGGAACGCAGGCAACCGGATCCCTTTGACCGCATTGTTCATCGACGAACCCACCAGGGATACATACGTCCAGGGATGCGCCCAGGGATACACAATGACACGTGAGATGCTGGTCTCCGCCTATCGGGCCTATATCGGCTGCCTGAACCGGCAGGATTGGAACGAACTCCGGCGGTTCGTTCATGACGATGTCCGCTACAATGGTATCGAAGTCGGGCTTTCCGGCTACCGTACGATGCTCGAGGGCGACTTTCGTGCGATCCCGGATCTTCATTTTCGGATCGAACTACTGATCGCCGATCCGCCGCATATCGCCAGCCGCCTGCGGTTCGACTGCACGCCGACCGGCACCTTGTTCGACCTGCCCGTCAACGGCAGGCGGGTTCAGTTCGATGAGAACGTATTCTACGAATTCACCGGCGGCAGGATCGAAAAGGTCTGGTCGATCATCGACAAGGCCTCGATCGCACGACAGCTTTGACGTCCTCGAAGGACAGCGTCGCAGATCACCGGACGCTGGGTCATGCAGGCTCGGTCATGCCCCTGTCCTCAGTGATCCGCCGAACGACCCGCCCGTACCAGCCTCAGCCATGGCGCCAGATGGAAGGCGCTCATCAGCAGATACATCACCACCATGCCACCGAGCGGCATGCCCGTCGCGGATGAGCACAGCATCTCTGCTGGTCCACCCGTGACGCCGGTCAGCAAGGCCATGGCGGCAAAAGTCGGCGAAGCCGCCAGTGCCAGCCAGTCCGACGCAGCCAGCGCGGGTGCATGGTTGAGCGCAGCGCCGTCGGTTGCGGTTGGCGCTGCCGCATGGCCGACGGGCTTCACGCTGTCGCCGGTGCGGGCACTGGTCCGGCGAGGGGTTTCCTCGTCGGCCCAGATGGAGCAGCACGAGCGGCTCATGATTTCGCACTCGTTGCTTTGGCGCGCATCGCTTCTTCGCCGGCGTCTGAAATCGCGACCCATCCCTTGTCCGGCTCTGCTTCGGTAACGTAGCTGTCGTTCCAGTTCCACCATTTATAGGTCGGGGTCTGCGGATAGCCCTCGGGCGAATCCTCCCAGACTTCCTGGCGGCCGAGCGGTGTGATGTCGAGATAGTTCCAGGTGCCGCCCATCTGTTCGTCGGCACGGTCGGCGATGAAATAGGTGCGGAAGATGCGATCGCCGTCGCGCAGGAAGACGTTGTGGCCGTGCCATTCGTCCACGCCGAAATCGACGTCGAAACTGTCGACGATGGTGACCCAGGGAATGCGGTCCCATCCCATCCGGGCCTTCACACGCAGGATGTCCGCCTGCGGTGCGCGCGAGGCAAAGACCAGCGTGGTGTCGCGGGCATTGAGATGCGAGACATGGGCGACCTGGTCGGCCACCATCGAGCAGCCCCGGCAGGCATGGTCAGGCCAGCCATACACGCCGGGCTCGAAGAAGGCGCGGTAAAGGATGAGCTGCCGGCGGCCCGCGAACAGGTCATGCAGGCTTGCCTTGCCGTTCGGGGTCTCGAAGACATAGTCCTTGGTCACTTCCACCCACGGCATGCGGCGGCGCTCCGCGGCCAGTGCATCGCGGGCGCGCGTGTGGGCCTTCTCCTTCACGAGCAGCTGCTGACGCGCCTGCTCCCACGCTTCCGGTGTGACCACCGGCGGCCTGTGCAGGGCAGCCAGGATTTCGTCGCGTTTGTTTTCGGCGGATGTGGTCATTGTTCTGAACCTCCTTGTCAGGGCGATGCCGTTGCCCGAGGTCGAAGCGTTGTCGCTCATCACCCGGTGCTGGTGTCGGGCAGTGTGCCTTCGGAGGCCGAACAGTGTGAGTAACAAGTGTGGCGCTATTCCAAAGTGGTGGAATGGCTTGCGGTTCAGAACCGCTTGCGCAGCAGGGTGGCGACCACGAACAGCGCGCCAATCGAGCTGGTGATGATGCCGATCGGCAATTCCTGCGGCGGCAGGAGCGTGCGTGCCAGCAGGTCGCTGGCAAGCAGGAGCACCGCGCCGAAGACGGCGCAGGCAATGGCCAGTCGCAGATGCAACGGGCCGGCGAAGCGGCGCGCGACATGCGGGATCATCAATCCCACGAAGCCGATGACACCGGCAACGGAAACCAGGATCGCCGTCGACAGCGCCGCGGCGAGAAAGGTCAGCGTCCGGAAGCGCACCACCGGAACGCCGAGGCTTTCCGCGGTGTTCTCGCCGGCCAGGAAGGCGTCGAGCCAGCGATGGTAGCGCAGTGCGAAAACGAGAATGACGGCTGCCCCGGCGACCGCCAGGCCGATATTGCCCCAGCGGGCGAGGCCAAGCCCGCCCATCGTCCAGAACAGCACCGAATGGGCGGCGCGCTGGTCGCCGGCGAAGACCAGATAGTTGGTCAGCGCCGTGAACAGGAAGGAGACGGCAAGACCGGCAAGGATCAATCGCTCCGGGCCTTGGCCGCGTATACGGTTGACCAGCAGCAGCACGACGAAGGCGGTGAGGATGCCGCCGACGAAAGCGGCGATCGGAAGCGTCCACACGCCAAGGCGGTCACCGAACACCGTGATCACCGAAACTGCACCGGCAGCGGCACCCGAGGACAGGCCGAACAGGAACGGATCGGCGAGGTCGTTGCGCGTCACCGTCTGCAGAAGCGCGCCGACTACGGCAAGGCCGGCGCCGACACAGATGGCGAGGATGGCGCGCGGGAGCCTGAGGTCGACGATGATCTTTTCCACCGGTGCAGTCACGCTGCCAGCGTCCAGGCCAACGGCATGGGCGAGTGCTGCGATGACGTCACCGAGCGGAATGACGGTCGAGCCATAGGCGATGGAGAGGAGCGCCAGCAGGATGACAAGCGCCAGACCCGTGCCGATGGCCAAGCCGTAGGATCGGCTGGGCACGCTCAGAAGGCCTCCGGGTGCATCGCCTTGGCGATCTTGTCGATGGCCTCGATGTTGGCCGGGCCGGGCGTCAGCTCCGCATAGCGCAGGGCAACGAAACGCTCGTTCTTGACGGCGTCGGTTTCTTTCATCGCCGGATGCGTCTTCAGGAAGTTCAGCAGCTTCCGGTAGCCGGCGTCATCCTGGTAGTCGAGCAGCACCAGGAATTCGGGGTTGCGGGTAGCGACGGTTTCCCAGTCCGTGTTGCCCCAGTTGGTGGGCAGGTCGTCCATGATGTTCCTGCCGCCGGCCGCCTCGATCATTGCCGTGGGGATCGCGAATTTGCCGGCAGTGAAAGGTTTGTCCTCGCCGGAATCGTAGAGGAACACACGTGTGCCGCTGCGGCTGCCGACCTTGGCGGTGATGGCGGCGAGCCTTTCCTTCCATTCGGCAACCAGTGCGTGGGCCTCGCTCTCCTTGCCGAAGATCTTGCCGAGCTTCTCAACGTCGCCGTACAGCAGATCCATCGAAGCCGCCGGCCGGTTCTTGTCGAGGTGGACGCAGCTTTCGCTGAGCACCAGCGTCTTGATCCCGTGTGGCGCCAGCGTGTCGGGCGTCACGTCGCCGCCGGGCTTCATGCCGTAGTACCAGCCGGCAAAGAAGAAGTCGGGCTCGACCGCCAGCAGGTTCTCCAGCGTCGGATATTTGGGTGCGAGTTCCGGGATCGAGCCTTGCGCCTTCTTGAAGGCGTCGTCGACCTTGTACCAGCCGGTGATGCCGGTCAGGCCGACGATCTCCGGTTGCAGGCCGAGCGCAAAGGCCATTTCCGACATGTTGAGATCGTTGATCACCGCGCGTTTCGGGGCGGCGTCGAAAGTCACCGGAATGCCGCAGCTGTCGACGGTGACCGGGAAGGCAAAGGCAGCAGACGAAAGAAGCGTGGCGGCAAGGCAGAAAGCGAGGCGTTTCATGGCGGCTCCGTAGGGTGGATCGGTTCAGCGGGAAAGGCGTATCGGCACGTCGAAGACCGTCAGTTCGCGATCCTGTTCGTCCGGATGAGGCAGTCTGAGCACGTCGATGCCAAAGACCTCGCGCACCAGCTCTGCCGTGAGCGTTTCGCGCGGCGTGCCGAGCGCGACGAGGCGCGCCTTGCTCATCACGGCGACGTGGGTGGCGAAGGGTGCAACCAGCGGCAGATCGTGCAGCACCGTGACGACTGCGATGCCCAACCTGGCGACGAACTCCAGCAATTCGCCGCGGGCGCGCGGGTCGAGATGATTTGTCGGCTCGTCAAGGAACAGCACGTGCGGTTGCTGCGCGATCGCCCGCGCCAGCTGCGCGCGTTGGCGCTCGCCACCGGAAAGCGAGCCCATGCGGCGGTCGCGCAGGGCGAGCAGGCCGGTTCGCTCCAGCGCGTCGACCACGACATTGCGGTCGTCGCTGCGACGACGAAGTCCGGCATGTGGGATACGGCCGAGCCCGACATAGTCGTGGACAGCTAGCTGGGCATCCGGCTGATCGGATTGGCCGACCACGGCGATGCGGCGGGCCCGTTCCGCCATCGGCAGGCGGTCGAGCGGTTCGCCGTCGAGACTGACCATGCCGCCGACAGGTTTGAGCATGCCGCACAGCATGCGCATCAGCGTCGTCTTGCCGGCGCCGTTTGGACCGATGATGGCGAGCCTTTCGCCGGCGCGCACATCGAGACCTACACTGTCGACCAGGGTGATGCCTTTTTCCGGCCGATAGCAAAGGTCGCGCGCCTGCAGGACAACAGCGCTCGTGAAAGCAGCTTCTGCGGCGCGTTGCGTTGCGCCGTCGAAAGGACGCGTCGCCCCATCACGCTGAAAAACGGCAAACCCTTCCAACTGATCCCTCATCGATCAGGTGCGGAAGGATGGCCAGAATGACGGGCTGTGCCGTCCTTGTAGCGTCCTCCCGGCACACCCCGTCCGGTCAACTCACTGCGATGGCAGGTCTCCTGGCTCGCGGATCGTTGCGCTGTCCTGCCTTCCCGGCACCTTGGCCAGTGGCGTTCTCGGACTTTGCTACCGCTTACAGTTGCGGGGGCAGCCACGGTCTGGGCCCTCGCGGGCTTCACCGTATTCCCTTTTCACCCCGGACCTTTCGATTCGAGGCACCATCGCCGGGGACCCTATTGTGACCGCTGCCGCCTGGCAATGGCGATTCGTGTCCGGGACCTGCGGTGGCGCGCCGCTCCTCTGGCGGAATGTAGCGGGCGCGCCGCGGGTGGCAGTCGCAGTCCTGGTGGCGGCCCTTGAACAGGGAAATCAGCGATTTGACGATCATGCGGCCTGCCCGCTCCAGCTCGGAAACGGGTCCGGAAGATCGCGCCACAGCTGCGGCGCGAAGACGGGCTCATCGACCAGGCAGGCGTCGAGTTCGGCACGAATTCGGCTTTCGTCCATCGGGTCGCAGCCGATGAAGACCAGTTCCTGGCGGCGGTCGCCCCACATCGGATCGAAATAGGGTTGCATGGCTTCCTGCCATGCCGGGTTGTCGGGCCATCGGTTTCGGGGGACCGCTGCCCACCAGAGCCCGCGTTTGCCAGTCCGCACCAGCGCGCCGGCCTGGCTCAATTCCCCGACATGGTCGGGGCGTGTCGCCAGCCAGAAGAAACCCTTGGCGCGCACCACACCCGGCCATGGCCGCCCGACGAATGCCTGCAGCTTGACGGGGTCGAACGGGCGGCGCTCGCGGTAGACGAAGGAACGGATGCCGTATTCCTCTGTCTCGGGGACGTGGTCCTTGAAGCCGTTCAGTTCCTTGAACCAGAGCGGATGCTGTTCGGCCTGCTCGAAATCGAAACGGCCTGTGTCGAGCACCTTGTCGAGCGGCACGCGGCTGAAATCCGTCTCGACGAGCTCGGCCTGCGGGTTGAGCGAACGGATGATCTTGCGGGCCAGGTCGAGATCCTTTGCGGGCGTATCGGAAACCTTGTTGAGCACGATGACATCGGCAAACTCGATCTGCTCGACCAGGAGATCGACGAGCACGCGTTCATCCGAAGCACCGAGTGCCTCGCCGCGGTCGCGCAGGAAATCCGACGACGAATAATCTCGCAGCAGGTTCGCGGCATCGACGACCGTCACCATGGTGTCGAGACGGGAGACGTCGGCAAGGCTGTTGCCTGCTTCGTCGCGAAACTCGAAGGTCGAGGCAACCGGCAGAGGTTCCGAAATGCCTGTCGACTCGATCAGCAGGTAGTCGAACCTGTCCTGTTCGGCGAGCCGGCGCACTTCCGCAAGGAGGTCGTCACGCAACGTGCAGCAGATGCAGCCATTGGTCATCTCGACCAGTTGCTCATCGGTCCGGGACAGATTGGCGCCCCCGTCGCGTACCAGCGCGGCGTCGATGTTGACCTCGCTCATGTCGTTGACGATGACGGCAACCCGGCGTCCGTCGCGATTGTGCAGGATGTGGTTGAGAAGTGTGGTCTTGCCGGCGCCCAGGAACCCGGAAAGGACGGTTACGGGAAGACGCCTTCGATTGTGCGTGGGCATGACTGCTTTCCAGAGGTTGTGGTGAGGTGAACCTGGAGTGGTCCGCCTTGGGAGGAGCGACCAAATTCGGGAAGAGGTCACCAGTGGAGTTGTTACGTTGTAACATAACAAAACCGAAAGACAAGCAGCATGCGTTCAGGGAGAAAAACAGGTTCGTTTGCGGGTCGACGTTCGCCGCCGCACGGGAGCTTCCTTCAGAGATCCCGTGCGGCAGGGAGTTTTATGCCGCGGCGCGCTGCTGTTTCAGGAACAGCCGATAGCCTATGGCATGAGCCTCGGCGGGAAGCTGCGCATGATCCTGCGTTTCCGGGAAAAGCAGCAGTTCGGACGTCACCACCCTGGCGCCGCAATAATCAAAAATGCCGTGGTCGATCTGCGTCTTCATGGCGCCGAAATAGCCGTGTCTGGCATAGGTGCGCTGGCTGGCCCCGCCGATCGCCACGAGATGCACGGCCAGCCGCTGCAGCTTCTTGGTCAGCTTGCCGCCCGGGGGCTCGTCATAGGCCCAGCCGTTCATGAACACACGGTCGATCCAGCCCTTGAGCAATCCAGGCATCGACCACCAGTAGACCGGATAGACCAGCACCAGCGTGTCGGAACGGTCGATACGCGTCTGTTCTGCCGCAATGTCATCGGCAGCAGGCGCCTTGCCTTGAAAGGTGGCGATGTCGGCTGTGTTGAAACGAGGATCGAAGCCTTCGGCGGCCAGGTCGGCGATCTCGAAACTGTTGCCGGATGCAGCAATGCCGTCGGCGACGCTGGCTGCGATCTTGTGGGTGAGCGAATTGGCATCGGGATGCGCGACGACGATGAGCGCGTGCATGACGGGGCTCCCTGGAGGGTGTTGCGGAGAAGTGGATCAGCTTATATACTTTTAGTAAGTTACTTTTGGTATATAGCGATGTCAAGCGACCATGCGAACAATGTGCGCCCGCGCCGTCAGCGCCTGTTGCGCGAAGAACGACATCGACAGCTCCTCGATGTCGCCTGGCGCATTGCGCGTGAGGAAGGCACCGAAGCATTGACGCTCGGTCGGCTGTCTGAGCGGGCGGCGGTGACCAAACCTGTTGTCTACGATCATTTCGCTACACGTTCGGCTCTGCTGGCCGCGCTCTACCAGGAATTCGATGAGCGCCAGAACCTGGTCATCGATGCGGCGCTGGCGGCAAGCGAACCGACACTCGACGGCCGGGCCTCGGTGATCGCTTCGTCTTACGTCGATTGCGTGCTGGAGCAGGGTCGCGAGATCCCCGGCGTGGTGGCCGCCCTTGTCGGCACGCCGGAACTGGCGACCATGAAGCACGAGCATGAGGCTGCCTTCCTCGACAAGTGCCGGGCAGCTCTGGCGCCGTTTGCGAGCGGTGTTACCACGGCGCGCCTGTGCGGCATGCTGGGAGCGGCTTCCGGTCTGTCCGCGGCTGCCGCTTCGGGAGAGATCACCGCGGACGAGGCCCGCGACGAACTTCATCAGACCATCCTGGCCATGGTGGCGCGCAGCGCCGGGTGAACGCGCTTTCGCCTTCGAGAAACCCTATTGCCGCGTGGCAATGGTTGCCGCTGCGCCGCCCATCAGTACGGCCGCGCCGCGGTTCATCAGGCGCATGGCACGCGGCGACTTGAGCGCATGGCGCGCCTTGGCGCCGGCCAGAACGAAGGGCAGCTGCGCCAGCGTCAGGATCGCTGCGGTCAGCGCCACCAGCACGGAGACGTCCACGAGCGTGATCGCGTTCAGGTCGATGATGGTCGGCAGGATGGCGATATAGAACAGGATCGATTTCGGGTTCCCGAAGGTCACCAGCACGCCGGAGGCCAGCGCGCGCCACTGGTTGCCGGCGTCAGTTTGTGTGCCTTCGGTCCTGATGTCGAAATCGGCGGTCCAGTACTGGTAGGCCAGCCAGACCAGATAGGCGACACCCGCCCATTTGATGACGATCAGTGCGAGCGTGAAGCTCTCTGCAATATAGGCGAGGCCGGCCAGCACCGCGACGAGGTAGAGAACGTCGCCTATCACCATGCCGAGCGTCATCCACACCGCCTGCCGGTAGCCGCTTTTCATCGCCTGCGCGACGATGGCGACGATCTGCGGGCCGGGAATGGCGGCAGCGATCGCCAGCGCACCGGAATAAGCCAGGAACCCCGAAAGGGTCATCGTTTCGTCCTTGGTTGAGCGGAACAGGCCGCGCGCCGGCGCGGACGAGAACACCATATTGCGCTCTTGCATAAGCGCAATCGGTGCGAGGATGAATGCTGCCATCGGAGTTTCCGATGGAGACATTCGTACCTTCCCGTTTCCCTTTGCTTTCCTGCGAGCAGACAACTCCTCCAGGCCACCGAACGAAGGCTGGCCAAAGCGGAGATCTCATGGATACGACAACTGAAAACAAGGCCGAGCGCATCCTCATCGCCGGTGGCAGCTCCGGCATGGGGCTGGCGCTCGCGGGGTTGCTCCTGTCGGAGGGAGCCGAAGTAACGATCGTCGGGCGCTCGCAGGCAAGGCTGGATGCGGCGGGTGCGAGCCTGGGCAATCCTTCTTTGTTGCGCCTCGCCGTCGCCGACATTGCCAGGGAAGATGAGGTCAGCAGGCTTTTTGCCGATGCCGGCCGGTTGGATCACATCGTCTCGACCGCTGCCGACATCGGCGCCTCCTACCGGCTGCTGCCGGATCTCGACCTTGCCGAAGCGCGCCGGGTGGTCGATTCGAAGTTCTTCGGGCCGCTGCTGCTGGCCAAGCATGGCGTTCCGGTCTTGTCCCGGACAGGGTCGATCACCTTCACATCGGGCATCAACGCCTATCGGCCAGCGGCACGCGGCTCGGTGACAGCGGCCATGAACGGCGCGCTTGCTTCACTGGTGCGCGCGCTCGCCGTCGAACTCGGGCCGATCCGTGTCAATGCCGTCTCTCCAGGCTGGGTCGACACCCCTATCTGGCAGCAGGTCGCCGGCGACACCAGGGCGGCGACGCTCGATGCCATGGCCGCTCGCCTGCCGGTCGGCCGCATCGGCAGGCCGGAAGACATCGCCGACGCAATCCGTTTCCTGATGCGAAACGGCTTCGTCAGCGGGACGGTGTTGCACGCCGAAGGCGGGCATCGCCTGGTTTGAACTGCCGGCGCGAAGCTTCCAGGAAAAGACGAACCGCCGGCCGTTTGCCGCGCCGCCCATGCCAGATCATGGAAACGGGGACCAACGAGCTCTTGCCGGTCCATGGCAGGGTCACAATCCGCTCGTCGCCGGCCATAACGGCAACGCGCGGGATGAGCGCCAGTCCGGTACCTTCCGCCACGAGTTTCTGGATCGCCGCGATCGAGCCGAGTTCGACGGCGATGCGCGGTCGTGCCACATCCCGTGCGAAAGCGGTTTCGAACATCTGGCGGTAGACACATCCCCGCTCGGTCACCAGGAAGGGCTCGTCGCGCAGATCGTCGGCGGTCGCCGCGGCTTGCCCGGCGAGCCGGTGGCTGGCCGGCACGGCGACGACGAGCTCTTCTTCGGCGATCACTTCATGTTTGAGATCCGACGTTTCGGGTGGTTCGCCAAACGCGAAGGAAACATCGAGGGCGCCGCTCTTCA
>WPCJ01162125.1_pt1 | contig 13718 bp, 12 predicted proteins | sample 5399831 | NCBI WGS metagenome assembly WPCJ01 (sample SAMN12869470, study PRJNA574797) | sludge metagenome | isolation source: wastewater treatment of pH10 | place: China:Beijing | collected 2019-05-20 | reverse complement strand
GCAAACAGGCGACGGCCGCGCTGCCGTTCCGGCGCGCGACCCCGCCCGTGCGGAGCCGCAGGACGACAGCATTTTCGTGGCGAACGCCAGCGACGGAGGAACGCCATGAGGGCGGCGTTCCCCCGCTCGGCGGCGCTCATTCCGGTGTCCAGTCAGGCAGGTTCTTGCCCGGCTGACTTCCCGGCAGGAGGGGTGGAAAAGGCAGAAAGGGCGGAGGGCAAGATTAAAGAAGACGGCACCATGTTGGGCCGCTTCCGAAAATTGTTGTTGTCTGCACACTGGTTAGGTGGCCGGTTCCGGCACCATGGTTTTGAGGGGCCGCGTGCCGCGATTTTGCGCAACGCCTTGGCTTTGCTGGGTTTCGATCGGCACCATAGGCCCATATCGGCCTGTTTTCGGCGGTTTGGGCTGGGGGCGCACTCATGAGCGCCGACGACGAAAACCGCTTCCGGCCGAAGCCCGGCCGCATCCGATCCGACACGCCGAAGGCCGGCAAGACCAAGAGCTTTTTCACGCAGGTCAAGAGGATCACCCGGCAGCATCAGGCAGCAGCTTCCCGCTATCCTTCCATGCCGTCATCCGCCCGCCCGTCATCGCCGGGCCGTTCCCACGCCATGGTCGCCAGCGGCAAGGGTGTGAAGCGCGGGCGGGGCGCAAGCTTCGTGCGCGCCCGCAACATCTCCGGCCATTGGCATCATCGCCAGCCCGGCAGCCGCCGCGTGATCGTCAAGCAGCGCAGCGTCCGGGCCGCGTGGAAGGGCGGCCGTGCCCGCGCGCATCTGCGCTATGTCCAGCGTGACGGAACCTCGCGCGACGGCGAGCGCGGCCGGCTCTATTCGGCAACCGAGGACCGCGCCGATGGCGACGCATTCCTTGATCGCGGCAACGACGACCGACACCAGTTCAGATTCATCGTCTCGCCCGAGGACGGCGCGGAGATGTCGGACCTCACGGCCTACACCCGCGATTTCATGAAACAGGTGGAAGCGGACCTCGGCACAAAACTCGATTGGGTCGCCGTCAATCACTACAACACCGGCCATCCCCATGTGCATGTGATCGTCAACGGCCGCGACGATGCCGGCGGGGATCTGGTCATCAACGGCGACTACCTTTCCGCGGGCCTGCGCGAACGCGCCAGCGAGCTTGCCAGTCTGGAACTCGGCCCCGTGACCGAGATCGAGCAGACCCGCAAGCTGTCGGCCGAAATCGACCAGGACCGTTTCACCCGGATCGACCGCGCCATGACCGAGGAAGCCGATGCCCGTTTCCTCGACCTGCGCCATGAACCGGCAGAGCCGAGGCGGCAGTTCGAGCGGACGCTGCGCCTGCGCAGGCTTGGCAAGCTGGAGAAGATGGGGCTGGCGACCGAGCACGCGCCCGGCGTTTGGGAATTGAGCAAGGACATGGAACCGGCCCTGCGCGAGTTGGGCGAGCGCGGCGACATTATCCGCACCATGCAGAAGGCGCTCGGCCCGCAGGGCGGCGAACGCGATCCCATGAGTTTCCAAATCCATGACGGAGCGCCCGAGACGCCCATCGTCGGCCGCGTCGTGGACAAGCATCTGTCCGACGAGCTGGGCGAGAACCTGACCATTGTGGTGGACGGCATCGACGGGCGGACGCACCACATCGCCGGCATCGCGCCCGAGCGGTTGGAGGATGCCCGCATCGGCAGCATCATCGAGATCGGCCCGGCCGAGGCGACGGCCCGGCCGTCCGACCGCACCATCACGGCCATCGCCGAGGACGGAATCTATCGGCCGAGCCGCCATCTGGAGCAGGCGAAGTTCGAGGGCCGCGTTCCCGGCGGCGATTATGAGGGCTATGTCGATGCCCATGTCCGCCGGCTGGAGGCATTGCGCCGGGCCGGGATCGTCGAGCGGATCGACGCCGACCAATGGCGCATCCCCGATGATCTGATCAGCCGCGCCGCCATCTATGACGCAGGCCGCGACCGGCAGGCCAGCGTTCGCGTCCTTTCCCCGTTCGATCTAGGCAAGCAGATTGGATCGGACGGCGCGACATGGCTGGACCGGCGATTGGTCCATAGCGAAACAGCCGACCTTGCCCCGGTCGGTTTCGGCCAGCAGGTGCGCGAGGCGATGGACCAGCGGCGCGAGCATCATATCGAACAGGGCGATGTCACCCGAGCGCGGGACGGCCGCCTCTTCTATCGGCGCAGCCTTCTCGCCACCCTGCGCGAGCGCGAGGTTGCCCGCGTCGGCGCGGAGATGGCGACGAGCAAGGGGCTGCCGTTCCGCGCCGCCACGGACGGCGAAAACGTCAGCGGCAAGTTCACCGGCACCGTGCAGCTGTCGAGCGGCAAGTTCGCCGTGGTCGAGCAGTCCCACGAGTTCACCCTTGTCCCGTGGCGGCCGGTCATCGACCGCCAGCTCGGCCGCGAGGTCATAGGCGTTGTGCGGGGCGGATCGGTGTCGTGGCAGTTGGGAAGGCAAAGGGGGTTGGGCATTTAAGGTCGTTTAGCGATGCGCCTGACATCATTATTTTTTGAGCGCAAGCAACGCGATGAAAGACGGCATTCTAAAATGCCCAATAAAGTCATCCGATTAGCGCGCCTGTGGAGCGCGTTCATGCGGCTCTCCACCTTAAATTGAGCCCCGCTACACCTTAAATTATGAGGACATTCGATTGGGCGTCCAATAGGGATGCGCGAGCGTAAGTGCACCCAAACAAGGACGTCCAGAGAAACAGCTATTATATGAGGAAAGGTCAGGTTTAGCGAGGCCGGACCATGAGGCGGAGGAAAAAGAAGAACAATCTTCCTGTCTCTGAGGCGATAAGGTCAGGAAGGGTTCCCATGGCAAGTTTGTTGCATTTGCTTGCCGCAGCGGAACATTTGAACTTTCGCCATGCAGCAAAAGCGCTTGGCGTGGCACAGTCCAGCGTGAGCGCCCGCGTGAAAGCGCTGGAGGAAGACCTTGGAATTCTGCTGTTTGAGCGTAACACGCGCGGTATCAGATTGACCGAGGCTGGGCGCAACTTCGTCGAGCAAGTGGCAGATGGTCTTGATCAGCTCGACCATGCGGTGAAGACGGCAAGTATGGCGGCGGCGGGTGAGTATGGTCGCCTGCGTATTGGTATCCATGCTTTAATTCCAGGCAGCTTCCTAGCCGAACTGATCACGAAGTACCGTGAGAACCATCCCGGTATTGATGTTGAGATTACGGAAGGTACCGCCCGTGATGCATTGATGCGGATTCGCGCCGATCAGTTAGACGTAGCGTTCGTGGTAGGAGAGCCGGAGCTTCCCGACTGCCACACACGTCTGACATGGAGTGAGCCGCTGGTGGCCGTGCTGCCGCGGATGCATCGCCTTGCGGGAAACTCAAAAATTACTTGGGCGGATCTGTCCACCGAGACATTCCTTGTCCGGCATGGTGGCACCGGACCACAGATCCATGATCATATCGTCTTGCGTCTCGCTGGCCGCTCGCCCACGCCGTTGATCCAGCGATTTAATGTCGAACGCGGCACACTCCTGTCCATGGTCGGACAGGGATTCGGCATTACCATCGTCGGCGCGGCCACGGCGCTGTACCCGGCGACTGACGTGGTCTTCCCGCCATTCGCCGATGAGCCAGATCCTGTTCCGTTTTCGGCTGTGTGGTCACCGTTCAACCGCAGCGCCGCGCTTCGCAACCTGCTCACCCTCGCCAGCGACATGGGCCGGATCGTCCGCACCGACTGACTTTCAGTCGCGATTCGTTTCCGCCAGCCGGCACAGGCGCCAGCATCAGCGACGGTCCCAAGGCAACCCGTCCTATTTACCGCCGATGATATCCGGTAGCCCTCCGATACCTCTTTCCTGTTGCCTGTCCCGATTTTGCCTACTCTCTGATGGGCTCCGTCTCTTTTGCCGACTGGAGCCTGCATTGCGCGGAGGCCGAATCCTTTGGGGTCAAATCGCTGTCGTCTTCACCATCGTTCTGGTGATGACGTGGGCGGCGACGCAGTGGGTTGCCTTCCGCCTCGGCTTCCAGCCACAGCTTGGAGCGCCATGGTTCGAGCCGGCGGGCCTGCCGGTCTACTATCCGCCCGCCTTCTTCTGGTGGTGGTTTTCGTTCGATGCCTATGCGCCCGCGATCTTCGTCGAGGGCGGCATCATCGCGGTATCGGGCGGCTTTCTCGCCATCGCTGCCGCTATCCTCATGTCGATCATCCGGGCACGGGAGGCACGCAACGTCGCCACATACGGATCTGCGCGATGGGCCGAGGATAAGGAAATCCGCAGCGCCGGCTTGCTCGGCCCCGATGGCGTCGTGCTCGGCCGATACGACAGGGACTATCTGCGTCATGACGGTCCCGAGCATGTCCTATGCTTCGCCCCAACGCGCAGCGGTAAAGGTGTCGGGCTGGTGGTGCCGACGCTGCTGACATGGCCTGCATCCGCCATCGTCCACGACATAAAAGGGGAAAACTGGACGCTGACAGCGGGCTTTCGCGCGAAGCATGGCCGCGTCCTGCTGTTCGATCCGACCAACGCCAGATCGTCCGCCTACAATCCGTTACTGGAGGTCAGGCAAGGCGAGTGGGAGGTCAGGGACGTTCAAAATATCGCGGATATTCTGGTCGATCCCGAAGGCAGCCTCGACAAGCGCAACCATTGGGAAAAGACCAGCCATAGCCTGCTGGTCGGCGCGATCCTGCATGTTCTCTATGCCGAGAAGGACAAGACGCTGGCGGGCGTCGCCAACTTCCTGTCCGATCCGCGCCGCCCGGTCGAGGCAACCTTGCGCGCCATGATGGACACGCCGCATCTCGGCGAGGCTGGCGTTCATCCCGTCATCGCGTCATCAGCCCGCGAACTGCTGAACAAGAGCGAGAACGAACGGTCGGGCGTGTTGGGCACCGCCATGTCGTTTCTCGGCCTTTACCGCGATCCCGTGGTGGCGCGGGTGACGGCGCGATGCGACTGGCGCATCGCCGATCTGGTCGGCAGCCGCCAGCCCATTACGCTGTACCTTGTCGTGCCGCCATCCGACATAAACCGCACCAAGCCGCTCATCCGCCTGATCCTCAATCAGATCGGCAGACGGTTGACCGAGGAATTGACCACTTCCCCCAAGCGCCATCGGCTGCTGTTGATGCTGGACGAGTTTCCGGCGCTCGGCCGTCTGGATTTCTTCGAGTCCGCCTTGGCCTTCATGGCGGGGTATGGAATCAAAGGCTTCCTGATTGCGCAGAGCCTCAATCAGATCGAGCGCGCCTATGGGCCGAACAACGCGATCCTCGACAATTGCCATGTGCGCGTCAGCTTTGCCACGAACGACGAGCGCACCGCCAAGCGCGTGTCGGACGCGCTCGGCACCGCGACCGAACTGCGGGATTCCACCAACTATGCCGGGCACCGGCTGGCCCCGTGGCTCGGGCATCTCATGGTATCGCGGCAGGAGACGGCCCGGCCGCTGCTCACGCCGGGCGAGATCATGCAGCTTCCGCCCACCGACGAAATCGTGATGGTCGCGGGCACGCCGCCGATCCGTGCGACCAAGGCCCGTTATTTCGAGGATGCGCGGTTTCAGGAACGCATCCTGACCCCACCCGATCTGGTCGCCGCTCCGCTGGCGCCCAGCCCATCCACCGATGACTGGTCCGGCCGCGTGGTCGCGGCGGAAAACCATTCCGCGACGAGTGGGGCCAAGGGCGATCCGGCCAATGCCGGCATCCGCCGCGAGCCGGAATTGCCAAGCCAGGAGGAAATCGCCGCTCCGCCGCCAGCGCCCGAACAGGAGTTCGAGTTTCTGGACGATGAGCCGGACGTTGACGCGGCCAAGGCCCGCGCCATGCGCCAGCGCATGAGGATGGTCGCACGGCAGGTAGCGCTGAACCCCGATGATGGAATCGACCTTTGAGGACACGCCCATGACCACACGCACCCGCCTGAATATCTATTTCGACCCAGCGATCATTCCACAGATCGAGGCGATGGCGCTGCGCCGCTCGGTGGCATTGCGCCGCAATGTCTCAAAATCCGCAATCGTGGAGGCGGCGGTCATGTCCTATCTGTCCGGCGATGCCGACGACCAGCTTGAAGCTGCCATGTCGCGTCGCCTGGACAAGCTCGGCCGCCAGATCGACACGCTCGACCTGGATCTCGCCGTCCTCGGCGAGACGGTCGCACAGTTCATCCATTACTGGATGACGATTACACCGCCGCTTACGGGAGCCGCGCAATCCGCAGCCCGCGCCAAGGGCACGGAGCGGTTCGAGGGCTTCATGCAGATCCTCGGCCGGCGTCTGGCGACCGGAGACAGGTTCCTCAAGGAACTGTCGCGGGATGTGTCCGGCGATGAGGCCTATGGTTTAGCGGCAGAGCCGCAGACCATTGAACGCGGTACATAAGGTATATATGATCTATCGAAGCAGAAGGAGATTTATGCGCAGAGGTTTCTAGTGAGCCGCATCGAGCGGTGTCTTTCGGCACGATGATTTGCCGATCCTTTTCGCATGTCTTTTCTGCAGGGATATCATGACCCAAAATGACGTCGTTATCCGGCCATTCAATCTGGCATCGGACACAAGAACGCTGTCAGCCATATGGCTCGACGCTTCTCTCATCGCGCATCCCTTTATCGGCAGGCAGCACCTGCTGGAACAGCGGGTGCTGATCGAAGAGCAGTATCTACCCAGTTCCGAGACCTGGGTTGCCTGTCAAGGGAACAAGTCGCTCGGTTTCATCAGCCTCCTCGACAAGTTCGTCGGCGGCATTTTCGTTGCACCCGGACAACAGGGAAAGGGTATCGGACGGCAGCTGATCGCCTTCGCGCTAGAAAGGAAAAGGGAACTGACACTCGAGGTTTATACACAGAACGAACAGGCCATCCGCTTCTATACAAGCCTTGGTTTCAGAGAAATCTCGCGTCGTCCTTACGATGATGAGGGCTTGCCGTTCGAGAGCGCGCGATTGACGCTGAGCACGTAAACCTCAGAGGGGGCGGGTTAATTTCCCTCCCTCTCACCAATGAGCGCAATCTCACTCGTTACCGCATCTGCCAGTTCGTCTGTCGGCTTCTCGCCTTGCAGTCTGAGAACCGGAGCCGTTTGCTGTCCAAGCCAGCGTTCATGTTGAGCGAGGTTCCGCCCGGTGAACTGCGGGTCATCATAGCCAGACGCCCATTTCCGAAACGCCAGATGCGCTTCGTGCATGTCACCGCCGGGAAGGATGCGATCACCATGGCGCGCTGCCTCACGCTGGTCGAGGCGTTGCAACCTGACGGCAGCAGGCGTGTAGAGGAAGACAATCAGATCAACGTCACGGATCAGGGCCTCTCCCCATCCGATGAAGGAGCCGGTCAATACCCATCCATCTGACGCAGCTTGCTGTTCTGCAATCAGTTTCACGCGATCTTCAGGCGGGCGCTTGACGCTGTACGGCGGGTCGGTCGGCATCCAGTAGAAATCATCGACATCTATGTGTGGAATGTCAAACCGCTTTGACAGCGCCGCACCGAGGGTCGAGACGCCCGAACAGGAAGCCCCAGTGATGTATATTTTCGGCCTGCCGTGCATTCAGATCGATTCCCTAGTCACTTCCTGCATTGATATTATTCCTGTTTGACCTTCTCAACATCGGCCGGGTTGCCCATCCTATTTACCGCCGTTCGCCGCCGATCACCGCACGCAGCTAGATACTTGTTGAACCTGCCCAATTCCGGGCTTTCTTAATCGACCCCGATCCGGGGATTGCCTGTCGCGTCCCCGCCAGAAGCCGGGGCCGACATGACCACCAACCACCAAAGACCGGAAGCCATTTCGCGCGGCGCGCGCATGTTGCGCACCGCGCTCGGCCCTGCCGTCGCGCGGTTTTTGGAAGACCCCGGCATCGTAGAAGTTCTTTTGAACCCGGACGGCCGCCTTTGGGTGGACCGGCTGTCGGAAGGGCTTTCCGACACGGGCGAACAGCTGTCCGCCGCCGATGGCGAACGCATCGTGCGGCTTGTCGCTCACCATGTCGGCGCGGAGGTTCATGCCCGCAGTCCCCGCGTCTCGGCCGAGCTGCCGGAAAGCGGGGAACGGTTCGAGGGCCTGTTGCCGCCCGTGGTCGCCGCGCCGACCTTTGCCATACGTAAGCCCGCCAGCATCGTTTTCAGCCTCGACGACTATGTGGCCGCCGGCATCATGTCCGCCGATCAGGCAGAAACGCTACGCGCGGCCGTTTCCTCCCGCGCAAACATCCTCGTGGCCGGCGGCACCAGCACCGGCAAGACCACGCTGACCAATGCGCTGCTCGCCGAAGTGGCGAAGACGCAGGATCGCGTCGTCATCATTGAGGATACGCGCGAGCTGCAATGCGCCGCGCCCAACCTTGTCGCCATGCGGACGAAGGATGGCGTCGCCACCTTGTCGGACTTGGTGCGGTCCTCGCTTCGCTTGCGTCCCGACCGCATCCCCATCGGCGAGGTGCGCGGATCGGAAGCCCTCGACCTGCTCAAAGCGTGGGGCACCGGCCATCCTGGCGGGATCGGCACTATCCATGCCGGCACCGGCATCGGCGCGCTCCGTCGCCTTGAACAGCTCATCCAAGAGGCTGTCGTCACTGTCCCGCGCGCCTTGATCGCCGAGACCATCGACCTTGTTGCCGTCCTTTCCGGGCGCGGTTCCGCGCGCCGGCTGGCCGAGCTTGCCCGTGTCGAGGGGCTGGGGCCGGACGGTGATTACCGCATCACGCATCCCATCCCTTCGGCAATCCCCACCAGCACAGGAGAATCCTCATGATCCGCACGATTTCGCGCGGCTATCGCTTCGCCGCGACCGCCGCATCCGCCCTTGCCATCAGCCTCATGCTCGCCCCTGCCGCCCATGCGTCCGGTTCGTCGATGCCGTGGGAGCAGCCCTTGCAGCAAATCCTCCAGTCCATCGAGGGGCCGGTCGCCAAGATCATCGCCGTCACCATCATCATCGTGACCGGCCTGACCCTAGCGTTCGGCGATACGGGCGGCGGCTTCCGAAAGCTGATCCAGATCGTGTTCGGCCTGTCCATCGCGTTCGCGGCGTCCAGCTTCTTCCTGTCGTTCTTCTCGTTCGGCGGCGGGGCGCTCATCTGATGGCGGGCGGCCTCGAACAACTCGACGCGGTGCCGGGCTTCTCCGTCCCGGTCCACCGGGCGCTGACCGAGCATATCCTGCTCGGCGGCGCACCGCGCGCCATCGCCATCATGAACGGGACGCTTGCCGGGGCCGTTGGCCTCGGCCTGCGCCTCTGGTTGGTCGGCATCGCCATCTGGGCAATCGGCCATTTCGCGGCCGTATGGGCGGCAAAGCGCGATCCCCTCTTTGTCGAGGTCGGGCGGCGGCATCTGCGCATCCCGGCTTTTCTGTCGGTGTGAGGGCGCGGTCATGATGAACCTTGCAGAATACCGCCGCAGCGCGACCCGGCTCGCCGACTATCTGCCATGGGCGGCGCTGGTCGGCTCTGGCGTCGTCTTGAACAAGGACGGCAGTTTTCAGAGGACGGCGAAGTTTCGCGGTCCCGATCTGGATTCCGCCGTCGCCGCCGAGTTGGTCGCCGTCGCCGGCCGCATCAACAACGCGGTGCGCCGTCTCGGCTCCGGCTGGAGCATTTTCGTCGAAGCCGTTCGGCTTGCGGCTCCGCAATACCCGGAGAGCAAATTCCCCGATGCTGCATCCGCATTGGTCGATGCCGAGCGGAAAGCACAGTTCGAGGAACAAGACGCTCACTTCGAGTCCGAATACTACCTGACTTTCCTTTGGCTCCCGCCTGCCGAGGAAGCCGCCCGCGCGGAAACATGGCTCTACGAGGGCCGCGAGAAAACCGGCGTGGACCCGTGGGAGCTGCTGCGCGGCTTCATCGACCGCACCGACCGCGTGCTGGCCTTGCTCGACGGCTTCATGCCCGAATGCCGTTGGATGGATGACGGCGCGACGCTGACCTATCTCCATTCCACCATCTCGACCAACCGGCATCGCGTGCGCGTGCCGGAGGTGCCGATGCACCTCGACGCGCTGCTCGCCGACCAGCCCTTGACCGGCGGGCTGGAGCCGCGCCTTGGCGATGCACATCTGCGCGTGCTGACCATCGTGGGATTTCCCACGGCGACGACGCCGGGCCTGCTCGACGAGATGAACCGCCTGCCGTTCCCCTACAGGTGGAGCACGCGGGCGATCCTGCTCGACAAGACCGACGCGACGCGGCTGCTGACCCGCATCCGCCGCCAATGGTTCGCCAAGCGCAAGTCCATCGCCGCGATTCTGAAAGAGGTTATGACCAACGAGGCGTCCGCCCTCGTGGACACCGACGCGGCCAACAAGGCACTCGACGCCGACATGGCCTTGCAGGAGCTTGGGGCGGACGTAGCGGGAATGGCCTATGTCACCGCCACGGTGACGGTGTGGGACGCCGACCCGCGCATAGCCGACGAGAAGCTGCGCCTGGTTGAGAAGATCGTTCAAGGCCGCGACTTCACCGCCATGCCCGAGAGCGTCAACGCGGTTGACGCATGGCTCGGCAGTCTGCCCGGACACGCCTACGCGAATGTCCGCCAGCCACCCATCAGCACTTTGAATCTCGCCCACATGATTCCGCTATCGGCGGTGTGGGCGGGGCCGGAACGGGACGAGCATTTCGGTGCACCCCCTTTGCTTTTTGGAAAGACCGAAGGCTCAACCCCGTTCCGGTTTTCTTTGCATGTCGGCGACGTGGGGCACACCCTTGTCGTCGGCCCCACGGGCGCTGGCAAGAGCGTGCTGCTCGCCCTTATGGCCTTGCAGTTCCGCCGCTACGCCGGATCGCAGGTTTTCGCCTTCGACTTCGGCGGTTCGATCCGCGCCGCTGCGCTCGCCATGGGCGGCGACTGGCACGACCTTGGCGGCGGGCTGACAGAAGGGGCAGATAGCGCCGTCTCGCTCCAGCCGCTCGCCCGCATCCACGACACCTATGAACGCGCATGGGCCGGCGACTGGATCGCCGCCATCCTCATGCGCGAAGGCGTCGCCATCACGCCCGAGGTCAAGGAGTATCTTTGGACGGCGCTGACTTCGCTGGCCTCGGCCCCTGTCGAGGAACGCACCATCACCGGCCTTTCGGTGTTGCTGCAATCCAACGATCTGAAACAGGCGCTCCGGCCGTTCTGCGTCGGCGGTGCCTATGGCCGGTTGCTCGACGCCGAAGCCGAACACCTTGGCTCGGCCGATGTGCAGGCGTTCGAGATCGAGGGCCTTGTCGGGACCGGCGCGGCCCCGGCCGTGCTGTCCTACCTGTTCCATCGCATCGGCGACCGGCTCGACGGCCGCCCGACGCTGCTCATCATCGACGAGGGCTGGCTTGCGCTCGACGACGAAGGATTCGCCGGCCAGCTCCGCGAGTGGCTGAAAACGCTGCGCAAGAAAAACGCATCGGTCATCTTCGCCACGCAAAGCCTGTCCGATATCGACGGCAGCACCATCGCGCCCGCCATCATCGAGAGCTGCCCGACGCGGCTCCTGCTGCCGAACGAACGCGCCATCGAGCCGCAGATCACGGCCATCTATCGCCGTTTTGGCCTCAATGACCGCCAGATCGAAATCCTCGCACGGGCGACGCCCAAGCGGGATTATTACTGCCAGTCACGGCGCGGCAATCGCCTGTTCGAGCTTGGCCTGTCCGAAGTCGGCCTCGCGCTCTGCGCCGCATCGGCCAAATCCGACCAGACGCTCATTGCACAAATCGTCGCCGAGGCCGGCCGCGACGGCTTCCTCGCCGCATGGCTGCGCGAGCGCGGCGTCGATTGGGCGGCAGACCTCATCCCCAACCTCACCAATCTCGTCACCCAACCTGCAAAGGAGACCATGCCATGACGTTTCGCTATTCCGCTTCGCCCGCCGTGCTGATCGCGGCGGCGGTCCTCGCGGTGCCCGTTACCCTCTCGCCAATGCTGACAGGCCCGGCCCATGCGCAATTCGGTTTCGGTCGCATCGTCTATGACCCGTCCAACTACGCGCAGAACGTGCTCACCGCTGCGCGCACGCTGGAGCAAATCAACAACCAGATCACCAGCCTCCAGAACGAAGCGCAGATGCTCATCAATCAGGCCCGCAATCTGGCGAGCCTGCCGCATTCTTCTCTTCAGGCCCTTCAGCAGAACGTCCAGCGCACGCAGCAGCTTTTGGGTCAAGCGCAGAACATCGCGTTCGAGGTCGGGCAGATCGACCAAGCGTTCCAGCAGCAATATGGCACCGTCTCGCTGTCCACGACCGACCAGCGGCTCGTCGCCGACGCGCGTTCGCGTTGGGAGAATACTGTCGGCGGCTTGCAGGACGCGATGCGCGTGCAGGCGGGTGCGGTCGGCAACATCGACAGCAACCGCGCCGAAATGGCCGCGCTTGTCGGCCAGAGCCAAGGCGCGACCGGGGCATTGCAGGCAACGCAGGCCGGCAACCAGCTTCTCGCCCTCCAGTCGCAGCAGCTTTCCGACCTGATCGCGGTCATGGCCGCGACCGGCCGTGCCGACGCCCTGACAGAGGCCGAGCGCGCGACCGCCGCCGAACAGGGCCGCATCCAGCGCGAGCGGTTCCTGACGCCCGGCACCGGCTACCAGCCGGGCAACGCGCAGATGTTCAACGGTAACAACTGACCGGGAGGCTCGCCATGGACGGCAAGATGCTGGCCCGGCTCGGGGCCGTAGTGTTCGTTGCGATTGTCTTGACAGTGACCGCAATCGACATGGCGCGGAAGGACGAACCTTCCGCGCCGCTTCCAGCGCCGGTCCTACATCCGCCGACTGACCCGCTGCGCGAGAGTCTGCGCCGTTGCCAGCGGCTCGGCGAGGCGGCGGCGAGTGACGCCGGCTGCCTCGCCGCGTGGGCAGAATCCCGCGACCGCTTCCTCGGCCGTGACCCGAGCCAGGCGCGCTGACCATGGGAAATACGGGCGTTATCGACAATTTCCTCGGGGTTTTCACCTCCTACATCGACAGCGGTTTCGGCCTGCTCGGCGGCGAGGTCGCCTTCATCGCCACCACCCTGATCGTGATCGACGTGACGCTCGCCGCGCTCTTTTGGGCATGGGGCGCGGATGACGACATTATCGCGCGGCTGGTCAAGAAGACCCTGTTCGTCGGCGTCTTCGCCTACATCATCGGCAACTGGAACAATCTCGCCCGGATCGTTTTCGAGAGCTTCGCCGGCCTCGGCCTGATGGCTTCCGGCACCGGATTTTCCGTCTCCGATCTGATGCGGCCGGGCCGCGTCGCGCAGACCGGCCTCGACGCCGGCCGCCCGCTGCTCGATTCCATTTCCGACCAGATGGGCTGGATCGCCTTTTTCGAGAACTTCATCCAGATCGCGTGCCTGCTGTTCGCATGGGCGCTGGTCGTGCTGGCTTTTTTCATCCTCGCCATCCAGCTTTTCGTGACCCTGATCGAGTTCAAGCTGACCACGCTTGCCGGCTTCGTCCTCATCCCCTTCGGCCTGTTCGGCAAGACCGCCTTCATGGCCGAGAAGGTCTTGGGCAACGTGGTGTCGTCCGGCATCAAGGTCTTGGTCCTCGCCGTCATCATCGGCATTGGCAGCACCCTGTTTTCGCAGTTCACGGCCGGTTTCGGCGGCCAGACGCCGAGCATCGACGACGCCATGGCGATTGTGCTCGCAGCCCTGTCGCTGCTCGGCCTCGGCATCTTCGGTCCCGGCATCGCCAACGGCATCGTCTCGGGCGGCCCGCAGCTTGGCGCGGGTGCTGCCGTGGGAACCGGGCTTGCGGTC
>WPCJ01330791.1_pt1 | contig 13727 bp, 12 predicted proteins | sample 5399831 | NCBI WGS metagenome assembly WPCJ01 (sample SAMN12869470, study PRJNA574797) | sludge metagenome | isolation source: wastewater treatment of pH10 | place: China:Beijing | collected 2019-05-20 | reverse complement strand
ATCGTCGAGGAGAAGGGCCGGTCGCCCTTGACGCAACCGTTCAGGGGCGGCCTGAGTGAGCGCGACAGCGAAAGAGGATGTCGCGCGGGGACAGAGACGTGTATGTCCCACACCGAGAGAGATCGCTTCGTTCGTGCCGCCTGCTCTACCGTGGCACTCCCGTTGACGGCGCAACCATAGACGTCGACAACGAATCGCTCCGCAAAGAGCGCCACCTACCGGCACCAGAAACGTCTACGCTTCGGGCCGAATTCCCCACTCGTATGCAAATGCGGGGTGTTTCACATGAAACACCCCGCCTTGAAATCAGAAGGAACTACCGAACGCGGGCGCGAACCACGCGGGTGGTCTCGGTGAGGACACCCTCCCCCAGCACTTCCACTCGCACGTCCGACAGACGGAACTTCTTGATCTGCTTCTGGGCCGCTTCGATCTCGTTCGCGGCGTTCATCCCCTTGAGCAACGCAAGCTCGCCGCCGTCGCGCACGAGCGGTGCGGTGAGAGGTATGAGAGTACGCAAAGCGCTGACCGCTCTCGCAGTCACGACATCGAATCCCTCGGCCGGATGAACATCTTCGGCACGCGCACGCTGCACCACGACATTGGTCAGTCCCAGCGCCTCCACCTGCTCGGTGAGCCACGAGACCCGACGCTCCATCGGTTCGATGAGAGTCCACTTCACATCAGGACGCGCGATCGCGAGCACAATGCCCGGGAGGCCGGCCCCGGATCCGATGTCAGCGACCGAACCGTGGAAGAGCGGAGCAGCGATCACACTGTTGAGGATGTGCCGCGTCCACAGGCGCGGAAGCTCGAGCGGCCCGATCAGACCCCGCTCCTCACCCTCACGCGCAAGGGAAGCCGTGAACGCTCGAGCGAGATCGATGCGGTCACCGAAGAGTTCCGCGGCGACCGCAGGCTCAATCTCGATCTCAGTCATCGGCAATTCCCGAACGATGTTTCACGTGAAACATCAACGGCGACGGAGAACCGTGTGACGGTCAGCGCCCTCGCCGTACGACTCCGACACCAAGCCACGCTCAGCCGCGATATCGTGCACCAGCTTGCGCTCATAGCTCGACATCGACGGCAGAGAAGCCTGCGAGGAGCCTTCATCGAGTTTCGCGGCCGCTGCATCGACCAGTGTCTCGAGCTGCCGACGGCGCGTGTCACGCGAGCCGGCGATGTCGAGGATCAAGCGGGAGAATGACCCCGTCTTGCTCTGCACCGCGAGACGGGTGAGCTCCTGGAGCGCCTGCACCGTGTCCGGGGCGGAGAGAAGAGCGAGGCCATCGCCCTCCGCCTCCACCGAGACGTACGCGCGCCCCTGCCGCACGTCGAGGTTGAGGTCACCGTCGATGTCCGCGATGTCGAGGAGTTCCTCGAGGTAGTCCGCAGCGACGTCACCTTCGTTCTCGAGCTGAGCCACGGTGGGCTCGGAGCTCTCGGTCATGGTTTCACTCATGAACCGTTCCCCTTCTTCTTCGCACGCTTCTTGCCCACGGGCTGCTGACGCTTGGGCGCCTGGGCCTTCGCCTTCTCCGCCTCCTCGAGCAGACGCTGCTGCTCGGCCTCATACGCAGCCATCGGAACGACCTTGCCGGAGGAGTCGATCGCCTTCCCCTTGCGAGCGAGTCGCTCTTCCCGGGCCTTGGCGGCTTCCGAGCCGGGAGTGGGCATCTCTCGGATGACGAGGAACTGCTGTCCCATGGTCCAGAGGTTGGAGATGAACCAGTACACGACCACGCCGAGCGGGAAGAAGACACCGGAGAAGATGAATCCCAGCGGCAGCACGTAGAGCATGATCTTCTGCATCTGGTACGCCTGGCCGGTCTTGGCCTCCGGCGACAGGTTCTTCGAGATGATCTGCAGCTGGGTCAAGAACTGCGAGGCGATCATGAGCACGACGAGAGTGACCAGGATGATGATCGCCGTGGTGTTGTTGGCGTCGACCGCGTCGCCGAGGGTCTCGTGCAGGGACGCGACCCCGAAGAGCTTGGCGTCGTAGAACTCCTTAGTGAGCTCGGGGTTGAGCAATCCCACACCGCCGAGGCTTTGCTCCGCATGCTTCTTGACATCGCTCAGCACGCTGTACAGCGAGAAGAAGATCGGCATCTGCACAAGAAGGGGCAGGCAGCTCGACATCGGTGTCGTGCCGTGCTTCTTGTAGAGCGCCATCGTCTCGCGGCTCATGGCCTCACGAGAGAGCTGATCCTTCTTGCCCTTGTACTTCTCCTGAACTTTCCGCAGTTCAGGTGCGATTTCCATCATCTTTCGCTGGCTCTTGATCTGCTTCACGAAGAGCGGGATCAGCGCAGCGCGGACGACGACGACGAGGCCGACGATGGACAGTACCCAGGTCAGACCCGATGCGGACGGAAGACCGACGGTGGTCAGAAGCCAATGCCAGGCGACGAGGATCAGCTCGACGACCCACTTCAGCGGCCAGAGGATGGTGCCGAGCAGGTCGAATCCCCCCGCCGCAGGTTCGGGGCTGGGAGTCGCGCTGGCGAGCAGAAGGTCAAGACCCACCGATCAGTCCTTTCGGGAAGGGACGACGAAACCGTGTGTGGTCAAGTCGTAACGGAAGTGGTCGTGCGGCCGGACGTCATCGACGCCGCCGCTGGTCCAGGGATTGCAGCGGAGGATGCGCCACGCCGAGAGCGCCGCTCCCTTCACTGCACCATGCTGCTGCACCGCACCTACAGCGTAAGCCGAACAGCTGGGGTAGTACGCACAGACATCTCCATACATCGGGGAGATCACCTTGCGGTACGCCGTGAGGAACCCCAGCACGAGGTTCCGGGGGATCACCGGGATGGTTCGCACCAGGTCACGCGCATGCCATCGCGCCGTTCCCACAGAAGATGCCGGTAGCGCGGTCATGCCGACACCGTGGCGGGCGCGAGTCTGCTCAGGCAGCGATCGACGTCGGCGCGAAGATCCGCGAAAGTCGCGGTGGAGGACGCAGGAAGGGCACGGATGACGACATCCGTGCCCTCAGGGACGCGCGGGAGCGCCTCCGCGCACACGGCTTTGAGTCGCCGACGCACGGTATTGCGCACCACAGCGGTGCCCACCTGCTTGCTGATGATGAATCCGAACCTCGCGGCCCTGTTCTCGCCCGTCGCCAGCACCGAGGTGATGACGCGCGCCCCACCACAACGGGATCCGCGTCGAACGACCAGACGGTAGTCGCTCCCGCGGGTCAGTCGATACGGGCGGGCGAGCACAGCGGACTACGCAGAGAGCTCGGTGCGGCCCTTCGCGCGGCGTGCAGCGAGGATGCCGCGGCCGGCACGCGTACGCATGCGGGCACGGAAGCCGTGCTTCTTGGCGCGACGACGGTTGTTGGGCTGGAAAGTGCGCTTGCTCATGGAATCACTCCGGGAATGCTGCCACCGGATTCACTTCGACCGGAGACATGGGGAACTGCCAAAAATGGCATAAGTCAACCGACTTAGGGTACGTCCTACCGGCGCGCAGAGCAAATCTACGCGCTTCCGCGAGGGCGGCCCGGCGGGCACCGCACAGCCATTATCCACAACCGTGGCGCGCCCGGCAGGCACAACACGCGCGCGTGTTTTCAAGGGCAGGTTGCCGTTCACAGCCGGGATGACTACCGTGGCATCCTAAGTTATCCACAGGGGGCACGGCACGTCGACCCCGCCTCGATTCCTCGTCCGGAGCGTCATGACATCACCTGCCCAGCCCGACGTCCCGATCTGGACCACGGTGCAGGAGCTGCTGGCCGACGACGATCGCGTCACCCCCCAGCTGCAGGGCTTCCTCAGCCTCGCCGTCCCGGCCGGCGTCATGTCCGCGACGCTGTACCTCGAAGTCCCGAACGATCTGACCGCAGCGCAGATCAACAAGCGTCTCCGACTCCCGATCATGGAGGCCCTTTCGCACATCGGGGAAGAGGTCACGTCCTACCGCGTCGTCGTGAACCACGAACTGGCGGAGCAGCAGACGGCCCCCATCGCCGTCGGAGACTTCGGACGCACCGAGCAGAGCCGGGTCGAGTCTCCGATGGAACAGCCCACACAGCTGCGTCACGAATCCCGGCTGAACCCGAAGTACACCTTCGACAACTTCGTCATCGGCCAGTCCAACCGATTCGCCCACGCTGCGGCGGTCGCCGTGGCCGAGGCGCCGGCCAAGGCGTACAACCCGTTGTTCATCTACGGTGACTCCGGACTCGGCAAGACGCACCTCCTCCACGCGATCGGTGACTACGCGCAGTCGCTCTACGCCGGAGTCAAAGTCCGCTACGTCTCGAGTGAGGAGTTCACGAACGACTTCATCAACTCGATCGCGAACAACCGCGGTGCCGCGTTCCAGGCCAGGTACCGCGACGTCGACATCCTCCTCATCGACGACATCCAGTTCCTGCAGGGTCGCGCCGAGACCCAGGAAGCGTTCTTCCACACGTTCAACACGCTGCACGATCACAACAAGCAGGTCGTCATCACCAGTGATGTCGCGCCGAAGCACTTGACGGGCTTCGAGGATCGGATGCGGAGCCGCTTCGAGTGGGGCCTCATCACCGATGTGCAGGCACCGGACCTCGAAACCCGCATCGCGATCCTCCGCAAGAAGGCGCAGAGCGAGGCACTCCACATCCCCGACGAGGTGCTCGAGTACATCGCGACCGTCGTCTCCTCGAACATCCGCGAGCTGGAGGGTGCACTCATCCGCGTCTCCGCGTTCGCGAGCCTGAACCGCTCTGCCCTCGACATCTCCCTCGCGCAGACCGTGCTCCGCGACATCATCGACACGGCGGAGGACAACATCATCTCGCCGACCGACATCATCACGGCCACGGCGCAGTACTTCAAGCTCACCGTGGACGATCTCTACGGTTCGAGCCGATCGCAGCAGATCGCCACGTCACGACAGATCGCCATGTATCTGTGCAGGGAGCGAACGAGCCTGTCCCTGCCGAAGATCGGTCAGCTGTTCGGCAACCGCGACCACACCACGGTCATGTACGCCTACAAGAAGATCAGTGAGCTCATGAAGGAGCGTCGCTCCATCTACAACCAGGTCACCGAGATCACGACGCAGCTCGGCCGACGCTGACACGCCGCACCTCCGAAAAAGTGGAGGACCGCACCGGAACGGATGCGGTCCTCCACTTTTTTGTGTGCCCGACAGGGATTCTGATCTCTCGATAGATGCCTCTATGCACATGTGGATAACTTGTGGATGATCGTGGATTCCATCGGGACGAATGTGAGCTGAACACCCAAACCTGTGGATAACTCGGACAACACCTCGGTTGTCCCCAGGACCGGGATCCCGCGGATTCCTCAGGGTTTCCACAACTGACAAGCGTGTAGTTCCCTACTCGCTCCTGATATCCACCGACTTATCCACAGTATCCACAGCTGTTAACACCGTTAAGGAGTTAAGTCATTCAAGGCGCGATCCGATCACCAGACGGTGGGGAGAACCGGCGAACGGATGACAGGAAACCTCGGCGTAGGGATACGCAGGACTGTGGGGCTAGCATGGGAAGCCCTGCACCGGCAGGGCCGACGACGACGCGTCACAGTTCGACGACAAGGGAGCACCCGTGAGGTTTCAGGTCAACCGCGATGTCTTCAGCGAGGCTGTCTCGTTCGTCGTCAAGCTTCTGCCGCAGCGCAATCCGCAGCCGATCCTCGCCGGAGTCTTGATCGAAGCGGACGGATCCAGCCTCACGCTCTCCGCTTTCGACTACGAGGCCTCCGCTCGGACGACCATCGAAGCCACAGTCGAGACCCCCGGCACGATCCTCGTCCACGGCCGTCTTCTCTCCGACATCGCCAGCCGCCTCCCGAACGCTCCGATCGAGATCGCCGTCGAGGAAGACGGTGGGATCGCCGTCACCTGTGGTTCGGCTCGATTCACACTCGCCGCCATGCCGGTCGAGGAATATCCGTCCATCCCCGAGGTGAACGGATCCTCCGGCGTCGTTCCCGCTGAGGAATTCGGCACGGCGATCGCACAGGTCGGCTTCGCCGCGTCACGCGACGACGTCACCCCCGTCCTCACCGGTGTGCAGCTCGAAGTCTCCGGACACACCCTGAGCCTGGTCGCCACGGACCGCTATCGGGTATCGCTCCGCGATGTGCCGTGGGACGGCGAGTCCGTCGAGGCGACAGCGCTGGTGCCGGCACGCACCCTGCTCGAGGTCGGGAAGACCTTCGGTCACGCCGGCAACATCCAGGTGGCCTTCTCCGGCGCGGGCGATCGCGAGATCATCGCCTTCACCGCCGGCAACAAGACCGTGACCTCGCTGCTCATCAAGGGCAACTTTCCCCCGGTCCGACGCCTTTTCCCCGAGCAGACCGACCACTACGCGGTCGTCAACACGGCCGACCTCGTCGAAGCCGTCCGCCGTGTCTCGCTCGTCCTCGATCGTGCGGCGCCGCTGCGATTCACGTTCTCGAGCGACAACGTGACCATGGATGCCTCCGGTGGAGACCACGCGCGCGCATCCGAGTCGGTCGACGCGATCCTGTCCGGCGGCGACGAGGTCACGCTCGGCCTCAACCCCCAGTACCTGATCGAGGCTCTCGGAGCGGTCAAGAGCGAGTTCGTCCGTGTGACGTTCACGTCGAGCGACAACGCCAACAAGCTCAGCCCCGTGCTGATCACGAGCCAGACCTCGGTCGACCAGGCGGGCCTCGACTCCTTCAAGTACCTGCTGCAGCCGAACCTCCTCCTTCGCTGATCCCGCACCTCGCCCCGCATTCGTTGTCAGACCTCGAAGGTAGGCTGACTCCGTGATTGTGGAGCACCTGAGCCTGGTCGATTTCCGCAACTACGCGACCGCGGAACTCACTCTCCACCGGGGTCCGAACGTGCTCGTCGGACGAAACGGGCAGGGAAAGACGAACCTGGCGGAAGCGGTCGTATTCCTGGCCACCCTCGGTTCACATCGCGTGTCGTCCGATGCACCCATGGTGCGTGACGGGCAGGAGTTCGCGGTCATCCGGGCGCGGCTCTCGCACGGCGAGCGTCGAGTGCTCGCCGAAGTGCAGGTGAACAGGCAGGGGTCGAACAAGGCACGCATCAACGGCTCTCCGTCCAAGCCGAACGAGCTGCCTCGCTACGCGCACGTCGTCCTCTTCGCGCCGGAGGACCTGCAGATCGTCCGGGGCGACCCGTCCGCCCGCCGCCGGTTCAGCGACCAGCTCCTCATCCAGCGCACTCCACGGATGGCGGGCGTGCTCGCCGACTACGACCGTGTGCTCAAGCAGCGCAATGCCCTGCTGAAGTCGGCGCGTGCCCGCGGCATCCGGGGCGAAGGTCTGAGCACCCTCGATGTGTGGGACGACAAGCTGGTCTCCCTGGGGTCCGAGATCATCACGGCTCGACAGCGGTTGGCCGTCGATCTCCAACAACCCGTCGCCGATGCGTATGAAGCGATCGCCGGTGCAGATCATCGTCCGCAGCTGGAGTGGGCGCTCTCGGTCGGTGGCGGCGACCCCGAAGAGGATGAGGGCGGACCCGAAGAGGTCTCCCCCGCCGACAGGCTCAGCGATCCGAACCGCATCGCGGACCTCTTCCGGGCCTCTCTCGCGGCGAAGCGTTCCCACGAACTCGACCGCGGCCTCACGCTCACCGGACCGCATCGGGACGATCTCGTGCTCCGTGTCCGCGACCTTCCGGTGAAGGGGTACGCCTCGCACGGGGAGTCTTGGTCGGTCGCGCTCGCGCTCCGGCTGGCATCGGCGGAGCTGTTGCGCAGTGAATCCCCCGCCGGCGATCCGGTCCTGATCCTCGACGACGTGTTCGCCGAGCTCGATGCGGACCGGCGTCGACGACTCGCAGCCCTGACCGCAGGGTACGAACAGGTCGTGGTGACCGCGGCGGTGGAGGAAGATATCCCTGAGGTGCTGCACGCGCATGTGGTGCGCATCAGCGCCGGGACGATCAGTGATGAACGGGAGGCAGTCGATGACTGACGCCGCACCGACTCCCGCTGCCGATGTCCCCGAGACGGTAGGCACCTACCTGCGTCTGCGCGGTCTGCAGCCGAGCTCGAAGAGCTGGAAGCGCAAGCGTCGCATCACGACCGATGACGACAACGCACCGTTCACACCCGGGCGGGACCCCGGGACCCTCGGCGCGGTCCTGGACAAGCTGAGCCGCGACTCGGGGTGGCAGATCACTCTGGCCAGGGAAGACCTCGTCCGTCAGTGGGCGGATCTCGCGGGCGCCGACACGGCGAAGCACTCCGAACCCGTCTCCCTGGAGCGAGGATTGCTCACCGTGAAGTGCGACTCGACGGCGTGGGCGAAGAACCTGCAGTTCATGCGCGCGACGATTCTCACCGAGATCGGCCGCCGCTATCCGGAGGCCGGCGTGGAGAACCTGCGCTTCATCGGACCGGACGTCCCCTCGTGGAAATGGGGTCCCAGAGCCGTTCCAGGGCGGGGCCCGCGCGATACCTACGGGTAGGACACCACGCAAGGGGTCCGAAACGCTCAGAGGGCCACACACGGCCGTAGAGCGGTGTTTCCCCACGAAACTCCGCTAGAATGGCAGTTCGTGATATCGATGTGGAGAATGCCCTCTGATGACGCCTGAATCCCCCGCTGACGAGACGGAATCGAACATCGGGGGAACCCCCGAGGCCCAGGGCACCATTGCACCCAAGGCGAAGCAGCCTGGGGACTACGGCGCCGACTCGATCCAGATTCTCGAAGGCCTCGAAGCCGTCCGCAAGCGTCCCGGTATGTACATCGGTTCCACGGGACCGCGCGGTCTGCACCACCTCGTCTACGAAATCGTCGACAACTCGGTCGATGAGGCCCTCGCCGGATACGCCGACACGATCTTCGTGACGATGCTCGCCGACGGTGGCGTGCGTGTGGTCGACAACGGTCGAGGCATCCCGGTGGACCCGCACTCTTCCGACCCGAACAAGTCGACGGTCGAGGTCGTGCTCACGATCCTGCACGCCGGCGGAAAGTTCGGAGGGGGCGCCTACGCCGTCTCCGGTGGTCTGCACGGTGTCGGATCCTCGGTCGTGAACGCGCTCTCGACGCGGTTCGACGTCGAGGTCAAGCAGAAGGGCTTCGTCTGGCGGCACAGCTTCGCCGACGGCGGCATCCCGCAGCAGAAGCTCGAGAAGGGCGAGGCGACCGAGGAGACCGGAACCAGCATCACGTTCTGGCCGGATGCCTCGATCTTCACCGAGACGATCGAGTTCGACTACGACACGCTGCGCACACGATTCCAGCAGATGGCGTTCCTCAACAAGGGACTGCGCATCGAGCTGCGTGACGAGCGGGAGTCGTCTGCGTACGAGGTCGAGGAAGACGGCGCAACCGTCACCAAGCAGCCTGGCGACGTGTTCTACTACGAGCGCGGACTCGTCGACTACGTCGAGTACCTCAACAAGGTGCGTCACGCCGAAGTCGTGAACGACGAGATCATCGCCTTCGAATCGGAGGACACCGAGCGCAAGATCTCGCTCGAGGTCGCGATGCAGTGGACGACGTCCTACACCGAGAACGTCTTCACCTATGCGAACACGATCAACACCCACGAAGGTGGGACGCACGAGGAGGGCTTCCGGGCAGCTCTGACCACACTGGTCAACAAGTACGCCCGAGCGAACAACCTGCTCAAGGAGAAGGATGACAACCTCTCCGGTGACGACGTGCGTGAGGGACTGACCGCGGTCATCTCGATCAAGCTCGGCGAGCCGCAGTTCGAAGGTCAGACCAAGACCAAGCTCGGCAACACCGAGGCGAAGGCATTCGTGCAGAAGGTCGTCGGCGATCAGCTCGGCGACTGGCTCGAGCGCAACCCGAACCAGGCGAAGAACGTCGTCCGCAAGGCGATCGATGCCGCGACCGCTCGTCTCGCCGCTCGCAAGGCCCGCGAGACCGCTCGCCGCAAGAGCGTGTTCGAGTCTGCGGCCATGCCGGACAAGCTCAAGGACTGCACCAGCAAGGATCCCTCCATCAGCGAGATCTTCCTCGTCGAGGGTGACTCGGCCGGTGGTTCCGCGGTGCAGGGTCGCGACCCGCACACGCAGGCGATCCTGGCGCTCCGGGGGAAGATCCTCAACGTCGAGCGTGCACGTCTCGACAAGGCGCTGGGCAACAAGGAAGTCCAGGCGATGATCCAGGCCTTCGGCACGGGGATCGGCGAAGAGTTCGACATCGAGAAGGCCCGCTATCACAAGATCGTCCTGATGGCGGATGCCGATGTCGACGGCCAGCACATCACGACTCTGCTGCTCACCCTGCTGTTCCGCTACATGCGCGGACTCATCGAGGCCGGCTTCGTCTACCTCGCGATGCCGCCGCTGTACCGCCTGAAGTGGTCGAACTCCGCTCACGAGTACGTGTTCAGCGACGCCGAGCGCGACGCCCTGCTCGCGCACGGCCTCGAAAACGGCAAGCGGATCCCGAAGGATGCCGGCATCCAGCGCTACAAGGGTCTCGGAGAGATGAACCCCAAGGAGCTGTGGGAGACGACGATGGACCACACCACGCGCACCCTGCAGCAGATCACCATCGAGGATGCGGCCGCGGCCGACGAGATCTTCAGTGTGCTGATGGGCGAAGACGTCGAGTCCCGACGCAGCTTCATCCAGCGCAACGCCAAGGACGTCCGCTTCCTCGACATCTGATGCCCGCGGGCTCAGACCAGATGTGTGACAGAGAGATTGATTCATGACTGACGAAGAACGCACCGAACCGGAACACGATCACGGCAAGATCGACCAGGTCGACCTGCAGTCGGAGATGCAGCGCAGTTACCTCGACTACGCCATGGCCGTCATCGTGGGGCGCGCCCTCCCCGACGTGCGCGACGGACTCAAGCCGGTGCACCGCCGTGTGATCTACGGCATGTACGACGGAGGTTTCCGCCCGGACAAGTCGTTCTCGAAGTGCGCGCGTGTGGTCGGCGAGGTCATGGGCCAGTACCACCCGCACGGCGACTCGGCGATCTACGACGCCCTCGTGCGACTGGTTCAGCCGTGGTCCCTCCGCTATCCGCTCGCTCTCGGGCAGGGCAACTTCGGTTCCCCCGGGAACATGGGCGCCGCGGCTCCGCGATACACCGAGACGAAGATGGCTCCGCTCGCGCTCGAGATGGTGCGCGACATCGAAGAGGAGACCGTCGACTTCGCCGACAACTACGACGGCCAGACGCAGGAGCCGACGGTTCTCCCCGCCCGGTTCCCGAACCTCCTCGTCAACGGTTCCGTCGGTATCGCGGTCGGAATGGCCACCAACATCCCGCCGCACAACCTGCGCGAGGTGGCGGATGCGGCGCTCTGGGCGCTGGACAACCCCGGCATCCCCCGCGAGGAGCTGCTCGACGGTCTGATCCAGCGCGTTCCCGGCCCCGACTTCCCGACCGGCGCGCAGATCCTCGGGACGAAGGGCATCCACGAGGCGTATCGGACCGGTCGCGGTTCGATCACGATGCGCGCGGTCGTCAACGTCGAGGAGATCCAGGGTCGTACCTGCCTCGTCATCACCGAGCTGCCTTATCAGGTCAACCCCGACAACGTCGCGGTAAAGATCGGCGACCTGGCCCGTGACGGCAAGATCACCGGCATCGCCGACATCCGTGACGAGTCCTCGGACCGCACGGGTCAGCGTCTGGTCGTCGTGCTCAAGCGCGACGCCGTCGCGAAGGTCGTGCTCAACAACCTGTACAAGCACACGCAGTTGCAGGAGAACTTCGGCGCGAACATGCTCGCGATCGTGGACGGTGTGCCGCGCACGCTCGCGATCGACGGGTTCATCACGCACTGGATCTCCCACCAGATCGATGTCATCGTGCGGCGCACCGAGTTCCGGCTGCGCGAGGCCGAGAAGCGGATGCACATCCTGCGCGGATATCTGAAGGCGCTCGACGCGCTCGACGAGGTCATCGCGCTCATCCGACGGTCGCAGACCACGGCGGATGCGAACGAGGGTCTCCAGAAGCTCCTCGACATCGACGAGATCCAGGCCGATGCGATCCTGCAGATGCAGCTGCGTCGCCTCGCAGCTCTCGAGCGTCAGCGGATCATCGATCAGGCGAACGAGCTCGAGGCCCAGATCGCGGACTACAAGGCGATCCTCGCCGACGAGGGTCGTCAGCGTGTGATCATCCGCGAAGAGCTGACCGGCATCGTCGACCGCTTCGGTGACGAGCGTCGCACGCACATCCTGCACGGCTTCGACGGCGATGTGTCGATGGAAGACCTCATCGCCGAAGAAGAGATGGTGGTGACCGTCACGCGCGAGGGCTACATCAAGCGCACGCGCAGTGACAACTACCGCTCCCAGCACCGTGGCGGCAAGGGCGTCAAGGGTGCGCAGTTGCGGGCGAACGACATCGTCGAGCACTTCTTCGTGACGACCACGCACCACTGGCTGCTGTTCTTCACCGACAAGGGCCGGGTCTACCGCGCGAAGACCTACGAGGTGCCGGAGGCCGGACGCGACGCCAAGGGCATGCACGTCGCGAACCTCCTCGCACTGCAGCCCGACGAGAGCATCGCCCAGGTGCTCGACATCCGTGACTATGGGGTGGCGGACTACCTCGTGCTCGCCACACGGGAGGGCCTCGTCAAGAAGACCCGGCTCGACACGTACGACACCAACCGTCAGGGCGGCGTCATCGCGATCCGTCTGAACGACGAGGACGAGCTGGTCAGCGCGCTCCTCGTGAACGCGGAAGACGACATCCTCCTCATCAGCCGGCACGGGATGTCGGTGCGCTTCGAGGCCACCGATGAGGCGCTGCGTCCGATGGGTCGCGCGACGGCCGGTGTTCGGGGCATGAAGTTCAAGATCGACGACGACTCCCTGCTCTCGGCCTCCGTCGCCGCCCCGGGGAAGTTCGTCTTCGTCGTCACCGACGGCGGCTACGCGAAGCGCACCGCGATCGAGGAATACCGGGTCCAGGGACGCGGCGGGACAGGCATCAAGGTCGCCAAGTTGAACGACGATCGGGGCACTCTCGCGGGCGGTCTGATCGTCGCAGAGGACGACGAGGTCTTGGTGGTTCTGTCCAGCGGCAAGGTGGTACGCTCTGCCGTGGCCGAGGTCCCCGCCAAGGGTCGCGACACCATGGGAGTGGTGTTCGCCCGGACGACGGAGGCCGATCGCATCCTCGCCATCGCCCGTAACGGTGAGCGTGGCCTCGCCGAAGAAGAGGCCGAAGCGGAGGATGCCGAGATCCAGGCACCTGAGACGACAGAAACCCCCGAGGATACAGACGCATGAGTACAGTGGCCGACAAGCTGGCGAAGAAGTCGACACGCAAGACAGGCGGCAAGCAGGTCCGGCTTCGTCTGGTCTACGTCGACTTCTGGTCGGCGGTGAAGCTGTCGTTCCTCGGAGCCGTGGCCCTCGCGGTCGTCACGATGGTGTCGTTCTTCCTCATCTTCCTGGTGCTCCAGGCGACGAACGTCATGACGACGGCCGAGAGCTTCCTGGTCGGCATCACCGACAACGCTTTCGTGCTGTCCGAGGTCGTCGGACTGCCGCAGGTCATGGCCTTTGCAGCGGTCGTCGCCATCCTGAACCTCATCGTCTTCACGGTGCTCGGCGCCGTGGTCGCCGGCATCTACAACCTCGCCGTGAAGGTGACGGGCGGATTGCTCGTCGGGTTCATGTCGAACTGATCCCTCACACGGACATACGAAGGGCGGATGCTGCGGCATCCGCCCTTCGTCGTTCCATCGAGCGGTTGCTACACGACGCCGG
>WPCJ01264802.1_pt1 | contig 13728 bp, 4 predicted proteins | sample 5399831 | NCBI WGS metagenome assembly WPCJ01 (sample SAMN12869470, study PRJNA574797) | sludge metagenome | isolation source: wastewater treatment of pH10 | place: China:Beijing | collected 2019-05-20 | reverse complement strand
TGGGCCGGACGAACGGGCAGGAACAATGTCTGTTCCGCCGAAGGACCGCCATCCCTGGCCAGTTTCACCGTAATCGTCGCATCGCTCGGTGAAACGCCGATCAAGGGAACACTCAGCGTCTGCCGCTTGCCCTCGGCCAAGGTCAGCTTGGCCGGCACCGCCTCGCCGCCGATGGTGATGTCGCCGGTGGTCTCTATGGCAAGCGCATAGTCACCGGCCGGAGCATCCGTGTTGGCGAAATCGAGCCGCATGGTTGCGGCATCACCGGGTGCCAGAAAACGTGGCAGGCCGGCGGTGATGACGATGGGATCGCGCACGATCACGTCGCTTACCCCATGGCCGACGGCTTCCTTGGTCCAGGCCACGGCCATGACGCGCGCGGTGCCATTGAACTGCGGCAGGTCGAAATTGACCATTGCCTTGCCTTCGGCATCCAGTTTGACAATGCCGGAGAAGAAGGCGACCAGCTTTTCGGTCGGTGGGCTGCCTTGGCTCTGCAGGGCGTTGCCGTCGCCGCCGGTGCGCAGCTTGCCGGTTGTGCCGAGCGAGCCATCGATGAGGCGGCCGTAGAGGTCGCGCAGTTCCAGCCCCATCATGCGCTGGCCGAAGAACCAGTCCTCAGGGTCCGGCGCCTTGTAGTTGGTTAGGTTGAGGATGCCGACGTCGACGGCGGCCACCATGACGTAAGCGTCGCTGCCGGGTGCAACCCCGGTCACCGAAACAGGCACCGAAAGCGTCTGCCGTGGTTCCATCTTGGCGGGCGGCGCAAGCGCGACGCCGAGTTTCCTGGTGCCCGGATCGATCTTCAGCCATTTCACGCCGATGGCGCGGGCCGGCATGCGGCTCTGCTCGGCGTCACCCGGCCTGTAGAGGGTGGCCGTGACATAGGCGCCGGCACCCCAATCCTCGGTGACCGGGATGTCCACGGTGCCGCCATCCTTGGGAATGCTGACGTTGAAGGTCTTCAGCAGGCGGTCTGCGCCGATCGTCACCAGCAATTCGCCTGCATAATGTGGCGACACTTTCAGCCTGGCTGTGTCACCGACGGCATAGTCGTCTTTGTCGAGAGCGATCTCCAGTCCGTCCGGTGTCTCGGTCGAGGTGGCGCTGACGTACCAGCCGCCGTCGAACTCGTAGGACGAGGCGGGGCCGTCCGGGTCGGCTGTTTCGACCTCCAGCCGGTAACGTCCCCAATCGACAGGCAGCGAAACCGTCGCTTCGCCGTCGGCGGCGATATCGACCTTGCCGTTGGCAACCGCCTTGGTGAGGTTCACCGCTTCGTAGGCCCAGGAGCCGCCATTGCGGTACCATTGATAGTTGCGCTCGACCCTGACCAGCGACCATTGTGCGCCGGAAAGCGCCTTGCGGTTGCCATCGCGATCGACGGCGATCAAGCTGAACTTGGCAGTACCGCCCTGCGGCACCTCATCGTTTTCGAAATCGGCTCGGATACCGATCAGGTCGCCTTGCGGGCGCACTGCGAGATTGAGCGAACGCTCGACGGCGCGGCCGCCGGTTTCGCGCATCCGCACCGTGACCTTGGCGTTCACCAGTTTGGTGGTGGCCGGCAACTGGTCGATCGTGACCGGGAAGGTTGCCTTGCCATCGTCGCCCACCACAGGCAGGTCGGCCAAAGGTGTCACCGTCGGCTGCGCCGCCTGCTCGTCGGCGAGACCGAAGGCAAAGCCCTTGAAACGGTCCCAGTCGCGCGTCACCGACAGCGTCGTCTCGCCTTCGAGCGCCAGGCCGGCAGCCGGCGCGCCATAGAGGAAGCGGCCATCGACGGTGACGTTGGCCGTCTCGGCCTGGGCGATCTCTGTCTTGTCAGCGCTGAGGTCGAACTCAATGCGGTCCGGCACGAAGTCCTCGACCAGGAACATGTGCGTCGCCACGGCAGCCTGCTTGGGATCGGTATGGATCGATACCGTCCAGGTGCCGCGCATGGCGTTGGATTCCAGCGCCAGATCGACGGCATGGCCGCCTGCCGAAGCGCCGTCGCTGACGATACGGCGAGCCTCGACACCGTCCGGACGCGTGAAGATAAAGGTCAACGGCAGGTTCTCGACCGCCTTCGAGGCGTCGTCACGGGCGAGCGCCTGCACGTGCACGTCCTCGCCGACCCGGTAGATGCCGCGTTCGGTCCAGGCATAGACGTCGAGCGCACCGGGTGCGGCGCGGCCGGCAACACCACGATCGGAAAGATCGAAACCCGCCTTGGCCATGTCGAGGAAGACGAAGTCCTGGTCACCCTGCTTGGCCATCAGTACGGCCGGCACCATGCCGCCTTCGCCACGGGTCAGGCCCGGATTGAAGACGGCGCGGCCTTCGCCGTCCGTGGTGGCGGTGCCGAGGATCTCGTTGTTGCGAGCAAGCAAGGTCAGTTCGGCGCCCTGGATCGGCTTGGCGCTGCCCAGCGAACGGGCGAAGACGTTGAGGCCGTCCTGGCCGGTATAGGTCGAAAGGCCGATGTCGGAGACGACGAACCATTGCGTGGCGCGCGAATTGTATTCGTCGCTCTTGTCGTCCACGGGTTGCGCGGTGAGGATGTAGACGCCGGGCTTGCGCTGCGGCAGAGCCTCATCGACCGGGAAGGACGTGGTCACTTCTTTGTTGAGGTCGCCGGCGATCTCCATGCGGCCTTCCCAGATTGGCTGCCCCATCTGGTCCTTGATGTTCGAGAGATCATAGCCGTCGAGCTGGCGCAGGAACTGATAGCCTGAGAGAAGCTGCGCCAGCGAGCGGTCGCCGATGCGGAAGAGCTTCATGTCGGCGGCATTCATGTTGACGGTGACGACCGGAATACCGCGGCGCACACCCGACGGCAGCACGAAGCTGTCGCCGGTGAAGCGGGCGGACGGCGAACGATCCTGCACATAGATCGACAGCGTGACGGGGGCGGCGGTCACTTCGCCGATGGCGGCTGGGATGCCGGCACGGAAGACGACATCATAATGCTGGCCGTGTTCCAGGCCTTCGACGCAGATCTGCTTGTCCTTGGCCTCGACTGCCTTGGGAGCCGCGCCGCCGACGGTGACGAACTGCGCATAGTCAACGCCGGTCTTGACCAACTCCTCGGAGAACTGCGCGCAGATGCGCGGGCTGGAGGTATCGGCATCGACAGTGTGTTCGACGACCCGGAAACCCTTGCGCGCCTTGAGGTCTTCATATTCGGAGCGGACGGCCGCCGAATTCTCGAGCGCGAGACTCGCCTCGTAAGCCTGCAACGCCGGACGATACTGATCGCGGCGGTCGAGGCCGGCAGCGAGCAGCGCCAGGGTCTCAGCCCGGGCGGCTGCGGTGCGGGACAGCTTGTAGCCCAGATAGGCTGCAGAGGTGGCATTGGATTGCAGTGTCGACTGGTTGTCACTGGAGGCTGCAAGCGTGCCCAGGATCTCGCGCGCCAGCTTTGGCCAGAGTGCCGCTTCGTCCGGCATGACGGAAGCTGCAGCCTCATATTTCTGCATCGCTGTGCGATGGTCGCCTGACAGCGCTGCCTGTTCGGCTTCCTGTTCAAGGGTCGTCAGGCCATCGCTGGGCTTGGTGTAACCGGGGCCGGTCAAGAAATTGCGGTACTGCTGCGCCTGATCGGCCATCCAGGCCGGAAAATAGGCGAGTTCGGCCGGTGCGCCGATATCAGGGGCGCTGTCGATGGTGACGACCTTGCCGCCAACCGCGCCGACAAACGGTTTCATCGTATTGAAGTCGGATTTGAGGAAGCACCATTTCGCCTTGGTGTTGTAGGTGAAGGCGCGACAAGCCGAATCGCCGAGGCAGGTCGTCTTGCATTGATCGAGTGTGACGTTCTGCTCCGAACGCAGGTCGAAACCGAAATAATCGGCGTTGTCCGTCGTTACAATTCGCTTGGTTTCGGCGCCTTGTGCAGCGCCGAACGAAGCTAGCAGGAAAAAGAACAGAACCGGCAGGAACCGAGCCGCGCGCGATGCCATCACACCCTCCTGGCACTTGATCGTCCAGGGCATGTTCCGTCTTCCACCTGGGTTGTCAACGTGCCAAATGGCGGTGAAACGACGGGACGATGCACAAAAGGATACGCGAAAGTTATCTGTATCGTCTGGCTAATTTAGCCAAAGCAGAGATCACGCGATTTTGCGAAGGCACAAAAGGTGTGTATTCAAAATTCGTTGCAATTCGGACATTTGCAATGCAGCGGCAATGTTGGTTTACGAGGACTTCACACGTTCATTCCAAGTTTACCTGTAGGGAGCATTGGGAGGTAGGGTCCGCGTATTGAGGGACAAGGCGAGTTGATGCCTGTAAAGGAGATGCGCCGTTGGCAAGCAAGCACGTCCTGGCGTGCGCTTTCGCGCGCCCTGCTTTTGTCCATGCTCAGTTTCTCTGCCGTCATCGCTGAAAGCCACCGCGCAACAGCCTTCGAACTGTTCGGAATCAGGCTCTGGGGCTCTGACGAAAAGGCCGACGAGGCGATCACCGATCCGTTGAGCTATACCGTGACCATCGAAGTGCCGGATGCCGACGACGACCTGAAGGAAAAACTGGAGAACGTCTCCAGCCTGAAGAATGACGAGGAGCGCCCGGTTTCGGGTTCGCTCGGCCTGATGACGAAGGCGCGTGGCGACCGCGAGCAGCTTGTCGCCGCACTTTATGAAGATGCCCGTTATGAAGGCGTCGTCGACATTGCCATTGCCGGCAAATCGCTTGACGATCTGCCGCCGGACGCCGAGTTCAAGGGCCAACAACCCGTTCCGGTGACCATCACCGTAAGGCCCGGCCAGAAGTTCACGCTCGGCGACATCCGTTTGAAAGGCGATGCCGCTGGCATGGCGAGCGCGGATTTTGGCCTGATCTCGGGGGGCGACGCCGGTTCCGGCGCGGTGCTCAAGGCCGAGGCGAGGCTCGTCAAGGCGCTGAAGGACGAGGGCAGGCCGCTCGCCAAGGTCACCGACCGTGAGGTGGTGGCCGACCATGACAATGGACGGCTGGACGTGACGCTGACCGTCGAGGCCGGTCCGGTCGCGGGCATCGGTCAGACCACCGTCGAAGGAACCGAGGCGGTGGACCGCGAGTTCACCGAGTACATGACAGGCTTGAAGCGCGGCGAGCGCTATTCGCCAAAGCAGATCGAGGATGCCCGTGATCGCCTGCTGGGACTGGAAGTCTTCAACAGCGTCTCGCTGAAGGAAGGCGACAAGCTCGATGCGGACGGCAACATTCCGATCGGCGTCGAGGTCAGCGAGCGCAAGCCGCGCTATTTCGGCGTCGGCGGCACCTTCTCCAACACGGAAGGGCTTGGCCTGGAAGGTTATTGGGGCCATCGCAACCTGTTCGGCCGCGCCGAGAAGCTGCGCATTGAAGGCAAGATCAGCGGCATCGGCGCCAATGCGTTGGGCGAGCTCAACTACAATGCCGGCATCATGTTCGAGAAACCTGGCGTGGTCGGGCCGGCGTCGAAGTTTTTCGCGAACCTGAAGACGGTCTACGAACATCCCGATGCCTATGACCGCTTCTCGACCAAGGGCGGCATGGGACTGTCCTATGAGCTCGACAAACGGCAGACTGTCTCTGCCGAGGTCTCGCTCGATTATTCGAAGATCACCGACAGTTTCGGCAAGCACGACTACCTGATCGCCAGCGTGCCGCTGCAATATGTCTTCGACAATCGCGACAACAAGCTGAACCCGAAGAGCGGGTTCAGGCTGCTCGCTTATGCCGAGCCGAGCTACGACCTCTTGAACGGGGCTACCTTCGTGAAGCTGCGCGGCGAGGGCAGTGCCTATCAGGCAATCGACACCGGGGGGCGCTTCGTGCTTGCTGGCCGCGTCGCCCTCGGCTCGATCGTCGGCGCAGGCCTGCAGGATGTTCCTGCCGATCGGCGTTTCTATGCAGGTGGCGGCGGCTCGGTGCGCGGCTATGCCTACCAGGGTATCGGCCCGAAGGACATCAACGGCAAGCCGACTGGCGGCCTGTCCTACTTCGAGACCTCGGCCGAAATGCGCATCGGCATCACCGATACGATCGGCATCGTGCCCTTCATCGATGCCGGTACGGTTTCTACCCAGCAGTTCCCCGATTTCTCGAACGTGAAGGTCGGCGCCGGTGTCGGTCTCCGTTACATTACGCCGTTCGGACCGCTGCGCATCGATGGCGCCGTGCCGCTGAATCGCGAGCCCGGGGATCCGCGCTTCGGCATCTATGCCGGCATTGGCCAGGCGTTCTGACGGTATGGCGAAGTTGTTCAAACGGGCATTGCGGATCTTCTTCTATGTCGTGGCGGTAGTCGTTGCGGCAGCACTGGGGGCACTGATCGTCTTCACCACGACCGAGCGCGGTCGGGACAATCTTGCCGGCCTGATCTCCTCGATGGCTTCGACGCCGGGAAGCAAGGTGACGGTTGCCGGCATAGACGGCATCTGGTCGGGCGCGCTGAGGGTCGATCATGTCGTGCTGGAAGACAGCAAGGGTCCCTGGCTGGTGCTGCGTCAGGTTGCGGTGGACTGGTCGCCATTTGCGTTGCTGACAAAGACATTCAGCGCAGACCGTGTTGCGGTCGGGCGCATCGAGGCGGCGCGGTTGCCGGTATCGGAGGGTGAGCCGAAGCGCGATACCGAAGGTGGCTTCAGCCTGCCGGTGTCGCTCGATATCAAGGCGATCGACCTGCCCAACATCGCGCTCGGTGAAGCCCTGGCCGGTGCAGGCATTGCGGAGCTGGCGGCCAAAGGATCCGTAAAGGCCGATGCATCGCCGCTTGCGGTGGCGGCCAAGCTCAACGTGGCACGCAATGACGGCAAGCAGGGCACTGTCGATGCGACCGTCGATTTCGCGCCGGCCGACAACAAACTCGACCTCGACGTGAAGGCGTCGGAGCCCGCAGGCGGTATCCTCGCCAATCTTCTGCAACTGCCAGGAGATCCATCGGTTGATATCACCCTGGCTGGAAAAGGTTCGCTGGCTGACTGGAACGGCACCGGTAGCTTCAGCGTCGACGGCCAGGTGGTCACGCAACTGACTGGCCGCAACCAGCAGACCGAAAAGGGCAATCGCATCGAGGCGAAGGGTGACGGCGACTTCGCGCGCTTCCTGCCGGACCGGTTCAAGCCGCTGCTCGCTGGCAGGACGGATTTTGCGTTCACCGGAACGGCGACCAAGACCGGCGGCGTGGAAATCGAACAGGCGCAGATCAGCAGCGATGCCGTGCGCGGCACCGCTGCCGGTCATGTCGACCCCAAGGGCGCGACAGACTTTTCGTTGCAGTTCAATTCGGTCGGCCCGACCTTGCCGCTGGCGCTCGGCAGCAAGGAAAGCCCGATCGACATCGAGATGAAGTCGGCAACTCTGCGCGCCTTCGGCGAGGGCAGCGCGCCGGCGCTCGACATCGGCGCGTCGCTGGCCAAGGTAACGACGACCGTTACCAAGTTCGAGAACATCGACCTGACCATCCACTCCGACAATTTCGACGTTGCCAACCGCGTCGGACCGATGACCGGTTCGCTGACCGTCGACAGGATCGGGTTTGACAATCCGACCATCGCCCCGCTGATCGCAGGCAAGATTAAGGCCGATGTTGCCGGCAGCCTCGCCAAGGAAACCATCAATGTCGACAAGGGCTCGATCCGGTCTGACACGCTGATCGGCGATTTCAACGGCAAGATGGCGCTGGCCGACGGTTCGATCGAACTGAACGTCAAGGCGGATGCCGCTTCCTCGGCGTTGCCCGCTGCTGCGCGCCCGGCGCTTGGCGAACGGGCCGTGCTTTCGGCGGCAATCCGGCGCGATTCCAAAGGCACTGTGACGGCGGACTCCATCACGCTCGATTCCGGTGCTGTTTCGGCCAGCGGCAGCGCCAGCCTGCACGAAGGCCAGATCGTTGCCGAGCTCAAGGGCGCGTTGGCGGATCTCTCGCTGCTGTCCAAGGAAGCGAAGGGCGCCATCGGTCTTTCTGTCACCGCAAAGGGCGTCATGGTCGCGCCGGACGTTTCGGTGTCGCTGAGCGGCGACAAGCTTGAGGTCGCAGGACGCGAGATCAGCGGATTGAGCCTGTCGGCAGCCGGCAGGGCCGACGTCGCCAATCCGGCCGCCGACGTTACGCTGTCGGCTACAATTGCCGGACAACCGTTGCAGGGCAAGGCGGTGCTGAAGACGGAGAACGGCCAGCGCCGCATCGATGGTTTGAAGCTGGCACTCGGCAACAACGGCGTCGCCGGTGATCTGGTTCTCGACGAAGCTTTCCTCCCGGAAGGAACCGTGACGATCGATTTGCCCGATATCGGACCGCTGGCGGCTCTGGCCCTGGAAAAGGCTGAAGGTGATGTGCGCGGTACCGTCCGTTTCGCCAAGCGCGACGGCGTGCCTGAAGTGGCTCTGCAGGCCAAGGCCGGACTCAAGCGCGGTGATCTGATCGCCAGGAATGTCGCCATCGATGCGCTGGTGTCTAACTACGCTGCCGCCCCTGCGGTTTCCGGCACGGTGCGGGCCGATGCGGTTACCTCCGGCACGACAACAATTACCGGCATCGCAGTTGATCTGAAGCGCGATGGCGACTGGACCGGCTTTTCCGGTGGCGCAACGATCAAGGACATTCCTGCCAGGGCGGTCGGCCGCGTGAAGTCGACCGGCGGTGTGACCACGCTGGAACTCGCCTCCGGCCAAGCCGTGATCCGTGGCCTGAAGGCGGTTATTCCGGAGCTGTCGACGGTGACGGTCGCCAACGGCACGACGACGATCCAGAAGCTGGTGGTCGGTGTCGACAGCGGCCGCGCGACGATCACGGGCACGGCAGGCAAGGCTCTCGACATCGATGTGGCCCTGACCAATCTGCCGGTCGCTGCTGCCAATACCTTTTCGCCAGGACTTGGTGCTGCCGGCACGGTGTCGGGTACCGCCAAAGTTACGGGCGCGGCCTCCGCCCCTTCGGTCACCTACAATATCAAGGCCAGCGGGCTTGGCGTTGCGGCGACGCGAGATGCCGGCATCGGCGCCATCAACCTCTCGTCCGGCGGTACCTTCGTGTCCAACAAGCTCATCTTCAATGCCGATATCGGCGGCGCAGCCGGGCTGGCGCTGAAGGGCGGCGGCTCGGTTACCACTGCCGGTACACCAAACCTGTCGGTCGATATCGCCGGCAACGTGCCGTTCGAGCTTCTGGCGCGCAAGCTGGCCGAGCAGGGGCTTTCGCTGACCGGCGGCGCCAATGTCGCGGTCCAGGTGCGTGGTCCGGCCAGCAAGCCAGTAATCTCCGGTTCCGTGCGTTCGTCGGGCGCGCGGGTCCTGGACGCAAACTCCGGGCTCGCGGTCAAGGACATCACGCTTGATATCGGCATGGCCAATGGCATCGCCACCATCAACCGGCTGACGGGTACGTTGTCGACGCGTGGCACGCTTTCAGTCGGCGGCACTGTCGGTATCGATGCCGACAGAGGGTTCCCGGCTGATCTGTCGATCAAGCTGGTCGACGGTCGCTACACCGACGGCCGCATCGTAACGGCAAACCTTGGCGGGGATCTCACCATCAAGGGGCCGTTGGCGACGGCACCGGCCGTCTCGGGTACGATCAATCTCGGCAAGGTCGTCGTCACCGTGCCGGAACGCCTGCCGACATCGCTGTCGACCTTGAACATCAAACGCAAGGATGCGCCTGCCGCCGTGAAGGCGCAGGACAAGGCGCTGCGTCCTTCAGGTGCCAGCAGCAGCGGTGGCAGCGGGGGTGGTGGGTTGACGCTCGACGTCACGGTCAATGCCCCCAACCAGATCTTCGTCATGGGACGCGGGCTCGACGCCGAGCTTGGTGGCAATCTGCGTCTGACCGGTCCGGCTTCCGCGCCGCAGGCTGTCGGCAAATTCACGCTGCAGCGCGGACGGCTTTCCATCCTCGGCAAGCGCCTGACCTTCACGGAAGGCACGCTGACCTTCTCCGGTTCGCTGGTGCCGTATCTCAACATGGTCGCGGAATCCACCGCCGGCGACGCGACGGTGAACATCACCGTTTCCGGCGAGGCGACCAATCCGAAATTCACGTTCTCTTCGGTGCCTGCGTTGCCTGAGGACGAGGTTCTGGCGCGCCTGATCTTCGGCCGGTCGATGTCCAATCTGTCGCCGCTGCAGATCGCCCAGCTCGCAGAGGCGGCGGCGCAGCTCAGCGGTGTCGGCGGTTCGACGTCGCTGCTGGAAAAGCTGCGCGGCAAGCTTGGTGTCGACGATCTCGACATCACCACCGACGACCAGGGTGGAACGGCGGTATCGGCCGGCAAATATCTCAACGATCGCACCTATCTGAACATCCAGAAGGGCGAGAAGCCCGGCTCCGGCAGGGCGCGCATCGACTTCAACGTCGGCAAGGGGGTCAAACTGCGTGGCGAGGCCTCGGACGACGGCGAGGCCAAGGGCGGTATTTTCTACGAGAAAGAATACTAGCTTCGCGGTTCCCGGTGTCGCCGGGTGGACTGACAGTGCGCCAGAACTGGCGCTGCCGCAGCAGTGTTGATTGTATCATGACAGAAATGCACGCGGTTTACGCAGAACCGGTGGGCGTCTGTTTTTTGCCCTCGATAGCAAATTTCCGCCAAGATTGTCGCTATCGCGCCAACTGCTCCCATTTCAAAGTTGCACTCTTGCCGTGAGTTCTCACGCTGGCCGTTCTTTGACAACGGCGGTCAGGTGCGGAATGTTAAAAGGCGAAAAGCCAATAATGGGAGCTAGTCATGACAACTTATGAAAGCAATGGCGATCGCGTTCCGGATCATATCCTGGCGATGGCCGAACAGGCCAAGTCAGGTGGCATCGATCGTCGCGAGTTCCTGGCGATGGCCAGCATTTTTGGCGCTTCGACGGCGATGGCCTATGGCCTGCTTGGTATCGCCGTGCCGACGCCCGCCCAGGCTCAGGAAACGCCCAAGAAAGGTGGTGTCCTGAAGGTGGCGATGAACGTCAAGGATCCCAAGGATCCGCGTACCGCCGACTGGTCGGAAATCTCCAATGCCGAGCGCCAGGCGCTCGAGCCGCTGGTGAAGTACACCAAGCAATACACCTTTGAGCCGTATCTCCTCGAGAAGTGGGAGATCAACGACGATGCCACGGAGTATACTCTGCATGTGCGTCCGGGCGTCGAATGGAACAATGGCGACAAGTTCACCGCCGATGACGTGATCTACAATCTGACCCGCTGGGCCGACAAGGCCGCGGAAGGCAACTCGATGCCTGGTCGTCTCGGCAGCCTGGTCGACGAGAAGACCAAGAAGCTGCGCGAAGGTTCGGTCGAAAAAGTCGACGACATGACGGTCAAGCTGAAGCTGACCAGCCCGGATATCGCCATCATCGCCAACATGACCGACTATCCTGCACTCGTCGTTCACAAGACGTTCGACGAGAAGGGTGCCAACTTCAAGAACTGCCCGATCGGCACCGGCCCGTTCGAACTCGTTTCCTACGATGTCGGCCAGAAGGTGGTGTACAAGCGCCGCGAGACCGGCAAGTGGTGGGGTGGTGAGGCACTGCTCGATGGCGTCGAGTTCATCGACTACGGCACTGACCCGGCGGCTACTGTTGCCGCGTTCGAGTCCGGTGAGGTGCACACCAACCATGAAACGACCGCAGACTATATCAAGATCATCGCCGATGTCGGCGCGCCGGCTTCGGAAGTGGTGACGGCGGCGACCGTGTGTTCCCGCTTCAACGTCAAGGCCAAGCCCTATGACAACCAGACGGTGCGCCAGGCGATGTGCCTTGCGGTCGATAATGCGACCGTGCTGCAGCTCGGCTACGGCAACGCCGGCACGCCCGGCGAGAACCACCATGTTGCGCCGATCCATCCGGAATATGTGGAACTGCCCAAGGTCAAGCGCGACCCCGCCAAGGCCAAGCAGATGCTGCAGGAAGCCGGCGCGCTCGATTTCGAGCACGAGCTGATCAGCAACGACGAGGACTATCACAAGAACACCACCGACGCGATTGCAGCGCAGTTGCGCGAGGCTGGTATCAAGGTGAAGCGCACGGTCCTGCCGAGCTCGACCTTCTGGAACGACTGGACGAAGTACCCGTTCTCGGAGACCAACTGGAACATGCGTCCGCTGGGCATCCAGGTCATCGCCATCGCCTATCGCACCGGCGAAGCCTGGAACGAAACGGCCTACGCCAATCCGGATTTCGACAAGAAGGTGAACGAAGCGCTTGGGATCGCCGATGCCGAGAAGCGCAAGGCCGTGATGAAGGATATCGAGCAGACGCTGCAGGATTCCGGAATCATTATCCAGCCTTACTGGCGCAAGCTCTACATCAACATCAAGCCCGAGGTGAAGAACCACTCGATGCACCCGACCTACGAGCATGACTTCGGCAAGGTCTGGCTCGAGCAGGCTTGATTGATCGTTCGGCGGGTACGGAAGACGCATGTCTTCCGTACCCGGTGGCATCGCCGTCGCGACGCCCCTTGTCGCGGCGGCCCTAAATCCAAAAAGATTTTTGACACAGGGTTGATCGCTTCTGACCCCAACCCGGCCGGCAGGGGGACGCAATGCTCTCATTCATAGCCAGACGTATCGGCACCATTCTCTTGACCATGCTGTGCCTGACGCTGGTCGTTTTCTTTCTGGTGAATCTCGAGCCCAACCTGAAGAAGCTGGCGATCAGCCAGACCGAGATGCGGGCTCCAGCCGAACAGCTGGAAAGCTGGTTGGTCAAGAATGGCTACCGGCAGAACTTCTTCGTCCGCTACGGCCAATGGCTGGGCGTCCTGAAGAAGGAGGCTATCGTCGATCCGGCGACCGGCAAGGCGTCCGCGCGTTTTTCCTTCTGCAACGAACCGGTCGAACCAGCCTATTCGGGTGTGTTGCAGGGTAATTTCGGTTGCTCGACCAAATTCAAGACCACGGTCGCCGCCAAGCTTTTTCCGGCATTGCGTGCGACGGGCATCCTGATGTTCTGGGTGCTTGTGGTGATGGTGCCGGTCTCGTTGCTCGTCGGCATTCTTGCGGGCATGCGCGAAGGGTCACGCACGGATCGAATATTGTCGGTCGCCTCGATCATTACGACGGCGACGCCCGAATATGTTTCTGGTGTCTTCTTCACCGTGATTTTTGCCTCTTGGCTCGGTTGGCTGAACGGCTCCGCGGCATCGGCCGCGCAAGGCATCACTTTCTACAATTTCACGCTGCCGGTGATAACGCTGGCGATCTACGGCATCGGTTACATCGCACGCATGACACGGGCCTCGATGGTCGAGGTGATGACGCAGCAATACATCCGCACGGCGCGGCTGAAGGGCCTGTCCTTCTCCAAGGTGGTCGTCAGGCACGCGCTGCGCAACGCGCTGATCGCGCCTTTCACGGTCATCATGCTGCAGTTCCCGTGGCTTTTGACTGGTGTCGTCATTGTCGAGACGATGTTTCGCTACCAGGGCTTCGGCTACACGCTGGTGGAAGCCGCCGGCAACAATGACATCGACCTCCTGCTTGGCTGTTCCCTGGTCTCGGTGTTCATCGTGCTGATCACCCAGCTGATCTCGGATGTCGGCTATGCGTACCTCAACCCGCGCATCCGTGTGCAGTAGGGAGGGCAAGCGATGCAGATCGAATTTATCGGTGCCTTCAACATCATCGTCGGCGTTCTGACGCGCTTCTGGCCGGTATGGCTCGCGCTGGCCATCGTTCTGGGCGTCAGCTTCACCTACAAGAAACGGCTCGGCCTCTACGGCCAGCTCTTCGACAGCAGCGTCGGCATAGCTGGCGTCGTCATCTGCCTGTTCTGGCTCTTCACGGCGAT
>WPCJ01144234.1_pt1 | contig 13729 bp, 8 predicted proteins | sample 5399831 | NCBI WGS metagenome assembly WPCJ01 (sample SAMN12869470, study PRJNA574797) | sludge metagenome | isolation source: wastewater treatment of pH10 | place: China:Beijing | collected 2019-05-20 | reverse complement strand
GCCGATGGCAAGGGCGAGGACGAACCGATCGCCGACAACGCGACGGCAGACGGCCGCGCCAGGAACCGCCGCATCGATGTGATGATCCACAAGAGAGGGATCCAATGAGCGGATGCACCGGAGAACGGAGCTGATGCGCTGGATGCTGCGGATATTCAGTGTTCTCGCGCTCGCCGGCTTCTCGGCGGCCATCTGGTATGCCGGGCCGCTGGTCCGCTTCGCCGACAGCCGCCCGCTCGGCTCCGTGTGGCTGAGGGCAATGATCATCGGAGTGACCATTGCTCTCTTGGCGCTGTTTTACGGCATCCATTTCTGGGCAAGGCGCAGGGCGCAAAAAGCACTCGAAAAAGCCATCACGCGCGACGACGAACAGAACAACGATGCACTGGTGCTCGAAGCGGGCATGCGTGAAGCCATCGCAACGTTGAAACGGACGACCGGCAAGCGCAATTTCCTCTATGATATCCCATGGTACATCGTCATCGGTCCGCCCGGCGCGGGCAAGACGACGGCGCTGGTCAATTCGGGACTGAAATTTCCGCTGGCGGGCTCAGGAAATGCGCAGCCCGTCACCGGTGTGGGTGGTACGCGATCCTGTGACTGGTGGTTCACCGACGAAGCGGTCCTGATAGACACGGCCGGTCGCTACACGACATTCGAATCCGACGCCGCGCGCGACAAGGCGAGCTGGCTCGGATTCCTCGGATTGCTGAAGACATACCGTACCAGGCAACCGATCAACGGCGTGATCCTCGCCATCAGCCTCGCCGACCTCATCAGCCTCGACGACCGGCAACTCGACACGCATGTCACCGAAATAAAGGGCCGCCTGCGCGAGCTGCACGAAACACTGAAAATCCAGTTTCCGGTCTATCTTCTTTTCACCAAGGCCGACCTGGTCTCTGGTTTCATGGACTATTTCGCCGACTTCGACGAACAGCGCAGGCGCAAGGTGTGGGGCGCGACGTTCCAGACTGCCGATCGCACAAGAAACATGGCCGTTGAGGCACCTGCTGAATTCGACGCGCTGGCCGAGCGTCTGGCGGAAGAGGTCGTCGACCGGCTTCAGGAAGAGACCGATCCGGTTGCGCGGATCGCCATTTTCGGCTTCCCGGCTCAATTCGGTGCGCTCAGAAACCGGATAACCCATTTCATTGGCAGTCTGTTCGATGCCTCCCGACCGCAGGCAGATGTCTGCCTGCGCGGGTTCTATTTCTCGTCCGGCACTCAGGAAGGAACTCCCTTCGACCAGCTTTTGGGCGCGATCGGGCGCAGCTTCGGCAGCAGATCACAAGCCTATCTTTCGGGCACTGGAAAGAGCTTCTTCCTGCATGATCTGCTGACCAATGTGGTCTTCCCGGAATCGGGCTGGGTCTCCTTCGACAGGGTCGCCGAACGGCGCAGCAGGCTGATCCGGTTTGGCGGGCTGGCAGCGATCGCGCTGGTGGCCTTTGCAGCCCTTGGCGTTCTGGGCCTCAGCTTCTTTGCCAACAGCTCGCTGATCGCTTCCACGAGACAGGCGATCGCGCAGTATCAGGACAGCGCGGGCTCGCTGCTCAAGAGCACGACCGTGACCGATGTCGACCTGGAAAACGTCATCGGGCCGCTCGACCAGTTGCGTAACCTGCCAGCTGGTTTCGAAAGTGGCAGCCAGGGCAAGCCGATTGAGGAAACCTTTGGGCTCAGCCAGCGGGAGCGGCTGTCGTCAGCCTCTACGACAGCTTATCGGCAGGCGCTTGAACGAACCTTCAGATCCCGTCTTCTGGTTCAGGCGGAGCGAACCATCCAGTCAAGGATGGCCGATCCGGTGGCACTGTACCAGCTGTTGAAGATCTACCTGATGCTGGGGGGCCAGGCACCGAAAGTCGATGACGATCTGATCGTTTCGTGGATGAAGCAGGATTGGGAGGAAAACCGCTATCCCGGCGAGAACAACCGCGAGGGCCGGGCGCAGATCGAGAAACATCTGCGCGCCATGCTTGAGTTGGATGACGCGTACGATCCGGTCTTCGAACTCAACCAGCCCTTGATCGAAGCCGCACAGCGTTCGCTCGGGCGCATGAGTCTGGCCGAACGCGCGTCGGCGCTGATCGGCTCGGCGGTCTACGCAGCAAGGCTGAGGGATTTCTCCATCGCAGCCAGCGCCGGCCCGGAGGCCAGGCTGCTGTTCGAGCGCATGGATGGAAGCGACCTCGCCGATCTTCATGTTCCCGGTCTTTATACCCACGCCGGGTTCAACCGCTTCTTCCTGCCACAGCTTGCGCGCATCGCGCAGATGCTCGTCGACGAGCAATGGGTACTCGGCGGGGGTGGCGAACAGGGTGGCATCGACCAGGACCTGCCAAAGCTCGGCCCCGAGCTTGTCGACCGCTATGGCAAGGAATTCGCCGCCGCCTGGAAAGGCGCGCTCGACCAGCTGAAATTCAAGGCGATGCTGAAAGACAAGCCGCACTACATCGCGCTTTCCGCCGTCGCTTCGCCAGGCTCGCCACTGGACCAGTTGTTTACGGCAATCGCCGACGAGACCGCTCTGACCAGAGGCAGCACTACCTCCGGGGACGAGACCAGCAGTGGTCAGGAGGATCTCGCGAGCGTGGCCAAGGGCCTTTCCCGCATCGGCTTGCAGGTCACCGGAGGCAAATCGCAAAGTCGCGCCGGCGTAAACTCGGCACTGGCACAAAATGCCGGCGCAACCGTGGAGGCACAGTTCCGCTCTTTCCAGACACTGATCAGCGGTGCTGCCGGCCGCCGGCCTCTCGACGCACTGACCCAGAACTTTCGCGATATTTTCCAGAGCCTGAAGCTCTCGGCCGATGCTCCATCACAGACTGAACGCGTCAACGCAAACCTGCAGCTACAGATCTCGACGCTGCGTGCCAACGTCTCGCGCCTGCCCAAGCCGCTCGCGCGCATGGTGACCGCGGCGGCTGACGAGTTCGAAGGCAATGTCGCCGAGACCTCTATGACCAACCTCAACCAGAACCTCGACCAATCCGTCACGCGCGCCTGCGAGGCAGCAGTCAATGGTCACTATCCCTTCGCACGCGACGGCGCGGATGAGATCTCGATGGCGGATTTCGCCAGACTGTTTGCACCCGGCGGCGTGATGGACCGCTTCTTCGCGCAGAACCTTGCCCCGCTGATCGACATGACCGGCCAGGAATGGACGTGGAAGCAGGATATCCGTTCCAGCCGCGGCCTGGCGAAATCGACCTTGAAGGCCTTCCAGTCCGCAGCAGAGATCCGCAGCGCCTTCTTTCCCTCCGGAGGTTCGACGCCGTCGGTGAACATCACCTTCACGCCTTTCTCGCTCAACGGCGATGCCGACAGCGCGATCCTGAATATCGATGGTCAGACCGTCCAGAGCAGCCAGGCCGGGAACGTGCCGAGCACGGTGACATGGCCAGACGGCACGGCTTCCGCGTCCGCGAGCCTCAGCCTCCAGCCGGAAATGCCTGGGCGCGAGTCCGCGCTCAAATTCGATGGACCGTGGGCGTTGAAGCGGTTGTTCGACAAAGCAACCATCACGAACAGCGGCGGCACCATTGAAGCGCGCTTCGTCATCGGGGGACGCGACGTGGCCTACACGATCCAGGCGGGTTCCGGGGCCAACCCCTTCCTCCTGCAGGCCTTGTCCGGTTTCAGCTGTCCAAAGGCTTTTTGAGATGGCCCCGCTCCAGCACGGCAGCTTCGGCCGTCATTTCGATACTCTAACGTACGCGCTTGTGGCAAAATGGCCTGCGTACGCGACCCATCGTTCGTCACAGAGGACGCTCACGAAGCGCTTGGTGGCAATTTGAACACTGTCGCCCTTCCCGTCGAGAGCTTCGGTGTGAGCCACAAGGGCTGTGTTCGCGATCACAACGAGGACAACTACCTTGTCGAACCACAGACCGGCCTGTGGGTGGTGGCCGACGGAATGGGCGGCCATGAGGCTGGTGAACTCGCATCCGCCAGCATCGTCGATCATCTGGCGACGATCGGCATCCCAAGCTCGGCGCCGGACCTTCGCGCCCGTTTCGAAGACCGGCTGAACCGGGCCAACGCCGAAATCCGCAACATATCGCGCTCGCGTGGCATCACCATCGGCTCCACCTTTGCGGCCCTGCTAGCCATGGACGGTCGCTTCGCCTGCCTGTGGGCCGGCGACAGCCGTATCTATCTGGTTCGCAATGGCCGGATCAGCCAGGTTTCGAAAGATCACTCGGAAGTTCAGGAACTGCTCGACCGTGGCGTTATCAGCGCGGAAGAAGCGCTTACCTGGCCTCGCCGCAATGTGATTACGCATGCAGTCGGTGTCAGTGACCAGCTCAGGATCGATTTCCAGCAAGGCGTGTTGATGGCAGGCGATGTTTTTGTTCTGAGCACCGACGGACTGACCGCGCATGTCCGCGATGCCGAGATCGAAGCGGCTGTCAGGTCGGCCGCACCGCAGGCAGCATGCCGTAGTTTGCTGGAGACGGTGCTGGCGCGCGGCGGAAGCGACAATGTAACCATTGTACTCGTGAAGATCGGCGGCGAGAGCAACGGGAGCTTCAATTCGGATCGGTCCGGAGCGGAAGGCCTCGCAAGATGAGCGACGACGACAAGACACGACTATCGACGAACGTCGCCTATGCGGGTGTGGGTACACAACTCAGCGCCATCTACGAACTCGACGAGAGGATCGCATCCGGCGGCATGGGCGAAGTCTATCGTGGCCACAACATCCAGACCGGCGATCATGTCGCGATCAAGATCGTGCTGCCCGAATTCGCCCGCGACCAGACCATCCTTTCGCTGTTTCGCAAGGAAGCGTCGATCCTCAATCACCTGTCGCATGACGCCGTCGTGCGTTACCACGTCTTCACCATCGATCCTGGAATCGGCCGGCCCTACCTCGCCATGGAGTTCGTGGACGGCCAGTCCCTGTTCGACATCATCCGCCTCGGCGCCATGTCGTCACCGGATGTGCGCAGGCTCTGCCATCGCCTCGCCTCGGGGCTCAGCGCAGTGCATCAAGCCGGCGCAGTCCATCGCGACCTGTCGCCTGACAACATCATCCTGCCGGGCGGCCGCGTCGATCGCGCCAAGATCATCGATTTTGGCATAGCGCGATCGGCCACCGTCGGAGGAGAAACCCTAATCGGCGGAAAGTTTGCCGGAAAATACAACTATGTTTCGCCGGAGCAGCTTGGGCTCTTTGGCGGCGAAGTCAGCGAACAATCCGATATCTACAGCCTTGGGCTGGTGCTGGCTGCAGCATTGCGCGGCAAGCCGCTGGATATGAGTGGCTCGCAATATGAGGTCATTGAAAAACGCAGGACGGTGCCAGACCTGTCGGACATCGACCCTGATTTCCACGATCTCCTCGAAGCGATGCTGCAGCCGGATCCAAGTGACCGTCCGGCCAGCATGGCGGAAATCGCCAGGGCGACGCGCGACGAGGATCTCGATGCGACATCGCCGCCGGCATTGTTCGGTACGCGCGAGCGTTCAGGTTTGTCTCACACCGGCCGGACAAGCCCTCCCGATGCGCAGGCCCTGCCCTCTTCTGCCGCACAGCGCTTCGTCCAGCATGTGCGACCGGCGCACCTTTCGGAGCCGGGAGCAGCACCGGCGCCTGTTGCCGCCAGCCCCTCTACATCAACCGCGCCGACAAAGTCCGCTCGACTGCCGCTGATCATCGGCGGTGTGGTAGCATTGGCGCTTTTGGCCTCTGTGGGTCTCTATTTCAGCGGCACCCTTGCACCCTCGCCAACCTCTGGGAAGGTTGCCGACAACAACCAGGCAAAAGACACGCAGCCGGCTCAGCCCCAACGTCCAGCAGGGGACTCGAAAACCGCCGAAGCCCAGAAACCGGGACAACCGGCCGGCGAGCCGCCTGCCACCAAGGCACCCGAAACGAGCAGGACGGAAACCGACACCGGGCCGCTGCCAGATACGAAACCGACAGCAACCAAACCTGGCATACCCGGCGCCGACGACAACCTCCCCAAACTGCCGAAGACGAACACGCCGTCCTCTCCTGTTGGCGAAAACCAGAAGCCCGCACAACCGGAAGCGCCGAGCGGGCCAACACAACCGCAACCACCGGCGGCCAGGCCACAGGAGAACAACGACGTTGCGGTCAATCTCCCCAAGCCGGAAATTCCGTCGACTAACAAGGTCGATGAGATGACCCAGCGCGCCTCATGGGTGCGCGACTTTGGCGGCGGCAATTGTTTCTACGCGTCGCTGACATCGGCAACAGATGGTGCGGCAGCCATAGAAGGCTTCGGAATGGCCGTGCAGCCTTTCGAGCGGATGCTCGGTGATTTCCAGTCAAGGTTCCATCTCGAACCGGAGATCAGCGTTCGGCTTATCGCTGAGCCGCAATGCGAGGTAACCAGCTTCCTGCGATTTTTCGACCGCAGCAGTGCCGAGCGGCCTCAGCTTGTCCTCGACAGAACATCGGTGTCCGACGGCTCTCCGATCAGCGGCTCACTGGTCACGCGTGGCGGGCTTGTCTCGAACGTCATGCTGATCGATCACAAGGGCATTGCCTTCAACCTCGACGACCGCATGGTCGCGCAGACCGACAAGGCCGCGTTCAGCATCCCCATCGGTCTTGGTGCCAGCGACAAGGCTGCCGGCAAGGCCGTACCGCAGATCATGCTGGTGATCACCGGGCCACGCGACGTCCAGGCTGCAATGTTCTCGAGACCGACGCCAGCTTCCGAGCTCCTGCCCAGGATCCTCAAGGAGATCGAGGCGGACAGTGCACAGTTTTCCGCAACCGCCAAATATTTCCGACTTGGCGGATAGATATGGATGCCGATGGACCTCCGCTGCCCGCGCCTGTTTTGGCCACTGTCACGCGAGCGGCGTGGCTTGTTTCAAACATGGCCTGAATTCTCCGGCCGCATGATCGCCGCCACGCTGCTTGCGGCAACGCTGCTGTCGATCCTGTCGATCGACACGGCCCGTGCAGAATTCACGGTGTGCAACCAGACGCTCGATGTCGTCAATCTGGCTGTCGGGCAGAAGATCGACGACGCCGACCAGACCGACGGGTGGTGGACCATCGGCGCCAACCAGTGCGTGAACGTCATCCGCGAGGAATTGGCGAACCGCTACATCTATCTCTATGCGACGGATGTCTTCGGTCACGCGATCCTCGACGGATCGGTCGAAATGTGCGTCGACCGACGCCGCTTCTCGATACGAGGTATCGACGAGTGCTGGCAGCGTGGCCATATCGCGGCGCGCTTCGTCGAAGTCGACACGCTCGAACAGGTACGCTGGACCTATTTCCTGACCGGAAACAGCCCGTGACGCACAGCATCGACACGAGCTTCAAACAAAAGAAGCAGGCGCGCCGGAACGAACGCCGGCGCAAATTCTGGCGCAGGACCCTTGCCGGCCTCGCCACGCTCGCGATCATTGCAATCGTCACCGGCTTCTATCTCACCAGGGACTACTGGTCTTTCGGAGACGAGGACGAGGAACTGCATCCCGTCGAAGACATGGAGGACGTACCGCCCGATGCCCGCGTCTATGTACCGGCCATCATCGATCTCGCTGGCGATCCGATGTGGATCACACTTGCCCCTGATGCCGACACCGCAACGAAAAGCCGCGCAATCGCGCGGCCGGCCGGGCTCGACAGTTCAGGCGTGTCGCCGCAGATCGAGATCCTCTCCGACGTGATGCTGAGTGCCAGCGAAAAATTCATGACGACGATCCCGTCAACACAGGAGGATTTCGCATTCTTCCAGGCGCAGCGACAGGCGGCACCAAAATCTCCGACGACCACGGGCGGCGATCTGCAGCCGGCCTCGCCTACGCAGGGCGAGGTCGCCGGCGATCAACAAGGCGATCTGGAAAACGATCTCCAGCCTGCACCGGACGGAAGCGCAGCCTCGGCCCCCCAGGCAGACGTGGACGACCCGGAGGCCGGCTGGGGCGAGACCATCGATCAGGGCGAAGCAGCCCTTCCCGCATTCAAGAAAACCGCGATCGACGACACCACCACCGTTGCGACAGTGACCAGTGAACATCAGCGCTTCGAAGCGACCGAGGATACTTTCGTAAGGATCTTCAACGACCGTAGCCTGGATAGCGTAGCGCTCGACGCGCATTTCTCCCCCGATGACGCGAAATTGGCAGGCGAGGCGCTGAAGACGCTTTTCAACCGCGACGGACTGGAGTCCGGCTTTGTCGTCGCCCTGCGCGGGTTCCGGCCTAACCGCGAGACGACCACCATGTCGCTCATGCAGGTTTCGATCTACGCCAGGAATGTCTATGTCGGCACTTTGACCCGCAATGCATCAGGCACCTTCGTGTCGGGCGTCGATCCATGGGTCAGCCAGGACCTCTTCAACTATTCCGGCACGTCCGATCAGGGGGGACCCAAGCGGCAATATCGCCTGCTTGATGCGATCTATTCGACGGCGGCACGCAACAAGGTTCCCACGAGCATTATCGGCGAGGCAATCATGTATCTGTCCCGCGGACAGGACCTGGATGCCTTTGCCAGCGAAGACCAGCGTCTGGTTCTTATCTATTCGCAGACGCCTCGCGGCCAGGACCAAGCCTCAGGGAAGGTCCTCTATGTCGGCGTCTCAGGCACAGCCAAGAGCCTCGACTGTTTCGTCTTCCAGCAGAATGACGGCCAATATGCATGCGTCACGGGCAACGACGAAGTTCGTTCCCTGACCATGGTCAACGGCATGGTCACTCCGGTGAGCGGTGTCATGACCTCGACTTTCGGCCCGCGCAAGCATCCGATCCTCGGTACGGTTCGGATACATAAAGGCACCGACTGGGCTGCTCCGGTCGGCACTCCCATCGTGGCAGCTTTCGATGGCGAGATCACGTTCCAGGGTGATGGTGGCGGTTACGGCAATCTGGTGAAGATCGCCCATGCTAACGGGCGTGAGACGCGCTACGCTCACATGCAAAAATTCGCCATCGCAAGTGGCATCGGCACCAGAGTGAAGGCCGGCGATATCATCGGCTACGTCGGAACCACCGGGCTTTCGACCGGCCCGCATCTTCATTTCGAGCTCTACCAGAACGGTGAGGCGATCGATTCCCTGGGAACCGTGACGACGGTCGCAACCAGCAGTTTCGGCGGTTCATCCGATGTGGCTGTCGAAACCCTCACCGAACGGATCGTTCATGTCGAAAGCGGCGGTAGCGCACGCGCCAAGAATCCGAACTCGTCCGCAACCGGTGCCGGCCAGTTCATCACCAAGACATGGATCCGGATGATGAACACGTATCGCCCCGATCTGGCCAGAACGCTGTCGACGGCGGACCTGCTCGCGCTCCGTTACGACGCCACGCTCTCGCGCGAGATGGTGCGCAACCTGGCACGCGAGGGCGAAGCGTATCTGCGCGGGCGCGGCCACCAGATCACCGCCGGACGCCTCTATCTCTGCCATTTCCTCGGTATGGAGGGTGCGCATCAGGTATTGGCGGCGCCAGGCTCGTCGCAGTTGAGTGCCGTCCTGGGATCGGCGGTGATTCAGGCCAATCCCTTTCTCACGGGAAAAACTGCCGGCTATGTCATCGATTGGGCCGAGCGCAAGATGGGACAAAGGGTGACGCGGGTGGCGGCCGATCAGAGCCAGCCGACGACGATGCAAATTCGGCAGACATCGCCGGAATTTGAAAAGTACAAGCAGGCGATAACGGCATTGCTCGGCTCACTCGAAAATCCGCTTGAGCCTGGCTAGCCGAAGCCCATTTCACAAGATCAGAGTGACCGCAAAGCCGATTTGGTTTTCAAGCCGGTGGATGGTATATTGGACCTCTTTGCAGAGGCTTTGTCAGGCGCCCTGTGAACCGCATATGTGACCGGGATCACATACGCCGATAGCCATTTTTGGCAGAAGCGACTTTGTCGCTCACCTGTTTGAGCATGCACAGACATCAATGATACGCCCCCTAAGGGGTGGAGGGCTGATCCATGAAAGCGTTCGCCGTCCTGTTGACTGGATTAATTCTTGTCGCCTTGACCGCCTTCGGTGTCCAGGCTGCCAAATCCGATACCAAGCGTGTCGCGCTTGTCATCGGCAACAGCAAATACGTCAATGCCGTCGCCTTGCCCAATCCGGCCAATGACGCCCGCCTCATCGCATCCACGCTGCGCAACGCCGGCTTTGAGGTCATCGAGGGTGTCGACCAGGACAATGCCGGCATGCATGGTCTGATCGGCAAATTCACCGAGGAATCCTACAACGCGGATCTTGCGATCATCTTCTATGCCGGCCATGGCATGCAGGTCGACGGCAAGAATTATCTCATCCCGGTCGATGCCGAGCTGACGTCCCCGGCCTATCTCAAGACCCGCACCGTTCAGATCGACGAATTCATGATAGCGTTGCCGGCCGATCCGGCCGTCGGCATCATCATCCTCGATGCCTGCCGCGACAACCCGCTGGCACGCACGCTGGCCGCTGCACTGCCAAAGAGCCGCTCGCTGGGAGCCGGCCTTGCTCCGGTTGATGCAAAGGTCGACGGCGTCGGCACTGGCGGCGTGCTGATCGCTTATGCGACGGATCCCGGCGCCATCGCCTACGATGGCAACGGTGTCGACAGCCCCTATTCGCTGGCACTCGCCAAGCACCTCACCCAGCCCGGCGTGGAAATCCAGAGCGCGCTGACGCGCGTCCGCGGCGAGGTTACGGAAGCCACGCAGGGTCGGCAGCGGCCGTGGCACAATGCTTCCCTGGGGCGCGAGGTTTTCCTGGGCAAGCCCGCGGCGCAGACGGCCACACCGGGCATCGCGCCGCCCGCTGATGCAGCCAAGACGACGGCGGACCCGTCTGCGGCGGTCAGCGGCCCATCATCCTGGGAGGTCGAGCAGCGCCTGTGGGATGAGGCATCAAAGAGGAATGCCGTCCCCTTCTACGAGGCCTATCTCGAGCAGTTCCCGAACGGCCGCTTTGCCACGGTGGCAAAGCTCAACATCGATCAATTGAAGGACCCGAAGGCCGGCAAGCAGGTTGCCTCGCTCGACACAAACGGCGCAACCACCAATCCGGGTTCCGCCGTGCGCACCACGGTCGGCATCACCGATGAGATGAAGCAGACGCCCGGCACCGAGCTGACTGAAAATGCGATCGGTCTCGATCGCAACGGCCGCATCGACCTACAATTGCGCATCGAGGCCTTGGGCAACGAGCTTGGCTATGTCGACGGCAATCTTGGGCCGAAGACACGGCAGGCCATCGGTGTCTGGCAGGGTAAGAACGGACTGCCGCAAACCACCTATCTGACGCGCGAGCAATTGGCGTTCCTGGCAATCCAGACCGACCCGATATTGGATACGATAAGGGCCAAGAAAGCCGCCAGTCGGGTCGACATGGCGCCATCCAAGAAACAAACCGTGCAGAAGACCCGTACGCTCAAACCGGTGACGCAGCAGAAACCGCGGAAGAAACAGCAAGTCGTCCAGCGCAAGCGCAACAGCGATATAGAAATGCGTGACGGGCCGCCCCCAAGAGACGACGGTGACTTCCTGACAAAAGCCCTGATCTTCGGCACCGGCATTGCGGTGGGCGGTGCGCTCAAGAACTGATCTCGAACAATCGGGGAGCCTTGCCAAGGCAAGGCTCCCCGATTTCTCGTCACTGTCACGGCTGAGGGGCTGACGCCGGCCGCCTTACTCGGTCCTGATCCGCATTTCCACGCGGCGATTGACCGGGTCGTAGGGATCCGCAACGCGAGGATGCGACTTGCCCAGGCCGACAGCTCGAAGCCGGGCCGGCTCGATGCCGTTCGCCGTCAGGAAGGCAGCCACCGACTGAGCCCTTCGCTGCGAGAGGTTCAGATTGTAGCTGTCAGAGCCGGTCGCATCGGTATGACCTTCGACCACAAAGCTGAAGGTACTCAGCCGCTTGTCCTCCAGCGCCCTGGCAAATTCGTCGAGCTCGCTGCGGGCAGTCTGGTCGAGTTGAGCCGAATCCAGGGCGAAATTGATCATCATATCGAGGCCCGCCCTTTGCGGCGGTTTCCCGCTTTTGTCAGCCTTGCCCTTGCACTCTTCCTCGGTTCCAACACAGATTCCGCGCGACGTACCAAGGCTGCCCTGGCTGGTGAAAAATTTCACGATGTCTTCTGATTTCTGAAGCGGATCGGCGGAAACATGCGTGGAGAAAAGAAAGACCGCCAATACCGAGGCTAAGCTGCCCCAACGCATAACCGTCTCTCCTTTTGAGCGGATTTTGCTGGTGCAGACCATATCAAATCGAACGGCAATTGTCTGTGAACAAACTCACGTTGCCGGAATCCGTCACCTGCTAAAGCTGAGACTTGACCCGCGCTCGACCCCGGGCTTGAGTGCGATGCTGCTCTTGTTCGGGTGTTACAGCCATGGCCAATGAACTTGGATATAGATCGGCAAGGGATCTTTTCCTCGCGTGTCCCGCCATCGCCAGGGACATGAAAGCGCCTGCCACCGATCGGCCTCCGCTCGAGTTTTGCCGCGCCTTGCTCGCAGGGCGCGTGCCGGAAGAAGCAATCACCTTCTGTGCCTATCTCCTGCCCGAGCGGGCGGCGGTCTGGTGGGGTCATGAATGTCTGCGCAATCTGGCGGAACTCCTCGCCGGCGTGGATCTGCAATTGCTGGCGATTGTTCACGACTGGGTTGCCGAGCCGGACAACCCGCGTCACCGAGCCGCCTTAAGCAGCGTCATCGATGTGTCACCCATCACCCCGGCTGCCTGGATTGTCCTTGCAGCGGCATGGCAGGACCCGGCCTTCAACATGACCTCGACCGGATATCCGGCCGCACATGCCGTCAATGCCGGCATTCTGACGGGGCTGGCGAGCGTCTCGCTGGTGGATCGCTTCACAGTGCTTTCAGCCTTCGTGGAAATGGGCATCCAGATCGTGGAGATGGAAGCGCAACGGCAATCGACCGACGGCTCCAGGCTTTCCGATTGGTCGAGGCGAGCCCCTTCAGCCTAGATCCGGCATCACTGGCAGCCGCTTTGCGCCCATTTGGCCAACGCTACCTTGAAGCGCGTGCCCAGAGGATGCTGCAGGCGCATGACGGACACGTCATTGGTAGCAAAATTCTTCGCCTGCTCGCAAAGCCGCGCCTCATTCCACTGATGGCAGCCGTCGCAGTGCTTGCCCTGCCACATCGACTTGTCGAGGCCTTCGACCGGGCTGAAGAGCGGCTCGCCCTTGATGAGCTGGGCAATGCTCTTGCCATCGATTGCCGGGTCGCCGAATTTGATCGGGCGATCGAAGAAGATCGGCTCGTCGGTTTCCAGCTTCGGTATCTTCTGACGCAGGACATCGAGCGCTAGTTGGTCGCCGTTTTCTTGGCTTGCCGTCACGCCGGTATTGCGCGTCCCGGAGTTCGCCTCCTCTTGCGGTGGACGCGCTTCTCCCACAATAAGCGGCGCATTGAGATCGACCTTGTGCAGCACGACCTCGGTGGTCAGCGAGACATTGATCCAAGGCCGCTGCTTGCCGTTTGTCGCCTTGAAGACGTCGCTGGTCACTCGGTTCACGGCTTCGGTGATGGAAATGTTGGTTTCGCCGATATGTTGCAACAGCGCTTTGGTGAAAGGTGAGTGATCACCCGATCCGTCATAGGTCAGCTGGTTTGGACTGGCGGCGAAGGCGACCAGCGTGCCGGCGCCGCCATTCTCGATCGGAATCTCGGCAAGACCACTGCTTGCACCCTTGACGCCGGCAGTCTTTGCCAGGACCTGCGCAAGCGGATTGTCGCGGCAGGCGTCCA
>WPCJ01362534.1_pt1 | contig 13744 bp, 16 predicted proteins | sample 5399831 | NCBI WGS metagenome assembly WPCJ01 (sample SAMN12869470, study PRJNA574797) | sludge metagenome | isolation source: wastewater treatment of pH10 | place: China:Beijing | collected 2019-05-20 | reverse complement strand
CCTGTTTCGAATTACACTATAGAAAAGATAGTATCTATCTATTGTCCAGTACGTACCATTTTGATATATAGGTACCCCATGTATAGCGATGATTGCGAACCCTACGGTTATGACGCGTTCCGGCGGACCTGCCCGTCGCATGCCGTGCTGGAAATGCTTTCAAGCAAATGGGTCTATCTGACGGTGGGCGCGTTACGGCGTGGCCGCATGCGTCATGGTGAGCTGGCCCGGAAGATGGAAGGCATCACGCCCAAGATGCTGACCCAGACGTTGCGTACGCTGGAACGCGACGGGCTGGTTCGACGGGAGATTTTCCCGGTCATTCCTCCGCGCGTGGAGTATGAATTGACCGCGCTGGGGCATGACCTTGCCGGTCTGCTCGACCAGATCCGTTCCTGGTCTGAAGTGCATGTGCCCGATATCAGAAGCGCGCGCCTCGCGGCGCAGGAAATCAGCGGGCAGGTGCCAGGTCGCTGATGCAACAGAGGCTGACCTGAGAAAGTCGGCTTTGAATGTCGCGAATCTCGGGAAGGGAAGCGCAGGCTAGCCGATCATTGCGCTGCGACCGCCGGTTTCCGGCTCGCGTACCCGCGAATCGCGTGATTCGAGCAACTCCGCCTTGGCCAGTTCGGCTTCGGCCTCATTGAGCAGGGCTTCAGCTGCGCTGCGCTGCTGAGCGAGGTCCGCCTGCGAGTTGCGGAGATTGTCGCGCCGCAGCCGTGCGGCCTTGGCGAATGTCGGATAGGCGAAGTGGTTGATGTCGGTGATGCCGGCTTTTTTCTCTTCGGCCGTGATCTGGAACTCCAGTTCTCCAGCCATGCGCTCGAATTCGGCGATCATCATGTCCAGCTGCAGAAGCTGCCGGCGTTTCTCATTCACCTGAAATTGCTTCAGTCGAACGAGGTTCTCGCGTGACTTCATGATTCGGTACTCCTGCCAACGCACACTTGCACTATCGCCCCGCTGGCCTTGCGAGGCTCCCGTGTTGCCCGTATTCCCCCCGATTTTCGGAACTCTATGGAAAACAAAGTCCTAAGATTTTTTCCGAACGGTAACCATTCGTTTACGGGCATTGTTAATCATACGGGTCAGGGCTTAAGGCCGGGTAAAAATTTCGACCCGGGCGCGGGACGTAAGAGATGAGTCCGTTGAGTCGGTTACGGTGCTTTCTTAATGTGCCGAATCAAAATTCAACGCGATGAATCGTCTTTGGATTCAAGTGTGTGTGGAAAGAGGTTAAAATTTCTGGTATCGCTTCGAACGCGAAATTAGGATTTGTTAACCATTCAGTGGCAGCTTCGGCTCAGGCAATCACTGCTCCGGTCCCGGACGGGTCAGGTTCGGCAGCAGAAAGGGGAATAAAATGCGCGTTCTGCTGATAGAAGACGACAGTGCAACCGCCCAGAGCATCGAACTGATGCTCAAATCCGAAAGTTTCAACGTCTACACCACCGATCTCGGTGAAGAAGGCGTCGATCTCGGTAAGCTCTACGACTACGACATCATTCTCCTGGATCTGAACCTCCCGGATATGTCGGGCTACGAAGTGCTGCGCACGCTGCGCCTCTCCAAGGTGAAGACGCCGATCCTGATCCTGTCAGGCATGGCCGGCATCGAGGACAAGGTCCGCGGTCTCGGTTTCGGCGCAGACGACTATATGACCAAGCCATTCCACAAGGACGAGCTGGTCGCCCGTATCCACGCCATCGTGCGCCGTTCCAAGGGCCATGCCCAGTCGGTCATCGCGACCGGCGAACTGATCGTCAACCTCGACGCCAAAACCGTCGAAGTCAGCGGCCAGCGCGTGCATCTGACCGGCAAGGAATATCAGATGCTGGAACTGCTCTCGCTGCGCAAGGGCACCACGCTCACCAAGGAAATGTTCCTCAACCACCTTTATGGCGGCATGGACGAACCGGAGTTGAAGATCATCGACGTCTTCATCTGCAAGCTGCGCAAGAAGCTCGACGCGGCCTCCGGAGGCCAGAACTACATCGAAACGGTCTGGGGACGCGGCTATGTGCTGCGCGAGCCGGAAGAGATCCGCGAAAGCGCCTGATCGATCCTAGAGTCGAACATCAAAGGACCCGGCCTGTGCCGGGTTTTTTGTTGGGGCCGGCGCCCGGCCGCGTGTCGTATCGCGGCTTGTCTGCAGCGCGCGAAAGCGATCCAGCAACTGGACACGGTTGAAGGGCTTCAGCAGATAGCCATGTGCGCCCGCACGCTTGGCACGCATGATGGTACCGAGATCGAGCTCGACCAGAAGAGCGACGATCTGCGGAACGATCGGGCTGCCGATCGAGCGGATATGGCCGATGAACTCCGTGAGTTGCATGTCCGGCAGCGACACATCAAAAACAATGATGTCCGGCATTTCCGCGGAACAGAGATCTATTGCTTCCCTGCCGGCCGTGGCTTCTATGACCAGCATGCTTTCGCTGGTCAGGATGCGCTTGGCGACCTTGCGGATCACGCTCGACTTGTCGACGAACATGCAGCGTTTCATGCCGATCCCTCTTTCCCGCCTGGAATGCGGGGCCTACCCTTCGCTGCACTATTAGCGCAGGGCGTTTAAAAAGCGGAAAAGGCAATGCGTAAAATTTGCACGAGACTGCCCATCTCGTGCAGATAGGGCCTGGTCAGGGCGCAAAATTGCCGCTGCGCGTGCCGGCCGGCCGGGAGTGGGCAGGTCGTAAGGGCTATGTGGCCAGTAGAACGATCTCATCCGCAGTGGCGCGGATCGTAATCGTCATGCCGGCCTCTCGCGCCAGCAGCAGCGTATAGTAGGGCTGTACCGAATGGGCGTCGATCGGCTCTTCGGGCTTGCCGCCCGAGTGAAGCTCGAGGAATTTTGGCGGAACCCGCAGCATCGGACCGCTTGCCGCAAGGGTGAAGCGCGGTTCGGTTTCCAGCTCTTCCAGGGATATGGACAGCCTCCCGCCTCGTGGAATGGCTGCATTGGCGATCAGAACCAGGTTCAGCAGCAGCTTGACCTTGTTCTTCGGCAGCAGGGCGCGACCGCCTGTCCATGTCAATTCCGGCTTTTCGTTTTTCAGATAGGCAACCGTGACCGCCTCCGCGTCACCGGTATCGATCAGCATGCCGGCCGAGCCGGCAGCACCGTAGGCAATGCGTGCGAACTGCAGGCGAGCCGACGCATTGCGGGCGCTCTGGCGAATAAGGTTCATGGCGTCCTCATCGGCGCCACCTTCGTCCAGCAGTTCAAGTCCGTTGTTGATCGCGCCGACCGGCGAGATGATGTCGTGGCAGACCTTGCTGCAAAGCAGTGCGGCGAGCTCGGAGGGGGTAAGGGTGAAAAGGTCAGCCATGGAAACCTCGAAAAGATGCAACAGCGCCTGGACATTCGTCCATCGCACCGACCGCGCGAATCACGCTCTTCCCAGTTCCGTCTGGATATACGGCGCGTTCGGGTGGAGCAACCAATCCGAGATGGTCCCTAGGCGCATCGCGCCGGCCGCTTGGCAAAAACATATCTGCGACCGGCCTTCGAACCGCCATCATCATGTGAGAGCTTAATGGTTGAAAAAGAATTACGGCATAGTTTGCCAAGGAATGGCACCGGAAGCGGCCGATTGAGAGTCGCGGGTGCGAGGCGTCGGCGAAGGTGCTCCCAGACGGAGATTGGAAGCATGCATTCCCGATTTCGCGATTGGCGCATTCCCCGCGCTCTCGCCCTGACGATTGCCCTGTTGGGCTTTTTCACCCTTTCGCTCCAGGCTTCGTACGCCCAGCAGTATACTTCGCAGGAAATCGTCGACTCAGGCCACAAGTTCTTCGGCGAAACCTCGGGCGGGTTGGCTACGGTCGTCGAGAAGATCTTCTCAACCTACGGTCTGCCGAACGGTTATGTGCTTGGAGAGGAGGGTTCGGGTGCCTTCGTGGGTGGCCTCACCTACGGCGAAGGCAAGCTCTACACCAAGAATGCCGGCGACCACAAAGTCTACTGGCAGGGCCCATCCCTGGGTTGGGATTTCGGCGGGCAGGGTTCCCGGGTCATGGTGCTGGTCTATAATCTCGACGATGTCAGCAACCTCTATAATCGCTTTGCCGGTGTCGCAGGCTCGGCCTACGTGATCGCGGGCCTTGGTTTCAATGTTCTCAAGTCGGGCAACGTGCTTCTTGTGCCGATCCGCACCGGCGTCGGCGCCAGGCTTGGCGTCAACCTGGGCTACCTGAAGCTCACGCAGCAGCCGACCTGGAACCCTTTCTGATCCTGGCGGCTTGATTACGATCTGCGGGTTGTGAAAGAGGTCTCCAATCCGCAGAAATACTGGTGCCGAATACTGGATTTTGCCTGTCAGACCATGCAAAGTTTTGCCTGCTTGGCGCGAGTGGCCGAACTTAACGGATAGACCATCTTGGTTCAGTCGATCCTCTTCTTCCTCCTCGGTTTCCTGTGTGCGGGGTTTTTGGTCGTCCTGATCGCGCCTGCCGCCTGGCGACGGGCGGTTGCGCTGACGAAAAAACGAATTCAAGCAGCAATGCCGCTCACCTCCACGGAAATCACCGCGGACAAAGATCGCTTGCGCGCCGAGTTTGCGGTGACTGCACGCCGGCTGGAGATGGATGCCAAAACCTCGAAGGAGATGGCCAACGATCGTTTCATCGAGGTCAATCGTGTCCACGAAGAGTTGAAGCTGGCGGCGAGCGAAGCGACCCGCAAGGCAGAGCTGATCACCATGCTGGAAACCGCTGGCACGGAGTTGAAAGTGCAACTGGCGCAGCGCGCGGCTGAAATCGGGCGTCTGTCGGAGAAACTTGCCAAGCTTGAAGCGGATGCGGCGAAAAAGAAGGAGGAGATCGAGAAACTCGGTCAGCTCTATGAGGAGGCCAGCTTCTCGTCATCCAACAGGCAGATCGAACTGGTGGCGCGCGAATCCGAGATCGAGAAGCTGAACAACGACATCTCCGTGCTGCGCGCCCAGCGCAAGGAAGCGGACAAGCGTCATCAGGATATTGTGACCGAGGGCAAGGCTGCCATCGATGCGCTGGCAAACGAGAAGAAGAAGCTGGCGGACAGGGAACAGAAACTCGAACGTCTTCTTTCGACAGTGGCGGACCGCGATGAAACGCTGGAGCGACGCGAGCGGGAACTGGCAAGGCTGAAGGAAGAAATGAAGAAGAAAGGATTGCAGGCCGAAATCTCCGCCAAGGGGCAAGGTGCTGCAGCCAATGATGGACAACGCCATCAGGAGGACCGTGCGGCGATGCAACTTTCTCCCCTGCTTTCCGGTGCTGCCGGCGGTGACACCGAAAAAGCGGTCGCCAAGCTCAACAATGATCGCGAACGGCTGGAGGCGAGGCTGACGACACTTGTTCGCGAGAACAAGAAGCTGCGAGGGGCCACTTCCTTCGAGAACGGCCAGCGCGACGGTGGGGCGAGAGAACAGCGCGAGGGTACGCTTCTGCGTGAACAGATGCAGGACCTCGCTGCCGAGATCATAACGCTGACGGCTGCGCTGGAGGGACCGAATTCGGAAGTCGCCAAGGCGCTCGCCGCTCCCGAGGCTGGCGCAAACGCCGCCAAGAACCGCGCCGCAATTCGCAGCATCGCCGAACGCGTGCGGGCGCTGCAGAAGACCACCTCGCCGGGCTGACATATCGCAATCCGCGATTTTCGGTTTCTCCAAGCGTACGCTGGACCCTAACGATCGTTCGCGGAGAAATGGTGCAGGGCGATGGCCGAGGCCGCCGCTACGTTCACGCTGTCGAAGCCCTTGGTCATGTTGATGCGGAGCGTTTGCATTCGCGCCAACAGAGGCGCCGGCAGACCTTCTCCTTCCGTGCCGAGATAGAGAGCAGTCTTCTCACCTGGCTCAACGTCGCGAATATCCGTCACGCCGCTCGGCGAGAGCGCAAAACTCTTGAAGCCGCAGGCCATCAGGTCGGTCGCCAGGCTGGCGGGATCCGGAGCCGCAGCAAAAGGCACCTTCAACGCGGCGCCAACCGAGACCCGGATCGCTTTGCGGTAGAGAGGATCACAGCACGTCGGGTCGATGAATACGGCATCGGCGCCGAAAGCGGCTGCGTTGCGGAAGATCGCACCCAGATTGTCATGATTGGCAATGCCGACAGCGACGACAATCAAAGCCTTTTGCGGAAGCGTGCGGAGGATGTCGTCAACCTGTAACGGTGTGCCCTTTTCTCCCACAGCCAGTATGCCACGGTGGATGGGGAAGCCGGCGATGCGATCCATGACCTCGCGACCGGCTACGTAGACAGGCACCCGTACAGGCGCCTTATCGAAAACCTCCTTGAGGCCTGCGAGGCGATTCTCCAGCACGAGCACGGACTCAGCCTGGAAGCGACTGCCATTCAAAAGCACATTCAGGACGACTTTGCCTTCGGCAATAAAGCGTCCCTGTCTGCCGACGACATCACGTTCGCGAATGTCGAGATATGGGGCGACCCGGGGATCTTCCGGATCATCGATACGAATGGTGTCCATCGGCGACCGCGGATGAGAGTTTCAACGTCTCCTGCACAATCGCGGATCGGACGCTTCGAGGTCGCTATAGCTTGGCGAGCTTCATTTCGGAAGCCATCTCACGCGCAGCACCGCTGCTCGCCTCCGCGATCAACCTGATCTGGACAGACCGTCAATACAACCATGACGATTTGTGGTGTTTATTTGCCGGTACCGAGAAATCGCGAATGCTGCTGGGGTTCGGAGCTGCCTCCGAAAATCGCGCCCAGGGTGCGAAGCAACTGGCGAACGGCATCCGAGCGGCAGGAATAATAGATCATCTGCCGGTCGCGGCGCGTCTGGACCAGACCGAAGGCTCGCAGCTTTGCCAGATGCTGCGAAAGAGCAGATTGGCTGAGATCCACCTTTTCGGCGATCGTGCCTACTGTCAATTCGTCATCGATGAGATGATTCATGATGGCGAGCCGCTTCTCGTTTCCCATCAGTGTGAGGAACGCAGCTGCGGTTTCGGTATCGGAGACCTGGTTTTCTGGAAGCATCAGATGCCCACCTTTGTTCATCACGGAAGCCATGGGGGCAATGGCGTTATGATTCACTCATACACTAATTTTATTAAGTGTTGCAAGTGTGGATGCAACCTTAAGTCACAACTGCGTGATCATGCGTCTGCCGTTCGCTCAGGAATTGACCGTCTCCTGCGCCGCCGCAGCGCGGCCGGCCTTCGCCATCTCCACCAGCGTCTTGCGCAGATCCTGCTGTGTTTCCAGCGGCTTGGGAAAGAACACACGTTCGACCCGGTCACCGTTGACCAGATCCATTCCATCCGCGTCGAACCCGGCCAATGACCAGCCTTCGCCTTCCGCCCTGGCGTAGTGGTGGGCATAGACCGCCACGGCGTCGAGATGTTCGCTGTTCATGTGATCGAGTGCAGACTGCTCGCTTTCAGCCAAGGTGCCATTGATGGCACCATCCACGATCAGATCGGAATGATCCAGCAGATAGGCCTTTCCGAAACCGCCGTTGAGCGAGGCGCGTTCGACGTCGAGCCGGAAGAAGGAAAAATCCCCAAGGCCGACGTAAAGCCTGGCTTTGGGATTGCGGTTGAGGTAGCGGCGTTCCGCCCGCATCTGCTCGTCCGCGCCTCGTTCCAGCCGGGTGGCACGGCAAATCAGGCTCATGCGCGGATGGGCGAGAGCGTCTCCCTTGCCGGGTTCGCCGACCAACAAAGAACAGCGTGGATCGGCGAGCAATGCGCCCGTATGGGCGGCGAGCATCGAGATCAGGATCAGTGGCGTGCCATCAATATCGGTGGCAACGCCAACACGGCTGACAAGCGGCGAACCTGAAGCCGGCTCGATGACGGCAAGTGCCCCGTAGCGCGCGGTGCGAAGCAGAGTTTTGGCCAGCTGGATCGACTGGGCGTCGGTTTCCCGGATCACGTCTTTCTTCTGCTGTTCCACCACACTCACCATTATAAGCTGAATATTGTCATCCACTTATCAGCCGATGACACCGGCTTTGACAAGGGCTTCGGTCTCGTCTTCCGGAACGCCAAAACGCGCCAGGATCGAGGCAACCGGGCGTCTGTTTTCGGAAGGCGGCTCGCTTGCCGCGGACGGTGTCGCCGAAAAACGGGGAGCCGGCGCCGGTCTGGTGAAACGGCCGACATCGACAAAGGCATTGCGCGCACGATTGTGCGGATGCTGCCGTGCTTCGGCGAACGACAACACCGGCGCGATGCAAGCGTCGGTCCCGGCAAACAGCCGATCCCACTCGTCGCGGGATTTTTCCTGCACCCGGATGGCTATGGCCTCACGCATCCGAGGCCAGAGTTTCTGGTCGTACTGACCTGCCGCGAACTGTTGGTCGAGCGGTAACAGACGGGCGAACTCTGCAAAGAACTGCGGCTCCAGGCATCCAACGGCGATGTGGCGACCATCGGCAGTTTCGTAGGTGTCGTAGAAAGGGCAACCGGAATCGAGAAGATTGACACCACGCCGATCATTCCAGAGGTCGCTGGCCATCGCGGCCTGGATCGGAAGGGCCAGCATGGAAGCCCCTTCGACCATGGCCAAGTCGACAACCTGTCCTTTGCCTCCACGAGAGCGCTGGAACAGTGCCGCAAGCAATCCGGTCATCAGCATCATGGTCCCTCCGCCATAGTCGGCGACCAGGTTGAGTGGAGGGACGGGTCTTTCGCCGTCGTGGCCGATGGCGTGCAGGATACCTGAGTAAGCGAGGTAGGTGATGTCGTGGCCGGCGCGATCGGCAAGGGGACCGTCCTGTCCGAAACCCGTCACGCGTCCGTAGATCAGCGCCGGATTGCGTGCCAGGGCCGCGTCGGGTCCAAGGCCAAGCCGTTCCATCACGCCCGGCCGAAAACCCTCGATCAGGAAATCGGCTTTCCCGGCAAGCCGCAGCACCAGTTCGGTGCATTCAGGACGCTTCAGGTCCACGACGAGGACATCGCGGCCATGCCGGTCGATATCATGTTCGGCCGGCAACTGCAGGAATTGCCGGCCGGCGCTGCTGCGCTCGATCCGGAGTACCGCCGCCCCCATTTCGGAAAGCATGAGCGCGGCGAGGGGGACGGGACCGAGCCCCGCCATTTCGATCACGGTAAGTCCGGCCAGCGGCCCGCGTCCGGGTTCCTGCGGGTTGGCCGGCACCATGGCTTATTTCGGTGCCATGCGGATGGCACCGTCCAGGCGGATGGTTTCGCCATTCAGCATCTGGTTTTCGACGATGTGCAACGCCAGCGCCGCATATTCGGACGGCTCGCCGAGCCGGGAGGGGAAGGGCACGGCTGCACCGAGCGAATCCTGCACTTCTTGCGGCATGCCGGCCATCATCGGTGTCTTGAAGATGCCGGGAGCGATCGTGCAGACGCGGATGCCCGAGCGGGCAAGGTCGCGAGCCACCGGTAAGGTCATGCCGACAACGCCACCCTTGGAGGCGGAATAGGCGGCTTGCCCGATCTGCCCGTCGAAAGCCGCGACCGAGGCCGTGTTGATGATGACGCCGCGTTCACCGCCGGCCAACGATTCGAGCTTGGCGGCGCGGTCCGCAACCAGCCGGATCATGTTGAAACTGCCGATCAGGTTGACCTCGATCACCCTGCGATACTGATCGAGAGGATGGGGGCCGTCCTTGCCGACGGTCTTCACACCGATCGCGATCCCGGCGCAATTCACCAGGATGCGCGGTTCTCCGAGCGATTTTGCAACCTCGGCCACCGCGGCCGCCCCGTTCTCGGCGCTGGAGACGTCGCATTTGACCGCGATGCCGCCAATGTCTGCTGCCACCTTGTCGGCTCGGTCGATACCAACATCGAAAAGAGCGACCTTGGCACCCTTGGCTGCAAGCGCGCGCGCCGTCGCTTCACCCAGGCCTGAGCCGCCTCCGGTCACGATTGCGATCTGGCCGTGTGGGTTCATGCGCTGTTCTCCTTGCTTGTCGGGAATATGCTAGGGGGCCGCGGCAAACGCTGCAACAGGCAAGGCATCAGGGTGAAGGTGACCCGGCGTTACGCTGGTTCGCCGACACCGACCTGGTCGGCGTGATGAACCATGCCGGTCAGTCTGGCCGTTGCGCCCGGTTCGATTTCATGCGTCAGAAGACGGTCGAGGTCGACCGGCCTTGGCATGGTGATTTGTCCGCGCGGAATCCGCTTGAAGCCGAGCGGGCCGTAGTAGGGCTCATCGCCGACCAGGATAACGCAGGCTGAACCAGCCTTTGCGGCGGCCCCCAGCGCCATGGCCACCAGCTTGCGACCGATGCCGAGGTTCTTGAACGCCGGCCGCACGGCAAGGGGGCCAAGAAGCAGTGCTTTGCCGGAGCCCGCCATGACCCTGGTCATCCGCACCGACGCGATCACGGTGCCGCCGTTCATGGCGACGAAGGAAAGGTCGCGCTCGTGAGGGCCGCCCTCGCGGATCTTGTAGGCGGCGCGGGCGAAGCGTCCAGGCCCGAAGGCTTCTTCGTTGATCGATTCGATTTCGGGATCATGCGCCGGGGTTTCCGGCAGGTAGGTCACGTCGACAAGGCTCATGGTCTTTGCGTTCCGGTATGCAAGGAAAGGTTGCTGCAAGCGGCAGCGTTCGCCAGTCAGCGCTTCAAGCGCGGGCGATCTTTCGTCGTCGGTCGAACCGGATTCCTGCAAAGTCGAACATGCGGATTGTCCGCTAGCATCAAATATTCACGATCGCAATCGGTGTTTTGAACGGTGTTGCGCCAGCGTTTGACAGTGTGTTCAGCCAAAACGCATTTCCCAGGGCCGGCATGCCTCCTAGATTGCAGCCGCAGGACAGGAGGAATGTCGATGGGATTGCTGGTCGATGGCAAATGGCAGGACCGCTGGTACGATACCAACAGCAGCGGCGGCAGGTTCGAACGCTCCCAATCGCAATGGCGCGACTGGGTAACCGTTGACGGCAAGCCGGCGGAGGGGCGTTCGCGGGGCTTCAAGGCGGAGCCTGACCGCTATCATCTCTATGTTTCGCTCGCCTGTCCCTGGGCGCATCGCACGTTGATCTTCAGGGTGCTGAAGAAGCTGGAAACCGTGATTTCTGTCTCGGTGGTCCATCACCTGATGCTCGAGAACGGCTGGACCTTCCAGGCCAAAGACGGTGCGACTGGCGACACCCTCTATGGCCTCGACTTCCTGCATCAGGTCTACACAAGGGCGGATCCGGCCTATTCAGGCCGGGTTACCGTACCTGTCCTGTGGGACAAGAAGGAACAGACCATCGTCTCCAACGAATCTTCCGAGATCATCCGGATGTTCAACTCAGCATTCGATGAGTGGGGCGATGCGTCGGTCGACTTTTATCCGCCTGCGTTGCAAACCGAGATCGACGCAGTCAATGGGCAAGTGTATGGCGCCGTGAACAATGGCGTCTACAAGGCGGGTTTCGCGACCAGCCAGGCTGCCTATCAGGAAGCCTTCGGAGAGCTGTTTGCGGCGCTCGACGGTCTGGAGGCAAGATTGTCACGCCAGCGCTATCTCGTCGGCGATCACATTACCGAAGCGGACTGGCGGCTGTTCACGACGCTCATTCGTTTCGATCCGGTCTATGTCGGTCATTTCAAATGCAACCTGCGCCGCATTGCCGACTATCCGAACCTGTCGAACTATCTGCGCGATCTTTACCAGGTCCCGGGCGTGGCCCAGACGATCGACATGCATCACATCAAGGCGCACTACTACGCCAGCCATCGCGACATCAATCCGACCGGCATCATTCCGCTTGGTCCTCAGGTCGATCATCTGGCAGCACACGACCGTGCCCGCTTGAAGAAGGCCGCCTGAGCTTACCAGTAGGGCGAAACCGTTATGCCCTGGAATGTCTCGGCAATGCGCCTGAGCGTTGCTGGAGTCGTGCCTTCCGGCAGTTGTTCGAGCGGGAAGAAGCCGGCCTCGGCGATCTCGTGGTCGGGACGTTTCGGCTCGGTCTGGTGAAAAGCCTCGACCAGGTAGAGCCCGACATGGTCACGCGGGCTTGATGTTCTGTTAAAGTGGATGGATTGCAGCGCCGGTGGCGCCGAGATCGTGATGTTGCCTTCTTCCTGGAGCTCCCGGGCGAGCGCCTCTCCCATGGTCTCCCCCTTTTCGACGCCGCCTCCCGGCAGCTGCCAGCCGGGGACATAGGTGTGGCGGATGAGGAAGATCGAATTGCGCTCGCGGTCATGAACCAGGCCGCGGACGCCGAGGGTCATCGGTCGCTTCAGCACGAACAGGGTGTGGAAGAGCTTCGCCCTGAGGCGGGGCCAACCGCTCTGGCGGAAGGATAGTTCGGGATCTGTGCCGGTCATTTCAAGTGAACCATTGGTGGATTGCGGGCGATCGGTCGCTTATGAAGGTTTCATGTTCAGGCTTGCGCATCTCTCCGACGCCCATCTCGGTCCGTTGCCCGGTGTATCGTATCGCGATCTCGCCTCCAAGCGCGTGCTGGGCTACGTCAACTGGCAACGCAACCGCCGCCGTACCATGCACGATGCCGTCATCGACACGCTGGTAGCCGACCTCAAGGCAAATGGTGCCGACCACATTGCGGTGACCGGCGATCTGGTCAACCTGGCGCTGGACAGCGAAATCGAAATGGCCCGCCTGTGGCTGGAGATGCTCGGGTCGCCAAGCGACGTTTCCGTGGTTCCCGGCAATCACGACGCCTACGTTCCCGGCGCCTTCGACAAGGCATGCCGCGCATGGGCGCCATGGATGAGCGGCGATGGCGCCAACATCCACGTCGATCGTCATAGTTTCCCCTATCTGAGACGTCGAGGCGAAGTCGCGCTGATCGGCGTGTCGACCGCGCGCGCAACCGCGCCGTTCATGGCGAACGGCTTCTTCGAGGAGAAGCAGGCCGAGCGTTTGGCGCAGCTTCTAGACCAAACCGGCAAGCAGGGCCTTTGCCGCGTGATCCTCATCCATCATCCGCCGATCCGCGGCGCGGTGGCCCAAACCAAGCGGCTTTTCGGCATCCGCCGGTTTCAGAACATCGTCAAGCGGCATGGCGCCGAACTGGTGCTGCACGGCCATTCGCATGATCCGACGCTGTTCTGGATCGGGCGGGTTCATCGATTGCCCGTTGTGGGCGTTGCCGCTGCCGGGCAAGGCCCAGGGGGACGGCATCCTGCCGCGCAATACAATCTGATCGAGATCGATAAAACCGCGAATGGCTGGCGCATCGGATTGATACGTCGCGGGATCACCGGACCAGCGCTCGCGATCGCTGACCTTCAGACACTGGAGCTCGGCGCAGAACCGGAAAAATCTACGGTCTGAGAGTCTCGATCAAGGGCAGGAGGCGGTCCCAGAACAGGGCGGTCGAGACGGCGAGGCCGGCGAGCACGCCGACCAGCACAAGGCCGAGCCAGCCAAGGATCGTGCGGCCACGTGTCCCCACGTCTGCCTGTGGCTTGGTTTCCGTCGCCGGTTCGGCTTGAGGCTTTGGCTGCTCGATCGGTTCGATGCCGCCTTCCATGAGGCGTTGCCGTTCGACCAGACGCTCGGCGACATAGCGGGTGACCTGGTCGCCAACGATCTTCATATCCGGGGACTCGGCCAGAACGACACGGCCAAGACGCGTGTCCTTGACGAAACGATAGGTTCGACGATCTCGGCCCATGGCGACATGGCTGACGGCATCGATCCACAATCGTGGCTGCAGTCCCGAAGACAGCGCGAAATCGAAATAGTCGATATCGGAGGGTACGTCTGCAAAGACCGGCGACAGCTCCGACGCCAGCAGTTCCAACCGCATGCGATGGGCTTCACGCATGTCGACGACGACG
>WPCJ01175455.1_pt1 | contig 13754 bp, 13 predicted proteins | sample 5399831 | NCBI WGS metagenome assembly WPCJ01 (sample SAMN12869470, study PRJNA574797) | sludge metagenome | isolation source: wastewater treatment of pH10 | place: China:Beijing | collected 2019-05-20 | reverse complement strand
CGCCGCCATCGCGGCCGCGGCGGGGCGGGCGGCGGCCCTGGTCACGGTCGGGGCGGTTCGGCCCCTTGTCCTGCCGTTCGTGCCGCCGGTCCTGATTCCGGCCGGAATCGCGGCCCTTTTGCGGGCCCTGCTGGAATCGCTGCTTGCGGTCTCGATCGCTCATGCCGGCTTGTCTCACGGGGGCCGGGGAATGGCAATTTGCCTGTGGGAACAATGATGCGGGAAGGGGCGGATAAATCCGTCATGATCGGTTGACTTTGGGCGTCGGCTTCCCGATAACCAGCGCCGCCGGGAGCCCGCTGAGCGGGTGCGCGTTTCCACGTCATCCAAGGCCGTCCAGCACCCATCCGGGTGCATGCCCTTTTGGGCGGATGCGATGGCGTCGAGCGGGGGAGTGTCCCGAGTGGCAAAGGGAGCTGACTGTAAATCAGCCGCCTTATGGCTTCGCAGGTTCGAGTCCTGCCTCCCCCACCATTTTGATTTTCCTCACATAATAGCGATTTGAGCAGCGCGATCTTCGCGCGTTGCGAGATGTTGCCGCACAGCGTTGTGCTGACTGCGAGCAGGCTACCGGGCGGACCTTGATCGATACCGCAGCGCATCGACGAGTAATCCGAATGCCGGAGAAATCTGTCGCCTGCTCGGATAATACAGGTGATAGCCGGCATATGGCTCGCACCAGTCGGCGAGTACCCGGATGAGACGGCCGTCGGCCAGATACGGGCGTACCTGACCTTCCTGCAGATAAGCGAGGCCGAAGCCCTGCAGCGCTCCGGCAAGCAAGGCGCTTGCGCTGTTGAAGGTCAACTGGCCGTCCACCTTGACGTTCAGGGGACGCCCAGCCTTCTCGAACTCCCACGCGTAGAGTCCTCCATGCGACGGCAGGCGGAGATTGAGGCAGTTGTGCTGCGTCAGGTCCCGCGGCACCTTCGGTTTCTTCCTGTCGGAGAAGTATTCCGGCGATCCCACGATCGCCATTCGCAGATCCGGGCTGATCCGGACCGCGATCATGTCCTTGTCCACGAGTTCTCCGGGGCGGATGCCCGCGTCGTACTGGTCCGCCACGATGTTGGAGAGGCCGTAATCCACGATGACCTCGACCTTGATGTCAGGATAGTTCGGCAGGAACTTCTTCAGTGCCGGCAACAGGATGGCCTGCGAGGCGTATTCGGTCGCGGTAATCCGAAGGTTACCGGCAGGCTTGTCGCGCAATTCGCCGAGCGCCTCCATCGCGAGATCGATCTCGTCAAACCGGCTTCCGATGGTTGCGATGAGCTTCTGCCCGGCTTCCGTCGGCGAAACACTGCGTGTCGTCCGGTTCAAAAGTCTCACGCCGAGCCGCTCTTCCAAGGAGCGAATGAGATGGCTGAGGGCGGAGGACGAAATGCCGAGCTTGACCGAGGCTGCAGTGAAACTGGCCGCGCGCGCGACGGCGAGGAAGGCAACGAGATCGCCGGCGTCCTGACGTTCCATTCCTGAATGTCCCGCAATAATTCATCCTGTTTATCCCATCTAATGACAAAGACGGGGGATGACTAGTCTCTCGGCAATCGGTGATTGGTGGCGGAGGAGGGCGCATGCGAGCGACTGCAAGAGCAATGGTATCTCTCTGTCTGACCGCCGCCGCCTTCGCTGTAACCGGCGCGTCAGCGCGTGACGAAGGATCAAGACAGATGGATTTGCAGGTAGTCGCTCCCGATCTGGCAAAATATCGCGACGATGTCGTGTTCGGCGATCTCTGGAAACGCCCGGATCTTTCGTCGCGCGATCGCAGTATCGTCACGGTGTCGGCATTGATCGCGCTCGACCAGACCATCGAATTGCGGCGCTACATGGAGATGGCGCTCAACAACGGCGTGAAGCCGTCGGAGATCTCCGAGATCATCACCCATCTCGCATTCTATTCGGGATCCGGCAATGCGATGGATGCTGTCGCGGTCGCAGCCGAGGTATTCAAGGCGCGCGGGGTCACCGCATCCGCGCCGCAATCAAACGGGAAACCGTTGCCACTGAACGAAACATCGGAAGCCGAACGTGCAAAGCGCAACGATGACATGTTCGGTGCCGTCGCTCCCGGACTTCTGAAATACACCACCGAGGTTCTGTTTCGGGATCTGTGGCTGAGGCCTGGACTGGCTCCGCGAGATCGAAGCCTCGTCACGGTCAGCGCGCTGATTGCATCGGGGCAGGTCGCCCAGATCACCTATCACCTCAACCGGGCGATGGATAACGGACTGACGCATGCCCAGGCCGGCGAGATGCTCGCTCATCTCGCGTTTTACGCGGGGTGGCCGAAGGCATTCTCTGCACTGCCGGTTGTGAAGGACGTGCTGGCGAAGCGCGCCGACAAATGATTGCGATGAGGATCAAATGAACAAGAAGATTGTAGTGGCGACGCTGGGTGTTCTCAGTGCTACTCCGGCCGGCGCGCAGACTATCGAGATCGTCGCAAATGGATCGCCGAAGTCGGCGACGGGATCGTCGCAGTATTTCGGCGGCCATGCCGTCGTCACGCCGTTGCTGCCACCGAACGAGACGACGAAAGCAAGTCTGGGTCTGGTGACTTTCTCTCCGGGGGCGAGAACCGCCTGGCACACGCATCCGGCCGGTCAGCTCCTGATTGTTTCGACCGGGCAGGGATGGTTGCAGCAGGAGGGTCAGGAGCGGCGCACGATCAACGCCGGCGATGTCGTGTGGATTCCGGCGGGAGTGAAGCATTGGCACGGCGCGACGGCAACGAGTCCGATGAGCCACCACGTCATGACTTATTTCGCCGGGGACAAGAACGTCGATTGGATGGAGCAGGTTGCCGACCAGCAATACGGATCCCCATGACGGAACGGAGACTCACCCATCCGTGATCGCGCGAGAGCGATCCCGGCGTTTTCGCAGCGACTTTCGGTGAAACTGATCCAGCGGAATGTCGTTGAATAGATCTAATCGGGCGGAACAGCCCGTATCGAATGCCACCACCCGTCTCGAAATCGCAGGAACACAACACTGTGTGCGGGCTGCCGTAAGCACCCGGCCAGAACAGCCTCTGGCGCCTGCCGATCGATACTGCATATGGAGTGACGACGGATGACAAAAACAGACCCGACCGACATCTCGCGACGCCATCTCCTGATCGTCGCGGGAGCCTCAGCAGCCGTTGGGACTTCCGCGTTTCGCGGCGAGGCCGTTGCGGCTCCTGCGGCAAAACAGGTCGCTCCCTCCATGCCTTCTCCTGTTCACGCGGCGAAAGTCTCGCTGCAGATTAACGGCTCGGTGCGTGATCTGACGCTCGATACCCGGACCACGCTGCTCGATGCACTGCGTGAGCATCTGCATCTGACAGGCACGAAGAAAGGGTGCGACCACGGCCAATGCGGCGCCTGTACGGTGATGGTCGATGGTCAGCGGATCAATTCCTGCCTGACCCTCGCGGTGATGCACGAGGGGGCCAAGGTCACGACCATCGAAGGTCTGGGCACGCCCGACAACCTGCACCCGATGCAGGCGGCGTTCGTCAGGCACGATGGTTATCAGTGTGGCTATTGCACACCGGGCCAGATTTGTTCGGCCGTTGCCGTTCTGGATGAGATCAAGTCCGGCATTCCGAGCCATGTCAGTGGCGATCTCAATGCCGAGCCGCAGGTGACGGCTCTGGAAATGCGCGAACGCATGAGCGGCAATATCTGTCGCTGTGGCGCCTATTCCAACATCGTCGATGCCATGACCGAAGTCGCCGGGAGCCGCGCATGAAGCCCTTTACCTATGAGCGCGCGACATCCCCGGCGGCAGCGGCCGCGGCAGGGGCCAAGAGCGAAAACGCGAAATTCATCGCGGGCGGAACGAACCTGCTCGATTTGATGAAGCTCGAGATCGAAACGCCGGCACATCTGATCGATGTGAATGGGCTGGCTTTCGACAAGATCGAACCGGCCGCGGACGGAGGACTTCGCGTCGGCGCGATGGTGCGCAACACCGCGCTGGCAGCAGATGCGCGCATTCGCCGCGACTACGGCGTCCTGTCGCGGGCACTGCTCGCGGGAGCGTCGGGGCAGCTCCGGAACAAGGCGACCACCGCCGGCAATCTGTTGCAGCGGACGCGCTGTCCGTATTTCTACGACACCAATATGGCCTGCAACAAACGCAAGCCCGGCTCCGGTTGCTCTGCGATCGGCGGTGCCACCCGGTCGCTTGCCGTGATCGGCGCCAGCGAAGCGTGCATTGCCACGCATCCGAGCGACATGGCGGTGGCCATGCGCGTCCTCGACGCGAAGGTCGAGACGGTGACGCCGGATGGCAAGACGCGGAGTATTCCGATCGCCGATTTCCATCGCTTGCCGGGCGACGCGCCCGAGCGCGAGACGGCGCTGGAGCGAGGCGAGTTGATCACCGCGGTGACATTGCCGAAGCCGGTTGGTGGCACGCATGTCTATCGCAAGGTTCGTGATCGCGCGTCCTACGCGTTTGCACTGGTGTCCGTTGCGGCGGTCCTCCAGCGCGATGGCAGCGGACGCGTGGCGCTTGGCGGCGTTGCGCACAAGCCGTGGCGGATCGAGGCGGCGGAGCGGGAGCTGGTGCGCGGCGCCAAGCCGACGATGGATCGGTTGCTCGATGGCGCCAGGCCGACCCACGACAACAAATTCAAGCTGCCACTCGCGGAGCGCACACTGGCTGCCGTTCTCAACGAGGCGAAAGGCTGAACGATGAAATTCGACACCCCCGCCACCACCAATCCGATCGATCAGCTCAAGGTTATCGGTCACGCAACAGATCGCATCGACGGACCGCGCAAGACGACCGGCACGGCCGTCTATGCCTATGAGAACAACGACGTCGCCAGCACGGCCTATGGCTATGTCGTGGGCTCCGCGATCGCCAAAGGACGGATCGCTTCGATCGATCTCGAGGTGGCCAAGGCCGCTCCGGGTGTCCTGGCGATCGTCACTGCCGAGACCGCCGGAAAGCTCGGCAAGGGTGGGCGGAATGTGGCCACGCTGCTTGGCGGCCCAGACATCGAGCACTATCATCAAGCCGTTGCTGTCGTGGTTGCCGAGACGTTCGAGCAGGCGCGCGCTGCTGCGCAGCTCGTGCGTATCGAATATGCGCAAGCGCAAGGAAATTTCGATCTTGCCGAGAGCCGGGACAAGGCGGTCAAACCGAAGGCGAGCGGTGTTGGCGGCGAACCGGAGACGACTGTCGGTGACTTTGCCGGCGCATTCGCGCAGGCTCAGGTGCAACTCGACGCGACCTATACGACGCCGGATCACGCCCATGCGATGATGGAGCCCCATGCGTCGATCGCCGCATGGGAGGGCGACAAACTGACGCTCTGGACTTCCAGTCAGATGATCGCGTGGGGGGCCGGCGACGTGGCGACCACGCTCGGTATCGACCGCAAGAACGTTCGGTTGATCTCGCCATATGTTGGCGGAGGATTCGGTGCCAAGCTGTTCCTGCGCTCCGATGCCGTTCTGGCTGCCCTCGGCGCCAGGGCTGCAAATCGTCCGGTCAAGCTGGCGCTGACGCGTCCGTTCATCTTCAACAACACCACCCATCGTCCGGCGACGATCCAACGCATCCGCATCGGTGCGACGCGCGAGGGCAAGATCACAGCCATCGCCCATGAAAGTCTGTCCGGAAATCTGCCCGGCGGCGGACCGGAGACGGCCGTGCAGCAGACGCGACTTCTCTACGCGGGTGAAAACCGCATGACGGCGCTCCGTCTGTCCAGTCTCGATCTGCCTGAAGGCAATGCCATGCGCGCACCCGGCGAAGCGCCGGGCATGATGGCGCTCGAAGTTGCCATCGACGAAATCGCCGAGCGCCTCCATCTCGATCCCATCGCGTTCCGCAATATGAACGACACGCAGGTCGATCCGGAAAATCCGCAGCGGCCTTATTCGCAACGTCAGTTGATCGAGTGCATGCGCGTCGGCGCCGAGAAATTCGGATGGGATCAGCGGCAGGGCGTGCCGGCGTCGCGCAGGGAAGGGCGCTGGCTCGTAGGCATGGGGGTCGCTGCCGCCTTCCGCAACAATCTCCTGATGAAATCCGGCGCGCGCGTGCGCCTCAGCCGAGACGGACGGGTGGCGGTTGAAACCGACATGACTGACATCGGGACGGGGACTTACACGATCATCGCGCAGACCGCTGCGGAGATGATGGGCCTTCCGCTGAACAGGATCGATGTCAAGCTGGGTGACTCGTCATTCCCGGTGTCGGCGGGATCTGGCGGACAGTGGGGTGCCAACAACTCCACGGCCGGTGTCTATGCCGCTTGCGTCAAGTTGCGTGAGGCCGTGGCGCAGAAACTCGGCTTCAATTCGGCCGACATCTCGTTTGCCGATGGGCAGGTCACGTCCGGCAATCGTGGAGCGCCGCTCGCACGGGCAGCAAGCGAAGGGGAGATCACGGCGGAAGATGCTATCGAATATGGTGATCTTGCCAAGACGCACCAGCAATCCACTTTCGGCGCGCATTTTGTCGAACTGGGCGTCGATATCGCGACGGCGGAGATCCGCGTGCGCCGCATGCTGGCGGTCTGCGCGGCCGGCCGTATTCTAAACCCCAAGTCCGCACGCAGCCAGGTCATCGGTGCAATGACCATGGGCGTTGGCGCTGCCTTGATGGAAGAACTGACCGTGGACAAGCGCTTCGGCATGTTCGTCAATCACGACCTCGCCGGATACGAAGTTCCCGTTCATGCCGATATCCCGCATCAGGACGTCATTTTCCTCGACGAGACCGACCCGATGTCGTCACCCATGAAAGCCAAGGGCGTCGGAGAACTTGGTATCTGCGGCGTCGGCGCGGCGGTCGCGAACGCCATATACAACGCGACGGGCGTCCGCGTTCGCGAATATCCGATCACGCTCGACAAGCTGATTGATCGCCTGCCAGCGGTTGGCTGACAGGCTTCCGCAAATCCGCACAGGCAGGAGTATTGCTGTTGATCCTCGGCGCTTATCACGCGGCCAGATGAAAATCCGAAATATGCACGCGGTTGCGGCCGTCGGCCTTGGCGCGGTAGAGCGCGGCATCGGCACGGCTCAGCATGGCTTGCAGCGTTTCCGGTTCGGAGGAGCGGATTGCGATGCCGACGCTCACCGTGGCCTTGATGGTGCCTTCAGGCGTCTGGAACGCCAATCCTTCCAAAGTGGCACGGATGCGCTCCGCGACCGAGGATGCGGCTTTCGGACTCGACGACGGCAGGAGGATGCAGAATTCCTCGCCGCCGAGGCGGGCCGCGACGTCATGCGCGCGGATATTGGAGAAGATCACTTCGGCGAACACGCGCAACACGCGGTCGCCGGCGGCATGGCCGAACTTGTCGTTGATTGCCTTGAAGTGATCGAGATCCATCAGCAGGATTGCCGTGTTGTGCGGCACTTCCTGCGTCCGGTCTTCGAACAGCGCGCGGCGATTGAGCAGGCCGGTCAGCGGGTCGGTCATGGCATCCGACTTGTGCCGGTTGGTGGTGCGGATCTGATTGATGGTGAGCGACAGTGCGCCGATGCCGGTGAGGCCGACGATCACCATCAGCGAGTTGAATTCCTCGGCCCAGTTCGAGGGGCGCGCGGTGAGCACATATTGGCCGTTGGCGAGCAGCACGTAACCGCATGCGGCGAAGGACAGCGCCGTGACGAGATAGAGCAGCGCATTGGTGATCATCAGTAACGGGGCTTCCGAACGCGCGCTCCAGTATTGATGCGCAGCAAGCGTCGTCAGCAAAGCGATGGCGAAATTGGCGGAGGCGGTGCCGATGCCGGTGTAGCCCGTGATGAAGGCCAAAGCCGTCGGCACCAGCCCGAGCACGGTTACGGCGATCGTCAATGTCCAGCTCGACCGATGCGTGCAGAACTGGATGGTGCCGCGATAGATCAGGCTGAAGCCAAGGATCAGCAGGGTGAAGGACACGAGCTGATAGGTCGGCTCGTAGCGTTCGATGCCGAGATAGAACAGCAGCGCCAGGACGGTCAGCGTCAGCCCGGTGGACCAGGTCAGCAGATAGGTCTCGGATCGCGCAACGATCCAGGTCGCAAGCAAGGTGAATGCGAGCGCGGTGCAGGACACGCCGATGGCAATGAAAAGGGAGTGCTGATCGAGAAACATGACGCGAAGCAATGAATTGAGTTGACGCGTGATACGCCATCATCTCTTAGCACCTGACTACCGCCGTGCCATTCGAATTCTATGGTGAGGAAATTGTTACGGGGATCGCGGAGACGAGGCGGTGAAGCGCCGCATGTCATTGAAATGTCTCCGAACATCGCCTCGGCCGGCGTTTGGCAAAGCACCAACTCGCAATTGTTGTGATCGCGGTAACCAACTCTAGAGACCCCGTCGGCTATGACTTTGGCGGGGAACTCTTGGTGACCCCCGGACAAAAGCCGAGATCGGAGCGTTTTGCTCCGAGGACAGGGCGGGGCGTAGATGAATTTGGCAGCAGCCACGATCGCAGGCGGCATCGGCACCATCTTTTTCGCCGCCGCTTCGGTATTTTACTATCAGCCGTCCTTCATCAAGCCGGACAAGATGATGGATGCCGTGCTGACCACCAATCAGTCCAAGGCCCGCACCGCGGTGTCCCGGTTGCTGGTCAATCCGTCGTCGGCAGAGTTCGATGGGCTGCGCTCGGTGGAGGCCGACGGCAAGAAATATGTCTGCGGCAGCGTGCGCGCCAAGGACCGCACCGGCGCCTATGCCGGGCGTCGCGCCTTCGTCTACACCGTGGCCATCGACTTTGCCCGCATCGACGACGACGGCACCATCGCGCAGAAGCACGATGCCTATCGCACCTGTCCGGTGACCGAGGAAGAAGAGCGCATCGCGCAATTGCGGTTGTCGGGCTCGCCGGGCGCAGTCGCTGCCGTGAAGACGATGCAGAAGGCGATGCCCGGTGCGGGAACAAGTACAACCGTCCTGACGAGCCTCGCAGGCGGTTCGTCCAATGTGAGCACCGGCGGTGTCGGCGGCACCATGCAACAGCAGTTGCAGCATTTTTCCGGGCAGCAGACGGCGCCTTCGGGCGGGCAGGAGGGTGGTTCGTTCAAAACTGCATCCGCCAGGCCGGTGATCAGCGATGAGACCGAGTGGCGACAGGACAAGCCGCCGGCGGCATGGCCGGCATTTCCGCCGGAGCACGAACTGTCCAAGCCGGGGCCGAAGCTCAGCAATGCCGATGCGCTGGCATTGGCAAGGGATGTCGAGCAGCGCTGGGCGCAGCACAGGGCCGGCACGGCGAAGACGCGTCCTTCGGTGGACGATATCCGCAATGCCGAGCGCGCTTTGCTGACCATCGATGCCGCGGGGCCGGACTTCCGGGCGGCATGGGCGGCGTTCGTTCGGTTGCGCGCGGTGGAGCGCGAGGCGACGGCCTGACGGTCGGCCGCACGAATGTCGCATCCCAGGTTCCCGCATCGCCGGCTGTTCCGGAACGGGACGGCGCCTACGGCGTTTTCCCCTCAATCAGGGAAAGGTGCGATGACATGAAGAAAGTATTGGCAATCACATCGGCGGTCCTGCTGGCCGCCAGCTTTGCAACAACTGCGGCGTCGGCGAAGAAGGTCAAGCGCGGCTACCACGCCTATCACCACAGCCACTATTACGGTGGCGGTTATCGCTACCATCGCGGGCCGGCTTATGGCTCCTACGGCATGATGCGTGGTGGGACGCCGTATTACCCCGGCTATGGCGCGTCCATGCAAGGCAATAACGGCAATTCCGCCTTCGGCAACAATTCGCTCGGCCATATCCAGGGCGGCAATATCGGCGGCGGCAAGTAGCAGCCGAAATGAGGGAGCGGGCGCCTTAGGCGTCCGCGTCTTCCTTGATCTCGTAGCGATCGCGAAACAGCAGCACGACGGTCTGCAAGCGGTCGCGCCAGACAGCAGCGTTCACGGCGCCAGCGGCGGGTAAAATGCGCAACATCGCGTTCCACGGGCGCGAGCCATAGACGCTGATCTCGAAGCCGACGAGCGGATATTTCTCTCCGGCCTGCAGCGCCTTGACAATGAGTTCGGCGAGTTCGGCCCGGGTCACCTCGCGCGTGCTTTCGACGGCCAGTTGCGGCTCGAGCGAAGCGGGCGCCTTTTCTTCGGGGACGATCGGGTCGAGGCCTTCCTTCGCACCGTCGTCGGCCACGGAAGCCTTGTCGCTGGCTGCACCCTTCTTGAGGGTATCGAACTTGACCGGCTCAAAGGGTTTTGTGGCCGCACTCCCGCCCGGCCGTTTCACTAGCCGATCGATCAGGCTCAGCAATCCTCGGTCGCGTTCCGTCGTCTCGCTCAAACTGAGTCTCTTTTTGTTCAGGTCGATGATCTGATCATCAGCAACCGGGTATGTCGATAGGCAAGGCAGGCCGGGCTCCCAGGCCGGCATGGCCGTGCACAATTATGCTGCGGGTTAGCTTTGTCGCAAAAGTTTCATGGGCGGCCTATAGTGGGGCGGCACGCATTTCCCCTCACGCCTTAGCTGCGCCGGCATGACGCCCGCGCCAGGATGGAGACGATCGCCGTGAAACCCACCCGCCTGTTGTTTGCCCTGTCCGCTCTGGCGCTCGCCGCCGTGGCGCAGCCGGCCCGCGCTGCCGACGTGATCTGCTACAACTGTCCGCCGGAATGGGCCGACTGGGCGTCGATGATCAAGGCGGTCAAGGCCGACCTCAACATCGAGATGCCGCACGACAACAAGAATTCCGGCCAGGCGCTGGCGCAGATCCTGGCCGAGAAGGCCAATCCGGTCGGCGATATCGGCTATTTCGGCGTCACCTTCGGCATGAAGGCGAAGGCGCAGGACGCGCTCGAACCCTACAAGCCCGCCGGCTGGGATCAGGTCGATGCCGGCCTGAAGGATTCCGAAGGCTACTGGACCACGATCCATTCCGGAACCCTCGGCTTCTTCGTCAACAAGGACGCGCTCGGCGGCAAGCCGGCGCCGAAGTGCTGGAAGGATCTCACCAAGCCCGACTACAAGGGCATGGTCGGCTATCTCGATCCGACCTCGGCGGCCGTCGGTTATGTCGGCGTTGTCGCTGCCAATCTGGCGCTCGGCGGTTCGGACACCAATTTCGATCCGGCCATCGCCTTCTTCAAGGACCTGAAGAAGAACGACGCCATGGTGCCGAAACAGACGTCCTACGCCCGCGTCGTCTCCGGCGAAATGCCGATCCTGCTCGACTACGACTTCAATGCCTATCGCGCCAAATATTCCGAGAAGGGCAATTTCGAATTCGTGATTCCCTGCGAGGGCACCGTGGTGTTCCCCTATGTGGTCGGCCTCGTGAAGAACGCGCCGCATAAGGACAAGGCCAAGAAGGTCATGGACTACCTGCTGTCCGACAAGGGCCAGGCGATCTGGACCAATGCGTATCTGCGTCCGGCCCGCAAGATCGATCTGCCGGACGCCGTGAAGGCCAAGTTCTTGCCCGACAGCGAATATGCCCGCGCCAAGAGCGTGGACTGGGGCAAGATGGAGCTGGCCCAGAAGGGTTTCAGCGACCGCTATCTCGCCGAAGTCCGTTGATGCGGGGAATACGCATGGATGAGGATAGTGCTCGGCCTGCATGGTTCGAGACGCGGCCTGAAAAGGCCGCTCCTCACCATGAGGGTCTTCTATATCGCTATACTCCGCCCTCATCCTGAGGAGCGGCCTTCTTAGGTCGCGTCTCGAAGGATGGCCGCAGGCTTCCTCTTGATGTCACATCGCAACTTCATCTCCCTCTGCCTGCTGCCGCTGATCGTGATGACGGCGGCCTTCTTCGTTCTGCCGATGGCGCAACTGGTCGCCGTCGGCGCTGATGGACCGCGCGGCATCAGTGCCTATCTCGCGATCCTCTCCGAGCCGCGCTATCGCGCCACTCTGATCAATACAGTTGTGCTCGCCGCAGCGACGACGATCGCCACGCTGGTGATCGCCACCATCGCCGGCCTGTTCCTGCAGCGGCATCGCTTTGCCGGCCGCACCGTGCTGATTGCGATGCTGACCTTTCCGCTTGCCTTTCCCGGCGTTGTGGTCGGATTCCTCATCATCCTGCTCGCCGGGCGTCAGGGCGTCATCGGTGCGATTACGCAGGCGCTGTCGGGCGAGAAGGTGGTGTTCGCCTATTCCATCTTCGGCCTGTTTCTCGGCTATCTCTATTTCTCGATCCCGCGCGTGATCCTCACCATCATGGCGGCCGTGCAGAAGCTCGACATGGGGCTGGAAGAAGCCGCGCGCTCGCTCGGCGCCAGCCCGTGGGAAGTGCAGTGCGACGTGGTGCTGCCGGCTTTGGTGCCGGCCTTCATCGCCTCGGGGGCGATTGCCTTTGCGACGGCAATGGGTGCGTTCGGAACGGCCTTCACGCTCGCCACCAATATCGATGTGCTGCCGATGCTGATCTATACGGAGTTCACGCTGGCGGCGAATTTCGCCATTTCGGCGGCACTCTCCATCAGCCTCGGCGTCATCGCCTGGGCAATCCTCGCGCTCGCGCGCACGATGACCGGCGGCACTGTCGCCGCGGCGGGGTGAGGGCATGCGCGATCGCCTGATCTTTGCAGGGCAGCTCGGCTTCACGCTCCTTGTCGCGGCGTTCCTCGTCGTGCCGGTGATGCTGTCGATCTCCGCCGGCGTCACCGTCAATTACTTCCGTGGCATCCAGTCCGGCGTGACGCTGCAGTGGGTCGTGCAGGTCTGGGGGCTCTACAAGAGCGAGATCGGCCTGTCGTTCCTGATCGCTTTCGCGACGCTGATCGTGACGCTGGTCGTCGGCGTGCCCGCGGCCTATGCGCTGCATGTGCGCGGCGGGCGGCTGTCGCGGGTGATCGAGGAAATCATCACGCTGCCGCTGGCCATTCCGGGTCTCGCCATCGCGCTGGCGCTGCTGCTGACTTATGGTGGCTTCGGCGCTTTCCGGCAGTCATGGCTGTTCATTCTTGCCGGCCATGCGGTTTTCACCATGCCCTTCATGGTGCGGTCGGTGATGGCCGTGTTCGCTTCGGTGGACATCAAGACGCTGGACGAGGGGGCGGCGTCGCTCGGCGCCTCGCCATGGACGCGCTTTCGCAATGTGATTGTGCCCAATGCGATGCCGGGTATTCTCGCGGGATCGCTGATGGTGATCACGCTCTCGCTCGGCGAATTCAATCTCACCTGGATGCTGCACACGCCGCTCACCAAGACGCTGCCCGTCGGTCTCGCCGACAGCTATGCATCGATGCGCCTGGAAGTGGCCTCCGCCTATACGCTGATCTTCTTCATCATGATCGTGCCCTTGCTGGTGGCGATGCAGATGTTTGCCGACAAGAGCCAGACCCGATGAACGCCACCCCTTCGCACGGCGCTGCCGTGCATGTCGTCAGTTGCGGCAAGACCTTTCCCGATGGAACGCAGGCGCTGGCGCCGGCCTCGCTCGATATCGTCGCCGGCGAGACGCTGGTGCTGCTCGGTCCTTCCGGCTGCGGCAAGACCACGATGCTGCGCATCATCGCCGGCCTTGAGACGCCGGATGCGGGCGGCTGCATCCTGTTCGACAAAACCGATGTCACCGCGACGCCCATCGAGCAGCGCCATGTCGGCATGGTGTTCCAGTCCTATGCGCTGTTTCCCAACATGACCGTGGCCGAGAATATCGGCTATGGGCTGAAGATCCGCGGCGTCGGCAAGGCGGAGCGCGCCGCGCGCGTCGCCGAGATGGTGGCGCTCACCAATATCGGCGGCCTCGAAAACCGCCGCATCGACCAGCTCTCCGGTGGCCAGCGCCAGCGCGTGGCGCTCGCACGGGC
>WPCJ01035077.1_pt1 | contig 13757 bp, 13 predicted proteins | sample 5399831 | NCBI WGS metagenome assembly WPCJ01 (sample SAMN12869470, study PRJNA574797) | sludge metagenome | isolation source: wastewater treatment of pH10 | place: China:Beijing | collected 2019-05-20 | reverse complement strand
ACCTATCCCGGCGCCTCGGCCGAGACGGTCGCCGCCACGGTGGCGACGCCGATCGAGCAGGAGGTGAACGGCGTCGACGACATGCTCTACATCACCTCGCAATCGACCGGCGACGGGCGGGTGACGATCAACGTCGTTTTCAAGGCCGGCGCCGATATCGACCAGTCGCAGGTTCTGGTGCAGAATCGCGTCTCGCAGGCGGAGGCACGCCTGCCGCAGGATGTGCGCGCACTCGGCATCCAGGTGCGCAAGGCCTCGCCCGACTTCCTGATGGTCATCAACATGATCTCGCCGGACGGGTCGCGCGACGCTCAGTACATCTCCAACTACGCCTCGCTCTATGTGAAGGACGTGCTGACCCGCGTCGACGGCGTCGGCGACGTGCAGGTCTTCGGCGCGCGCGACTTCTCGATGCGGATCTGGCTCGATCCGGCCAAGGTCGCGGCGCGCAACCTGACGGCGGGCGACGTCGTCGCCGCACTCCGGGCAGCAAACGTCCAGGTCGCGGCCGGCGCGCTCAACCAGCCGCCGGCCAAGTCGGACGAGGCCTTCCAGCTCTCGGTCAATACGCTCGGCCGCCTGACCGACATCTCCGAGTTCGAGAATATCGTCGTGCGCTCGGACGCCGACGGCGGCACCATCCGCGTGCGCGACATCGCGCGCGTCGAGCTCGGCTCGCAGGATTACACCACCAACGCTTATCTCGATAACAAGAACACCGTCGCCATCGGCGTCTTCCAGCGGCCGGGCTCGAACGCGCTCGCGACCTCGGACAAGCTCATCGCGACGATGGGCGAGATGGCCAAGCAGTTCCCTGTGGGCCTCGAGCACCGCATCATCTACAACCCGACCGAGTTCATCGGCGAGTCCGTCGACGCGGTCGTGCGGACGCTGCTCGAAGCGGTCCTGCTGGTCGTGATCGTGGTGATCCTGTTCCTGCAGACCTGGCGCGCCGCGATCATCCCGATCGTCGCGATCCCGGTCTCGCTGGTCGGTACCTTCCTGGTGATGAGCGCGGTCGGCATCTCCTTCAACACGATCTCGCTGCTGGCGCTGGTGCTCGCCATCGGCATCGTCGTCGACGACGCGATCGTCGTGGTGGAGAATGTCGAGCGCTATCTCGCCGAGGGCATGTCGCCGAAGGAAGCCGCGCACAAGACCATGGACGAGGTCGGCGGCGCGCTGCTCGCGATCGCGCTCGTGCTCTGCGCCGTGTTCATCCCGACCGCCTTCATCAGCGGCCTGCAGGGCACGTTCTATCAGCAGTTCGCGGTGACCATCGCGGCTTCGACGGCGATCTCCTGTTTCGTCTCGCTGACGCTCTCGCCGGCGATGTCGGCGGTGCTCCTCAAGCCGCACAAGAAGCATGACGAGCACGAGCAGCACGGCTTCCTCTACAAGCTGGGGGCGCCGGTCCGCTGGTTCTTCCACTATTTCAACGCCGCCTTCGACTGGCTGTCGCGCACCTATGGGCGTGTCACCTCGCGGCTGATCCGCATCGCCGTCATCCTGCTGATCGTCTATTCCGGCCTGATCGCGGCGACCGTCTGGGATATCCGCAGGACACCGACGGGCCTCGTGCCCCAGCTCGACCGCGGCTATTTCATCATCGCGATGCAGTTGCCGCCAGGCGCCTCGCTGCAGCGCACGGACGCGGTGTTGCGCAAGGCCAACGACCTTCTGCTGTCGCGGCCGGGCGTGGCCCATACGGTCGCCTTCGCCGGCCTCGACGGCGCGACCTTCACGATCGCGCCGAATGCCGGGGTCGCCTTCGTGACGCTGTCGCCGTTCAAGGACCGCGAGAAGGCCGGCCTGACCACGACCGGCATCCTCAACGACCTGCGCCAGCAGATGTTCACGATACCCGAGGCCTTCACGCTCGTCATCGAGCCCCCGGCCATTCCGGGTATCGGCACCGGCGGCGGCCTGAAGGGCTATGTCCAGGATCGCGGCGGACGGGGCCTCGCGGCGCTCGAGGGCGCGGCCTGGATCGTCGCCGGCTCGGCCGGTCAGGTCCAGGGCATCCAGCAGCCCTTCACGCTGTTCTCGACCAAGACGCCACAGATCTATGCCGATATCGACCGCACCAAGGCAGAGATGCTCGGCGTGCCGGTGACGCGGATCTTCGAGACGCTGTCGGTCTATATGGGCTCGGCCTATATCAACGACTTCAACCTGCTGGGCCGGACCTATCGCGTGACCGCGCAGGCCGACAACCCCTTCCGCCTGACCACGCGCGACGTCGCCAACCTCAAGACCCGCAACGCGGATGGCGAGATGGTGCCGATCGGTTCGATCGCGTCCTTCCACGACACGACCGGCGCCTATCGCGTGCCGCGCTACAACCTCTACCCGGCAGCGGAAGTGCAGCTCTCGATGGCACATGGCTATTCGACCGGACAGGGCATCGCGGCGGTCGAGAAGATCGCCGCTGAGCGGCTGCCGGCGGGCTTCGGCTTCGAATGGACAGAGATCGCGCTGCAGGAGAAGCTCGCCGGCAATACCGCAGTCATCGCCTTCGGGCTCGCGGTGGTCTTCGTCTTCCTGCTGCTGGCGGCCCTCTACGAGAGCTGGCTCCTGCCGCTCTCGGTCATCCTGATCGTGCCGATGTGTATCCTCGCCGCGATGTTCGGGGTGAACTATGCCGGGCTCGACCGCAACATCCTGGTCGATATCGGCCTGGTGGTGCTCGTCGGCCTCGCAGCCAAGAACGCCATCCTGATCGTAGAGTTCGCCAAGCAGGCGGAGGACGAGGGCATGAACCGCCGCGACGCGGCGGTCGCCGCCGCCCGGACCCGCCTGCGGCCGATCCTGATGACCTCGATGGCCTTCATCCTCGGCGTTCTGCCGCTGACGATCTCGGTCGGCGCCGGCGCGGAAATGCGCCAGGCCATGGGCATCGCCGTGTTCGCCGGCATGCTGGGCGTGACCTTCTTCGGCCTGATCTTCACGCCTGTGTTCTACGTAATGGTGCGTTGGCTCGCAGACCTGCGCGGGACGAAGCGGAAGGCGGCGACCCGTCCGACCGAAGCGCATTGAGATGGCTGCGCTCCCGATCCGGGAGCGCCTGCCTTCCCCGGAAACCGGGCAAACCACCAATGTAAAAAGGGCCGCATCGCTGCGGCCCTTTTTGTTCGCAGATCATCGGCGGGCGTTTCGAACCCGCTCCGACAGACCAGGAGCCTCCGGCGAACCCCGGTATCGAAACCTCTCCGGGTCTTGCCGGAGGCTCTTAAACCAGACGCCGTGCAAGTGCCCGGCAGAGCGGAGCAAGGCCGGCGGCGATCACCGTGCCGATCGCTCGGGCACCCAAATCCGGAATCGTCTCGCCACGCGCCATTTGGACGATCGTGAGCAGGATCATCAACACGGCGATAAGGACAAGAATGCCGGCGAACACCATCAGGCAGGCATAGGCCATCGCGCGGCTGACGATCATCACCCTCTCCTCGACAGAGACGGCCAGCCTAACGACCAGGCGCGGCAGATGTCATCCCGAGTGGAGCGAGGCGCAGCCCTCCGGATGACGAGGCGCTTATGTAAAGCAGCCCGGGAAGGCCGAACCCGACTCAGCCCCACCAGCGCTCCGACACCGCGAAGCGGCCGGCCGCCTGCTCGATCACCTCGCCGAGCGAGAAAAGCGTCTCCTCGTCGAACGGGCGGCCGATGAGCTGCAGGCCCAGCGGCAGGCCCTGAGCGTCGAGGCCGGCGGGAACGGCGATGCCCGGCAACCCGGCCATGTTCACCGTCACCGTGAAGACGTCGTTGAGATACATCTCGACCGGATCGGCCGAGCCCTTCTCGCCGATGCCGAAAGCGGCGGACGGCGTCGCGGGCGTCAGCACGGCGTCGATACCCTGGGCATAGACCGTCTCGAAATCGCGCTTGATCAGCGTGCGGATCTTCTGTGCCCGGACGTAATAGGCGTCGTAATAGCCGGCCGAGAGCACATAGGTGCCGATCATGATGCGTCGCTTGACCTCGGCGCCGAATCCGGCGGCGCGGGTCTTCTCGTACATCTCGACGATGTCCTTGCCCTGCTCGCGCAGGCCGAAGCGGACGCCGTCATAGCGGGCGAGGTTCGAGGAGGCCTCGGCCGGCGCGACGATGTAATAGGCCGGCAGGGCGTATTTCGTATGCGGCAGCGAGATCTCGACGATCTCGGCACCGGCCGCCTTGAGCCAGGCAATGCCCTGCTGCCAGAGGGCATCGATCTCGGCATTGAGGCCGTCGAGACGGTATTCGCGGGGAATGCCGATCTTCATGCCCTTCACCGAGCGGCCGACCGCGGCCTCGTAATCCGGCACGGCCATATCGACAGACGTCGTATCCTTCGGATCATGGCCGGACATCGAGCGCAGCATCACCGCCGCGTCGCGCACGGTCTTGGCGATCGGCCCGGCCTGGTCGAGCGAGGAGGCGAAGGCGACCGTGCCCCAGCGCGAGCAGCGGCCATAGGTCGGCTTGATGCCGACCGTGCCGGTGAACGCAGCCGGCTGGCGGATCGAGCCGCCGGTATCGGTCGCGGTCGCGGCAAGGCAGAGATCGGCGGCAACGGCCGAGGCCGAACCGCCCGACGAGCCGCCCGGCACGAGATGGTTGCCCTCGATGGAACCGCCCTGCCCTGCGCTCACATTGGAGCCCTTGCGGCGCCAGGGGTTCACGACATTTCCGAAAGCGCTGGTCTCGTTCGACGAGCCCATGGCGAACTCGTCGTTGTTGAGCTTGCCGAGCATCACGGCGCCGTCTCGCCAGAGCTGGCTCGTCACGGTCGATTCATAGGCCGGCACGAAATTGCCGAGGATGTTCGAGCAGGCGGTGGTGCGCACGCCGTTGGTGGCGAACAGGTCCTTGATGCCGAGCGGGAGGCCTTCGAGCGGGCCCGCCTTGCCGCTAGCGAGCTTCTCGTCGGAGGCAGCCGCCTGCTTCAGGGCGTGCTCGGGAGTTTCCAGCACATAGGCGTTGAGGGCGCGAGCCTTCTCGACGGCGGCGATATGCGCCTTCGTCAGCTCGGTCGCGGAGAAGGTCTTGGCTTTCAGGCCGTCGCGGGCCTCGGTGAGGGTCAGGCGGGTGAGATCGGTCACGGGAGAGTTCCGGAATTTATCTGGTCGCAAGGCCCCGGACCGCGCATCGCGTCTCCGGGAAGATCGAATAAGGCGCTTCGCGCTTACTCGATCACCTTCGGCACCATGAAATAATTGTCCTCGGAGGCCGGGGCGTTGGCAACGATCGCATCGGCGATCTCACCGTCGTTCACGACATCCTCGCGCTGCTTCATCGCCATAGGCATTACCGAGGTCATCGGCTCGACGCCGGCGACATCAACCTCGTTGAGCTGCTCGACGAAGCCGAGGATGGCATTGAGCTCGCCTTGTAGCTTGGGCAGATCAGCCTCCGGCACGGCGATGCGCGCGAGATGCGCGACGCGTTTGACGGTGGCGAGATCGACCGACATGGCGGACTCCTGGATAGGGCGCGGATCGCGCGCCGGAAACGGTTCGCCGCGCTATAGCGCGGCGAACGGGCAAACGTAAATCAGCATCGACAGATCGAGCGGATTTCCCGGCTCAGATCGCGAAAGCCTCGCCCTTCTTCGGCAGGACGACTTCGATGCCGCTGCCCTGCATGCCGGCGACGAAGGTGTCGGCGTTCTGGTCGATGATCGGGAAGGTGCCGTAATGGCTGGGGATCGCCACCTTCGGCTTGACGAAACGGGTCATGGCGAGCGCGGCAACCTTGCCGCCCATGGTGAAGCGGTCGCCGATCGGGCAGATGCAGGCTTCGACGCCATGAATCTCGCTGATCAACGCCATGTCGGAGAAGATATCGGTATCGCCCATGTGCCAGAGCGTCTTCTCGCCCCTGGCCTTGATGATCGCGCCATTGGCGTTGCCGACGGGGACGTTGACCCCGCCCTCGCCCATGCCGGCCGAATGGTCGGCGCGGGTGAGCGTCACGCTGAACGGTCCGAGATCGACGGTGCCACCGGTGTTCATCGGGCTGAAGTTCTTCAGCCCCTGCGAAGCCAGATGCATGGCGAGGTCGTAGTTGGTGATGACGGTCGCGCCGGTCTTGGCGGCGATGTCGAGCGTGTCGCCGACATGGTCGCCATGGCCGTGGGTAACAACGATATGGCTGACGCCCTTGGAGATCGAGGCGACATCGCCCTCGAAGGCCGGGTTCCCGGTGAAGAACGGGTCGATCAGGATGGCGGCGCCGTCGAGATCGACGCGGAAGGCGGAATGGCCGTACCAGGTGAGTTTCATGCGAAGGCTCCGGAAACGCACGGGTCAATCGAGATGCGTCGTCGGATATAGATCATTCCAGTCGGGATTGGCACGTTCGATGAGGGCGACCTTCCAGTTTCGCGACCAGTGCTTGATGCGCTTTTCCTGCGCTATGGCTTCCGCCGGATCGTCGTGATGCTCTGCATAGACGAGGCGCGTCACACTATAACGACTTGCGAATTGCGAGCCACGGCCGTCGCGGTGCACCTCAACACGCCGAGACAAGCGATTGGTCACACCGACATAGAGCGTGCCGTTCTTCTGGCTTGCGAGAATGTATAACCACATCCCGAACCTATACGCGGGTCATCCCGGGCGGAGCGAAGCGGAGACCCGGGATGACCCGCGTCGGGGGCGTATCGACAAGCTGGAACAGCCCGTGCAGGTTCGTGTGATGATGTCAGACGGAAATCGCCCCATGACCGACGCAGCAACGCTCGCCCGCCGGATCGCCCAGGGGCATGGCGACGAGCCGGCTGATCTCGTCATCAAGGGCGCGAAGCTCTTCGACCTCGTCACCGGCGCGCTGATCGAGAGCGATATCGCGATCTGCGGCGATACCATCGTCGGGACCTACGGCACCTATGAAGGCAAGCGCGTCATCGACGCCAAGGGCCTGATCGCCGTGCCCGGCTTCATCGACACGCATCTGCACATCGAATCCTCGCTGGTAACCCCGCTCGAATTCGAGCGCTGCGTGCTGCCGCATGGCGTCACCACCGCGATCTGCGACCCGCACGAGATCGCGAACGTGCTGGGCGCTGAGGGCATTCGCTATTTCCTCGCCTGCGCCGAGGCGATGCGGATGGATCTGCGCGTCAACCTGTCGAGCTGCGTGCCGGCGACGCATCTGGAGACCGCGGGGGCAGCGCTGGAGGCCGCAGACCTGACACCGATGATGGATCATCCCAAGGTGATCGGGCTCGCCGAGTTCATGAATTTTCCCGGCGTGATCCATCGCGATCCCGGCTGCCTCGCCAAGCTGGAAGCCTTCTCGCATCGCCATATCGACGGACACGCACCGCTGGTACGCGGGATGGACCTCAACGCCTACCTCGCTGCCGGCATCCGCACCGACCACGAGACGACGACGGCCGACGAGGCCCGCGAAAAGCTCGCCAAGGGCATGGCGATCCTGATCCGCGAGGGCTCGGTCTCGAAGGACCTGCATCAACTGATCCCGCTGATCTCGCGGGACGCCTCGCCCTTCCTCGCTTTCTGCACCGACGACCGCAACCCGCTCGACATCAGCGAGGAAGGTCATCTCGACTACATGATCCGGACCGCGATCGCCGAGGGCGCGGATATGCTCGCAACCTATCGCATCGCCTCGCTCTCGGCGGCGCGGAATTTCGGGCTGTTCGACCGCGGCTTCATCGGGCCGGGCAAGCGCGCCGATATCGTGCTGGTAGAAGACCTCGCCGCCTGTTCGGTGAAGCAGGTTCTGACCGGCGGCCGACTGGTCGAAGAGGCGCTGTTCGCGGGTCGGAAAACGATCGCCTCGGTCGGGCTCGGCAGCGTGAAGAGCCGCAAGCTCGCACCCGCCGATTTCGCCGTGAAGGCCCGCGACGGCGAGACGCCGGTGATCGGCGTGGTGCCGGGGCGGATCATCACCGAACGATTGTCGATGGCCCTGCCCTCGCGCGATGGCGAGGCTCTGCCCGACCTGGCGCAGGATGCGATCAAGGTCACGGTGATCGAGCGGCACGGCAAGAATGGCGGCATCGCCACCGGCTTCGTCCATGGCTTCGGCATGACGCATGGCGCCATCGCCTCATCCGTCGGACACGACAGCCACAATCTCTGCGTGGTCGGCGTCGACGAGGCCTCGATGGCTGCGGCGGCCAATCGCCTGATCGCGATCGGCGGCGGCTTCGCCGTGGCCGATAGCGGTGCCGTCTCGGCGGAGCTGGCGCTGCCGGTCGCCGGGCTGATGAGCGAGCAGCCCTTCGAGGCGGTGCGGCATGATCTGGAGCATCTGCGTGCTGCCGCGAAAGCGCTCGGCGTCGTGCTGGCCGAGCCCTTCCTGCAGGTCGCCTTCCTGACGCTGCCGGTGATCCCGCATCTCAAGATCACCGACAAGGGGCTGGTCGATGTAGACCGGTTCGACTTCGTATGAATTTCCGATTTGGTCGAGCTTTGAAGCGATTGCTGCCAAAAGCTCGGAATCTGATTCAATGCCGGAGTGTCAGATCCGCTCCTCCAGCGCCGCCATGACCTTCTCGGCGACCAGCCCCGATACCCGCGCGTTCGACTCGACCGTGTTGCCGGCGATATGGGGGGTCAGGATCAGGTTCGGCGCCCCGGCGAACACCTTGGCCGCGTCCTTGTCGAGCGGCTCCTGCTCGTAGGCGTCGATCGCGGCACCGCCGAGCTTGCCGGCCTTGAGAGCCTTGACCAAGGCCGCCTCGTCAAGAATGCCGCCGCGGGCGGTATTGATCAGGATCGCGTCCGGCTTCATCCGGGCGAAGGCCTTCACGTCGATCATCCCGCGCGTTTCCGAGGTCAGCGGAACATGCAGGCTGATCACGTCGGCCTCGGCCAGCAATTCGTCCAGCTCCAGCCGGCGCACGCCGCTCCAGGCAGGATCGTCGGCCGCCAGGCGCGGATGACAGGCAGCGACCTCCATGCCGATGGCGCGGGCATGGCGGGCCACGTCGCGGGCGATGGCTCCGTAGCCGACGAGGCCCATCAGCTTGCCGGCGATCTCGCGACCGATCAGCTTCGTCTTGGGGAATTCGCCGGCGAGCATCGCCGCATTGGCGAAATAGGCGCCGCGCAGCAGCGTCATCGTCGTGCCGATGACGTATTCGACGACGGAGAGGCTGTTGGCGCCCGTCGCGGGGAAGACGCGGATTCCGCGGGCGGCGCAAACTTCCATGTCGAGATTGTCGAGCCCGACGCCGAGGCGGCCGATGATCCTGAGCCGCTTCGCCGCCTCCAGAACCTTGCCGCGCACCTGCGTCTGGTTGCGCACGATTACGGCGGGGACATCGGCGAAGAGCCGGGCCATCTCGTCGGGATGGCCGTAAAGTTCGGGATCGTAATGGACCGTGAAACGTGCCTTGAGGTTGGCGAGGGCTGTGTCGTCGATGAATTCGGTAATGACGATGTCGGTCATGAGGCGGTGCTGACGATAAAGCGCAGGCGCTGACAGGGGCTGTAGAGCGGCGCGACGAAGGTCTCGATCAGCCGTCCGCCATTCTTCTCGATGATGCGACGCGAGGCATGGTTGGTCGCGTCGCAGGTGATGGTGATCTCGGGCAGCCCCGCCTCGCGCGCCACGGCCAGCATCGCAGCCAGCGCCGCTGTGGCGTAGCCCTGGCCGGCGAAAGCCGGGAGGATGGTGTAGCCGACATGGCCGAGCACATGCTCCGGCAGGGCCAGGATGGGCCTGCCGTCCTTCTCCTGCCAGCGCAGATTGATCGAGCCGATGAAGGGCCGTTCGGCGCGGTCCTCGGCGAAGATCCAGCGCGTCGGGCCGGGAATGCGGTCGACTTCGCGGCCGTCCGGCAGGCGGATACGGCCGGGGCCGCCACGGATCTCGGCGAGGAAGGCATCGGGATCGGCTGCGATGGCGGCAAGCTGCTGCGGCGCGACGTTGCGCGTCGTGTTCGGCGACCAGCCGCTGCGCAAAGCCGCCTGATAGGCATCGAGCAGGGACTTGTCGGGAACTTGCAGCGAAATCCGCGCCGGCACGGGAGGCATCCTTCTCAAGCGGTCGCGCCGCTTACCAAGCCGGCGCATATAGCGTGGCGGACGGCAATGCGCGATGACTTCCGCGCTACAGCAGCCGGAAACCCGCCATGCCAAGCAGGTATCGCTCGCGAGACGGGCCGGCGCGTGATACCGCCATGCCATGACCAGCGCCGTCGTCCCGCTCGAAGCCTTCGTCGACCTGCCGGCGCATGCCCGTCTGCTCGGGCTCGATCTCGGCACCAAGACGATCGGCCTCGCCCTCTCGGACCTCGAGCGGCAGATCGCGTCGCCATTGGAGACGATCCAGCGGATCAAGTTCGGGCTCGACGCGGCGGCGCTGCTGAAGATCGCCGGGAAGCATCAGGTGGCGGGATTGGTGATCGGCCTGCCGCTCAACATGGACGGCACGGAGGGGCCGCGCGTGCAATCGACCCGCGCCTTCGTGCGCAATCTCCTGCCCCTGACCGACCTGCCGATCGTGTTCTGGGACGAGCGCATGTCGACGCTGGCGGTGACACGGACCCTGCTCGACGCCGATGCCTCGCGCGCCAAGCGCGCCGCCGTCGTCGACAAGATGGCGGCCGCCTACATCCTGCAGGGCGCGCTCGACCGGCTCGGCCGGATCGGCCCGCAGGATGCCGAGGAAGACGACGGCCAATACGACTGAAGGCCGCCCCGCGCGATGGCGAAGCGGCCTTCCGTAAAAACCCTTCGGCAAGATGGCCTAGCGGAAAAGCTGACCGCGCTTGAAAGCCCGCTTCTGCGCCTCGCGCTCGTTCTTGATCGCGCGCTTGCGCTCATCGAGAGTCATGCCGGCCATCGGATCCGGAGCGCGTCGACCATAGCCGCCGCCCCGGCCGTAACCGTCCCCACCGCCGAAACGGGGGCCGCGACCGTCGTCGCGCCGGAAATCACGGCGATCGTAGCCGTCGCGGTAACGACGATCATAGCCGTAGCCTTGGCCACCATAATACTGGGCCACTGCAGGCTGGGCGGAAACCCAGGCCGCAACGACCAGACCGAAACCGGCCACCACCGCGCGTCCAAGCAACTTCATTGCGACGATACTCCCATAGGCAAACACATGGCGCCCATCCATGGCGCCGAAACCTCAAGAATATCCTGACAGGAACAGGGTATCCGGACATAAGAAGGCCCGCGCAGATTGCGCGGGCCTTGCAAGGCGGAGCATCCAACGCCCGTCAGCGATCGTAGCGCCAGTCATAGGGCTGCTGATAATAATAGCGCCGCGGATAGGCGTAGACCGGCGCCGGCGCCGCGTAATACCCGTCATCGTAATAGTAGCTCGGCGCCGCATAGGCGCGGTTCTGAGCCGCAATGGCCGCCGCCCCGAGGATGCCGAGGCCGATGGCGCCCGCAACCGCCGCGCCCCGCGACGGACCGCGCCAATGGCCACGATAGCCGTGGCGGTAGCGATACTGGGTATATTCGGCCTGGGCCTTGTCGAGACGCGCCGCGTCGAAGCCACGCGTTTCGGCCGCCATGGCGGGAACCGCGAAGCTGCCTGCGGCAACGCTGGCCACCATCAGAGCAACAGCGGCCTTTTTCTTCAGAGACATCATGACGGCATCTCCTTTCACGAGATCACACCAAACCTTGAAGGAAGGATGATGGAATCCGGTTGAATGGGACCTGAACCAATCGCGGCAGCATTGCGGCAGAGGCAGAGGCATCCTTCTCCCGCGCCCTTGCCGGCCATGAACGGGCATGACAGGGACAGGTCGGTTCGACAATGGAAACGGGTACCCGTCTGCATTGTTCCCGACGGCCCTCGCCGCGCCCTCCTGCCCCGCCCTCGTTTCCGGCCCTTCCATGCTCGACAGCCTGATTGCCGTCTTTCTCGTCATCGCGACGGGCTGGTTCCTGAAGGCGCGGGGGATCGTCTCGCCCGCCCATTGGGTCGGAGTGGAACGCCTGACCTACCAGGTTCTCTTTCCGGCGGTGGTGATCCATACCCTCGCCATGGCCGACCTGCGCAGCATGCCGGTCCTCGGCATGGGTTCCAGCCTTGTCCTCGCGATCCTCAGCGTCGCGGCGCTGCTCCTGCTCGCCCGCCCGCTGCTGGCGCGGGCCGGAATCGGCGGACCGGCCTTCACCTCTATCTTCCAGGGCTCGGTGCGCTGGAACACCTTCGTCGGCCTCGCGCTGGCGGCCGGGCTGCAAGGGCGCACCGGCACGACACTCATGGCGATCGCCGTCGCCTCGATGATCCCGCTGCTTAACGTCATGTGCGTCTTCGTGCTCGCCCGCTTCGCCGGCGGCAAGCCGATGAGCCTCGGCGCGACGACCCGCTCGATCCTCTACAACCCGTTCATCTGGTCCTCTGCGGTCGGCCTGGTGCTCAACCAGCTCCAGTGGCTGCTGCCCACCGCCTTCACGGGCTATCTCGACGTGCTCGGGCGCGCCTCGCTCGGCATCGGCCTGCTGGTGGTCGGCTCGGCGCTCGACCTCGACAAGCTCGCCCGGCCGCGGCTGGCCCATGCCGTGGCGGTCTGCCTGAAGCTCGCGGTGCTCCCGGTACTCGCCTGGCTCTATGCCGGCTGGTTCGGCGTCACCGGTCCGGCCCTCGCGATGACAGTGGTCGCAGGCGCCGTTCCGACTGCAACCGCCGCCTATTTCCTGGCGCGCGACCTGGGCGGCGATGCGCCGCTGATGGCCGAGATCACCACTCTGCAGACGCTGCTTGCGCTGGCCACGCTCCCGGCCGCCGTCCTTCTTCTGACCTAATATACTATCACTTGAAATTGATCCATAATTGCAATTTAAGGTTGCATGTCCGCTTGACATCGTCTGCGGACGAGTTGGTCCCCCGTTTGTGGGAGGGAATCCATCCGCCATGGACAATAAAGTATCCAAGCCGATTTCGCTTGAACCCATCGGGACCGATGGAGACGAAGTCCCCACCCGGCCGATGTCGCCGCTGGAAGCGGCCTCCTTCATCGAAGGAATGGCAGCCGAACTCGGCGTCATGGCCCGCAAGACCAGACTCAGCACTCTCTGCTATTTTCTCGAGATGGCCCGGATAGAGGCCTCCGCAGAAATCGAGCGACTGGCATCGCCGAGCCGCGAAGGCATCTGAAAAAACCTGATCTGCTCAGGGCGCGAGGCGCGACAGGCTTCCGCCGGGATGGCGCCGTATCGCGCCGGTGAGTTCCAGCTCGACAAGGACATGGCCGAGCGCTCCGGCGGCGAGGCCGCTGGCACGGACCAGATCGTCCAGTGCGATCGGAGTCGGCCCGAGGAGATCGAGCACGAGACGGCCGAGATCGCCGGCGACGGTCGGCCGCGATGATGAGGCAGGTTCCAGCTCGAATCCGTCGTCGAGCCGTGCATAACCGGGCGCCGGCGTGATGTCTGGGAGGTCGAGCTCGTCCCACATGGCCTCGGGAGCCGGCTCTCCGCCGGCTTCACTCATGAGACCCGGTCGCGGCGACAGGTCGAGCCCGCGCCCGCGCAAGGGTTGCAGCGCTTCGATGACATGTGCCGCTTCGGCGCAGAGTGTCGCGCCCTCGCGGATGAGGTGATTGCCCCCCTCCGCCCGCGGATCGAGCGGCGAGCCCGGCACGGCGAAGACCAGTCTGCCCTGCTCGTTGGCGAAGCGCGCGGTAATGAGCGAGCCCGAGCGGCGCGCCGCCTCGACCACGACCGTGCCCAGCGACAGCCCCGAGACCAGCCGGTTGCGCCGCGGGAAGTCGCGCGCCCGGGCAACCCAGCCGAGCGGCATCTCGCTGACGACCGCGCCGCGTTCCG
>WPCJ01222399.1_pt1 | contig 13760 bp, 8 predicted proteins | sample 5399831 | NCBI WGS metagenome assembly WPCJ01 (sample SAMN12869470, study PRJNA574797) | sludge metagenome | isolation source: wastewater treatment of pH10 | place: China:Beijing | collected 2019-05-20 | reverse complement strand
CAACCTTTTGTCGAATGCGACCAACTATGCGCCGGAAGGCTCCAGCATCCAGCTGCAGGTGGCGCGCGAGGGGTCGGAAGTGGTCTTTGCCGTCCACGATGACGGTCCCGGCATGCCCGGAGAAGTGCTCGACACGGTTTTCAAACGCTTCCAGTCTTATCCGAATGGCGGCCGCCGCCGTGGTGCCGGGCTCGGACTTGCCATCGTCAAGAGCTTTGTCGAGCTGCATGGCGGATCGGTCGATATCGATACGGGTTCCGGTCGTGGAACAACGGTGATTTGCCGTTTTCCGTCGGAAACACGCAGCTTCCGCGTCGCCGCCGAATAAGGTAAAGGGTGCCCATGAGCGCCTCACAATCCAGCATCAGCTATTTCTTGCCCGACGAAGCTGCAACGCAGCGTTTCGGCGAGGATTTCGCCCTCGCCCTGCAGAAGGGCGATCTTGTCACGCTTTCCGGCGATCTGGGGGCGGGAAAATCCTCGCTTGCCCGCGCGATTATTCGGGCAATCGCCGATGATGAGGGGCTGGACGTCCCAAGCCCGACTTTCACGCTGGTGCAAAGTTACGAGACTTTGCGCATTCCTGTTGCCCATGCCGATCTTTATCGTATTTCACACGGTGAAGAACTGGATGAACTGGGACTGCCGGAGTTTCTTGAGGATGGCGTGGTTCTGGCCGAATGGCCGGAGCAGGGCGAGGGTTTCCTGCCTGAACCGTCTTTTGCCGTCACGCTGAGCCACGAAGGGGCAGGGCGGCATATTAGCGTGTCCGGACCAGTGGCTGCGATCCAGCGGCTGGAGCGCAGCCTGGCGATTCGTGCTTTTCTGGACCTTCATGGCCGCACCGACGCAACGCGACGCTATTTGCAGGGCGATGCGTCACCACGCAAATACGAGACGATCCGCACGGCTGCCCACGGCGTCGAGATTTTGATGAATGCGCCGCAGATGCCCTATGATCCGCCGCTGCGCGACGGAAAAACCTATCGGCAGATTGCGCATCTTGCGGAAAACATTCTTGCCTTTGCGGCCATTGATGGGCTTCTGGCAGGGCAGGACTTCCGTGTGCCGCAAATGCGTGCCGCCGATCTCGATGCCGGGTTCCTTATTCTTGAGAACCTCGGAACCGAGGGCGTGCGGGCAGCTTCGGGTGAACCTGTCGCGGAACGCTATGAGGCCGCCGGACGTTTTCTGGCGCATCTGCATGGCGTTGCCTGGCCTGACCATGCGCCTGTGGCGGGGCATCCCGACCACATCATCGCCGGTTTCGACCGTGATGCGATGATGATCGAGGTTAGCCTCATCGGCCAGTGGTATGCGCCGCGCATGATGGGAAGGCAACTTACCGACGCAGAAAAGCAAGCTTACGAAGCCGCATGGGATGATGTGATCGCCGACATTGCCGATGTTGAGAAGAGCCTGCTCTTGCGCGATTATCATTCGCCCAACCTGTTCTGGTTCCCGGAGGCGGAAGGCAAGGACAAGATCGGTGTCATCGATTTTCAGGATGCGATGATTGGACCGGCAGCTTATGACGTGGCTTCGCTGGCCCTCGATGCACGCGTGACGATTTCGCCGGAGCTGGAACAGGCTGTGGTCGCTGCCTATTGCGATGAGCGTCGCGCGCTTGGACATGCGTTCGACGAGGCTTTGTTCCGCAAGGCCTATGCGGCGATGGGCGCACAGCGCAATGCCAAGCTGCTCGGCCTTTTCGTGCGGCTCGATGAGCGTGATGGTAAGCCGGATTACCTAAAACACCTGCCACGCATTCATGACTATCTCGGCCGCGTGCTGAAACATCCAGTCATGGCGCCAGTGGCGGCATGGTTTGAGGAATTGGGATTGATGCAGCAGGAAGAGGCCGCGTAATGAAAACGCCTGAAACGGGCCCGAAGACGGCTATGGTTCTTGCCGCCGGACTTGGCAAGCGCATGCGTCCCATCACCGAAACCATTCCGAAGCCGCTGGTCAAGGTAGCGGGCAAGCCCTTGATCGACTGGGGGCTTGATGCAGCGGTGCAGACAGGCATTGGTACGGTAATCGTCAATGTGCATTATTTAGCCGACCAACTGGAAGAGCATCTGCGTCATCGCAACGATCTGGATATTGTGATTTCGGACGAACGCGAGATGCTGCTCGATTCCGCAGGCGGTATTGTGAAGGCGCTGTCGCTGCTCGGAGCAGAGCCGTTTTTCATTCTGAATGCCGACACATTCTGGGTAGGCGACGAGAAGACCCCCAATCTGTCAGCGCTCTCCGAGGCCTGGGACGCGGAGCGGATGGATATTCTCCTGATGACGGCGCGTCTCGATCAGGAAACCGGTTATGAAGGCAAGGGTGATTTCGTTGCCGACGAAAACGGACATTTGCGCCGTGCACGGGACGTCTCCGGCGAGCCGGTGATCTATGCGGGCGCAGGGATCATCCATCCCCGCATTTTCGCTGACGCCGAGCCGGGTGTGTCCTCGCTCAACCGCTATTTCGATGAAGCGATTGCAGCAGGCCGCCTTTATGGTATGCCAATGAGCGGGCACTGGCTGACCGTCGGAACGCCGGACGCAATCGGCGAGGCGGAGGCGGTACTCACAACATTTGCATGAGGGAGGCAAACGGCATGAGCGCACGACAACCCAGAGATGGGAGACAGCGCCTGTTTTCAATTCCTCCCGGCACGCCGTTTCTGCCTGCTTTTGCCAAAGCGCTTCTGGAAGGACGGCTGGTCGAAGGTTTTCCCGGCAATCCATCGGATCCGCTGGCATTGGCCAATGCAACCATCTATGTGCCGACGCGCCGTGCAGCGCGCGCCTTGAGATCGATACTGGTCGATAGGAATCCGGCTAAAGCATTTCCAGCAAAAGTGGGAACCGGTTTTGCGTCCGGAAATGCGTCGGAAAAAAAGAGCGCTATTTTGCCGACGATAAAACCGCTTGGTGATGTGGATGAAGATGCCGCGTTCTTCAATGCCGGTTCGTCGGACGTTTTCGATGTCAATCCGCCTATCGGTACAGCGGAGCGGCTTCTGCTACTGGCGCGATTGATCCGTCCATGGCGGGAATCGCTGCCTTCGCATGTGCGCGCGCTGTTCGGTGTTGACGATGTTTCCGTTCCTGCAACCACTGCCGATGCAATCTGGCTTGCCCGGGATCTGACCGGGCTGATGGATCAGGTCGAAACCGATGGGGCTAAATGGAGCGAGCTTGCGGGAATTGCCCCGGAAGACCTCGCCGACTGGTGGCAAGTTACGCTCGGCTTTCTCAACATCGTCACCAATTTGTGGCCGGATATTCTGGCGGAACGCCGGCTTTCAAATCCTGCTGCGCATCGCAATGACCTCATCTGGAGTGAAGTAAAGCGCCTGCGCGCTCATCCGCCTGCCGGGCCGGTTATCGTTGCGGGTTCCACCGGTTCGATACCTGCGACTGCTGAGCTTATTTCAGCTATTGCAGACCTGCCGAATGGCGCGGTCGTGCTGCCGGGACTGGACCGCGATCTGGACGATGCGGCCTGGCAGATGCTGGCATCGGCAACCGATAATCCCTCGACCTTCGGTCATCCGCAATTCGGATTGCGCAAGCTTCTCGACGCAATGCAGACATTGCGCGACGATGTGGAACATCTGGACGATATGCCTGCCTCCAAACGCCTGCGCGAGCGGGTTGTCAGCGAAGCCCTTCGCCCGGCGGAAACGACTGATGCATGGGGACAGCTTGCGCGCGACCCCGATATGCAGCCGGAAGCCTTGCGGCAGGCGGCACAGACGATCGACCTGATTGAAACCGCCAACGAGAGGGAAGAGGCGCTTGCGGTGGCTCTTGTCCTGCGCGATGCAATCAATGATGAAGGCAGAACAGCTGCGCTTGTCACGGCAGACCGCAATCTGGCGCGGCGCGTGGTGGGTGAACTCGCCCGTTTCGGGATCGATGCCGACGATTCCGGTGGGCGGCATTTGCGTGATGTCGAGACCACGACATTGTTGCGGCTGCTGGTCGAAACCGTCTTTGATCCGGGCGATCCGGTTGCTCTGCTGGCGCTGGTCAAGCATCCGCTGCTGCGGCTGGAAGCTCCCCGTATCGAGCGACGCCTTGCCGCCGAAACCCTGGAACTCATAGCCTTTCGCGGTGGCACGGGCCGCGCCTCGGTACTCGATCTTCCCGCATTTTTCGACAGGCGGCTGGAGGAAAGCGCCAGCCAGCCGTGGCAACCGGCATGGCACGATACGGTCACGCCGGACATGATCGCCGTCGCCCGCAATCTTTGCGAAAGCCTGTCCAATGCGGTGGTACCATTGGCGCCTTTCGTCATCGCTGGACGCCGGACCGAGATCGGTGAAATCGCGCGTGCAACGGTCGAAGCATTGGAAAATCTTGCGCGTAATGAAAAGGCCAGCATCGCGCCTTTTTATTCCGGCGAACGCGGCGAACAGCTCGCCGCGTTTTTGCGTGGTCTGGTTTCGAGCGAAGCCGGACTCGACTTTGAAGCTTCGGAATGGCCGGCTGTGCTCGATGCACTGATGGCGGGCGAGACGGTCAAGCCGCATCCGGGCGGCCATCCACGCCTCTTCATCTGGGGTGCGCTTGAAGCGCGCCTGCAAACCATGGATACGGTGGTGATCGGTGGTCTCAACGAGGGGAGCTGGCCCGCCCGCACCCGCAACGATCCGTTCATGTCACGCCCCATGAAGTCGATGATCGCGCTCGATCCGCCGGAGCGCCGCACCGGCCTTGCCGCCCATGACTTCCAGATGGCGCTCGGCATGGATCATGTCGTGCTGACGCGCTCGCAACGTTCCGATAATGCGCCGACCGTGCCATCGCGATGGCTGCAGCGGCTTGAAACTGTGCTGGGCGCGGATGTGACCACGCAAATGCGCAGGCGTGGGGCTCGCTTTATCCAGTGGTCGCGTGAAATCGATCAGGCGCCCGACGTGCCTTTCGTGAAAAGGCCGCAGCCCGCTCCTCCAGTCGCCGCCAGGCCGAAGCATTTTTCGGTGACGGAAATCGAAACGCTGCGCCGCGACCCTTATGCGATCTTCGCCAAGAAGATATTGAAGCTGCGGCCGCTGGAACCCTTGATCCGTGACCCGGCCGCGGCCGAACGCGGCACCTTGTTCCACGATATTCTGGGTCATTTCACGCAAGAGGCAATCGATCCGCTGGCTCCCGACGCTGCAGAGCGATTGATGGAGCTGGGACGCATCCTCTTTGCCGATATGGACTTGCCGACGGAAATCGAGGCCGTGTGGTGGCCGCGCTTCACGGCGCTCATTCCGCAGTTTCTGGCCTGGGAGCGCGAGCGCGCCTATAATGTCCAGACCCGCTTTGCCGAGATTTCGTCCGACAAGCGCGAGGTAGAAGGGCTCGGAATCACGCTGTCAGGCCGTGCTGATCGTATCGACCTGATGCGAGACGGAACAGCGGAGATCATCGATTACAAGACGGGATCGACACCATCGCCCAAACAGGCGCATGTGCTGCTGTCGCCGCAGCTTGCACTGGAGGCGGCGTTGCTGGTACGCGGTGCGTTTCGAGAACTGGGCTCGGTCCGCGCATCCGATCTGACCTATGTGCGCCTCAAGGCTGGTGGCGAGGTAAAGCCGGAATCGATCCTCAAGATCGGAAGGCCGCCATCGGAAAAAACTGCACCGGCGCTCGGCGAGGAATCCTGGCAGCGGCTGGCGCAATTGCTGGCGGAGTACCAGAAGCCGGATAAAGGCTACCTGTCGCGCGCATTGCCGTTTCGCGAAACGGACCTGACGGGTGATTACGATCATCTGGCACGAGTGCTGGAATGGTCTGCTGGCGGTGACGCGGGCGGGGAGGGCGGCGAGTGAAAAAAGCACCTATTATCCCTGAAGAAACGCTGCGGGCGCAAAGCAACGCAGCAAATCCGGCAGCTTCCGTCTGGGTGTCGGCCAATGCGGGTTCCGGCAAGACGCATGTTCTGACCGAACGTGTTATCCGCCTGCTGCTGGAGGGCACGGACCCGTCCAAGATTCTCTGCCTCACCTATACCAAGGCGGCGGCGGCGGTGATGCAGAACCGCGTGTTCATGCGGCTTTCCGAATGGGCTGTCCTGCCCGATATCGAACTTGCCGAACGTCTGAAGTCGCTGGAAGGGCGCAGACCGGGGGATGCGCGTCTTGCCGCAGCGAGACGCCTGTTTGCGCGCGCGCTGGAAACGCCGGGCGGACTTAAAATCCAGACCATCCATGCTTTCTGCGAAGCGATCCTGCACCAGTTCCCGCTTGAGGCGAACATTGCCGGTCATTTCGAGATGATGGATGATCTGATGCAGGCAGCCCTTGTCGGTGAAGCCAGGCGCCAGCTCCTTGAAACGGCGCATGGTGGCGGCGATACTGAGCTTGCAGCGGCCTTTGCCGATGTTTTGCAGGCAGCGGGCGAGATGGGGCTGCAATCGCTTCTGGATGAGGCGGTAAGCAGGCGCAACGGCTTGCAGACCTATATCGCCGAACTGGGCGCGGCGGCGCATCGCAGCGAAGCCCTGCACCGGGCTTTCCGCTTCGACCCGCAAATCAGCGAAGATGATCTTGTCGCCGATCTCTGGCCGATACCGGAATTTTCGGACGATGCGCTCGACCTTATCATGTCGATCCAGAAGGGTGCGTCGCGCGCGCAGGATTTTGCGCTGCAGCTCCGGCGTTTCGAAAAGGTGACAAGCCAGCGTGACCGCGAGGCCGTGTTGCGCGCAGCGTTTTTGAAAAGCTCCGGCGAACCGAAATCCGGCTCTTATGTCGGCTCGGCAGCGGTCAAGAAACTTCGGCCGGATTTCGAAGAGGATTTCGACGCGGCCGCGGCGCGTGTCGAACAGGGACTCGACCGGCTGAAGGAATTGCGCCTTGTGCGGCTCAATCTGGCCGCGCTGACGCTGATCGACAATCTGCTGCAACGCTATCACGACCTGAAACGTCGGCGCGGTCTGCTCGATTTCGAGGATCTCATCACCCGGACCGTGGCGCTGCTCGCCCGCGATGGGGCAGGGCAGTGGGTGCAGTACAAGCTCGATCGCGGTATCGACCATATTCTGGTCGACGAGGCGCAGGATACCAGCCCCGACCAGTGGCAGGTGATCCGCATGCTGTCGGAAGAGTTTTTCTCCGGCCTCGGCCAGCGCAATATCAGCCGCACGCTCTTTGCCGTTGGCGACGAAAAACAATCGATCTACTCGTTCCAGGGCGCGGTGCCGGAGGATTTCGCGGCGCAGGGTAGAGCAATCGACGTTAAAACTCGCAACGCTGATCTGACTTTCAGCGAAGTACGTTTGAATTTTTCTTTCCGCTCCACTCCCGATGTACTCCAGGCTGTAGATGAAGTTTTTGGACGTCCAGAAGCCTATCGAGGCCTCGGAGATGCGACCACTCATGCTGCCATTCGCTCCAGCGAACCGGGCGAGGTGGAAATCTGGGATATGCTGACGCCGGAAGTGGTGGAAGAGCCCGACGACTGGCGCGAGCCGGTCGATCATCTGGCAGCACCTGCTGTCCGGCTGGCGGATCAGATCGCGGCCACCATTCGCCACTGGCTGGATCGAGGCGAACCCATTCCGGGCCAGAACCGGCGGATCATGCCGCGTGACATTATGGTTCTGGTACGAAAGCGCGACCAGTTCATGCCTGCTCTGTCGCGGGCGCTGAAAAACCTGTCCGTTCCAGTGGCCGGTGCAGACCGCCTGCGGCTCACCAGCCATATTGCCATTCAAGACCTGATGGCACTCGGTCGTTTCGTGCTCCAACCTTCGGACGATCTTTCGCTGGCATCGGTGTTGAAAAGCCCGCTATTCGGCTGGGATGACGACCGACTATTCGAGCTTGCTCATCCGCGCGGTTCAAGCCTTACGCTGTTCGAGCGGCTTTATCAGGTCTCGCGTGGCGATGGCGTGCTGGCCGAAGTGCACAAGACCTTGAGCCGCTGGCGCAATATGGCTGACACGATGCCGGTGTTCGAATTCTATGCACGGATATTGAGCGCGGACGGCGCACGGCGAAAACTCCTGGCGCGGTTGGGGCCGGAAGCTGGCGACATCATCGATGAATTCCAGAATTATGCCCTTTCGGCCGAGCGTGCCGGTCTGCCCGGCCTACAAGCCTTCCTTGAAACGCTGGAAGCGGCATCGCCGGAAATCAAGCGCGAACTGGATCAGGGGCGCAATGAAGTGCGTATCATGACCGTCCACGCCGCCAAGGGGCTGGAAGGGGCGGTGGTGTTTCTCGTTGATCCGGGAAGTGCTGTCTGGACGGGCAGTCGCGCGCCAAAGCTCATTCCTTTTGACTTTTCGAACGATAATCCGTCGGTGAAAGGCTATCTCTGGCAACCGAATGCCGGATACCAGACCGGTTTTACGACGGCACAGATCGAGAAGCTGAAAACGCGGGCCGAAGAGGAATATCGTCGCCTGCTCTATGTCGGTATGACGCGGGCGGAAGATAGGCTCATCATCTGCGGTTATCGCGGCACGCGCGAAAGCGGCGAGACATGGCACCGCCTTGTCGAGGACGCGCTGGCCACCAAGGCCGAGACATTCGTGCACCCCGTTCTGGGTGTTGCCGCGAGGCGTTATCGCAATACACCACGCGGATTGGTCGAGATTGCCGATCAGGATAGAACCGAAGACCATGCGCTGCCGTTGCTGCCGCTCGACTATTTGCGACCGATAAAGCCGGAAACCGGACTGCCGCGGCCGCTGGCGCCGTCTGGCGCATCCGCGCTGATCGAAGCCAATGAGGAACCGCCGCTCGATACGTTTTCGCCGGTATTGGGGGCGGGCGATGGGACGCCGGCCTTTGCGTTGCGGCGCGGCACGGCGATTCATATGCTGCTGCAATATCTGCCGGATGTACCGCAGGATGGGCGTGAAACGCTGGCACGCAACTATCTTGATCGGATCGCTGCCGACTGGCCGGAAACGGAGCGTCAGATAGCATGGCAAAGTGTGCGGACCATTCTGGACGATCCGACCTATGCGCCCGTCTTTGCCGAAGGCTCACGCGGGGAAGTCGCCATCATGGGCACGATCGAGCTTGGCGGACGCGATCATGCAGTGTCCGGTCAGATCGACCGCATCAGCGTCGGCGAGGACCGGGTTCTGATCGTCGACTACAAGACCAATCGACCGCCGCCGAAAACCATAGAGGCGGTTCCTTTCGCCTATCGAGCGCAGCTTGCACTCTATCGCGAATTGCTGGCGCCGCTTTATCCGGGACGGATTGTCGAAACAGCGCTTCTGTTCACCGAAGGCCCATATCTGATGCCGCTGCCGGATGTCGTTCTGGATGAAGCGCTGCAGTCTCTGAAAGACTCTCAAGGAAAGGTGACGAACCAGAACTTGACGGATGGCAGCAGACACGCCACATGATATAGCGAATAAAGAGCGGATCGTGGTGTGAGTCTGAAAAGATGTCTGCCGTTCTTGGTGAGAAAAGAGGATAGCCCTATGGCAACCGTTAAGGTCGATAACAGCAATTTTCAGTCGGACGTTCTTCAGTCGAGCGAGCCTGTTGTGGTGGATTTCTGGGCAGAATGGTGCGGTCCCTGCAAGATGATCGCTCCGGCTTTGGACGAAATCGCGACCGAGATGGCCGGTCAGGTCAAGATCGCCAAGGTCAATATCGACGAAAACCCTGAACTGGCTGCCCAGTTCGGCGTGCGTTCGATTCCGACGCTTCTGATGTTCAAGGACGGCGAACTCGCCGCCAATATGGTTGGCGCTGCTCCGAAGAGCCGTCTTGCCGACTGGATCAAGGCTTCGGCTGCATGATCGTTTCAGCATAAGAAATGCAAAACCCGGCCTTGGAGCCGGGTTTTTGTTTAGGCGACATTGTGAATGAGGCCTTGTGTGGCCAGCGCCTCCAGCGTCAATTTCCTGCGGACTTCTTCTTTCTGGGCCTGAATCATACCGGGAATCAGAAATGCATCGACAAGAGCCCATATGCCCACGGCAATCAGAAGGAAAAATCCGACCACGATAGCTGCGGTAATCACCCCGATAACCGTAAGCGCCAGCATGGCCGCACCACTACCGGGGCGTCCAAGGTAAAAGCGATGTCCACCAAGACTGCCCAGAAAGAACCACATCAAGTAAGCTGCACCCGTAGATTTTGCCTCGTTTGCAACTCTTTGTTCAATTAGTATTTGCTGTTGAGTAGATAAACTCATTTCAATCCCCCCAAGGTTTACTCTCGGGGATTATAGTTTTGCTAAATGATAATCAATCATATGTTTTTATTGAACGAAATATTAGATAAATTTAATATATCATAGTGCACAGACCAGATTAAATCAGATCAAAACGGTCTCCAGGGCATTTTCAATGATTCAATAAAGCCGGACATGCTTTAATGAGGTGGTGTGCCGTTATCATGCAAGACCTCACCTGCGAGATAAAGAGAGCCGCCAATCAGGATACGCGGCGGCGCCTCATCGGATGGCCAGGTGTCGCGCAGAAGCTTCAACGCGTTGGCAACCGAATGCACGGGCTCTGCCGACAGATTGGCCTTCTGGGCTGCGACTGCCAGCTCGTCATTGGGAATGCCCGCATCGCTGGATGGAATGGGCACGGTGAAAACATGTCGCGCCATACCGGCAAAGGCTTCGAAATAACCGACCGGGTCTTTGGTGTTGATCATGCCGGTGATGAGGAACAGCGGGCGCTCATTGCGCTCTTCAAGATCGCCGAGCGCCTCGGCGATGACTGCTCCTGCACCCGGATTATGACCGCCATCGAGCCAGATTTCAGATGCCGCCGGGGCCATATCCACGAGCGCACCATGGGTCAGTCGCTGCATACGTGCTGGCCAGTCCACCACCATCAACGCCTTCTCGACGGCTTTGTCGGTGAGGCTGAAACCAGCCATCTGCACAGCCTCGATTGCCGCTGCGGCATTGGAAATCTGGTGGCGTCCGGGCAGGCGCGGCAATGGCAGGTCGATCAGGCCGTCCTCGTTCTGGAACACCATACGACCATGTTCCTCGAAGGCCAGGAAATCCTGCCCATAAACCGAGACGGGACAGCCAAGCCTGTCGGCGGTCGAGACGAGAACTTCCCGCGCCGCATCGAAGGGCTGAAAACCGACGACGACCGGGCAATCCTTCTTGATGATACCGGCCTTTTCAGCGGCAATCAGCTCCACGCGGTCGCCAAGATAGGCCTGATGATCGATGGAAACCGGCATGATGAGCGAGACGGCAGGCTCGGTAATGACATTGGTGGCGTCGAAACGTCCGCCGAGACCGACTTCCATGACGACGACATCCGCCGGGTGCTCGGAAAAGAGCACGAAAGCCACGGCGGTCAGGATTTCGAAAACGGTGATATGCTGGCCGTCATTGGCCGCTGCAACGCGCTCTATTGCGTCGGCCAGAACATCATCGCTGACCAGCCTGCCACCGCCGGGCGCCGCCAAGCGGTAGCGCTCGTGCCAGTTGACGAGGTGCGGCGAGGTATGGACGTGAACATCAAAGCCGCCCGCTTCCAGAAGCGCGCGGCAGAAAGCTGTCGCCGATCCCTTGCCGTTGGTTCCGGCAATATGAATGACCGGCGGCAATTTCAGATGCGGATTGCCAAGCTTTTCCAGAAGACCACGAATGCGATCCAATGAAAGATCGAAGCCCTTTGGATGCAACTGCATAAGCCGCTCGATTGCGGCGGCGGCTTTTTCTGTCACGATCAGGCTGCCTTGTCGGTTGCTTCCGTCTTCTTGTGTTCCGGCGCGTCGCTATTGCCGGGCTGCCTGGTCATGATCTTGAGAAGGCGCGCAATCGTGTCCTTCAGTTCCAGACGCGAGACGACCATGTCGACCATGCCATGTTCCATGAGATAATCGGCGCTCTGGAAGCCCTCGGGGAGCTTTTCACGTATCGTCTGCTCGATGACGCGCGGCCCTGCAAAGCCGATCAGTGCACCGGGTTCAGCAATGTGGACATCGCCCAGCATGGCGTAGGAAGCGGTCACGCCGCCAGTGGTCGGATTGGTCAGGACAACGATATAGGGTAGGCCTGCCTCTTTCAGCATTTCCACGGCAACAGTGGTGCGTGGGAGCTGCATGAGCGACAGGATGCCTTCCTGCATGCGTGCGCCACCAGAGGCAGCGAACAGGACCAGCGGACGCTTCAGCTCGATGGCCTTTTCAAAACCCTGGATGATTGCTTCGCCGGCACCCATGCCGAGCGAGCCGCCCATGAAGCCGAAATCCTGAACAGTGGCGACAATCGGCAAGCCTTCGATCGTGCCGAGGCCGTTGACGACAGCGTCATCCATGCCAGTGCGGGTGCGGTAATCCTTGAGACGGTCGATATACTTCTTTTCGTCGCGGAATTTCAGCGGATCGACCGGCACTTTCGGCGCTTCAAGCGTGGTGTACTCACCATTGTCGAAGAAGAAACGCAGACGATCCTTCGCCTTGATGCGCATGTGATGACCCGAGGACGGAATCACAAACTGATTGCTCTCAAGGTCCTTGTGAAACACCATTTCACCGGTCGACGGATCCTTGATCCAGAGATTTTCCGGCATTTCACGACGGCCGAGCATCGAATTGATCTTCGGACGGACGTAGTTGGTGATCCAGTTCATGACGTTTGGTTCCGTTTCTTGTTCTTCGGCAAAGAGCTTCAGCCGCCTAGCACTTTTAAGATGTGCTCTAAATGGACGATTTATTGGGCGGCTTCAAGGCGTGTGGCACGCACACTCTCTGCAAGAGCGTGGACAAGTCTTGTTGCTGCGGCGACTGGATCGCCCTTCACCTTGCCGTTTTCGTCCAGTTCACCGGCAATTGCGTTGACAATCGCCGTGCCGACGACGACGCCATCGGCGTGGGTGGCGATGGCTGCTGCCTGCTCCGGCGTCTTGACGCCGAAACCGACACAGATCGGCAGATCGGTGCTCTTCTTGATGTGACGCACAGCTTCACCGACCTTTGCCGTATCGGCAATGGCCGAACCGGTGATGCCGTTCATCGAGACGTAATAGACGAAGCCCGATGAATTATGCAGCACCTTCGGCAAGCGCTTGTCGTCCGTGGTTGGCGTGGTGAGGCGGATAAAATTGATACCCGCCTTCATGGCCGGAATGCAAAGCTCAGCATCCATTTCAGACGGAAGATCGACGACGATCAGCCCGTCCACGCCGGAAGCCTTGGCATCGGCCAGAAAGCGTTCCACGCCGTAAATATAGATCGGGTTGTAATAGCCCATCATGACGATCGGGGTCGTGTTGTCTTCCTTGCGGAATTCTGCTGCCATGTGCAACGTCTTGGCAAGCGTCTGACCGGCGTTGAGGGCGCGCAGGCCAGCGGCCTGAATGGCGGGTCCGTCTGCCATCGGATCGGAGAAGGGCATACCGAGTTCGATCACGTCGGCACCAGCCTTTGGCAAGGCCTTCATCACCTTGAGCGAGGTTTCCAGATCGGGATCGCCACCCATGAAATAGGTAACGAGTGCCGGACGGCCCTCGGCCTTCAGTTCAGCGAATTTGGTGTCGATGCGAGTAGTCATACCGTGCCCCGTGGCAAAGTGCGCGCCAGATAGTCGGCAACGGGCTTGCCCGCCATTGCCGTTTCCATCCATGCACGCCGTTCAAAGTCTATAATTCCGAGTTCCCACACGCAGGCCATCAGCAGCGGCTGTGCGGGCATGAAGTCCACCTCGTCGCCGAGTTCCGACTGCCAGAGGATTTCCGTAGCGATGCCGCCCTCAAGCCACCAGTGCAGCAGCAGCCAGAGGCCCTCCTCGCCCTGATGAAGAACGGCG
>WPCJ01153600.1_pt1 | contig 13766 bp, 10 predicted proteins | sample 5399831 | NCBI WGS metagenome assembly WPCJ01 (sample SAMN12869470, study PRJNA574797) | sludge metagenome | isolation source: wastewater treatment of pH10 | place: China:Beijing | collected 2019-05-20 | reverse complement strand
GGGCCGTTGATGACCTTGGAAAGGCCGGCGGTGCCGAGAATCGGGACCCGCTCGATGGCATCGTTCAGGTACCATTCAAGCCGCTCGAGATCGTCCGGAAACAGCTGGAACGAAAAGTCGGCGGGCATGGGGTCGCCGGGGGTGGCCCAGTGTGCATGGCAATTGCGCTCATAGGGGCCAAGATTCATGCCGTTCTTTTCCTGGCGCAGGTAGTAGGAAGAATCGACATCGCGCAGCAGCGGCAGCTTGTGTCCTGCTTCCTTCGACCAGGCGGCGAGCTCGGGGATTTCGTCGAAGAGGATGTATTGATGGCTCATCACCATCATCGGCACTTCGCGGCCGAACATCCTGCCCACTTCGGCGGCCCGGTAGCCGGCTGCGTTGACGATATATTCGCAACGGATTTCACCCTGCTCGGTGACCACCACCCATTCGTCGCGTTCGCGGCGCACGCCGGTGACCGGACAGAAGCGGATGATCCTGGCGCCGTTGTCACGGGCGCCCTTTGCCAAGGCCTGAGTGAGCTGGGCGGGATCGATGTCGCCGTCATTCGGGTCGTAGAGCGCGCCCTGAAGTTCGTGCGTCTCGATGAAAGGGTAGCGTGCCTTGATCTCGTCGGTGCCGATGACCTCGATCGCCATACCCTGGTAGCGGCCCATGCCTTTGGCGCGCTGGAATTCCTGCATGCGCTCCTTGCTGTGGGCCAGCCGGATCGAACCGGTGACGTGGTAGTTCATCGGGTAGTCGACTTCCGTCGCCAGTCCCCGGTAAAGCTCGGTCGAATAGCGCTGCATGTTCATCAGCGACCAGGATGAGGAGAAGGTCGGCACGTTGCCGGCCGCGTGCCAGGTCGAGCCGGAGGTCAGCTCGTTCTTTTCGAGCAGGATGCAATCGGTCCATCCGGCCTTGGCCAGATGATAGAGGGCCGAAACGCCCACCGCGCCGCCGCCAATGATGACCACACGCGCCGTCGTCGGAATTCCGGCCATTTTTGTCCTCCCCGATCTCCAGGCGGAACGCGATCAAAAAAGATCCGCATTCCACCCTATCTCCTTGTTTTGGCACACGATCTTTGACGAGGCCGAGGTTTCGCCGGCCTCCGATCCAGGATTATGCCGCTAGTAGACAGGCGGCGAGACGACCCAGATCACCACCGCAGGCACCGTTCCCGGGTTCCTCCAGCGGAAAGGCTTGCCGGCGAAACGAAAGCTGTCGCCCTCGCCAAGTGTGTGCCAGGCGCCGTCGATCTCGATCTCGAACGTGCCGGACGTGACGTAGCCGGCTTCTTCGGTCGGTCTTGTGGCGGCCTTCTTCAATTCCGCGCCCGGCGCGAATTCCGAGCGCAGCATCTCGAAACTGCCGCCAAGGTCGGGTGACAGAAGCTCTTCCACCAGTCCCGATTCGCTGGTACCCAGCGCTCGCCGCCGGCCGGCGCGCACCACGACACCTCGCTCGTTTTCCTCCGGCACGTCGTGGCTGAAGAACAGGCTGATCGGGACTTCGAACAAGTCCGCCAGGGCTCGCAGGTCGCCTAGCGACGGCACCGAGAGGCCGCGCTCGACCTGACTGACCCAGCCGACGGAGCGGCCGAGCTTCAAGGCGATTTCGGCCAGCGTCAGGCCTCGCGTCTTGCGCAGCGCGCGAATGTCCGCAGCGAGAAAACGTTCGCCGGTCTGCGCATCCGGTTGGGCAGCAGGTGATGTCACTTTTCAACCGTTCGTGAAAAAATCATTCAGAATTTCATGAGACGCCAACTGCGTGAAAAGATCAAGCGCGATCTTGGGTGGGACTGAAAAATCCATAGAATGGCTGCTTTAGGCTTTCGGCGGGACCAACATGCCGCGGCAGCACAGACAAAATTGCTTGCGGTATTTTAGCGCTTCATGCAAAGGCACCGCGACTGCGCGTTGGGGGACGTGCTCCTTGAAATCCTGCGTTGAAGAGATTGCCATGCTGGCACCGGAAAGCAGAGCCCCGAAGTCGGACGAAACGACGGTGGTGGACGAAGCGATCATTTCGCGCCGCTCCGTGCGCGCCTTCCTGCCCGACTTGGTCGATGATGCAACGATCCGCGACATTCTCACGGTTGCCTCGCGTGCGCCGTCCGGCACGAACATGCAGCCGTGGAAGGTGTATGTCGTCAAAGGCGAGGTGAAGCAGACGCTGAGCGATGCCATCCTGAATTCTGGCATTCGCGCCGAGAAGGCGGAATGGGACGAATATCGCTACTACCCGGATCAGTTCTTCGAACCTTACCTGACGCGCCGTCGCGCCAACGGATTCGGTCTCTACGGCGCGCTGGGAATTGGCCGGCGCGAAGTTGACAGGATGCGGGCACAGCACGATCGCAACTTCATCTTCTTCGATGCTCCTGTCGGCATGATCTTCACCATTGACCGGCGGCTGAACCAGGGTTCGTGGATCGATTACGGCATGTTCCTGGAGAACATCATGATCGCGGCGCGGGCCAGGGGCCTGCATACCTGCCCGCAAGCAGCTTTTGCACCTTACCACAGGCAGATCCGCCCGGTGCTTGGCATTTCCGAGGAAGAAATCGTCGTGTGCGGCATGGCGCTGGGCCATGAAGACACATCAAAGCCGGAAAGCACCTTCCGTACCGACCGCGCGCCGCTGGAGGAGTGGGTGAGGTTTGTGGAGTGAGTAGCAACAGTGAGTAGTCAAAAGGGTTGTCAGACCAGCCGAGGCAAAACCTTCACTACTCACTACTCACTACTCACTACTCACTACTCACTACTCACTACTCACTACTCGCTACCGCATTCCCGCTGACATTCTGGCCATCCTGCGGTGTCAGCCGGCGGTAGGCGAACAGAGCGCAGAGCGTGATCAAGGCTTCGATCACGAACAATATGCGGAAGTCCGCCACGGAAGCGTGGCCTCCAGGCCCTGCCAGGAGCGACAGAACCGCTGCCGCAATGCCGACGCCGATGGCGACGCCCAGCTGCCACAGGATGTAATAGAGGGCGCTGAAACGGGCGAGCTGCTCGGGCTCGATATCGGCATAGGCAAGATTGCCAGTCGAGGCCCATTGCACCGAGCGGAACACCCCGAACATGAAGATGTAGGTCAGCACGATCCACACCGGTGTCGTTGCCTGGATCAGGGCAAAACCGGCGACAAGGGCCGCTACGATGGGCGTGTTGGTGACCAGAACACGGCGGAAGCCGTAGCGTTTCAGCATGGCGGGCATCATAAAGCGCGTGAGCAACGAACCGACCGCTGCCATGAACGTCAGCGATCCCGCGTGAACGGCGCTCATGCCGAAGCCGAGCTGGAACATCAGCGGCAGGATGAAGACGACGGAACTCAAGCCGATCGTGTCAAGGCCGCCCCCGGTCAGGAAAGCGACGCGGAAGGTACGGATGCGCAGCAGCCTGAGATCGAGCACAGGATTGCGTGCCCGCAGCAGATAGAAGATGGCGAAGCCGAGCAGCACGATGGCGAGCGCGACTTGCATGGCAATCAGGCTTCCCGCCATGTCCTTGGCGGCGAGCGAATCCATGCCGAGCACCAGAAGCACCATGCCGACACCGACAAGCGCGAAGCCGGGAAAGTCGAATCGGGTGCGGATCGGTTTCCTGGCTGCCGGAAACAGGGCCGCGGCAAGCAGAAGCGCGGCAAGTGCCAGCGGTACATTGATGAAGAAAATCCACCGCCACGAAATGTAGGTCGTCAGCGCGCCGCCGACGAGCGGGCCGACCAGAGGCCCCGACTGGCCGGCCAGCGAGATGTACATGTTTATCTTCAGGGTGCGATTGCGCGGAAAGCTCTGCAGCACAACGATCTGGCCTAGCGTGCCCATCAGCGCGCCGCCAAAGCCTTGCAGGGCACGGGCACCGACGAGTGTCCACATGTCGTTGGCGATGCCGCACAGCGCCGACGCGACACCGAACACGATGAGCGCGAAACAATAGGCGTTGCGCAGGCCGAAGCGATCGGCAGCCCAGCCGCCCAGCGGCATCATGATGATCAGGCTGGCGACGTAGGCGGTGACCAGCAGGCCAAGCTGGCTTGGCGGGCGCGCCAGCGTCTCTCCGATGCCGGGAAGGGCGGTGACGACCACATTCTGGTCGAGGCTGGTCATGAAGACGCCACAGGCAACGGTGACCGGAATAAGCAGCGAAACGCTGTCCGGTGGCTCGACGCGACCGGCGGTGGTCGCGGAATTCTGTGTATCCATGGGTGACGAAGTCGAAGTGTCGGCCTTTTCAGTCAATCGGCGGCGGCCGAAACCGTCGATTCTATCAGGCAACTATCGAACCGGACCTCGTTTCCCTCTAGCGTCAGGATGGGCTCTTCGTAAGGCCAGTTTCCGGTAACGAGTGGATTTGCTGGTTAGCGTGCCGGCATGTGGGCCATGCATTCGAGCTCGAGCTGAGCACCCAGCGCAAGACCGTTCGCACCGAACGCGGAGCGTGCCGGCAAGCGGTCCGGAGCGAAGTACTCAAGATAGACCCGGTTGAAATCGCCCCATTTCGACATGTCGGCCAGCATGACCGTACATTTGAAGATATCGGCGAAGCCAAGGCCGTTTTCCCGAAGGACGGTGCCGATGTTCTCCATTGTCTGGCGCGTTTCGGCCTCGATGCCTCCCGGCACCAGCTCAAGTCTGCCAGGCAGGTTGCCGAGGGCGCCCGACAGATAGAGGATATCGCCAACGCGCACCGCCTGGCTGAAGGGCAGCTTTGCTGCTTTGGCCGCCGGCGAATTGATGAATTCCATGACGCGGCCTCCTTTGCTCCCGTTCTCAGGCGACCTCGTACCCGACTTCTTCCGCCGCATGCCCGAGTGCTTTCCAGAACGAGCGTGCAAAGGAGCGGAAGACGTAGATGTCGAAACGGTCGCCGCCCGTTCTCTGGATCTGCGCGAAGACGTCATGATGGGTGGTGGAGCGCGCTGCGCCGACAGGAAAAGCGGGCAGGGTGAAGTCGATGGCGAAGAATTTCGCCAGGACCCATTCGGCCTCGGGGCCTTCGATACGGATCGCGGTGCGGCCATGCGACAAATCCGTCACGGTGCCGATTGCCGGTGTGATCGCCTTGGCGAGCGCAGCGGCAACGCCTTCTGCTTCGTCGACAATGGTGAACTTGCCGGGCGCAAAGCCGAACACGGCCTTTTCGCCATCAATGGCACCACCGCCGGCGCCGTCCGGCAAGCCAATGCCGGTTACCTTGCGGATGGCGGCGATGGCCCGCGCTTCCTCACCCGGCCAGGCAGCAACCTGGATGATGGAACCGGGACGTGTTTCGGACAGGATTACGCCGACGCCGTCCTCGAAGCGGCCGTGCGAGCCCGAATGATAGACAGGTTCCAATGGCGAAAGGCGCTCAACCATGCATGCGGCTCCCTTCCGGGTCGAAGAAGTGGTGGCTGACGATTTCGACCGGGCCGAAGCGCTTGCGCAGCGGATCGGACACATAGGCGCGTGTGCCGCGACGGTTCTTGCCGCCCTGGACGAGCGCGAGGGCGATGTATTTGCCGAGTGCCGGCGCATAGCAGCAGGCGGTGATATGGCCGATCGAACCGTGCGGATTGTCCTCGTCGAGTTCCTCGACGATATGCGCGCCACCGTTTAGCGGCCTGTTGTCGAGAGCGACAATGCCGACGAGCTGAAGGCGATCAGCTGCAACAAGACCTTCGCGGTCCATCATGGCCGAGCCGATGAAGGGCTTCTTCTTCGACAGCATCCAGTCGAGGTGCAGGTCACGCGCGGTGGTGCGGCCGTCGATCTCGGCGCCGGTGACGTGACCCTTCTCGATGCGCAGCGTACCGAGCGCCTCCAGCCCGTAAGGCACCAGGCCGAACGGCTTGCCTGCCTCGACCAGGGCTTGCCAGACGTGGGTGCCGTATCCGGCGCCACAGTAGACCTCGTAGGCCATCTCCCCGGAGAAGGACAGCCGGCAGATCATCACCGGAACATCCGCAATCTTGCCATGGACGATGCCCATGAAAGGCAAAGCGGCGTTGTCCACGGTCGTGCCTTCGACGCAGGCGGCGAGGATTTCCCGCGCCTTCGGTCCACCGATCGCGGCACCTGCCCATTCGTCGGTCACGGACGTGACGGTGACCTTCAATTCCGGCCAGATCACATCGAGGAAGTATTCCAGATGCTGCATCACCTTGCCGGCGTTGGCCGTTGTGGTGGTCATCAGGAAATCGTCCTGGCCGAGGCGCCAGGTGGTGCCGTCGTCGAAGGCCAAGCCGTCCTCGCGCAACATCAAGCCGTAGCGCGCCTTGCCGACCGGAAGGCTTGAGAAGACGTTTGTGTAGACGCGGTCGAGCAGCTCCGCGGCGTCCGGACCTTGAATAGCTATCTTGCCGAGCGTCGACACGTCGACGATGCCCGCGGTCTCGCGCACGGCCCTGGCCTCGCGCACATAGGCCTGCTCGACCGTTTCGCCGGCGTGCCCGTAGATCATCGGACGGAACCACAGGCCTGCGGAATACATCGTCGCGCCCTGGGAGAGGTGCCAGTCGTGCATCGGCGTCAGCCGCTCCGGCTTGAGATCGCCATATCGTTCCGCGGCCAGCGAACCGATGGAAACGGCGGTGTAAGGCGGGCGAAAACGGGTCGTGCCCACCTCAGGAATGGGCTTGCCAAGCGCCTCGGCCATGATGGCTAGGCCCGGGACATTCGAGCTCTTGCCCTGGTCCGTCGCCATACCGAGCGTGGTGTAGCGCTTCAGGTGCTCGACCGAAACGAAGCCCTCGCGATGAGCCAGGCGCACGTCATCCGCGGTGACGTCGTGCTGGAAGTCGACGAAACTCTTGCCGTCGGCCTTGATCTCGAACACCGGCGCCGGTTCGGGATTGACCGAGGCCGGCTCGATTTCCGGCTGCTCGATGAGCCGTGCCTTGCCTCCGGACGCTGTGAGGCCGGTTGCGTAGCCGTCGACGATCGCGTCGTCGGTGGCGAGCCGTCCGGTGAAGGCGCCGGCACCGCTCCAGCTCTGCGTCGGCTGCGGCGGCAGGAAGGCCTGCAACTGTTCATTCCATTCGGGTTTCGCACCGGCCTGGCTGGCCAGATGCAACACCGGCGACCATCCACCGGACATCAGCAGACAATCGGTCTGGATGCCGCGCGGTTCACCGGTCAGTGCCCCGCTGGCGCTATCCAGCCGCTGGATCCTGATGCCGCTCAATGTCCTGCCGCCATCGGTCGCCGATACCGCATGCCCTGCGATCAGTTCCGCGCCAGCTGACGCGGCCAGCGCGCGTGCCTGATCGGAAATGTCGGTGCGGACATCGACGATCGCGGCGATGTTGGCCCCAGCCTTCTTCAGGCTTGCAGCCGCCTGGTAGGCCGTGTCGTTGTTGGTGAAGAGAGTGAGCTTTTCGCCCGGAAGCACGCCGAACTGGTTGGTGTAACGCTGCGCTGCACTGGCAAGCATGACGCCGGGGCGGTCATTGCCCGGGAAGACAATAGGACGTTCCAAGGCACCGGTTGCGAGCACGACCGATTTGGCGCGAATGGTCCAATGGCGATGGCGCGGCTCGCCGCGTGCCGTGGTTTCCTTGTGGTCCGCAACGCGTTCCAGCGCAGCCAGTGTGTTGCCGTCGTAATAGCCCCAGACAGCGGTGCGCGGCAGCAATCGGACATTGTTGCGGCCCTTGAGTCCGTTGACGATTTCACTGGCCCAGTCTGCGGCGCGCGTGCCGTCGATGGTTTCGCCGGACCAGTTGGCCGAGCCGCCGAAACGCGGATCGAGCTCGGCCAGGACGACGCGTGCGCCACCTTCGGCGGCCGCCTTGGCAGCCATCAGGCCTGCAGGGCCTGAACCGACCACCAGCACGTCGCAGAAGGCGTTCATGCGTTCATAGCGGGAATCATCGGCTACCGTGCCGGCGCGGCCAAGGCCGGCTGCGCGACGGATGAAATGCTCGCAGAACATCCAGAAACGGGTGCCCTTGAGTGGCCCGATCACCGGCCCCATGAAGGTCTTGTAGTAGAAACCGGCGCCGATGACCTTGCTTCCGAGCTGGTTGACGGCGCCAACATCCCATTTCAGGGACGGAAACCGGTTCTGGCTCTCGGCCCGCAGGCCGTCATAGATCTCGACTGCGGTTGCCGGGATGTTCGGCTCCCGCGCCGTGCCGCGCAGGATGGTAACCAGCGCGTTCGGCTCGTCCACACCGGCGCTCAGCACACCACGCGGCCGATGGTATTTGAAAGAGCGACCCAACAGCGTGACGCCGCTGGCAAGCAAGGCAGAAGCCAGCGTATCGCCGGGATGGCCGGTGAAAGGCACGCCGTCGAAGGTGAAGCGGATGGTCCTCAGCCGATCGATCTGACCACCGGTTTCGTTGCGGCGCGGGCTCATGCCTTGGCTCCGGGCTTGCGCCGCTCGGTTGCGCGATGATGGACGTTTCCGCGCACCGGCACGGTGCTCGAAACGACATGGGTCACTGTGTTGCGCAGCACGCGGATATGGCTGCGGCAGCCGCCGGAGTGCTGCCATATCTCGTTGTGGTCGCCGGCGGGATTTTGCCGGTCGTAGACATATTCGTTCCAGGCCTGAAGGTCCTGCGAATTGGGGGCTGGGCGCTGGCGATTGCCGTCGCCCTGATAGGTGAATTCGGAGACGTCTCGCGGGCCGCAGTAAGGGCAGGTGAGCAGCATGGTCAGTCCTAATGCAGGCGGGGTGTTGCGCCCTGGCCCTTCTCGTCGATCACCGTGCCACGATGGAACCGGTCGAGCGTGAAGGCGGCGTTCAGTTCGTGAGGTTCATCACGCGCGATGGTGTGGGCAAAGCAGAAGCCCGAGGCGGGTGTCGCCTTGAAGCCGCCGTAGCACCAACCGCAATTGAGATACATGCCGGGCAACGGCCCGGTCGTGATGATGGGCGAACCATCCATCGACATGTCGCAGACGCCGGCCCAGGAGCGCAGCATGCGCACACTGGCAAGGCTGGGGAACAGCGCCAGCATCTCGGCCATCACCTCTTCCACGATCGGCAGGTTGCCGCGCTGGGCATAAGAATTGTAGCCATCGAGATCGCCGCCGTAGATCAGGCCGCCCTTGTCGGATTGGCCCATGTAGAAATGGCCCATGCCGAAGGTAACGACGGTGTCGAGGAACGGTTTCAGAGATTCCGAGACGAAGGCCTGCAGCACGTGACTTTCGATCGGCAGCCGGTCGATTCCTGCAAGCTGCATGACGCGGCCGGTGCTGCCGGCAGCAGCGACTGCGACCTTCCTGGCGCGGATTTCGCCGCGGGTTGTGACAACGCCGGTGACGCGATCTCCGTCGCGCAGGAAACCGGTGACTTCGCAGTTTTCGAGAATGTCGACACCGCGCCTGTCGGCACCGCGTGCATATCCCCAGGCGACGGCATCGTGACGAGCGGTGCCGGCACGCGGCTGCATCATACCCCCGATAATCGGAAAACGCGCGCTGGCCGAAACATCGATCGCCGGCATGAGCCGCTTGATCTCGGCAACCGACATCAGTTCGGCATCGACGCCCTGGTGGCGCATCGAGTTGCCGCGACGGGCATAGTCGTCGAACTGGGCCGGGGTGTGCGCGAGATTGAGCACGCCGCGTTGCGAGAACATGACGTTGTAGTTGAGGTCATGGGAGAGGTTCTCCCACAGCTTCATCGAATGTTCGTAGAAGCGCGTGTTCGGCGGCAGCAGATAGTTGGAGCGCACGGCCGTGGTGTTGCGGCCGACATTACCCGAGCCGAGATAGCCCTTCTCGACCACCGCGACATTGGTGATGCCATGCTCCTTGGCGAGATAATAGGCGGTCGAAAGCCCGTGACCGCCGCCGCCAATGATCACGACGTCATAAGAAGCCTTGGGGTCGGGCTTGCGCCAGGCGGGTTTCCAATCCTTGTTGCCCGACAGCGCATTGCGCAGCAGCGAGAGAGCCGAATATTCCGCCATGCCAACTCCATCCCGAATCCGCATGCGGCTCGGATAGCCCATTTCGGACGGAGACTATAGAGCCAGCCTCGGCGCCAAAGCCAGAATTGCGCCACGGCTTTTCGACTGGCCGACCAGCATGTTCAGGTGTGAAGCAGCTTGCTCCGCCCCAATGCCGTCTCTATCAAGGGCGAGATTTCGCAGCCTTGAAGGTTGCTTTACGGGTTGCCGGTCTATGTTTTTTCGATTTGTCCGTCTTTTGTTGATCCTGGTTCTCACTGCGGCGATGCCAACGCTGGTGCTGGCGCAGGCTGGAATTCCGTTGCTCGATGAAACCGCGGAGCCGGCCGCTCCAACTCCCCAGCCGACTCAACAGGCGGTGCCGCAACAAGCCGCGCCGAATGGAACCGCTCAACCCGGACAGCCGCCCGTGCAGGCCGCGCCGCCGGCTGCCCAGGCCACGCCTGCGCAGACAGCATCATCCGACGAACTCGTTGCTGAACAGCAGAAGGCGCTCAAGGCCCTGGTGGCGAAGACGGACAATTTCGCCAAACAGATCGACGACAATCAGGAAGACGACGGTGCGCTGGTCGACATCAGAACCCAACTGGAAGAGCTCTCCAGGCAGGCGCTCGGCACGGCGACTGTTTTCCGGCCGCGGCTGACCGAGATCAATGCCCGGCTCGAGCAGCTGGGGCCGCCACCCGCGCAGGGGCAACCGGCGGAACCAGACATCGTCGCTACGGAACGCAAGGCGCTGACGACGGAAAAGGCCGAGATCAACGCCGTTATCGCTGGTGCCCAGACGCTCTCGGTCCGTATCGCGAGCACAGGTGACAAGATCTCTACCTTGCGCAGCGAGCTGTTCCGCAAGACGCTGACAAAACGTTATGCGCTGAATGACCTGCTGAGCACCAAGCTTGCCGTCGATGCCAATACCGAATTCTCCAATCTGTCCGGCGCCGTCAGTTCCTGGTTCTCGTTCGTCCTGAAATTCAAATACCAGGCCGCACTGGCTGCCACGCTCATGGCGTTGGCGGCGGCTTTGGTCCTGCATATCGTGGTTAGGCGCATTTTCGGTCGCATCTTCGAGCCGGACCCGACCGTCGAGGACCCAACCTATCTCAGCCGCTTGTCCGCGGCTTTCTGGTCGACCCTGTTGCCGACGCTCGGCCTCGGCGTCTTCCTGAGCCTGGCCTATTTCTTCTTCGATTATTACGGGGTGCTGAGAGGCGATATCGGGATATTCCTGCGCTCGATCATGGGCGTCATCCTAATCGTGTTCTGCGTCCATCGCCTGACCAATGCCGCGCTGTCGCCAGGCATGCCGAAATGGCGACTGATCCCGGTCGAGTCCGGCCCTGCGCGCTGGCTGGTGTTGCTGTCCACCGCCATGGCGGTCGTGCTCGGCGCCAACGGCTTCCTGTCGGTGGTGAACGAGCAGATGGGCTCGCCGCTGTCGCTTACTGTTGGACGCAGTTTTGTTGCGACCGTCATCGTTGGCCTGATCCTGATCATGATGGGCCTGGTGCGGCCGTTCCGTGCCAAGTCCGGCGAGTGGCGGCCATGGCCAGCCTGGCTGCGGTTCCTCGCCTACGCACTTGGAACCATAATCATTGTCGCGGCCTTGCTCGGCTATATCGGGCTCGCCATTTTCCTGGCGGGCCAGGTCGTCATCACCAGCACGCTGCTGATCACTGCCTATATCGGTTTCCTGTCTGCGCGTGCCATCGGTGCCGAGGGCGGTTTCGCGGAAACATCCGTGGGGCGCTGGATTGCCGGTCGAACGAGCCTGGAAGAGGGCACGCTTGATCAACTGGGACTGGCGACAAGCATTGCCCTCAACCTGTTGATCGTCGTCGTTTTCCTGCCGATGCTGCTGCTGATGTGGGGCTTCCAGTTCGCCGACATCCAGGCATGGACCTACAGGATTGCGATGGGGGTCACCGTCGGGTCCGTCACCATTTCTCTGTTCGGCATCCTGACGGGCGTGCTCGTCTTCATCCTCGGGTACTTCCTGACGCGCTGGTTCCAGTCCTGGCTTGACGATTCCGTGATGGCGCGCGGCAAGGTCGACACCGGCGTGCGCAACTCGATCCGGCTTGTGGTCGGCTATGCCGGCTTTGCCCTGGCCGCGGTCGTCGGCATCTCATCGGCAGGCATCAACCTGTCGAACCTTGCGCTCATCGCCGGTGGTCTTTCCCTCGGTCTCGGTTTCGGCCTGCAGAACGTCGTCTCCAACTTCGTCTCCGGCCTGATCCTGCTTGCCGAGCGACCGTTCAAGGTTGGGGACTGGATCGTTGCTGGCGACGTCAGCGGGACGGTGAAGAAGATCAGCGTGCGTGCGACGGAGATCGAGACATTCCAGCGCCAATCGGTGATCCTGCCGAATTCGAACCTCATCAACAGCGCGGTCGGCAACTGGACGCACCGCAACAAGCTCGGCCGTGTCGAGATCAATGTCGGCGTCGCCTATGGCTCGGATGTCCGGCACGTGCACGAAGTCCTGACCGAGATCGCGCGGGGGCATCAGCTGGTGCTGAAGAACCCGGAACCCTTCGTGCAATTCGCCAATTTCGGACTGAACGCGCTGGAGTTCCAGGTCCGCATTTTCCTGGCCGACATCACGAACGGCGGTTCGGTGCAGAACGACATCCGTTTCGCCATCATGGATGCTTTCGAGAAGGAAGGCATCGAGATTCCGTCGGCGCCACGCCAGCAGATGCCTCACACCAACATGGAACCCTGGCCAAGCGACGACGACAAGACCGAAGCGTTGCATGCCGAGGAGAAGGCGGCGAAGGAGGAGGCGGAACGCAACCAGCCGAAGGGTCGCCGCAAGCCGCGTCGGCCCGATCCAGGCTAGTGGCGCGGACCGGCTACCCAATTGCGGCATGAATGAGGCATTCAGTTGCGGTTCAGCTTGTTTGTCCTATAAGCTTGATTGCGAAGGGCGAAAATGCCTCGCGAACGCAACAGAGGCGGTGGAAACACCGGAATTGCAATGTGGAAGATCCTCATCGCCGCCGTCGCTCTCATAGCCGCGAGCGAGGTTGGCCATACGGCCAGCGCGGTCAATAAGGACAATGAAACACGTACGTTGATCGTCACGGAAGGCGGCGGCAAGAGCGAGTTGACGCTTGCGGGCGGCGAGACCGTCGAGTTCTGCGCGAGCGGCTGCTTCGTGACCCTGCCGAATGGCGACCTTGAAGCACTCACCGGTTCGGAGACCGTCGTGATCTCCGGCGGCAACGCGACCGTGAAGTAAGCGCAAGCTACTCGCCGCGAAGAGACAAGGCCGGACATCTGTCCGGCCTTTAACTTATGTAAAATCACCAGGCTGGGACATGTCTGGTGCCATCTCCGATGCCTGCCGGGCGACCATCAGTTCGGCGCGATGATGTTCAGGCCAAGCGCCTTGTCGAACCTGGGGTGGACAAATGCGTCATAACATTGGTTGAGCTTGAAGCGCCGGTGCTCGGCCAGAGCCGGTTCATAGAGCGTGTAGAGGATCTTGTTGTTCGCTGTTGGCGGACAGGTCGGCAACAAGACGAGATCTGTGTTGGCAACGGCCTGTTCTTCGGCTGAACCAGGCAATGGCACGGTACGGCCGGGATCTGCGCCGATCGTGACGTGCAAGGGCGCGGAGCGTTCCATCAGCCAGGGAAACGGATTGACGAAGTTCAGCGACATGATCGTGCCGAAGCGGACGCCAGTTCTGGTCTCGATGTCCCGGATGGTATCGATCGCCATGTCGACTGTTTTCAAATAGACGATCTGGAACTCGAAATCAGAATAGAAGAGTGGGTTCGGCAACTCGTTGACGTCTGCCAGGTCCTGATAAAGTCCGCTGTGCTCGGAATAGAAACGCAGCATGT
>WPCJ01341736.1_pt1 | contig 13770 bp, 15 predicted proteins | sample 5399831 | NCBI WGS metagenome assembly WPCJ01 (sample SAMN12869470, study PRJNA574797) | sludge metagenome | isolation source: wastewater treatment of pH10 | place: China:Beijing | collected 2019-05-20 | reverse complement strand
CTACGCTTACCAAACACGACTCAACTCCTTGCGGCTTGTCACTTCGACCGCAATTTCTCCAACAGAGGCGCGAGGAAGGAGCCCCGCGGCCGTTTTGCTTCGCCGCGGCCGGTGAGCCGCTGGGCGATCTGCAGGAACATCTCGGTGGTGCGATGATTGGCGGAGACCTCCGCAATCATCTGCCCGTTGTTTGCGGCTGCGCCAAAAATCTGAGGCTCGAACGGTATCGTCGCGATCGGCGGAGTCTCGATGGCCTTGGCGAATTCGGCGGCGCTGATTTCAGGGCGCTTCGGCACGCCGACCTGGTTGAGGCAATAGAGCGGAGCCCGATCGTTGGGCCGCGATGCCTTGATCAGATCGTACATGTTCTTGGTGTTGCGCAGATTCGCCAGATCCGGCGAGGCAACGATCAGGATGTCGTCAGCGCCGATCAGTGCGCGCTTGGTCCAGCCAGTCCATTGATGCGGAACGTCGAGCACGATGCAGGGCATCGTCGAACGCAGCGTGTCGAAGATCGAGTCGAAGGCTTCGGTGCCGAAGTCATAGACGCGCTCCAGCGTTGCTGGCGCGGCCAGGAGACTGAGATGGTCGGTGCATTTCGACAGCAGGCGGTCGATGAAAGCGGTGTCGATACGGTCCGGCGAGAACACGGCATCGGCGATGCCCTGCGGCGGATCCTGATTGTAGTCGAGACCAGCGGTTCCGAAGGCGAGATCGAGATCGGCGACCACGGAATCCAGCGCCAGATCGCGAGCGATGGCCCAGGCGACATTATGCGCAATGGTGGATGCGCCGACGCCGCCCTTGGCGCCGACCACGGCGATGATGCGGCCGACAGCCTTCGCTTCCGGCGCGGAGAACAGGCCGCAGATCGAGCGGACGACATCGATGGTGACGACCGGAGCGATCACGTAATCGCTGACGCCGCGGCGGACCAGCTCGCGATACAGCGTGACGTCGTTGACCTTGCCGATCACGATGACACGGGTGCCGGCATCGCAAACCGTCGCAAGCTGGTCGAGCCCGCCGAGAATGTCGGTGCGCGGCTCGGCCTCGAGCAGGATCACGTTCGGCGTCGGTGCCGAGCGATAGGCTTCGATGGCCGCGGCCATGCCACCCATCTGGATTTTCAGATGCGCCTTGGTCAGACGGCGGTCTTCACCAGCGGCCTGCACAGCCGAGGCGGTTTCGACGGTTTCGCAAAACGCCTGGATCGAGATCCGGGGCGCCGGTGCGATATGCTCGTCCGCTGCCTGCGTCGGCGCGGCGGCGGGCTGCTCGTCGTCTGTTTTTTGCGCGTAACTGATCATTGGCCCACATTGCTGATCTTGTTCTTATCCGCATCCGGATAAGTGGTCGCTGTTCCCTGACCCTGGCGATATTTGTCGAGTGCGAAAGTGCGGCGTGCCGTGTAGACCGGCGTCTCCGGGCGCGGCTGCACGAGGTCGGACGGATTGGCGACCATGGCAGCGAGATTGCGCTGCGAAGCGCAGCCGAGATTGTAATAGGGCCGGTTCGAGTAGTAGCTCTTGTTCTTGATTGAAGCGCTGAGATCTTCCGGCCAGGTGCCGCAGGGGCCTGCGGTGGCTGCGACGAGCGGGTAGCCGAGCCGGATCGTGGCGAATTGGCGCGGATCGTTCGGCGTATAGCTGCGGCTCGCGATGGCATTCGCCGGCACGCCTGTGGCAGCCAGCAGCGAATGGATCTCGCGGTTGGATTCCTGTGCCGCACGTGCATTCGGCGTCTGGGCCGGCACTTCCACAGTGATGGCCCCGGTGCCTTCGCGCAGCCAGTTCTGGCCGACAGCGATGACGTCGGCACGCTGTGTGGCGGTGAGGCCGCCGCGGAAGCTGCCGACGAACACTTCGGTGTTGCGCAGGCGCTCTTCCACCACGATCGGGTGACGCAGGCGATAGTCGCTCGGGACGCTGATCGCGGCGTCGTCCTGTGCGACGGTTCTGCAGCCGCCGAGTGCGGCGGTTGCGCCGATGATCGCGGTGACGAGTGCGAGGCTGCGCGGGATGTTTCTGGTCTGGGTCATCTGATTTCCCCGCCTCAATCCGTGATGAAGCCGAAGGCGCCGCGATAGCCGCGGGCCGGCTCGGGCTTGCGGCCCGGTACGCCATAGATGCGATTGACGGTGCCGAGCAGATCGGCCTGCGGATCGGACGCGTCGACGAAGCCGTCGTCCGGTCGCGACAGATCCTTCTGAGCCACGGCGCGGACCACATAAGGCGTCACGATCACCATCAGTTCGGTGTTGTTGTTGACATAGTCCCGGCTCTTGAACAGCGCGCCTAGTACCGGCACCTGCGACATGCCGGGCAGACCGCTCATGGCCTGCTTGGTCTGCTGCTTGATCAAGCCTGCCATGGCCATCGAGCCACCCGAAGGAATCTCGAGCGTGGTGTCGGCGCGGTTGGTCTTGATCGCGGGAATCTGCGTGCCGCTGATGGAAACCGAATTTTCCTGCGACAATTCCGAAACCTCGGTGGCGACGCGCAGGCTGATGCGGCCTTCGCTCAGCACCACCGGTGTGAAGCCGAGCGAGATACCGAACTTCTTGAAATTGATCTGGGTCGTACAGATGCGGGTCGTTGGATCGCAGGTATTGCCGCCAGGCACGGGGAATTCGCCGCCGGCCAGGAAATTGGCCGATTCACCGGAGATAGCAGTCAGGCTCGGCTCCGCCAGCGTGCGGATCACGCCTGCGTTCTCCATCGCCTTGAGAGTCGCAGTGACGGACGGTCCGGCACCGAAAGATGCGGCGATGGCGTTGCCATCCACCAGGTTCTTGCCGCTGGCGGTGAACGGATTGGCATTGTTGAAGCTGACGACCGAGGTGCCGTAGCTGAGCTTGCCCGACAGATCGACGCCGAGCTGCTTGACGATGTTGCGCTGAACTTCAGCGACCGTGACCTTCAGCATCACCTGGTCGCGTCCGCGCACCGAGATATTGTTGACCACCTTGTCTATGCCACCGGCGAGGCGCGCGGCGAGATCGGCCGCCTGCTGCGATTCCACCTGATTAGCCGCCGTGCCCATCAGCATGATGCCGTCACCGAGGCCCTCGACACGGATATCTGCGGTCGGCAGGGTCTGCTTCAGCGCGGCGCGGATGCCGTTGAGGTCGCGCGTCACTGCAATGTCATAGGCAGCGATCTGCTGGCCGGCGCTGTCGAAGAAGATGATGTTGGTCTGCCCGACAGTCGCGCCGATGATATAGGCGCGCTGCGCCGAGCGGACCACCGCATTGGCGATCTTCGGATCGGCGACAAGCACGTCCTTCACATCGCGCGGCAGATCGATCACCACCGACTTTCCGATGCCGAGCGGCAGGAAGCGCGCATTCAGTTGACCGGCGCCGGCGGCTTGATTGGCGCCGTAATCGGCGGCATCGGCCACAGGCAATGCAGAGCCGAGCGACAGCGCGGCGATTGCCGTCACCGAGAGCGCGCGGGCCATCAGGCGTCGCATCGATCCGCTCGTTGTTGTCAGCTTCATCGTCTGCGTCCTTGTCACTTCGTGATCGTCGCGGTCGACGGAACGCCGTACCGGACGATGTTGACGGTGCTGCCGCGGCGGCGGGTGCCGGGATCTTCGCTGGGTGTTTCCGGAGCATTGGCATCGGCCAGTGCGCGCAGCGCCAGCGAGAGCGTGCCGCTCTGGCGGGCGCGGGCGAGCAGCTCGGCCTGTTCAGGCTTCAGTTCGAGCGTCGCGGTCTTGCCGACCACGGTGTTTTGCCCGTCCTTTTCCTTCGGCGCCTGATCGATCGCGAGTACGCGGATATTGTTGAGAATGATCTCGGACATCACGCCGTCGGCGCCGTTGTCGGGACCCTTGTCGCGCTTGGACAGGATCACATCGACGCGGTCGTTCGGCAGGATGAAGCCGCCGGCGCCGGTTTCCGGCGAGATTTCGGTGGAGACCGCGCGCATGCCCGACGGCAGTACGGCGGCCATGAAGCCGGCGCCGTTGGCGCGCACGAGCTTCGCTTCACGGATCGGTTCGCCGGCAATGAAGGGTGAACGCGCGATAGCACCGGCCATCTGGGTCATGGCTTCGGGGCGCGCATTGCGGCTGATGACATTGGCGCTGGCCGCGCTGCTCGGCCATGACTGCCACTGCATGTCATCGGGGCCGATCGGCTGACCGAGCGCAATGTCGCCCTTGGCGACGAGCACGTCGGTGGTGGGGAGTTCTGCGACCTGCGGAGGAGGGGGCGGAGCGTCGGATGAGCTCGCGAGATACAGCGCCACGCTGCCGGCACCGAGTGCAATGGCGAGGACCACTATACGTGCGGTATTCATACGCTTCACTTTCCACAATACGCCGCGACGCAGCCGTCGCTGTAGTGTGGAGTTGAGCAGTTATTCGTCAAAGCATGGTTAATGAGCGGTATCTAAATCGAGTTAACGATTCTTGGCCGGTATCAGCCTAGCGCAAGACGACCGAGATCGATCGCCTTGATCCACTGGGTTTCCGGATAGACCAGCAGCGCCCCGAGCGCGAGCGCGACGCCATATGGGATACCGGTTTCCTTGTGATGCAGGCGCAGCAGCCACTCCTGCCGGCCCAGCGCGTAGGGCAGCGGCCATTGCCGGAATTGCAGCAACAGCAGCGTCAGCGCGCCGCCGAACAGCGACGCATAGATGAGATATTCCAGCAGATGGTCGAAACCGAACCACAGTCCGGCGCAGGCCGCGAGCTTGGCGTCACCGCCGCCGATCCAGCCGAACGCGAAACAGGCGAAGGCGATCACCAGAACGAGCCCGCCTGCGCCAAGATGCAGCAGAGCCGCGGATGGGCTCATGCCGCTGAAAAACGCCACAAAGGCGAAGCCGGCGATCAGCAATATCGAGATGCGGTTCGAGATCGTCATGGTGAAGACGTCGCTGATCGCCGCATAGGCCATCAGGCCTGGAAACAGCAGGAGACGCGTCAAATCGAGGATCATGGCTGTTGGCGGCCCGTGCGGAAACGACGACGGAGCGTAGCTGGCAGAAATGAACAATCGGAAAACAAGAAACTGTTTACCAAACCGCTGCGATGCGCGCGATCACGGTGACCAGTGCCAGCACCAGCGCGGCGCAGACGAGGCCTGCAGGCTCGCGGAGCGAGATCTCGATCGTCTCGAGGAGCGAGCGCTCGGCTGCATTATGTCTCATGGGCGCGGCCTGGACGGATGGGTAGAGGAATTCCAACAAAAAAGGCTCCGGAGAGCCGGAGCCTTTCTTGCAATCACGCCGAGAACTTACTTGAGCGAAGAGTTCAGCGAGGTGAACTTGCCGTTCAGGTTCGAACCGAGGCCGTTCACGACCGCGATGATGGCGAGCGAGATGCCGGCAGCAATCAGACCGTATTCGATCGCGGTGGCGCCAGACTCATCCTTGATGAAACGCGAAACGAGGTTCTTCATAATCCAAAACTCCATATGTGCACGTGGCTGTCGATCTTAGATGCCTGGTCTCCCCGGCGTTCTCAGCACCGTGACCATGTGCAAACCCTAGGAGTTTCGGATTGCAGTGCGGTTAATTCGATTGATGAAAGTCGATCGCATTTGTCTCTTCTTGTGCACGGTAAATGTCTACTTAAGGCGGTTCCAGAATGACTTAGGTGTCATCGCACCTCGGTTGTAGAGGCTGGTTTAACGCTCCTTAAGCATGCGGCGGTAACTCTGAGATCGAAAAACCGCGAGATTCGAAATGTCCACATTGCCCTTGGAAGTGCTGCAGATGTTCGGCGACACCATCATGAAGGTGGTCCCGATCACGATCGTTCTTGCCATTGTTTTTACGGTTCTCACGCATTTCTGGGCATGCAACCCCGGCAAGCCGTGGTGGCGCAAGAGCGAGATCGTTACCGACATCTGCTACTGGTTCTTTGTGCCTCTGATCACCCGCGTCGTACGTGTCGGGCTTCTCGTGCTCGGTGCGGCGGTTGTCTTCAACATCCATGGCGCGGACGATTTGATCGCCTTCTACGACAACGGCCACGGTCCGTTGGCGCAGTTGCCGCTCTGGGTGCAGGCGATCATCTTCCTCGTGGTGTCGGACTTCCTGCTGTACTGGTTTCACCGCATGTATCATGGCGGTGAGTTCTGGAAGTACCATGCCATCCATCACTCCTCCGAAGAGGTGGAATGGATCTCGGCCGCACGTTTCCATCCGGTCAATCTCTTCCTCGGCACGGTCGCCGTTGATGTGGTGCTGCTGATGGCTGGCATTTCGCCCAACATCATGCTGTGGGTCGGCCCGTTCACGACCTTCCACTCGGCCTTCGTTCACGCCAATCTGAACTGGACCCTCGGGCCGTTCAAATATGTCATCGCCACGCCGGTCTTCCATCGCTGGCACCACACCTCGCTGGAGCAGGGCGGCAACACCAATTTCGCTGGTACCTTCCCGCTCTGGGATATTCTGTTCGGCACCTTCCGGATGCCGGCGGGCGAGTTGCCCGACAATTACGGTGTCGACGGTGAGCCGTTGCCGAAGGAGATCGGCGGGCAGCTCGCTTATCCGTTCCGGCAATTGAGTGCGGCGGCCAAACAATGACGTGATCGAGCCCGGCGCATGCGCCGGGCTTCATCGTTTCCGGATCGTTCAATCGATACCGCTGTTTCCTGTTCCTTCACCAATTAACGGCACATTTCCCATGTCGGGCGCCGGCACCGCTGCGTATCTGCTTAGGCCGGCTCGTATCGTCCCGGAGTACAGGATGTCGTTTCTATCGTTGCGTAGCCGCGCCTCAGCGGTCTTTATGATCCGGGCGCTTGCCGCCGGTCTCGTTCTCTTTCCCGTGGCGGGCCTTCCGGCCGCTGCAAACGACATGATCTCGGTGAGTGTCGATCAGGCCAAGCTGGTCAAATTCCCGGAAAAGATCGCCACCATCGTGATTGGCAATCCGTTGATCGCCGATGTCACGTTGCAGCCGGGCGGCATGGTCGTGGTCACCGGCAAGGGTTATGGCGCCACCAATGTGATCGCGCTGGATCGCAGCGGCGCCGTTCTCATGGACCGTGTCGTCCAGGTCGAGGGGCCGACCGACAAGGTCGTCACTGTCTATCGTGGCACGGCGCGCGAGTCCTATAGCTGTACGCCCGAATGCGCACGGCGCGTCACGCTCGGCGACGGCGATACTTATTTCAAGTCGGCGATGGAACAGGCAGGCGCTATCGGCGGACAGGCGGCGAGTGCGGGTGCTGCAACGGGGACGACCGGTAAGGTCAACTGATTGTCGATCTTTCCGGAGTCGCGATCCATGTCGCGGCTCCGCTCGGGCGATGGTTAACGGCGCCTTAACAGATTGGCCCAGTTTGTCGCGATCCGTCGAAACACTTCTACAATCAGTTTTCGGTACAGCCTGACGGTAGATATTTCCATCCCGTCCGGATTCCGCCGATGCTGATACCGACCATTGCCGTTGCTGTCGTCGCCAAGCGCCTGCGATCCTTCCGTCGCAGCCAGGATGGCTCTGCGGCGGTCGAATTCGCGATGATCGCGCCGATCTTCTTTGCCCTCATCTTCGCCGTCATGGAAACCGGTCTGGTGTTCATGGCCGGACAGGTTCTGGAAACCGGCGTGGAAGACGGTGCGCGGCTCGTTTACACGAGCCAGACCACCAGCGCGACCGACTTCAAATCGGCGATCTGCGCCCGCGTTTCCATGCTGATGGATTGCACGAAGCTCGACATCGACGTGCGCTCCTACGATCCCGGCACGAGTATCACCATCAACGATCCGATCGATGCCAGCGGCAAATATGTGTCGAACGGCTTCGTCTATCAGCCGCCGGCCTATTCTCCGAACACCCCGACCAGCAAGACGGTGGTCGTGCGCGCGTTCTACCAGTGGCCGCTCTATGTGACGGGGCTGGGATACAATATCGCGAATATCGATCGCGGCACTTCGACGAACAAACGGCTCCTTGCGGCAACCGCCGCGCTCGGACCGCAGTAACGGCAGGGATCGAGAGATGCACAAGCCTGCCACCCTACGAGATATCCGCCGTCTGACGAGGTCGTTGCGACGTGACGACAGCGGCATTGCCGCGATCGAATTCGCAATGATCGCGCCTCTGCTGCTTCTGATGCTGTTCGGCATCACCGATATAGCGAATTACTTTGCGGTGGATCGCAAGGTGAGTCAGATCTCCCAGGCCATGTCGGATCTGACCTCGCGCTACACCGCGGTGCAGGAAAGCGACGTCACGAACTTCTTTACCATCGCTGGCGCGATGCTGACGCCGTATGACAAGAACCAGATGAAGGCGTCGATTCATCAGGTCTATCTCGACCCGAACACCAAGACTGCAAAAGTCGTCTGGAGCCGCGGTAGCGCGCCACTGACGAAGAACTCGGTTTATGCGGTGCCTGCTGGACTGGTCGGCAAGGATGCGTCGGGCAACTGGCTGGCGAACCAGTATCTGATCGTGGGCGACGTCAAATACAACTACGTGCCCGTTATCGGCTGGGTTGTCTCCAAAGCCGGTGTGACGACGAGCGAAGTTGCGTTCACCAAGCCGCGGCAGATGACCTGCGTGATGCTCGGCTCGACCTGTACGCCAAGCGGCGGCTGAACTCGGCTCTGCCGCGAAGGCGCTGCCAGCTTGATAGGATGACGTTCTGCATAAATGAGAAAGGCCGCGCACGAGGCGCGGCCTTTCAAACTTGCTCGATCGTCTGCAAGCGGATGCTTGCAGAAAATCGTTAGCCGGCAGCGCGGAGGTTATCCGCCGACGACTTGCCCGAACGGCGATCGGCCACGATTTCGTAGCTGATCTTCTGGCCTTCACGCAGCGTGCCGAGGCCAGCGCGTTCGACGGCGCTGATGTGCACGAACACGTCGTTCCCGCCTTCGTCCGGCTGAATGAAGCCATAACCCTTGGTGGCGTTAAACCACTTCACGGTTCCCATGCTCACGAGGTAGTCCCTTCTCAAGATAGTAGTCGAAACCCACGCATTGGACGCAGGTTGGTTGGCATCGAATTTTTGGAAGGGTCGTCAGTCTAGACCGGCTGCACCGGGGTATAGAGAAGTCGTCCGGCCGAAAATCGATAGGGTCACATTAAGGGAAGCAATTCCCCAAGACAATCCAGCCGCGCACGATTTTTTGATTGCATACGTATAAGCGAATTCGCCCCCGGTCCCGCGCATGACGGGTGCTGTCATGCGCGGCGAGGGTCGATATTGCGGTGCGAACTGTCGACAGAAATAAGTAGCCCGGACGCTTAGCGGCGGCGGAAATTGCCGCGCGGCGGGCCTGATCGGGGCGGGCCGCCACCCGGGCGCTCGTCCTTGTGACGGAAGATCAAGCGGCCCTTTTCCAGATCATAGGGCGACATCTCGATGGTCACGCGGTCGCCCGCCAGGGTCTTGATGCGGTTCTTCTTCATCTTGCCCGCGGTGTAGGCGATGATTTCGTGCCCGGCATCGAGCTGCACGCGATAGCGCGCATCAGGAAGGATTTCGGTGACCAGTCCTTCGAACTGGATCAGCTCTTCTTTAGCCATTCAATAGCTCCAGATCGGTCGGCGCTCAGCGCTGACGCTGGTTGCGGTTGGGATTGGAAGGTTTGGAATTCGGACGGCTCGGCCGGTGAAGGAAAGCCACGCCCTGCATGGTCCCTTCCTTGGCGCCGCCGCCCTGCTGCTGGGCGGGACGCGGCTTCGGCTCGTGCCGTGCATTTTCATGCCGTGGGTTGCTCTCATTCCGCGCGTGGTCGCGGTTCTGGTGCGCGCCGCCGTTGCCGCCACTGCGGCGCCGATTGCGCGAGTTCTTGTTGCCGGGGGCTCCGTCCTGGCGATGGGCGTGCTGGGCGGGGCGACCGTTGCGCTGACCGCCACGGTTCTGGGAAGGCGGCGGACCCACGTCATTCTTGCCGGGGGTGCGACGGTCTTCCTTCGGAAGCGCAACGCGGATCAGCTTTTCGATATCGCGCAGATACGCCATTTCCTCGCCGGCGCAAAGCGAGATTGCGATACCTTCGGCGCCTGCACGGGCGGTACGGCCAATCCTGTGGACATAGGTCTCCGGCACGTTCGGCAGGTCGAAATTGACCACATGGGTCACGCCATCGACGTCGATGCCGCGTGCGGCGATGTCGGTGGCCACCAGAGTGCGGACTTCACCGGAGCGGAACATCGCAAGCGTGCGCTCGCGGTGGTTCTGCGACTTGTTGCCGTGAATGGCGGCGGCCGGGATGCCGACGCGCTCCAGATTCTTCACGACCTTGTCGGCGCCGTGCTTGGTGCGGGTGAATACCAGCGCGCGGTTGACCTGCTCGGTCTTGAGGATCTGCGCCAGGATCGACGGCTTGGCAGAATGATCGACCAGCAGGATCTTTTGCGAGATGCGCTCGACGGTCGAGGACACCGGCGTCACGGCGACGCGGGCCGGATCCTTGAGCATATGCTCGGCGAGATCAGCGATGTCCTTCGGCATGGTGGCCGAGAAGAACAGCGTCTGGCGCTTGATCGGCAGCTTGGCGACAACCTTACGGATGTCGTTGATGAAGCCCATGTCCAGCATGCGGTCGGCCTCGTCGAGGACGAGGAATTCCACCATGTTGAGCTTCAGCGCATTGCCCTGCACGAGGTCGAGCAGGCGGCCCGGCGTGGCGACGAGCACATCGACGCCCGGCATCACGGCGCGGACCTGGCGGCCCATCGGCACGCCGCCGATCGCCAGGGCAGACGACAGGTTCATGTGGCGGCCATAGGCATTGAAACTGTCGAGGATCTGGCCCGAGAGCTCACGCGTCGGGCTCAGCACCAGCACGCGGCAGGTCTTGGGCTGCGGCTTGACGCGGTGTTCGAGCAGGCGGTGCAGGATCGGGAGTGCGAAGGAAGCGGTCTTGCCGGTGCCGGTCTGGGCAATGCCGATCACATCCTTGCCGGTGATGGCGATCGGGATGGTCTGGGCCTGGATCGGGGTCGGGGTGACGTAGTTCTCTTCCTTGAGGGCACGGGTAATGGGATCGGCGAGGCCGAATTCCTGGAAGGTGGTCAAAAGATCGGTCTTTCCATAAAGGCGTCAAGCGCCCGGCAATCGTGCCGTATTGGCGTTGCCTGGGCGCGCGCAAGGGTGTCGTGGACACCCGCGTGTTTGGGGCATCATTCTGGTGGGCTGATGAGGCAAGCCAGAAACCGCTGGTGCTCTGAACGTCAGAGAAAGGCGGGATCAGAACACGCGGCTCGCAAGGACCCGATGATTCTCAAGGTCGTTCAGGTCATATGGAACACGATCCGGGCGGATTCAAGGTGAAACCTGCGGGCCGTCCGAGGATGACAAAATGCCGCTGCGAGAAATTTAGCCAGCCGCACACATTTGCACGCATTTTGATCTCATTGCCATGTGTGTGGTCAAAAATATTGCACATAAAATGTGCGAGCCGATTTTGTGATCATGACAGCGATCCAAAACTATGCAGACTTACCAATAACTTAACGAGCATAGGGGCGCTGGCACACTTCTTGCGATTCCTTGGATGTCCGGCCGTGGGGCCGTTCGCAGTGAATTCGTCTGCGTCCAGGGAGAGACCGCATATGATCCGCCACTTCACCCATTCCTTTTCCAAGCCGCTATCCCGGCGCGGCCTGATGGCAGCGGCCACGGGTCTGGCGCTCGGCCTGTCGGCCTTCTCGTCGGCCAAGGCTGCCGACGACACCATCAAGGTCGGCGTGCTGCACTCGCTGTCCGGCACCATGGCCATCTCGGAAACCACGCTGAAGGACACCGTCCTGTTCATGATCGATGAGCAGAACAAGAAGGGCGGCGTGCTCGGCAAGAAGCTGGAAGCCGTCGTGGTCGATCCCGCCTCGAACTGGCCGCTGTTCGCCGAAAAGGCGCGTGAGCTGATCACCAAGGACAAGGTCGCCGTCGTGTTCGGCTGCTGGACCTCGGTGTCCCGCAAGTCGGTTCTCCCCGTGTTCAAGGAGCTGAACAACATCCTGTTCTACCCCGTGCAATACGAGGGTGAAGAATCCGAGCGCAACGTGTTCTACACCGGCGCCGCCCCGAACCAGCAGGCGATCCCGGCGGTCGACTATCTGATGAAGGACGAAAAGGTGAAGCGCTGGGTGCTGGCCGGCACCGACTATGTCTATCCGCGCACCACCAACAAGATCCTGGAAGCCTACTTGAAGTCGAAGGGCGTCAAGCAGGAAGACATCATGATCAACTACACGCCGTTCGGTCATTCCGACTGGCAGACGATCGTGGCCGACATCAAGAAGTTCGGCTCGGCCGGCAAGAAGACCGCGGTGGTCTCGACCATCAATGGCGACGCCAATGTCCCGTTCTACAAGGAGCTCGGCAATCAGGGCATCAAGGCGACCGACATCCCGGTGGTCGCGTTCTCGGTGGGTGAAGAAGAACTCGCCGGCATCGACACCAAGCCGCTGCTCGGCCATCTCGCCGCCTGGAACTACTTCCAGTCCATCAAGGACCCGGAAAACGAGAAGTTCATCAAGGCCTGGCAGGCCTACACCAAGAACCCGAAGCGCGTGACCAACGACCCGATGGAAGCCACCGTGATCGGCTTCAACATGTGGGTGAAGGCGGTAGAGAAGGCCAAGTCCATCGAGGCCGACAAGGTGATCGACACCCTGCCGGGCATCGAGGCCAAGAACCTCACCGGCGGCACCTCGAAGATGCTGCCGAACCACCACATCACCAAGCCGGTCTTCATCGGCGAGATCAAGGGCAACGGTCAGTTCGACGTGGTCTGGAAGACCCCGGCGCTGGTGGCCGGCGATGCCTGGTCGAAGGAGCTCGATGGCTCCAAGGACCTGATCGGCGACTGGGTCGGCAAGAAGTGCGGCAACTACAACACCAAGACCAACAAGTGCGGCGGTCAGGGTTCGTAAGTTTGCAGTAGCCGTCATTGCGAGGCGGGCCCGCCGTAGCTCGCAACGACGGAGCTGATTATTCCTCCCGAAACTGGAGAAGGCGGTTCACCGCCGCCTTCTCCTCCCTTTTTGCCGCCGGGGACTTGAGAGTGACGCACCTTTTCGAACGCTGCCGCGCTATCGCGCTCGCCTGCCTTTTGCTGGTAGCGACCGCCATCCCGGCACTGGCCGGTCCTTTCGAGGACGCCGTCGCCAAATTCGCCACTGACGATTTCTCCGACACCGGCGATGCCGTCGCCGAGATCGCCTCCTCAGGGAATCCGCAGGCCGGACCGATCATCAGCGCGTTGCAGGATGGTCGCTTGTCGTTCGATGCCGACAGCAAGAAAGTCTATCTGACCGGTGCAGACGGCAAGGCTATCGATGCCGCCACCGGCCAGCCGATCGCGAATGTCCCGTCCAGTGCGACCGTCGTTCGTCTCAACAATCGCCTGCGGCGTCAGGTCGAGACCGCGCTCGGTGGCCTCGATCTGGTCTCGCCGGATCCGGCCAAGCGCGCCCTTGCTGCTGAATCCGTCTTCAAGAGTCATGATGTGGCGATGTTGCCTACCGTGGAAGCGGCGCTGGAGAAGGAGACCAGCAAGGCCGCGAAACAGGCGTTCACGGAAGCTCGTGCGGCCATCATCCTCTACAAGGAAGATGCGAGCGAAGCCGAGAAGATCGCCGCCATCGCCGTCATCAAGGCCCGTGCCGATCAGGATGCGCTTGCAGTGCTCACCGGCCTGCCGGCCGATCAGAGTGTCGGCATTGCCCGCACGGTCGCGAGCGCCATCACTGCGATCAACAGCCGGCAGACCTTGTGGTCGATCGGCCAGAATGCCTGGTACGGCCTCTCGCTCGGCTCGGTGCTGCTGCTCGCCG
>WPCJ01096201.1_pt1 | contig 13774 bp, 11 predicted proteins | sample 5399831 | NCBI WGS metagenome assembly WPCJ01 (sample SAMN12869470, study PRJNA574797) | sludge metagenome | isolation source: wastewater treatment of pH10 | place: China:Beijing | collected 2019-05-20 | reverse complement strand
GGCGTCCTGTCGGCGTCTCGCCGGCGAGATCGGCCAGCGCCTCCCGCTCGACCGCGAGCAGGCGCCGCGCATGGGCGATCAGGCGCTCGCCTGCATCGGTCGGCGTGACGCCGCGGCGCGAGCGCTCGAGCAGCTTGTGGCCGAGCTGGTTCTCCAGATCCTGGATGCGCACCGAGATCGCCGACTGTGTCCGGCCGAGTCGAATGCCCGCTGCGGTGAAGCCGCCGGTCTCGGCCACGGCCACCAGCATGCCGAGCGCTGCGAGGTCGAAATGAGCGCTCATGACGTGCCTCCTTGGAACGCACCGGATCGATCGGTTTTAAGAATGGTTAAATCAGAATAATCCGTTTTTCCGATCGAAGGAAGCGCCCTATATCGATGCCTGAACGAAGCTGGGCAGGCCGCGCCGTCGCGGCCGAAGCTGGCTTCCCTTTTTTCAGAAGACACTATGTCCGCCCCCGCGATCCCCGTCCGGTCCGCATCGCCTGCGCTCGCGATGTTCCTCGCCCCGCTTACCGGCGCCACCTGCATCGGCTTTTCCGGCATCTTCGTGCGCCTCGCCGATGTCGGCCCGGCCGCGGCCGGCTTCTGGCGCATGCTCTTCGCCGTGCCGGCGCTTGTCGCCTGGACGGCGCTGGAGCCGCGCCGGCCGGCAGGCGAAAGGATTGGTCGCGGCGCCTTCATCGCCGTCGCGCTGGCCGGTCTGACTTTCGGCGTCGATGTCACGCTCTACAACGCTGCGCTCGGCCATACGACGATCGCCAATGCGTCGCTGCTCGGCAATCTGTCGCCGGTCGGCGTCGTGCTCGGCGGCTGGCTGCTGCTCGGCGATAAGCCCTCTCGGCGCATCCTCGGCGCGCTCATGCTGGCGGTCGCCGGCGCGGCCCTGCTCGTCCTGCCAAAATTCACCGGCGCCGGGCAGGTCACCGGCAATCTCTTCGGCGACAGCCTCGCAGTCGGCGCCGCCCTCTCCTATGCCGCCTATATCCTCGCGGTGCGCCGCGCCCGCGACGGTGCCGGTGCCGGCTATGTCAGCCTCGTTTCCAGTATCATATGTGCCGTGTTCTGCCTGGTCGCAGCTCTGCTGTTGGGCGAGCAGGTCATCCCGGCGAGCCTGCAGGGCTGGCTTGCGGTCGCCGCGCTCGGCGTCGTCTCGCATGCGCTCGGCCAGGGCCTGATCACGCTCTCGCTCGGCAGCTACGGCGCCGGCGCCGCCTCGCTGGTCATGGTCTGGCCGGCTCTGGTCAGTGTGCTCGCCGCCTGGGCGATCTTCGGCGAGCAGCCGACGCCGGTCCAGGCCTTCGGCGGCGTCGCCATTCTCGCCGCCGTGCTGATGGTCCGGCGCGGCTGACCCCTGCGCTCAAGCCGAAGGCTGGACGCCATAGCGCAGGATCACGGTGCCGTTCTTGAGCGGACGGGCCGCGATCAGCGCGTAGTGGCGCTTCTGTGCGTTCGGCTTGAACAGGGGCGTCCCCTGCCCGATCGTGACCGGCGCGACCGCGATCATGATCTCGTCGACGAGCCCCGCCGCGAGCAGCGACTCCGTCAATTCGGCGCTGCCAAAGACATAGATGTCCTTGCCGGCTTCCGCCTTCCGGGGCGCGATCTCCCCGGCGATATCGGCCGTCACCGTCGTGTTGTTCCAGTCGGAGCCGGTGAGGCTGCGTGAGGCCACGAGCTTCGGCAGAGCGTTCATGAAGGCCTTGGTCTCGCCCTCCTCCTCGGCCGAGGTCCAATAGGCCTTCATGCCCTCATAGGTGACGCGACCGAAGACCAGCAACCCGGCCTTGCGCCCGAACTCGCTGCTGAGCTCGGAGAGCTCCTCGCCCCAGGCATCGCGATGAAAGCCGAGATCCCATTTCTCCTTCCCTTCGAAGAACCCTTCCAGCGTCATCAGATTCCAGACGATCACCTTGGTCATCGCGCCCTCCTGATAAATCCGGTCAAAACCAGTTTTGATTTGCAACCAGTTGTTGAGTAGCCAGACCGATCCTATATCGCAAGCGGTTTTGGAGACGAGCATGCGCGAGACCGGCCGTTCGGGCTGTCCGATCAATCTGACGCTGGAAATCCTGGGCGATCGCTGGAGCCTGATCGTGCTCCGCGACATCATGTTCGGCAACCGCCGGCATTTCCGCGAGATGCTGACGAAATCAGACGAGGGCATCGCCTCGAACATCCTCGCCGACCGCCTGAAACGCCTCGTCGAGAAGGGCCTGCTCTCGCGCCGCGACGACGCCACGCACAAGCAAAAAGCGATCTACAGCCTGACCGAGATGGGCGTCGCGCTCGTCCCCGTCTTCGCCGCGATGGGCGAATGGGGCCGCCACTTCCTACCGGTGACCGAAGAACTCTCGATCCGCGCCAAACTCCTGAGCGAAGGCGGCCCGGTGCTCTGGGAGCGCTTCATGCAGGAGCTGAGGCATCTCCATCTCGATGCGCCCAAGCCCGAGCAATCGGTGCTCGGCGAGCTGACCCAGGCCTATCGGGACGCACTGGCGCGGCGGCAGGCCATGGCCGGCTGAGGCGAATTTATCCCCGCATGCCGTAGCGGCACGACACTAGGGCTCCGTCCAGGAGTCCCTTATGCCGATCCTCCGCCCCTATGCTGATCGCGAACTGCGCGCCGCGCGGTTGCGCGTGTTGCGGCTACGCGACGAGCTTTGCCTGATCCGGCGCGACCATTTCCATCGCAAATACAACCCGAACCAGCCGCGCGTGCCCTCTGGCAATGCCGGTGGCGGGCAATGGACCAGCGGCGCGGGCGGGGGCGGCGGCTCCAGCGCGGCGGATCCCCTTTCTCCCGATGGCAGCTCTCTGGGTGCCGATACCGGTTGGTCCTCGCTGGGAGAGGGCTGGAACGAGGACGGCTCGATCTTCGAGCAGGCCGTCACGGATGGCCAGGGCACGACGATCCGATCGGAATATGCCGCCTCGCGCGCCGCCGGCTTCGACGAACGCCAGACCGTTACCTTCGCCGATGGCAACGCGGTCAGTTTCGAAACGGCGGACAAGGTCCAATCGATCTACTACGGCGGCCCGGATGGCGATCTCGTCGGCCGCACGATCTGGACGCCGTCCGGCCCCGAGCCCGACGCGACGGTGCAGCCGGCCTTTGCGCCGCTGGTAGCCGCGCCAACCATTATCACCGGCGGCGCTATTCTGTTCGGCTGGATGTCGCCGCTCAACGGTATCGACGGCCAGCAAGCCGTTATGGGTTTCAACGCCCGCGACTATCAGCTGGGAGACGGCACAAGCGGCAAGTTAGAGCTCACCTATTCGGGGCGCATCACGGAGAAACAAGCCGAACTGGCCTGCTGGCGTTTGCCCGATGTCCGAAAACAGGCCGATCGCGCCGCCAACGCTGCCGGCTCTCCTGACCTCTACCCGTCTCGAACAGTCTATGGAACGGATGTCCACACGCGCTTCGCGCGATATATCAACGATCTAAACGACTTCCGTTTCCGAGCCGAACGATCGTTTCTCAAAGAACGCATTGAGGGAGTCAATAACCAGCAGGTGCCCTACGGGTATCCGCGGTCGATCCGTGTGGACGCCTTTGAATACCGAGATGATGGCACGCTTTGCGTCTATGATCTCAAAACCGGCAAAGCCGGCTTGCCCGACCGGCGAGCTGATATCTTGGCGAGTGCCATAAAATTAGGGTTCAATCCTGTTCGACGGATCATTGTCATGGAGGTTAGGCCGAGACAATGACCACGAAGAAGCAGATCAAGGCGCTTTTTGAGCAACTCGCTTCACGCCATGACGATATCATTGTCAGGGGCCCGATCATTATGCTGAAGCCGATGCGCCATGTGTATCGGGCGATTTCCATCGAGCGAAGCAGCAGTGCGGACTACCCCGGCTTTAACTGGCATATGGGGCATACTTTCAATCCATTCGGTTCTCTTTATGGTTTTGGCTTCGAACCGATCTGGCTTCCCAAAGACGGACCTCGGCGTTGGTCCGAACCGGGTTTCGCCGAAGCGGCCATCGCTGCGATCGAGCATCAGGGTCTGTCGATGTTGCGTCGCGCTGGGACAATCGACGACATGGTGCTTACCAGTGGCGAGCTTTGCGCTCCGCAACACAATGGCTGGCTGAACCACTACGAGCCCTATCGCATCCATATCCTCGCCGCTCTCGGCCGCTTCGACGAGGCCGCGGCCATCTACGAGCAGATCAAGGACTGGCACCTACGCATGACATCCTGGCCACGCCCAGCCTTCGAAAAGGCCACAGAGCTGGGAGCTCTCGTCACCGCGGGAGATCGCCCCGCCGTGGCTGCCCTCCTCCACCAATGGGAAGAGGAATTCGCGACTAGGAACGACCTTCTTTCCATCTACGAACGCACGCCCTTCCCGCTCGAACTCCAGCCGCAGCCCTGACGCCTCACTCCGCCGCCAGTCGCGGCGGAGCCGGCTTCGACATCGCTTCCGCCGTCGCGATCGCGGGTGCGGCGTGCTCCTCGATCGGCTCCCACTGGCTTTCATCCTCGGCCTTGCCGAAGAAGCGGCCGAAGAGCCAGCCGGTCGCCCGCGAGAGATCGTCCATCACCATGTAGAAGGACGGCACGAAGACCAGCGAGAGCACGGTCGAGACGATCAGGCCGCCGATCACCGCGATCGCCATCGGCGCGCGGAACTCGCCGCCATCGCCGACGCCATAGGCCGAGGGCAGCATGCCCGCCGCCATCGCGATCGTGGTCATCAGGATCGGCCTTGCCCGCTTGCGGCCGGCTTCGATCAGCGCCGTGAAGCGGTCCTTGCCGCGCCCGACCTCCTCGACCGCGAAATCGACCAGCATGATCGCGTTCTTGGTGACGATGCCCATCAGCATGAGCAGGCCGATATAGACCGGCATCGAGACGGCGTTATTCGTCGCCAGGAGCGCGATCACCACGCCGCCGAAGGAGAGCGGCAGCGAGAGCAGGATGGTGATCGGCTGGAAGACCGAGCCGAACAGCAGGATCAACACCGCCAGCACCAGCATCAGGCCGGTGGTCATCGCGGTGACGAAGCCCTGCACGACCTCGCCCTGGATCTCGGCATCGCCGGTCGCGGCGATCCAGACGCCGTCAGGCAGGCCGACCTCCTTGACGATCTCCTGGAACTTGTCCTGCGCCGTGCCGAGCTCGAAGCCGCGCTTCAGGTCGGCGCCGATCTGGGCGCGGCGGACGCGGTCATAGCGGTCGATCGAGCTCGGGCCTTCGCCGAAGCCGATCTCGGCGACAGCCGTCAGCGGAATCGAGACGCCGGTCGCGTTGGTCACGCGAAGCGCTGCGATGTTGCGCATGTCGGTGCGGGCGGCCTCGTCGAGCTGCACGCGAATCGGCACCAGCCGGTCGCCGGCGTTGAACTTGGCGAGGTTGGGCCCGACATCGCCGATCGTGGCGACGCGTACGGCTTCCGAGATCGCCTCGGGCGTGACGCCGAGACCGGCGGCCTCCTCCAGCTTCGGCGTGACGCGCAGTTCCGGGCGGCTCAGCGAGCCCGCGGTCGCGACGTTGAGATAGCCGTCGACCTGGCGCATCCGCGCCTCGATCCTGGCGACGGCAGCGTCGAGCGCCTCGCCGTCCTTGGACAGGATCGAGAAGGCCATCTCGCGCTCGCCGCGCTCGTTGACATACCAGGCGCGCACGTCGGGCACGCTGGCGAGCTTCTCGGCGATGGTGACCTTGAGCTCCTTCTGGGCGATGTCGCGCTCGGCCTTGGGCTTGAGCAGGATGAACACCGCGGCGCGGCGCACTTCGCGCTGGCCGGTCGGCGACGCACCGCCGAGCACGAAGACGTCACGCACTTCCGGAATGGTCTTCAGGGCGTCGACGAGCTTGTCGGTGGTGACGCGGGTATCCTCCAGCGTCGAGCCCGGCGGCAGCTCCACCGAGGCGACGACGCGCGAGGTATCCTCATCCGGAATGAAGCCGGTCGGCAGCATCTGCGTCGCCTGGATCGAGCCGATCAGGAACATGAAGCCGATGACCAGCGTCGCATAGGCCGTGTTGAACGGCATGGTTCGCCAGCGGCCCGAACCGTCGAAGCGCGGGAAGAACGGAATGCGCCGCTTCTTCAGCGTCCCTTTAAGCAGGCCGACATATCCGCGCATGACGAACCCGTCCTTGGGATCGGCGTGGTGGACCGGCTTCATCAGATAGGCTGCCATCATCGGCGTGATCAGGCGCGCGACGAGCAGCGAGAACAGCACGGCGACGGCGACGGTCAGGCCGAACTGCCGGAAATACTGGCCGGCGACACCGCCCATGAACGAGACCGGCGCGAAGATCGCGACGATGGTCAGCGTGATCGCGATGACCGCGAGCCCGATCTCGTCGGCCGCCTCCATTGCGGCGCGATAGGGCGATTTGCCCATCTTCATGTGGCGGACGATGTTCTCGATCTCGACGATGGCGTCGTCGACGAGGATGCCGGTCACCAGTGTGATGCCGAGCAGGCTCACGAGGTTCAGCGAGAAGCCCATCAATTCCATTGCCCAGAACGTGGGGATCGCCGAGAGCGGCAGCGCCACCGCCGTGATCAGCGTCGCCCGCCAGTTGCGCAGGAACAGGAAGACGACGATGACGGCGAGCGCCGCGCCCTCCAGCAGCGTCTCCATCGCCGCCTTGTAGTTGCCGTAGGTATAGGCGACCGCATCGTCGATCGGCGTGATCCTGATGTCCGGGAAGCGCTTGTTCAGCTCCCCCACGCGCTGCGCCACGACATCCTTCACCGAAAGCTCGCTCGATCCCTTCGAGCGGAACACCGCGAAGGTGACGACCGGGTTCTTGTTCAGGCGGCCGAAGGCGCGCGGTTCGGAATTGGAATCCTCGACACGGCCGAGTTCCTTCAGGCGCACCTCGCGCCCGCCGGAAAGCGTGATCTTGGTCTCCGCGAGATCCGCGACGGTGCGTGCGCCGGCCAACGTGCGGATCGCCTGCTCCTGGCCGCCAACTTCGCCACGTCCGCCCGCGAGGTCGACATTGGTCGCGCGGATCTGGCGGTTGACCTCGCCGGCGGTGATGCCGAGCGCGAGCAGGCGGTCGGGATCGAGCGAGATGCGGATCTCGCGATCGACGCCGCCATAGCGCTCGACCCGGCCAACGCCCTTGAGCCCCTGCAATTCGCGCGCGACGACATCGTCGACATGCCAGGAGAGCTGCTCCAGCGTCATCCCGGCCGAAGCTGCGCCATAGGTCAGGATCGACTGCCCCTCGACATCGATGCGCTGGATGATCGGCTCGTCGATCGTCCGTGGCAGCTCGGCGCGGATCTTGGCGATCGCATCCTTGACGTCGTTGACGGCCCGGTCCGTGTTGGTTTCCAGCCGGAACTCGATCAGCGTCAGCGACTGGCCGTCGGTCAGCGTCGAAGTGACGTGCTTGACGCCTGTAATGTTGGCGACCGTGTCCTCGACGCGCTTGCTGACCTGGCTCTCGAGCTCGGCCGGCGCCGCGCCGGACTGCGTCACGGTGACGGAAACCAGCGGAATGTCGATATTCGGGAAGCGCGTGACCGGCAGCTTCGAGAAGGCGAGCAGCCCGAGCACGCAGAGCACGACGAAGAGCAGAATGGCCGGAACCGGCTTCCGGATCGACCAGGCAGAGAAATTGACGTTCATCGGCCAGGAGCCTCTATAAAATCCGTCAGTTCGTCGTGATCGCCGTAACGATATCGCCGTCGCGCACGAAGGTGCCGGCTCGCGCGACCACGGTTTCGCCCTCGCCAAGGCCGCCTGCGATCTCGGCACGGCCATGGCCGACGAGCCCGAGCGTCACCGGCTTGGTGGTGACCTTGCCGTCCTTCACCGACTGAACGGTTGCGCCGACGCGGCTATAGGTGATGGCCGAAAGCGGCAGGGTCACGGCGCGCTTGCGCCCGGTTTCGATGATCCCGCGCGCGAAGGAGCCGATGGCGACCGGCGGGTTGCCGTCGAGCGCGACGAGGACCCGGCCAAGCCGCGATGCCTTGTCGACCTCCGGCATGATCAGGCGGATGCTGCCCGCCAGGGCTTCCTTGGCACCGGCCGGCGTCACCGCGACGCGCTGGCCGAGCCTGAGTCGGGGCAGTTCGACCTCGGCGACCTGCGCTTCCAGCTCGACCGCGCCATCGGCGATGATCCGAAACAGCGGCTCGCTCTGCGGCAGCATGCTCGCCATCGAGCCAAGCCGCGCCGTCCGCCGGCTGATGGTGCCGGCGCGCGGCGCCTTGATCTCGGTTCGCGCCAGCTTGACAGCGATGTCCTGGCCCTGCGCCTGCGCCAAAGCGAGATCGGCGCTGGCGATCGCCAGCGCCTGCCGGGCCGAATTGGAGCGTGCCTGTCCCGAGCGTGCCGCAGCGGCACGCTGGTCGAACGTCTCGATGCTGGCATTGCCGCTCTCGCGCAGGGCCTTTGTCCGGTCGAAGGCATTGTTGGCCTGGACGAGATTGGCGTCGGCCTCGGCGATCTGGGCCTTGGCTTGTGCGACCAGCGCCTCGGCACGGGCGATCTGGGCGTCGTTCTGCGCCTTCTGCACATCGAGCGTCGTACGGTTCAGCCGTGCAAGCACCTGCCCCTGAGCGACCTTGTCGCCCTCCTGGGCCAGCAAATCGACGATCGCGAGCCCGTCGACTTCCGGCGCGACCAGGATCTCGTCGCGGGCGACGATCGAGCCCGAGACGACCACGCTCTGCACGATCTCGGTGGCCTGCGCCTGCGTCACCGTAACGGAGGGGCCCGCGGCGGCGGGCGAAACCGGAGCGGCAGTCTGGGCCTGCAGCGGCAACGGTGCCGCCAGCAGGGCCAGGGCGATCATCGCATTCAGCGGAACGATCGAATGAAGGGGCATCGGAGAGAATCCTGTTACGGCGTGGCGGCCGGACGGAAACGGGAAAAGCCCGGCCGGAGCAGAAATCACGACTGCGTCTCCGTTTCGGGCAGGAGCATGGTCCGGGCGAGCTGACGCATGCCGTCGAAGAGCGTATCGGCGGCAGCCGTGAGGTCGAAATTCGGATCCATTGCCCGCCGACAGAAGAAGCCGTCTGCCATCATCGAGATCGCCATGAGAAAGCGACCCTCGTCGAGCCGTGGCGCCAGCTCGCCGTTCGCCTTGGCGTCACGGATCGCCGCGGCGAGCCCTTCGATCACGGTACCCTCGATATCCGCGCACATCCGCGCCATGCCGGGGTTGCGCGCCGCCTCGGCCCAGATCTGCAGGGCGATGACGGCCTTTTCGCGCGGCTGATGCACGAGATGCCTGCGGCCGAGCTTCTCGAGCTGGTCGAGCAGCGCGCCGTTGTTCGGGCAGAGATTGCCGAAATCCTCCGCGATCAGGCTGCGATCTCGCTCGGTCATACCCTCGATGATCGCGTCCTTCGCGCTGAAATAGCGGTAGAGATTGCCCGGGCTCATACCCGCCTCGGCCGCTACATCCTGCATCGTGGCCGCATGGAAACCCGCACGCGCGAAGACCCGTTCAGCCGCATCGAGAATGCGGATATGCCGCTCCGACAGGGCGGCAGATGACTGCGGTGCGGGAACCGGAGGTGGCATCAGAGCGCGATATGAATGAGAATGAATGTTCATTCTCATCTCAGATAAGGCCCCGAACGTCAAGCCGGACCCTGTTTGCAGGCGTTGGCCCGATGATGAGACGGGCTGACAGGCCCGAGCCATCGCCGCGCCCCGGCGCATAAATTGCTTGCTTCGCACCGTCCGGAACCGCATGCTTGGAAGCGATCTGGCATGGCTTCGCGCGTCGTCTCTCCTCAACGTCACGCGCGAGCGACCTTGAAGTCCGTGATGAACGACCACGCCTTCCCCTTGCGTCCGTCTCGCCGCAGCCGCTCCCCTCTCACAGCCAGCAAGACGAAGCCCGCGCCGAAGCCCGTGCTCGTCGTGCTGCATCAGGAGCATTCGACGCCCGGCCGGGTCGGCCGTCTGTTGCAGGCGCGCGGTCATGGGCTCGACATCCGCAAGCCGCGCTTTGGCGATCCTCTGCCGCCGACCATGCGCGACCATGCCGGCGCGGTGATCTTCGGCGGCCCGATGGGAGCCAATGACCCCGACGACTTCATCAAGGCCGAGATCGACTGGATCGGTACCTGCCTGAAGGAGGACGCCGCCTTCCTCGGCATCTGCCTGGGTGCGCAGATGCTGGCGAAGCATATGGGCGCGCGCGTCTATACCCATGGCGAGGGTCGCGCCGAGGTCGGCTATTACCCGCTTGCGATCACGGAAAGCGGCCATTCGCACGCGGCCGCCGCCGGCTTCACTTGGCCCGGTACAGTCTATCAGTGGCACCGGGACGGCTTCGACTGCCCGAACGGCGCGGAGTGTCTCGCGACCGGCGGGGATTTCCCGGTCCAGGCTATCCGCGCCGGCAGCAAGGCCTATGGCATCCAATTCCACCCCGAAGTTACGCCGGCAATGATGTATCGCTGGTCGGTGCGCGGCTATGAGCGCACGCTGATGCCGGGCGCCCAGCTCGGCCACACCCATGTGCCCGGCTGGTTCCAGCACGATCCGGCGATCCGGCTCTGGCTCGACGCCTTCCTTGATTACTGGCTTAAGGAGCCGGCAGCAGCCGGAACGACATCATCTTGAAACGTACAGCTCTCGTTCTCGGCGCCGGCATGGTCGGCGTTTCCTGCGCGCTCGCGCTCCAGAAGCGCGGCATCGCTGTCACGCTGATCGACCGCAAGGCGCCAGGCCGCGAAACCTCCTACGGCAATGCCGGCGTGCTCGCGACCTCCTCAATCCTGCCGCTGAACAATCCTTCGCTTTACGCCAAGATCACGGGCTATCTCGGCAACCGCCACCCCGCGCTCAACCTGAGCTGGGCCCGCGCCTTCACGAAGCCGGGCTGGCTGCTGCGTTTCCTCTGGGAGGCCCGGCCCTCGCAGGGAGCCGCGCGCATCGCCGCTCTGCAGGCGCTGACGGCGAGCACGGTCGAGCGTCACCGCGCCCTGATGGCCGAGGCCGGCGTCTCCCATCGCCTGCGCGAGACCGGCACGCTCAAGCTCTGGCGCACCGAAGCCGGCCATGAAGCTGCCCGGGCCGAGCACGATTTCCTCAAGCGTCACGGCATCGCGTCTGAAGTCCTCGACCGGCAGGGCATTTCCGGAATCGAGCCGAACCTGAACCCGATTTTCCCGGCCGGGCTCCTGATCCCCTGCGTCGGCTCGGTCGATTCTCCCGGCGCCGTCACCGAGGCTTATGCGGCGCTCTTCGCCGAACGAGGGGGCCGGATAGAGCAGGCCGCGGTCACAGGCCTCACCCGCAATGGCAATGGCTGGCGCGCGAGCACCGCTTCAGGGAGTTTCGAGGCCGATCTCGCGGTCGTCGCCCTCGGCCCATGGAGCGGCGATCTGCTGAAGTCGCTCGGCATCGATCCAAAACTGGATGTCGAGCGCGGCTATCACCGCCATCTCAAGCCGGAAGCCGGCACCGGCCTGTCGCGGCCGCTCTACGATGTCGACGGCGCCTATTACATGGCGCCGATGGAGCAGGGTTTTCGCGTGACCAGCGGCGTCGATCTCTCGTTCCGCGATGCACCCGACGAACACCGCCAGATCGACGGGGCGACCGCCGCGGCGCGCGAGGCCTTCCCGCTGGGCGAAGTCGTCGGTGAAACCTGGCGCGGTGCCCGGCCGACCCTTCCGGATTCCCTGCCGATGATCGGCGAAGCGCCCCGCAATCCCGGCCTTTGGCTTGCCTTCGGCAATCAGCATATCGGCTTCTCGACGGGACCGATCACTGGCGAGTTGATCGCCACGATGGTCTGCGGCGAGAATCCGCCGATCGACCCGAGGCCGTTCCGGCCGGAGCGCTATATCCGCTGATAGCGGCGGTAATCCCGTACGCACTGCGGCATGAAACGCCGCTGGGCGGATGCGGGACAGAGCTCGGGAAAAGCGGCTCGATAACAAAAAAGGCGCGCCTCGATATGAGAACGCGCCTCTATTTGAAAATGGTCCCGTGTCGGCGCCGCGGCGCTTCATGCCGCAGTGCGTACGGGAACACAGCCTTCGTCAGACCTGGCGGGCGACCATCATCTTCTTGACTTCCGCGATCGCCTTGGCCGGGTTCAGGCCCTTCGGGCAGGCATTCGCGCAGTTCATGATGGTGTGGCAGCGATAGAGCCGGAAGGGGTCTTCCAGATTGTCGAGCCGCTCGCCGGTCGCCTCGTCGCGGCTATCGATCAGCCAGCGATAGGCCTGCAGCAGCGCGGCCGGGCCGAGATAACGGTCGCCGTTCCACCAGTAGCTCGGGCAGGAAGTCGAGCAGCAGGCGCAGAGGATGCACTCGTAGAGGCCGTCGAGCTTCTCGCGGTCGTCCTTGGCCTGACGCCATTCCTTCTCGGGGGCCGGCGTCGTGGTCTTCAACCAGGGCTCGATCGAGGCGTGCTGGGCATAGAAGCGCGTCAGGTCCGGCACGAGGTCCTTGACCACAGGCATATGCGGCAGCGGGTAGATCGCGACCTTCCCCGAATTCTTGCCGGTACCGCCGCACTCGTCGATGCCGGTGGTGCAGGCAAGACCGTTCTTGCCGTCCATGTTCATGGCGCAGGAACCGCAGATGCCTTCGCGGCAGGAGCGCCTGAAGGTCAGCGTCGGGTCGACCTTGTTCTTGATCCAGATCAGCGCGTCGAGCACCATCGGGCCGCAATCGTCGCGGTCGACCCAATAGATGTCGGTGCGCGGATTCTCGGTGTCGTCCGGACTCCAGCGATAGACCTTGAACTCGGTCAGCTTCTTGGCACCGGCCGGCTTCGGCCAGGCCTTGCCCTCGACGAGGCGGGAGTTCTTCGGGAGATTGAATTCAGCCATCGGAGTCCCTCAGTACACCCGTGCCTTGGGCTTGATGTACTCGATGTCGTTGGACATCGTGTAAGTGTGCACCGGCCGGTCATCGAGCGTGATCGTGCGTTTCTCGTCGTCGATCCAGGCGAGCGTGTGCTTCATCCAGTCCTTGTCGTCGCGGTTCGGATAGTCCTCGCGGGCATGGGCGCCGCGGCTTTCCGGACGGTTCAGCGCCGAATCCATGGTCACGACCGCCTGGGTGATCAGGTTGTCGAATTCCAGGGTCTCGATCAGGTCGGAATTCCAGATCAGCGAGCGATCCTTGGTGCCGATATCGGTGATGCCGTTCCAGACCTCGTGGATGAGCTTGTGCCCCTCTTCCAGCGTGTCGCCCTCGCGATAGACGGCGCAGTTGTTCTGCATCGTCCGCTGCATCCGGTCGCGCAGCACCGCGGTCGGCGTGCCGCCCGAAGCGTTGCGGTACTTGTCGAGGCGGCTGAGCGCGAGGTCCGAGGAGCCCTTCGGCAACTCGGGCTGCTTCTCGCCCGCCGTCACCGTGTCGGCGCAACGCAGGCCGGCCGCACGGCCGAAGACCACGAGATCGATCAGCGAGTTGGAGCCGAGGCGGTTAGCGCCATGCACGGAGACGCAAGCCGCCTCGCCGATCGCCATCAGGCCGGGCACCACCGTGTCCGGATCACCGCCGACCTTGGTCAGCACTTCCCCGTGATAGTTCGTGGGGATGCCGCCCATGTTGTAATGCACCGTCGGCAGGACCGGGATCGGCTCGCGGGTCACATCGACGCCGGCGAAGATCTTGGCGCTCTCCGAGATGCCCGGCAGGCGCTCGTGCAGGATCTTCGGATCGAGATGGTCGAGATGCAGGTAGATGTGGTCCTTGTCCTTGCCGACGCCGCGGCCGGCCCGGATCTCCATCGTCATCGAGCGCGAGACGACGTCGCGCGAGGCGAGATCCTTGGCGGAGGGCGCATAGC
>WPCJ01203833.1_pt1 | contig 13780 bp, 11 predicted proteins | sample 5399831 | NCBI WGS metagenome assembly WPCJ01 (sample SAMN12869470, study PRJNA574797) | sludge metagenome | isolation source: wastewater treatment of pH10 | place: China:Beijing | collected 2019-05-20 | reverse complement strand
TCCTCGTCGCTGACGGTGAGCGGCGGCAGCAGGCGCACGACGTTGTCGCCGGCCGGCACGGACAGAAGCTTCGCATCGCGCAGCGCGGCGGCGACCGCCGTGTTGGCGGCGCGGCACTTCAAGCCGAGGAACAGGCCGGTGCCGCGCACCTCCTCGAACACCTGCGGGAACTCGTCCACCACCGAGGCGAGCGCCTGCCGGGCGACGAGCGCGCGATCCTGCACCGACTGGAGGAACCCCTCCTCCAGCACCACGTCGAGCACGGCGTTGCCGACCGCCATGGCCAGCGGATTGCCGCCGAAGGTCGTGCCGTGGACGCCGGGCGTCATGCCGGACGCGGCCTTCTCGGTCGCAAGGCACGCGCCGAGCGGGAAGCCGCCGCCGATGCCCTTGGCGATGGCCATGATGTCGGGCTCGACGCCCACCCACTCATAGGCGAAGAGCTTGCCGGTGCGCCCGACGCCGGACTGCACCTCGTCGAGGATCAGGAGCAGGCCGTGCCTGTCGCAAAGCGCGCGCAGCTTCTCGATGAACGGCGCGGGAACGAAGCGGATGCCGCCCTCGCCCTGCACCGGCTCGATCAGGATGGCTGCGGTCTCGGGGCCGATCGTCTTCTCCACCGCCTCGATATCGCCGAACGGCACCTGGTCGAAGCCGTCGACCTTCGGGCCGAAGCCGTCGAGATATTTCTGCTGGCCGCCGGCGGCGATGGTCGCCAGCGTGCGGCCGTGGAACGCGCCCTCGAAGGTGATCGTGCGGAAGCGCTCCGGCTGGCCGTTGACGTAGTGATAGCGGCGCGCGGTCTTGATCGCGCATTCGAGCGCCTCCGCGCCCGAGTTGGTGAAGAACACGCGGTCGGCGAAGGTCGCCTCGACCAGACGCTCGGCCAGCCGCGACTGGCCGGGGATCTGGTAGAGGTTGGAGACATGCCACAGCTTGTTGGCCTGCTCGGTGAGCGCTGCGACGAGATGGGGGTGGCAGTGGCCGAGCGAATTGACGGCGATGCCGGCCGCGAAGTCGAGATATCGCTCGCCGGTCGTCGTCACCAGCCAGCTTCCCTCCCCGCGCTCGAACGCCATTGGCGCACGGGCGAAGGTCTCGTAAAGCGCCGAACCGCTCATTACATGCTCTCCGATCGTGGTCCGTCACGAACAATCAAAAAAGCCGCCCAAAGGGCGGCGGAGGCCAACCTATATCGACTTTCAAGCCATTTGTGTCAAATGAAACGTCACCCGCGCCAGCGCCGCACAGGCGCAACCGGCAGATACCCATCGTCCAAGCACCCAAGTTGGGGAAAACCGAAGAATCCGATTCCCAAGGGGTGGCCGACTCTTGTCACCGAGTCAGCCGATAATGTACCTTGGCGCTAAGAAATATCTAGATTTCGTGCGGCGGAACCTATCACCCCTGTATATGTGGTGTCGTGCCGGCAACAGCCGGGCGAGCAGGGATTCGGATTCGGCGCACGCGACTGGCAGGAGCCCGTGCTCATGAACTGGACAGACGAACGCGTTGAGCTGCTCAAGAAACTGTGGGCCGAAGGGTTGAGCGCGAGCCAGATCGCCAACCAGCTCGGCGGCGTCAGCCGCAATGCCGTGATCGGCAAGGTGCATCGCCTCAAGCTGTCGGGACGCGGCCGCGCATCGGCCGCCCAGCCGCGCGCCAAGAAGGCCGCTTCCGGCTCCACGGTAAAGACGACGACCCGCCCGACGCGCACCGTCACCGCCAGCATCGGCGCGACGGCGCTTGCCGTCCAGTTCGACGCCGAGCCGGTAGCGCGGCAGGTGCTGCGCCCGGCCGAGAACGTGGTGGTGCCGATCTCGCGCCGCCTCAGCCTGATCCAGCTGAACGAGCGCACCTGCAAGTGGCCGAACGGCGACCCGCTGGCCGAGGACTTCAATTTCTGCGGCAACGACGCCGCCGAGAGCGGCCCCTATTGCGGCTATCACTCGAAGCTGGCCTACCAGCCAGCATCGGAGCGCCGCCGCGTCCGCTAGAGTATTTTGCAGCCAGACGGAATCTCGTCTGGCGCTGCATAAATGCGGCCAGGAGAAACAAGCTGGAGCAGCGGAACGGCGTTCGCCAGAACGCCCGCTGCTCCAGGGCGCCTTTGCGTCGTTCCGGACGCGAAAGGGACGCCCCAACCGTTCGAACCTGCGCATCGTGCTTTCGGGAAATCCATTCCGATTGCAGGGCCGATGCCGTTCAACACGCCCTGCGCTTTCCACGCCCTGTTTGCGCGGTCTTAACTCAGCGGCTGTCCCGCTTTGCCTGAGCGACGGATGCCGCCTTTCTCAGGCGTCCGAGTTCCATCGGACGGACAAGGCTCTCCCGGCGCTCCGATGCGACTTTCCGCATGCCCTGGTGCGCGTGTCGCGTGTTCAAAGGCGCGTCATCATCGGGCGTTGCCTGCTTGAGTTTCAGGGCGCGCCGCGAAAGCTCCGCCTGCGTCAACTGCGAGGCCATTCGCTCGCGCCGTGACCGTTCCGCATTGACGCGTCGCACGGCCGTCGCCAGCACCTCGAGCTTGACCTTGTTGCCGACTGCGGAAGTTGCCGCCTCGGCCCCTTTCGGAGCAGCCTTGCCCCGGATCTCCCGCTTGCGACGCTGGACCTCGTCGCGGGCCTTGTCGCGGCGTTCGCGGACCAGTCTTGTCAGATTGGAGAGTTCCTTGTCCGTGAGATCCTGCAACGCGGGGTGATAGGTGCTGGATACGAGTTCCCGCTCGGACTTGTCCAGGGTGCGATCCTGCTGCCTGCGGCTGATCGACATGATGCCTCCTTCTGCTGGTTGACAGACGCGGCCGGAGCCACCCTGTCCAACATAGGTCGCCGCGCCACGTCGGCAACCGGAAGCCAGCAGCCAGCAGGCTGAACCGCTTCGAAGTGTTGCAGGAACCAAGCAAGCTGTTCAATTCCGAGGATTCGTCAGCGGTCAGCGTCTTCGGATAAAGGACCGCCGACGACCTGCCATAATCGCCTCGGGCGCTGGCGAAAGGCAGGCGTTCAGGACCAATCTCGACGGCATTTGAGATGCATTGCCAACTTGGCTGAAGCACGCGGAAGCGCCCATGTCGTCACCGACCAGGCCGCGGGGTCAAACGTCCCCGGCGAGCGACGCGGACAGGATCACGCGGTGGCTCTTGTCGTCCTTGGTGCGTTCGAGCGGAAGCTGCTCGCCCGTGACCATGTGGTAGACGGTCTCGGCGACGTTGGTGGCGTGGTCACCGATGCGCTCGATGTTCTTGGCGCAGAACAGGAGATGGGTGCAGGGCGAGATGTTGCGCGGGTCTTCCATCATGTAGGTGAGGAGCTCGCGGAACAGCGAGGTGTACATGGCGTCGATCTCGCCGTCGCGCTCGCGCATGAAGGAAATCGCGCTGACCGTGCGCGAGGCATAGATGTCGAGCACCTGCTTCAGCTGCGTCAGCGCCAGCGTCGCCAGCGCCTCGATGCCGCGGAAGAGCTGGACCGGCTGGCGCGTCTCGGCGATCGCCACCACGCGCTTGGCGATGTTCTTGCCCAGATCGCCCACCCGCTCGAGATCGGAGGAGATACGGATCGCGCCGACGATCTCGCGCAGGTCGTCGGCCATGGGCTGGCGCCGCGCGATCAGCAGGATCGCGTTGTCGTCGATCCAGCGCTCGCCCTCGTCGAGGACAGCGTCGTCGGCGATGATCTTTCGCGCCAGCGCGATGTCGCCGTTGATGAGCGCGGCGACGGCCTCGTCGACCATGCGCTCGGCATGGCCGCCCATGGCCGCGATGCGGTTTCCGAGCGCTGCAAGTTCTTCGTCATAGGCGCGAACGATATGCCGGGTATTCATGGATAGGGAGGCCCGAAGCGATTTGTGTCACTGTAACATAGGCCGTCTGCATGACAGGAAAAAGAAACTGCGACAACGCACCGCCTCTCTTGCTGCCCCTCAGGCCGCCTCTCAGGCCGCTGGCAGATAGACGATGAAGGATGCCCCCTCACCCGATTTCGAGCGCACGACCAGCCGGCCGTCGTGGCGGGTGAGGATGTGCTTGACGATGGCGAGCCCGAGGCCGGTGCCGTTCTTCACCCGGCTCTTCTCGGCGTCGATGCGGTAGAAGCGCTCCGTGATCCGGGGAATGTGCTCCTCGGCGATGCCGGGGCCGTAGTCGCGGAAGGCGACGGCGATTTCCGGCGCGGGGCCGCCTTCGGCGGGCGCGATGGAGATGTCCACCCGGCCGCCCGACTGGCCGTATTTGCAGGCGTTCTCCAGCAGATTGACGAAGACCTGGATCAGCTCGTCGCGATTGCCCGAGACGAGGACGGGGTCGCGCGGCCGCTCGAAGGCGACCGCGACGCCGTATTCGCCCGCGAGATGGGCGAGCGAGTCGACGACGCCGGCGACCGTCTCGCCAAGGTCGATCTTCTCGCCCGACGGCAGATGCGGCTTCATCTCTATGCGCGAGAGCGTCAGGAGATCGTCGATCAGGCGGGCCATGCGCGCGGTCTGCGTCTGCATGATCTGGAGGAAGCTGTCGCGCGCCTTCTCGTCGTTGCGGGCGGGGCCACGCAGGGTTTCGATGAAGCCGGAGATCGAGGCAAGCGGCGTGCGCAGCTCGTGGCTGGCATTGGCGATGAAGTCGGCGCGCATCCGGTCGATGCGGCGGGCCTCGCTCTGGTCCTTGAAATGGACCATGAACAGACCGCCCCTGCCACCGACGGGCGTGGCCGAGATGCGGAACGCGCGCTCGATCGGAACCCGCTCCGCATAGTCGATGGCGCCGGCGCGCCCTTCGCGCAGAACGGTGTCGAGAAGCCGCTGCATGTCGGGCGTGCGAAAACGGTGGACGAGGACGGTGCCCTGCGGGATGCGTCCGAACGCGGTGACCGCCGCCGCATTGACATAGCGAACGGTGCCCCTGGCGTCGATGACGACGATGGGATCGGGCACGGCGGCAGCGACATCCGCCGCCGAAAGGGCGTCGATATCCCGCTCTCCCAACTGTCCCGATTCAACATCCATCGCCTGCCTCCGCAATTCGCACACAGCCCGATAGCATGACAGGCGTCCATTGCAGAAATGTCACGACGCGAAGAGCCACAGAAGGCCCGCCGGCGGCGCGCGCACCTCGCAAAAGCGGCATCAGGAAAATATGGCGATCGCCGCCGGCAGCAAGATCCAGATCGACGGGCGCCTGAAGGATGACCGCGACCGCGCCGGCCAGCGGCGTCCACAAAAAGCGGCGTCCACCTGCCGAACCAGAATCTGATTTAAAACTCGAAGACCGACATCCAGCCGGCGACGGCAGGATCGTCTTTTTTTGCCGCGCAGCCGGCTTCAGGCGCTCGCGCGCGCCGCGGCGAGCGCCTTCGGCAGCATCTCCTCGAACAGCTCCATGTCGGCGGACGGCCCGACGCTGACACGGATGCAGCGGTCGAGAACCGGAGCCGCCGGCTTGCGCACGAAGACGTCGCGCTCGATCAGCCCCTGAAGCACGGAAGCCGCGAAGGGGCCGTCGCCGCCGCAGTCCATCGCCACGAAATTGGTGGCGGACGGCACCGTGGCAAGGCCGTTGCCGGCGGCGATGGCGGCGATGCGGTCGCGGCTTTCGGCCACGTCCGCGACGACACGGGCGAGGTGCTGCCTGTCGCCCAGCGCCGCCAGCGCCGCGACGTGGGCCAGACGCGACATGCCGAAATGATTGCGCACCTTGTCGAAGGCGCGGATCGCCTCCGCCTCGCCGACGGCGTAGCCGCAGCGCATGCCGGCGAGGCCGTGCGCCTTGGAGAAGGTGCGCATGCGCAGCACGTTCGGCCGCGACACGTCGAGCGGCGGGATGGCGGAAGCCGGCGCGGTCTCGCCATAGGCCTCGTCGAGAACGAGCATGGTCGTTTCGGGCAGTTCCTCGATCAACCGCGCGATCTCGTTCGCCTCCCACCAGGTGCCCATCGGATTGTCGGGGTTGGCAACGTAGAGCAGCGGCGCGTTCTCGCGTCGCACGGCGGCGAGGAGACCGCCCAGATCCTCGCGGTCGTTGCTGTACGGAACGGTGACGAGACGACCGCCGAAGCCGGCGACATGGTAGTTGAAGGTCGGGTAGCCGCCGAGCGAGCTGACGACCGGCTGGCCCTGCTCTATGTAGAGGCGCACGATGAGGCCGAGCAGGCCGTCGATGCCGCCGCCGACCACGACGTTGCCGGCCGCGACGCCCAGTTCGGTCGCCAGCGCCTGCTTCAGGTCATGGTTCTCGGGATCGGCATATTTCCAGACCTCGCCGGCGGCGGCCTGCATCGCGGCGATCGCCTTCGGCGACGGGCCGAAGCCGTTCTCGTTGGCGCCGATGCGGGCGCGGAACGCCTTGCCGCGCGTGCGTTCCAGCGCCTCGGGACCGACGAAGGGAACGGTCGCCGGCAGCGAGGCGGCAAGGGGAGTAAGGGCGGGACGCGCGGTCATGGTCTGGCTGGCTCTCGTTGCGATGGCGGACAGTATTCGAGTGGTTCAGGCAAGGGTGTAAAGCGGTTATCGGGCCGGAGCCGCGCGGAAACAAGAGGATGCGTGCATGGCGTTCCCGCCGGGCGACAATGCCGTTTCGATGCGCGAGGCCGGTCAGCCCTGCTATGCCCCGAAGGCGGCCGCGATCTGGCCGAGCATCAGGATTTCCAGCGCGGTGGCGTCGTCGTCGCTCGGGTCCGGCCGCGAGGCCGTCTTGGCGACGGCGGTGCGGCTCACCGGATCGACCCACAGCCACTGGCCGTGGATGCCGACGGCCGCGAGGCCGCCGCGTCCGTCGCCGACATCGTACCAGCACGAACGATAGCGGCCGTTTGCGAACATGTCGGCGAAGTTGCCGTCGACCCATGCCTGCCGGCCGCCGTTCGCGCGCATGTCCGCGATCCAGCTTTCCGGCACCACCTCGATACCCTGACGGTTGCGGCCGTTGTCGAGAACCAGTTGGCCCATCCGGGCGAGATCGCGCGTGGTCATGCACACGCCGCCCGCCGCGCGCGCCGTGCCGACCCGGTCGACGGTGACATAGGCGGCACCCCGCGCGCCCATCGGCCGCCACAGCCTTTCCGCGAGATAGCGATGATAGCGCATTCCGACCGCGCGCTCGACGACGAGGCCGAGCAGGTCGCTGTTGGGCGAGGCATAGTAGAAGCGCCGCCCGTGCCCCTCGCCCCTGTCGCCCAGCGTCGACAGGAAACCCTCCATGGTTTCAGGCACGGAACCGGCACGTTCTGGATTCCACAGCATGGCGCGGCGGTAGCGGTCGAACGCGCCGCCGGCATCGAGATACTCCTCGTCGAAATCGAGATCGACCGTCATGTCGAGCAGGTCGCGCACGCGCGCGTTCGCATAGGTCGATCCGGCCATCGACGGCACGTAGTCGGTTACCGGCGCATCGGGGTCCAACCTGCCCTCGCCCGCCGCGATGCCGGCCATGAGGCCCGTGACGGATTTCGAGATCGAGAACACGACGTGCGGCCGGTCGGGATCGGCGCTCCCGGCCAGCCATTCGGCGATCACGACGCCGTCGCGCATCGCCACGACATGGTCGGCGAATGAGCGCCGCATGTGGGCGAGCGCGCCGATTTCGCCGCCGCCGCGGTCGGCCAGCACCATGTCGGCGAGCGCGGCCGGCCCCGGAGACGGCTCCTCCGCACCGGTCGGCCACGCGACCATCGCCACGGGCACGAACTCGCTGACATGCTGGAAGCTGTAGCGGCTGTTGGGGTGGAGCCGCCAGTCGGCAAGCGTGATGTCGGCGCGGACGGGAATCGGCTCGGTCATGACAATCGCCTCCGTTGACGGCCGGCACCATCCAGATTCAGGAGGCAGGACGCAACATGGAAAAGGCCCGGCGGTTTCCCGCCGGGCCTTTTCCAGAAGCAATATGCGCTCGATCAGGGCTACAGGCTTAGTTGCCGCGCAGCGCCGACCAGGACGTGTCGACCGACAGGCTCACGACGAAGCGGCCGTGATCGAAGTTCGAGTCGTGGTAGCGGCCGTCGACCGTGAAGGTGTCCGCGAAGGTGTGGGACAGGCCGACGTTCCAGTCCCGGCGGTCGTCGCCGCTGGTCAGCCACTCGCCGTAGGCGGCCGACAGGGTGATGTCGTAGGGCAGCACCACCGCCGCGTTGACAACGCCATATGTCGTTTCCCACTCGGGATCGTAGTAGATCTCGCCGCCGGCAGAGAACTGCTCCGTGAAGGTGTATGTGGCCTTGGCATAGAACTCACCGCATCGGCAGTCGTCGCCGCTCGAGCTATAGACATAGCGGGCATAGCCGAGGTCGAGGGCAAGATTGCCGAACTCCGGCCGAATGCCGGCGTAGAAGTCGATCTCGAAATCGTCGTTCGGATCGATGCCTACGAGCGCACCGTCGACCGTCGAGGTCCAGATGCCGGCATAAAAGATGCCGTAGGAGGGCTCGATATAGGCCTGGAAGGCCGGGCCGTCGGATTGGTCGGCGCCACGCGAGATATAGCGCGTGGTGACGGCCGCCCCGAACGCAATGTCGAACTTCGACGCGATGTCTTCCTGCGCGACGAAATCGTCGGCCGCGTAGGCGGTGGAGGACAGGATGGTGGCGGCCGCAAGGAACGCGGCAGTGCGGATGATCTTCATGGACCCCTCGAACGAATGGTGCTTCGTATTCCCCGGAATGACGGGCGGCGTCTTCGTGGCGACCGCTTCGTCCTCTTGATTCGAGAGTGATTCACCGGCGGCGGTTTAGCAACGCATTTCAAAGAGCCAACGGGCGAAGACCATGAAATGCGACGGCACCGTTGCAGAAATGTGTCAGTAATCAGCCCAAGCTGAAAGCACAGCGTCGCGACAGCATTAAAACAAGGCGGCCACTGCCGAAATGAACGGCACTTTGCTTCAATCGAGGCGGAACAGCCAAGCGAAAGCGGAGCGCCGGCTTCGAATCACACATGGGCGACGGCGGGCTCGGCGAATTCCACCGTAGCCAGGCAAGACCGGCTTGCATGGCATTCTCGTCGCTTGAATTAATTGAACGTTCGTTTTATTATCTTCGGAACGGGAGGAAACATGGCGCGTACCGCAGGCTCCGACGGGGAGAAGACGCAGGCCGCGATCCGCGAGGCCGCGGTCGATCTCATCGCCCGCTACGGCTACGAGGCGGTGTCGATGCGCCAGCTTGCGGCACAAGTCGGCGTGCAGGCCGCCGCGCTCTACCGCTACTTCCCGACCAAGGAAGACCTGCTGTTCTCGCTGATGAACGAGCACATGGAGGCGCTGCTGCAAAGCTGGCAGGACGCGCGCCCGACGACGGCGGAGCCGGCGGATCAGCTTGCCGCCTTCGTGCGCAACCACATCGCCTTCCATGTCGGGCGGCGGCATTCGACCCATGTCAACAACATGGAGCTGCGCTCGCTGTCCCACGACAGGCTGAGCGCGGTGCTGCGTCTGCGCACGGCCTATGAGAAGGAATTGCGCCGCATCCTGCGCGAGGGCGCGGAAGCGGGCAGCTTCGCCATCGAGGACGTGCCGCTGACGGCGATGGCGATCATCCAGATGACCACCGGCGTCATCGTCTGGTTCCGGCCGGACGAGCGTCTTTCCGTCGGCGAGCTGGCGGATACCTATCATGAATTGACGATGCGCCTCGTCGGCGCGCGTGCGAACGATAAAGATGGCAGGGAGGATGCCCATGTACGATCACGCAATGAACTTCGGGCTTGGTGAGGAGATAGACGCGCTGCGCGACACCGTGCGCCGCTTCGCGCAGGACCGTATTGCGCCCATCGCCGCCGACATCGACCGCGACAACGACTTTCCCGCGCATCTGTGGGAGGAGATGGGCGCGCTCGGCCTGCTCGGCATGACCGCCGACCCGGATTTCGGCGGCACCGGCATGGGCTATCTCGCCCACGTCGTCGCCATGGAGGAGATCAGCCGCGCCTCGGCCTCGGTGGGCCTTTCCTACGGCGCGCATTCCAACCTGTGCGTCAACCAGATCAGCCGCTGGGGCACGAGCGAGCAGAAGGAAAAGTACCTGCCCGCTTTGTGCGCCGGCACGACCGTCGGCGCGCTCGCCATGTCGGAGCCGGGCGCGGGGTCCGACGTCGTCTCGATGCGCCTGCGCGCGGAGAAGAGGAACGACCGCTACGTTCTCAACGGCTCCAAGATGTGGATCACCAACGGCCCGGACGCCGGCACGCTGGTGGTCTACGCCAAGACCGACCCGGAGCGGGCCTCGCGCGGCATGACCGCCTTCCTGATCGAGCGCGGGATGGCGGGATTTTCGGTGGCGCAGAAGCTGGACAAGCTCGGCATGCGCGGCTCCAACACCGGCGAGCTGGTGTTCGAGGATGTCGAGGTGCCGTTCGAGAACGTGCTGGGCGAGGAAGGCCGCGGCGTGGAGGTGCTGATGTCGGGTCTCGACTACGAGCGCGTCGTGCTTTCCGGCGGGCCGCTCGGCATCATGGCGGCGGCGATGGACGCCGCCGTGCCCTACAGCCAGGAACGCAGGCAGTTCGGCCAGCCGATCGGCTCGTTCCAGCTCGTCCAGGGCAAGCTCGCCGACATGTACACGACGATGAACGCCTGCCGCGCCTATGTCTACGCGGTTGCCGCTTCCTGCGACCGCCGGGAGACGACGCGCAAGGACGCGGCCGGCTGCATCCTCTACGCGGCCGAGAAGGCGACGCTGGTGGCGCTCGACGCCATCCAGATCCTCGGCGGCAACGGCTACATCAACGACTATCCGACCGGCCGCCTGCTGCGCGACGCCAAGCTCTACGAGATCGGCGCCGGCACCAGCGAAATCCGCCGCTGGCTGATCGGCCGCGAGATGATGGCCGAGGGGGCCTGACGCTCCCCTCCCCCGGGGGCCTTTCCTTCCCGCCCCCGACACTTCAGACTGGCCGAAAAGCCCGAGGAAACGATGCCCGCACTGAGTTCGCAGATTTCGCCCGCATCCGAAACGTTCAAGGCCAATGCCGAGCGCATGCGCGCGCTCGTCGCCGACATTTCGGCCAAGGCCACGACCGTCGAGCGCGGCGGTTCCGAGGAAGCGCGCGAGCGCCATGTCTCGCGCGGCAAGCTCCTGCCGCGCGACCGGCTGGCGCAGCTTCTCGACACCGGCGCGCCGTTCCTCGAGATCGGCCAGTTCGCGGCATGGGACATGTATGGCGGCGACATCGCGTCGGCCGGCATCATCACCGGCATCGGCCGCGTCGAGGGCACTGACTGCGTCATCGTCGTCAACGACGCGACGGTGAAGGGCGGCACCTACTATCCCTTGACCGTGAAGAAGCATCTGCGCGCGCAGGAGATCGCGGCGCAGAACAACCTGCCCTGCATCTATCTGGTCGATTCCGGTGGCGCGAACCTGCCCAACCAGGACGAGGTGTTCCCCGACCGCGAGCATTTCGGCCGCATCTTCTTCAATCAGGCCAACATGAGCGCCGCCGGCATCCCGCAGATCGCCTGCGTCATGGGGTCGTGCACGGCGGGCGGGGCATACGTGCCGGCGATGTCGGACGAGGCGATCATGGTGCGCAGGCAGGCCACCATCTTCCTCGGCGGCCCGCCGCTGGTGAAGGCGGCGACCGGCGAGGAGGTGACGGCGGAAGAGCTTGGCGGCGCGGACCTGCACACGCGCGAATCGGGCGTCGCCGACCACTACGCGACCGACGACACGCATGCGATCGCCATCGTGCGCCGCATCGTCAGAAACCTGAATCGCAACAAGCGGATAGAGCTTGCGTTGCGCAAGCCGATTCAACCTCTTTACGCACCGGATGAGATCTATGGCGTGGTGCCGACCGACCTGCGCCAGCCCTACGACGTGCGCGAGGTGATCGCGCGGCTGGTCGACGGTTCGGAGTTCGACGAGTTCAAGGCGAATTACGGCGCGACGCTCGTCACCGGCTTCGCGCACCTGCACGGCATGCCGGTCGGCATCCTCGGCAACAACGGCGTTCTGTTCTCGGAAAGCGCGGTCAAGGGCGCGCATTTCATCGAGCTGTGCTGCCAGCGCAAGATCCCGCTGATCTTCCTCCAGAACATCACCGGCTTCATGGTCGGCCGCAAATACGAGGCCGGCGGCATCGCCAAGGACGGCGCGAAGCTGGTCACAGCGGTGGCGACCGCGCAGGTGCCGAAGCTCACCGTCATCATCGGCGGCTCGTTCGGGGCCGGCAATTACGGCATGTGCGGACGCGCCTATTCGCCGCGCTTCCTGTGGATGTGGCCGAACGCGCGCATCTCGGTGATGGGCGGCGAGCAGGCCGCGACCGTGCTGGCGATGGTCAGGCGCGAGGGCATCGAACGCAAGGGCGGCGCGTGGAGCGCGGAAGAAGAGGCAGAGTTCCGCCGGCCGACGCTGGAGAAGTACGAGCGCGAGGGCAATCCGCTCTATTCCTCGGCCCGGCTGTGGGACGACGGCATCATCGACCCGGCAAGAACGCGCGAGGTGCTGGCGCTGTCGCTGTCGGCCGCGCTCAACGCGCCGGTCCCCGACACGAAGTTCGGCGTGTTCAGGATGTAAGGGACAAGGTTGCGCAACCCGTTGACCGCACAGGCCCGAATGCGTTAGGCACATGATCGAAGCACCCGTAGCTCAGCTGGATAGAGTGCTGCCCTCCGAAGGCAGAGGTCACAGGTTCGAATCCTGTCGGGTGCGCCATTCTTTTCTCCTCACGCTGCCGCGGCCTGCGGCCGCTTCGCTCCGGAGGGAACGCCGGACGACCGGCGACGGGCGCTCGCCCTTGCGAACCCTGCGGGTTCGGAGGCTCCTCACGCTGCCGCGGCCTGCGGCCGCTTCGCTCCAGAGGGAACGCCGGAAAGCCGGCGACGGGCAGTCGCCCTTGCGAACCCTGCGGGTTCGGAGGTTCCTCGCGCTGCCGCGGCCTGCGGCCGCTTCGCTCCAGAAGGAACGCCGGAAAGCCGGCGACGGGCGCTCGCCCTTGCGAACCCTGCGGGTTCGGAGGTTCCTCGAATGGCGGCCGCTTCTTTCCCCGTCCTCAGCCACCATTGACCAACGCCAGGATCAGGCGGTGGACGTTGCCGCCGTCGCCCATTTCCTCACGGTCGAAATCCCTGCTTCTCTGCCGCTGGGCCTGCGACAGCGGACCGAGCCTGGCTTGCAGCGCCTCGCGCACCTTCTTGCAGCCGGGATCGTTCGGCGCGTTCAGGCCGACCGAGACGGCCTCGATCTGCCGCACCATGTCGACGATGATGTCTCCGTGCACCTTCTCGTGCGCCGTTATGCCGTCGATGAAGGTCTTCCACGCCTGCTGCGTGGGCGCCGGCAGGTCGCCGGAGGGCTTGGGCAGGCGGTAGGTGATGGTCAGGCTCGGCCGCGCCGTGACGAGCGTGCAGGAACCGTCCGGCTGCGGGCGGTAGTCGCGCGACCACAGGAGCTTGAAATCGGTATAGGCGATGGCGCGGCCGACGCCGATCGTCGGCCCGTTCGCGCCGATGGAGCGATAGAGGTCGATGCCGGTGCGCCCCGAGACGCGGTAGGTCTCGATGCGCTCCGCCGGCTTCCAGTCGGCATGGGCGGCGACCGGAACCGACATCGCGGCCGCAAGGAAAGCCAGAGCGGGAAAGCCGTGAGCCATCATCCGTATCCGTTTCATGCGTTTACGTTCGCATTCGATGCCTGACATCGACAAGGACCACAACTAGCATTCTCGAAATCGCAGGGGAGCAAAATCATGGCCGACACCGGCACCATCGAAACCAGCCACGGCAAGATCGCCTATGTCCAGTCGCGGACGGATGGCCCGGCGATCCTGCTGATCCACGGTAATTCGAGCAGCAAGG
>WPCJ01285369.1_pt1 | contig 13782 bp, 12 predicted proteins | sample 5399831 | NCBI WGS metagenome assembly WPCJ01 (sample SAMN12869470, study PRJNA574797) | sludge metagenome | isolation source: wastewater treatment of pH10 | place: China:Beijing | collected 2019-05-20 | reverse complement strand
GAAAGCGTAGTGCCGAGCTTCGAGCGTCCAGATATCGGCGTCCGGGCCGGTCCGACCGACCTGCAGGTTGAGCGCGTAGAGTGCTGATACGATGCCTGCCGCCCAGTTGTCGTCGCCGAGCTCGATCGAAGCGCGAAGCGCGTCGCATTCGACCTTGATGCGCACGTTCACGGCGTCGTGCAGCTCATCGAGCGACAACGGTGCGACGCGGAAGCCGCGCAGGGATTCCGCCGTCACCAGGCGCTCGGCATGCAGCCGATTGAGGGCCTCCCGCAGGGGCGAGAATCCCATGTCATAACGCTCGCTGAGATCGGAAAGGCGCAGCGGGCGCCCAGGCGCCAGCTCGCCGCGAATGATATCGTGACGCAGGGCGTCGTAGGCCTTCTCGGCAAGAGTCATGACTGGATCCTTTGTCGCGACTCTAGCCTATGGGTCGGTTTGTCGGCAATTCCAAAGATTTTCGAAAATAATTATTGCTTTCGAAAAAGTGATCGCCCATGCTGACGGTCGATCACACCACGAACGGGAGGGTTCGATGACGAATTCGCACGAGAACCATCGGGAGGATGTCGTCGGGCGGGCCAATGTCGAGGATACGCCTGAATTGCTGGCATATTACGGGGACCTCGAGCGTTTCAGCGCCGGTGCGCTCTGGACGGTAGCGAACAAGATCGAGCCATGGGAGCCGAAATCGCAATCGGTCCCGGTCGTCTGGCGCTATCGCGATCTGCGCGAACACGTTCTGCGTTCAGTACAGCTGGTGACGCCGGAAAAGGCGGGACGCCGGGTGATCTATCTGAACAATCCCGGCCGAACCGAATTTGCTGCGGCGGTCGGTTGGCTCTATGCCGGGCTCCAGGTCATGAACCCGGGCGAGGTCGCCAGCGCGCATCGACACTCGGCGTCCGCGATCCGTTTCATCATGGAAGGCTCCGGCGCCTATACGGTCGTCGACGGTCACAAGATGACGCTGGGCGCGAATGATTTCGTGCTGACACCCAATGGCACCTGGCACGAACATGGCGTCGAGGCCACTGGCTCGCCCTGCATCTGGCAGGATGGGCTGGACATTCCGTTCGTCAATGCGATGGAGGCGAACTTCTACGAGGTGCATCCGGACCTGCGCCAGGCGGTCGGATTTGCGGTCGACGACATGACCAAGACCTGGGGCAATCCCGGATTGAAGCCGACGGGGCAGGGCTGGGGCAAGGGCTACAGCCCGATGTTCAAATACGAATGGGCTCCGACCTATGAAGCGCTGACGAAGTATTCAGCCTGCACGGAAGGCTCGCCCTTCGACGGCGTGCTGATGGAATATGTGAACCCGGTGACGCAGGGACCCGTCATGCAGACCATGGGCGCAAGCATGCAGATGCTGCGCCCGGGCGAACACACAAAGGCCCACCGCCATACCGGCAGCGGGCTCTATCACGTCGCCAAGGGCAAGGGCCATTCCATCATCAACGGCAAGCGCTACGACTGGCAGGAACACGACATCTTCTGCGTACCATCCTGGGCGTGGCACGAGCACGTCAATGACGCGGACGGTGACGATGCCTGCCTGTTCTGCCTGTCCGATCTTCCGGTGATGCGGGCACTCGGCCTCTACCGCGAGCAGGCTTTCGCTGACAATGGCGGTTTCCAGCCGCTGCTCTAGGGGAACTACGATGAAACTTGTGACCTATCGCGCCTCGGTCGAGGCTGCGGCGCGGCTTGGTGTGATCGCCGATGATTTGGTGGTCGATGTCGCGGCACTGGCTGCGTCGCAGGGCAAAAATCTGCCCGTGAGCATGCTGGAGCTGATCGATGCCGGTCGGCCCGGCCTCGAAACATTGCGCGATTGCCTGGCTGCGGCCAATGGCCGGTTTTCGACCGGAACGGCGGTGGCACTGGCCAATGTGAAGCTGCTGGCGCCGATCCCGAGGCCACGCAAGAACATCTTCGGCATCGGGCTGAATTATGTCGAGCATGTCGCCGAAAGCGCCAAGTCGCTCGACACGTCGAAGGACCTGCCCAAGCAGCCCGTGATCTTCTCCAAACCGCCGACCACGGTCATCGGTCCCGGGGACGGAATTGAGCACAACGGCAAGATCACCCAGCAGCTCGACTGGGAGGTGGAACTGGCCGTTATCATCGGCACCACGGCCAGACGGGTCGCGAGGCAGGATGCGCTGCGCCACGTCTTCGGTTATTCCGTGATGATCGATGTGTCGGCCCGCGACAACAGGCGTGCGGGACAGTGGATCTTCTCCAAGGGCCAGGACAGCTACGCTCCTTTCGGTCCCTGCATCGTCACTGCCGACGAGATTCCTGATCCGCAGAAGCTTGATCTCTGGCTTACGGTGAACGGCGTGGAGAAGCAGCGCTCGAACACGCGCCACATGCTGTTCAAGGTCGACGAGCTGATTGCGGACATATCCTCGGGCATCACCCTGGAGCCGGGGGATATCATCGCCTCCGGCACGCCTGAGGGGGTTGGCGCTGGGCGCAGCCCGCAGGAATGGATGTGGCCTGGCGACACCATCGTTGCCTGCGTGGAAGGAATTGGTTCGCTGCGGCATCCCGTCGTCGACGCAACACCGGAGTAAAGTCCATGACCCAGACATTCAAAGCGGCTGTCGTGCAGATGGCCTCTGTGCCGGACAATGCACGCGCCACAGCTGAAGCCGCTGCCGGGAGGTTGCGTGAGGCGGCGGCGAACGGCGCGAGACTCGTCGTTTTTCCGGAGGCTCTGGTCGGGGGCTATCCCAAGGGAGCAAGTTTCGGCGCGCCCATCGGCATGAGGAGACCGGAAGGGCGCGCAGCTTTTGCCCATTACCACGCCGGCGCGATCGACCTCGATGGAGAGGAGGTGGCGATACTGGCCGAAGCCGCTGCGGAAACCGGAGCGTTCGTGGTTATCGGTGTCATCGAGCGAGACGGTGCAACGCTCTATTGCACGGTGCTCTATTTCGATGGCGAGCGGGGGCTTGTCGGCAAGCACCGCAAGCTGATGCCGACGGCGGGAGAGCGATTGATCTGGGGGTTCGGCGATGGTTCCACCATGCCGGTGTTTCGCACCGACATAGGCACCATCGGCGCCGTGATCTGCTGGGAAAACTACATGCCTGCCTTGCGCATGCACATGTACCATCAGGGCGTGACACTCTACTGCGCCCCCACCGCGGACGATCGCGACACCTGGCTGCCGAGCATGCAGCATATCGCGCTCGAGGGGCGCACCTTCGTGCTCACCGCCTGCCAATACATCACGCGGGCGGCCTTCGGCCCCGATCATGAGAGCGCGCTGGGTGACGATCCGGAGCTGGTGATGATGCGTGGTGGTTCTGCCATCGTCAGCCCGCTCGGCAAGGTTCTCGCGGGGCCGGATTTCACCGGCGAGACGATCCTGTATGCGGAGATCGATCCGGGCGAAGTCATGCGTGCGAAGTTCGACTTCGATGTCACCGGTCACTATGCAAGGCCGGATGTCTTCAGCCTCGTCGTGGATACGCGCGCGAAGCCGGCGGTCCGCGAGGTCTGATGCGTTTCGACCTCGAGGATGTCGGCACGCAAAATGCCTACAAGCTGCTTGCCGCCACCGTCATGCCGCGGCCGATCGCCTGGGTGGTGACACAGGACGCCCAGGGTCGGGTCAATGCCGCGCCGTACAGCTTCTTCAACGTCATGGGGTCGGCGCCGCCCACCATCGCGCTCGGCATTCTTGCCAGCCCGGATCGAGGTTTCAAGGACACCGCCCGCAACATCCTCGACACCGGCGAATTCGTGGTCAACCTGGTGCCTGAGCGGCTTGTTCGGGCCATGAACATCACATCGATCGATGCGCCACCGGGGATCGAGGAATTGAAGCTGGCGGAACTGGAAACCCTGCCGTCGGACACGATAAGCCCGCCGCGTATCGCTGAAAGCCCCGTCGCGTTCGAATGCGTTTCGCTGTCGACGGTGGAAACGGGACCGACACAACTTGTCGTCATCGGCCAGGTGCAAACCGTACACATAGCCGACGAATTCGTGCTCGATCCCGAGCGGGCCCATATCGACACCCCGAAACTCGACCTCGTCGCCCGGTCCTACGGCAGCGACTATGTGCGCAGTCGCGACACCTTCAGCCTGGTGCGCCCGACCTGGCGGGAGCATCAGACCGCGTTGGCGGGAATTCTGTCGGACAAGTCATAATTTTCGAAAATCCTATTGACAAATTGCGCGCGGCGATAAAACTTAACTGACAAGTAAAGAAAATCGCAAAAACAGCGATACATCAATGGGAAGGAAGCGATGCTGCAAGAACGCATCGAAGGGAAGTGGCTTGCCAGCTTCCGCCGGGTTTTCGCGCTCAACGCCATCGGTGCGGGCACCAAGGTGGCCGTGTTGTCGGAGACGCAGTCGCGGCCGGTTCTCATTCATCTTTCGGATCTGGCGCTGCACGATCTCGGCGCGGAATACTGCATGATCCAGATGCCGACGCCGCGTCAGACGGCACCGGTGCCGGTGAAGTCGACCGGCACGTCCTGGGCGATCCAGCAGAACCGCGCCGTCATCGAAGCGCTAAAGCGCGTCGACGTCATCGTCGACTGCACGGTGGAGGGGCTGATCCACGCGCCGGAATGGCCGGAGATCGAGGAAGCCGGCAACACACGCCTGTTGGTGGTCTGCAACGAACATCCGGAGATTCTCGAACGCACGGAGCCGATGGCCGAGCTTGGCCCGAAGGTGGCACTGGGTGTGCAGATGCTGCGCGATGCAAAGGAGATGCGCGTCACCTCCGCCGCCGGTACGGATCTTGTCATCGATCTCCGCGGTGCGCCTTGTGGCGGTACGCCGGGCTTCGGCACCCAGCCAGGCGACGTCGCGCATTGGCCGGGCGGCTTGTGCCTGGCTTTCCCGGGACAGAACAGCGTCAACGGTCGCATCGTCATAGATGTCGGCGACATGAACCTGACGTTCAAGAGCACGCTTACCAGCCGCATCGACTTCACGGTCGAGAACGACTTCGTCACCGCCATCAAAGGCGACGGCATCGATGCCATTCATTTCCGCGAATATATGGAAGCCTGGGAAGACCGTAACGCCTACGGCATGAGCCATGTTGGCTGGGGCATGCATCCGCGCGCACGCTGGGTGTCGGCTGCGATGTACGACAAGCGCGACATGCAGGCCGTCGAGTTTCGCGCGCTGGCGGGGTCGTTCCTCTGGTCGACGGGGGCCAACCAATATGCCGGGCGCTACACGCTCGGCCATTTCGATCTGCCGATGCGCAACTGCACGATCACGCTCGACGGAACGGTCGTCGTCAAGGACGGCGTCCTGCAGGGCGAACTGGCGCTTTGACGCCTCTGGAGAAAGACCAAGAATGAGCGAAATTTCAGACTATTACGACCTCTCGCGCATCCGCCCGGAGGTCCAGAAGGTCCTCAACCGCGTCAACGAGCTCGGCCGCGAGCGCTTCGCGGGCCGCGCCAAAGGCGTTGACGACGATGCATCCTTCCCGGTCGAAAATTACAGGGATCTCGCTGAAGAGGGCTTTCTCGGTCTCTGCATACCGGAGGAATTCGGTGGCTGGGGTTTTTCGATGTTCGAATACGCCATGGTCGGCGCCGAGATCGGCAAATATTGCGGCGCTACCGCGCTGACCTTCAACATGCACAATTCGTCGATGGCGTGGTCGCGTTTCATGTTTGAGATGCCGAACCTGACTGCCGAGGAGAAAGCGACGTTTGCGCCGCTGCGCGAACGCCAGTTCCGCCGCGCCATCGCCGAGAAGGCGATCTTCTCCCAGCCGATCTCAGAAGGCGGCCAGAACTGGACCTCGAAGCCCAACCAGACCCAGTGCCGCAAGGTGGATGGCGGCTGGATGATCAACGGCTTCAAGAAGTTCGCTTCGCTGGCCGGCTATTGCGACTACTATACCATCGTCTGCACGGAAGTGTTCGAGGGCCAGGAGCCGCGGCACGAGGACACCATGCTGTTCGTCGTCCACAAGGATACGCCGGGCCTGTCGGTCAAGGGCGATTGGGACCCGCTCGGCATGCGCGGCACCAACAGCCGTGACCTGATCCTGAAGGATGTCTTCGTCCGATCCGACGATCTTTTGATGCCACGCGGCATCTTCAACAAGACACTGCCCAACTGGCCGCACATGATGATCACGCTCTCGCCCACTTATATGGGCGTGGCGCAGGGCGCCTATGATTTCATGGTGGACTACCTCAAGGGCAAGATCCCTGGGCAACCGCCGGTCGACCGCCGCATGTACGCTACCAAGCGCATCGCCGTCGGCAAGATGTATGCACGGCTGGCCAACATGCGTGCGCTCTGGTGGCAGGCTTTCAGCGAATCCAAGGGTTTCCCCAACAAGGCGGAAGTGCAGCGCATGTATGCCGCCCAGTACAATGTGATGGAAGGTGCCGCCGAGATGGCTTCGATGGCGATCCGTACCTGTGGAGGGCAGTCGATGCTCAAGTCGTTGCCGCTGGAGCGCATGTACCGTGACAGCCGCTGCGGTGCCCTGATGCTGCCGTTCACCTCCGAAATCATGGAGGACTATCTCGGTGTGCTGTCGCTCTACGAGATGGACGAGCTCGACCATGCCCCGGGCGACGAGGGCGGTGCCCGTACTTCGCTGTGGCGGGGCGACAGCGGCAGTGGCGCCCGCGCGGTCCGATAAGCACCATGGCGCGCGATCGGGTCCATGTCGCCGGACACAGTTCAGCTTCGCCAGGGGCTGTGTGGGCTGTTGCCCGCGACTTTGGCGGGCATTGGCATCCCGGCATCGCAACCATCCAAGCCGAGCAGGATGCACGGGGGTCGCTGGTGCGTGCGTTCACGGCACATGGCGAGGCCACGCTTTATCGCGAGCGACTGACCTTTCTCAGCGATAGCGACCGCTCGCTGACCTATACCCATCTGGAAGGCATAGCCGGCATAGACAGCTACGACGCCCGCTTGACCGTCTCATCGGCCGCGGATGGAGGCAGCATCATCGAATGGGTCGCTGATGTAGAGGCGCCGGATGCTGCGCGTGCCGCCTCGGTCTGTCTGGGAACCAGACCGATTTTCGAAACGGGCATCGATGCGCTTTCCAGACAGGCTGAGCGTGCGGCTGAAACTCGGGTTGGAGTACCATTTCTACCGGTCGAAGCCGAGGATTTGAGCTTTGGCGATGCGCCACGACTGGCGCTTACGGTCACGTCCCGAAAAGCGGGGCCGCTTTGCCTGTTTCTGCATGGCATTGGCGGCGGACGCGCCAACTGGCTGCCGCAAGTGACCGCTGCCGGAAATGTCATGCGCTCTGCCGCGCTTGATCTGCGTGGCTATGGCGACAGCACGCTCGGGCCGAACCAATCCATCGTCGACGACTATTGTGCCGACATCCTGCGTGTTCGAGAGACGCTGGGCGCGGACAGACTGGTGCTGGTCGGACTTTCCTATGGTTCGTGGATCGCCACGTCTTTTGCCATGCGTCATCCGGAGTTGTTGGCGGGCCTGGTGCTTTCGGGGGGCTGCACAGGCATGTCGGAGGCTGGGGTGGAGGAACGGGAAGCATTTCGCGTCAGCAGGATGGTGCCGATCGAAGCCGGCCAGACCCCTGAGGATTTCGCGCCCGCGGTGGTGAAGGTGCTGGCCGGGCCGAACGCGTCGGATGCGATCAAGGCGCAGTTGCTGCATTCCATGGCCGCGATACCGGCTGCTACCTATCGCGATGCGCTGCTCTGCTTTACGGACCCGCGGGAACGGTTCGATTTTGCACGCTTGAACATGCCTGTACTGATGATGACGGGCGAACACGACAGGCTGGCGCCGCCCACCGAAATCCGGGGTGTCGCGCACCGTATCCTGGCCCAGGCCCGAACGCCTGACGTGCGCTACGAAACCATCATGGATGCTGGGCACGTCTGCAATGTGGAGCAGCCGGCGGCATACAATCGCATCCTGCTGGAATTCCTGGGAAAGCTGCCGAAATGACAATTCTTCCGCGCCGTCAGCAGAACCGGATCATTCGCGAACGGCGCATCCTCGATGCCGCCCTCAAAGTGTTTTCCGAAACCGGCTATTCGGGGGCGACCATGGATGCCGTCGCCATCCAGGCCGGCCTGTCGAAGCCGACGCTCTACCAATATTTCGAATCCAAGGAAGCGCTGTTCTCGGCCATGCTGCTCGGCGAGCGCGACCTGATGCTGGAATTCTTCCAGCATCCCTCGGGTGACGGCATGGTGGCCGATCTGCTCGGGTTCGCATGGGACTATGCCGATACGGTGCTGCGTCCCGACCTGCTCTCGCTGGCCCGCCTCATCATCGGCGAGGTGCATCGTTTCCCCGAGATCGGTCATGCCTACCAGGAGTCCGGGCCCGACCGGCTGCTGCGCGGCATCATGGAACATCTCGAAGGCCGCCGAGCCGACGGCCAACTGGTGTTCGAGGATGCCGAACTGGCGGCGCAGGATCTATGGGGCCTGATCCTGTCGGCACCCCGAAACCAGGCCCTCTACATGCCGGATCACCTACCGGATCGGGCTCAGATCGAACGCTACATAAACAACGGCTTGCGCGTCTTCCTGAAGGCCTATTCAACCCGGCCGGCAGAGGACGTTGCCACACTAGAAGCGCTCATAAGCGCCCATTCCCTGCAGCAGGTGGAACATGACAGTTGATGATTATCTGGCCGATCCGTCCAGCCGGTTCGCAACAGTTGCGATGGTCGACACGAACGGCCTTCTGCGCGGGCAGATGGTGTCAGCCGGCAGCCTGAAAGGCATCGCCAGAAGTGGCATGGGCATGTCGCCCGTCACGCTGGCGCTGGACCCGACCGATGTGATCCAACTCGTGCCCGGCGTCACCGACGGCACCTCGGATTTCCATGACGACCCGCTCGTTCTCGACACGACGACGACGCGCCGCTTGCCGTGGTCAAAGCCCGGACACGATCTGCTGGTGCTGTCCAATTATTCGGGCGAAACGGCACAGCTTTGCCCGCGTTCGATCCTGAAGCGGGTTCTCGATCGCGTCGGCGACGCCGGATATGTGCCTCGCTATGGCATGGAGCTCGAATACACGCTGTTCGACGAGACGACGGAAAGTGCGCGCGCCAAGGGCTATCGCAATCTCAAGACGGCGACGCATCACAACAGCCACGATCTCGTGCTTTACCAGGTCGAACAGACGGAATGGTACGAAGCGGTCGCTGCGATGTGCGAGCCGCTGCGCATCGATCTCGCCAAGATGCATGAGGAAATCGGCGGCGGCTTCCTCGAAGCCTGCATCGCGGCGGGAGAGGGGCTGGAGCCGGCGGATCAGCTGGTGCTGCTGAAGAATTTCCTGCGCGCGCTGGCACAGCGGCAGGGCAAATGCGTCACCTACATGCCGCGCTGGACGGAGGCGGCCGACAGCCAGTCGATCCATGTTCATGTCTCGCTGAAGGATCGCGGCGGCAAGTCGGTTTTCCACGATCCTTCCCGGAAGAATGCCGTGTCTCAGACCTTCCGTCATTTCCTGGGCGGACTGCAGACCTACATCGGCGACCTGACTTTGCTGTTCCAGCCGACGGTCAATTCCTATCGTCGTTTTGCGCCGGGAACATTCGCGCCACCCGGTCTGAGCTGGGGCTACGAGAACCGCACCACTTGCTTCCGCATCGTGGGGCACGACGCGGGTTCGCTGCGGGTCGAAAACCGTTTGCCGGGTGCCGACACCAACCCGTATCTCACGGTCGCCGCGACCATTGCCGCAGGTGTGACCGGTATACTGGAAAAGATCGAGCCGGAGCCCGAGACAGTCGGCAACGGCTATGGCCAGGAACCGGCGCGGGATTTTGCACGCTCGATGCCCGAGGCGATCGAACGATTACGCGCCTCGGCCTTTGCCAAGGACTGGTTCGGGGCACGTTTCGTCGAGGCCTTTTCCTCGACGCGCGAAAGCCAGCACAACGAGTTCCGGCGCAAGATTCCCGACGTGGAGCTGGAACGTTTCTTCGACCTGGGGTGAAGACCATGGATACCGACCTGCGTGCCAATTTCCTGGAAGGCATGAGCCGGGTTGCCTCGGCGGTCACCGTTGTTACGACGGACGGGGATGCAGGGCGGTTCGGGGTCACCGTTTCATCGATGACCTCGGTCTCGGCAGACACCACACGACCATCTCTTTTGGTCAGCATCCATCATCTGAGCCCCGCCGGCGAGGCGATCAGAAAGAACCGCCGGTTTTGCGCCAATGTGCTGAGCGGCAACCAGAGTTTTGTCTCGGACCTGTTTTCCGGCCGTCTCAAGCATCTGAATGACGACAGGTTCAGCGCGATCCCCTGGCATGGCGGTGCGACGGGGGCACCGATTGTCGATGATGCCATCGTCTCACTGGACTGCGAGCTGAAGACCGCCTTGCTCTGGGGCACGCATTTCATTCTCATCGGTGAGGTCGCGCAGATCGAGCTTTCAAGGCAACGCTCGCCGCTTGTCTACGCCAATCGCGGCTATCGCCGCGCCATTCCGATCGCACCGGATGATCACCAGACACACAGCCCGGAGAACCAGCTGCGTGTCGGCTTCTTCATCACGCTTGGGCCGGAATTCGTGCCTTCCCTGGTCGCGGACTTTGCCAATCAGTCGCCGGCCGTCGATCTTAGCCTGCTCGAGGCCGATCACGACGACCTGCTGGAACAGATGCGCGCCGGCAAGATCGAAGCTGCCATCACGTTCGGGACAGTGGACGAGCCGGAACTTGAGACAGAAGTGCTATGTCCCGCGGCGCCACACGTGCTGCTGGGCGCCAATCATCCGCTTGCAGCCAGATCGAGCCTTCGCCTGACCGATGTCGCCGACTTGCCGATGATCCTGCTGGACTACCCTTCCGTGCGAGGCGCGATTGCCGCCTTTTTCGAACGCAACCAGTTGAAGCCGCAAATCCGACTGCAGTCGCCTTCCCTGGCGATGGTACGCGGCTTGGTGGCGCAGGGCCTCGGCTACTCGATCGTCCCGCAGAAGCCTCAAAACAGGACCGCTCCCGACGGCACGGAAATCCGCGCGATACCGCTCGAAAACGATTTCCCCGAAGGCGCTGTCGTGGCGCTTGCAAAGCACGCGGACCGCCGGAGCGGATTGGCGGAGGATTTCATTTCGAAGTGCAGGAAGTCGTTTCGACAAACATCACAATAAGCATCGCAGAGCGATGACAAATGGGAGAGGGGACTATGGCTCGGGAAGAAGCTATCGATAGCACAGGGAGCAATCAGCTCCGCAAGAATTCGCTTGGGTTGATTGCAGTCACCTTCATGGTGATTTCCGCGGCGGCTCCGTTGACCGGTGTCGCCGGGGCGATGCCGCTGGCGTTCATGCTGGGCAACGGTACCGGCGTTCCAGCGACCTTCATCTTCGTGACCCTGGTGATGCTGGCTTTTGCTGCCGGCTACGTCGCCATGTCGCGCCACGTCACCAATGCCGGCGCCTTCTACGCCTACGCGGCGCGCGGTCTCGGCGGGCGGGCAGCCGGCGCCGTGGCGGTCACCGCGCTCGTTGCCTACAACGCCATGCAGTTCGGGCTGATCGGCCTGTTCGGCGGCATCGCCAGCGGCATTTTCGGGCAGTTTGGCCTGATGCTGCCGTGGTGGGGCTGGAGCCTTCTTGCCCTCGTGCTGGTCGGCTTTCTGGGGTATCGGCAGGTTGACCTGTCGGCCAAGGTCCTCGTCTTCGTGGTGGCGCTGGAATATCTGGTGGTGCTGATCGTCGACTTCGCCATCCTCGGAAAAGGCGGCGCCAACGGGCTTTCGATGAACTTCTTCGACCAGAATGCGATCTTCTCTGGCTCGCTGACGGCCGCGATCCTGTTCTGCATGGGTTGCTTCATCGGCTTCGAGGCGACGACGATCTACGCTGAAGAGGCGCGTGATCCGGAAAAGACGATACCGCGGGCGACCTATCTGTCGGTGTTGATGATCGGCATCTTTTTCATCTTCACGACCTGGTTGCTGATTGTCGGCGTCGGCGCAGACAAGTTGGTTCCGACGATCCAGGCGCTGCCTGATCCTTCGATCTTCTTCTTCGACCTGGCTGGCCAGTATGCCGGCGGCCCGGTAGCGACCATTGCCGGCATCCTGCTCGTGTCCAGCCTGTTTGCGGCCCTTTCGGCCTTCCACAATTACATCGCGCGCTACAGCTATGTGGCGGGTCGCGAAGGCCTGCTGCCGGCGGCGTTCGGCCAGACGCACGATACTCATCAGAGCCCGCATGTCGGTTCGGTGGTGCAGACTGCCGGAGCGTTGATCGTGCTGGCGCTGTTTGCCGGGCTGGGGCTGGATCCGGTGCTCAACATGTTCACCTGGATCAGCCAGGTCGGCACGCTAGGCGTGCTTGCCATGATGACCGTCACCTCGGCTGCGGTGATCGCCTTCTTCCGTCGGTCAGGTCATACCGGTTCGGCTTTGACGACGCTCATTCTCCCGCTGGCCTCCGGCGTGGTTATGGCGGGGCTGTTCGTCTACATCTTCCTGCATTTCGGCGACCTGACCGGAACGACGGGCGGTGCACTCGGCATCATCCTGCCATCATTGATCCCGGCTGCAGCCATCGTGGGCTACATCCTTGCCCTGCGCCTGCAGCGTGCCGATCCGGCTCGTTTCGCTCGAATGGGCTTCAATCGGGACTAGTTCAGTTGCACTTCGGGAGGCCGGCCGGGATGAAAGACTAACCGGTCGGCCTTTCTAGACCGCGATCAGGTTGGATCGGCATTCTGCTCTATTTCGTTGTTTCGTCGCATGATCTCTGTCCAGAAAGTCTGCGACTTTTCGGGATCATGCTCTAGCGATTGATCGACTGGAACAGCTTGTCGAGGAGTTTGACCAACGTCTGCTGTTCCCGCTTGGAAAGGTCGACAAACATGTCGCGGTTCAATCTCCAGGCGAAATCCATGACCTCCGCATAGAGTTTCTCCGCCGGGGTCGTGAGCGCCAGAAGGATCGATCGGCGGTCTTCGGTGCTTGTCGTCTTTGTCAACAAATCCCGCTTGATCAGGCCGGCCACGTAACGGCTCACCTGCGCTTCATCCTGCTGCGTCGCGCGTGCTACCGCGCGAACGGACGGCTTGTCGAGATAGCGAACCGCAGCCATCGTTCGCCACTCGCCCAATGTCAGTTTGTAGTCGCTCATCAGCATCGCATGGGCCTGCCGATCGTTGACCTTCGTCAACAACGCCAGCCGATATGAGAACAGGTCGCGGATGTCGCGCGGGTAGACCCAAGGTGCCGGCGTGGCGTCCATTTCGTCGTCATATCGCTCTACATTATTGGTTGACATTGTCAGGTAATTATCCTTGATATTATCAAATAAAAATGTGCCACGAAAACTGGCTCCCCGCAAGAAGGGACCGATGAGGAGAACAGCATGCCGACATTTTTCGGAAGACACCTCGGCAGCAAGATCGCTGCCGTTCTAGTTGCCGGGGCCGCTTTGGCTGCCGGTATCGCCATGGCGAGCGCTGAAAACGTCAAGCTCAGGTTTGCCTATCTGCTCGCCGATTCCGATCTACCCATTCTTGTCGCGCAGAAGAGCGGAGACTTCGCCAAGGCTGGGCTGGACGTTGAACTGACGGAAGTCCAGGGCGGACCTGCCGTGGTTGCCGCAATCGCATCCGGTTCCGCCGATGTCGGCTATGCCTCGCCCGTGCCGCCGATCAACGCCCGCATCAACGGCATCAACGTCAAGATGGTCATGGCCCTGGGGCATGAGGTCGATCCGGACAAGAAGTTCTCCTGGCTGGTTGCTTCGAAAGCTTCGGGCATCACCGACCTTCCCGGGCTGAAGG